>Ga0209048_10003447_pt1 | contig 15327 bp, 13 predicted proteins | sample FrelakmetCRP12CR_FD_187146 | JGI IMG/M metagenome (GOLD analysis project Ga0209048, IMG submission 187146) | Freshwater lake sediment microbial communities from the University of Notre Dame, USA, for methane emissions studies - CRP12 CR (SPAdes)... | ecosystem: Environmental > Aquatic >... | reverse complement strand
TCCGGTCCTACGAGCAGGGTGAGCGGGTATACACAAGCATGCTCTGCCGTGGATATGGTCGACACAGCTTCCTCTATGTCAAGAAAAAACCTTTGGGCAGAGGTGATCTGGCTTTCCTTTCCGTGTCAATAATCTTTGTCATCGCAGTCCCCGTTATTTTCTGGCTGACATCAGTCCGTTTTTTTTAGACAGTACCTTTTTTAGCACCTGTCACCATGGTGTGATCATGGAGTATCCGTTTGGTCATGGGTTTTTTACGAGCATCATGCTTATAATCCGGCATTTTGCACTGCCCCCCGAACAGGCCTGGTTCGGGGCCGGGGATCATGTTGAGGGGCTGGTGCTGCCGGAGAAGTTCAAAGGTACAGAAGTTGAAGAGATCACGACGCTGTTGAAAAAGAAAGTTATCTGGCACCAGCCGGGTACGATGGATAAGGATGACGCCCGGGAAGTGATCCTCACGTTGAACCGGCTGGTCATCGCGATTGACAACGAGCTCGGTATTGCTGATGCATCAATCGGGGATTTCAGATAGGAGAATTTCCTTTTTATACTCTCCCCGTATTTTACGACGGCAACCTTATATCATTTCACCACCAATATTTATTGTGATAATTCAACACTATTTTTTCATTTTTTTAACGGAGGTTTTCCTTGACTGAAACATATGATGCATCCCATATTACCGTTCTTGAAGGACTCACCCCTGTCCGCGAACGTCCGGCAATGTATATTGGCAGCACGGACACCCGCGGACTGCACCATCTTGTCTATGAAGTCGTAGACAACTCTATTGATGAAGCGCTTGCCGGTTACTGCACCCGGATTTCAGTAATAATCAATAAAGACGGCTCACTTCAGGTCGAAGACAACGGGCGGGGTATTCCGGTCGATCGGATGGAGAAGAACGGTAAGAGCGCCCTTGAAGTGGTGCTGACCGTTCTCCATGCAGGCGGCAAGTTCGACAAGGAGAGCTACCAGGTCTCAGGAGGTCTCCATGGTGTTGGCGTCTCGGTTGTCAACGCACTCTCCAACTGGCTCTCCGCCCATGTATACCGTGATGGCAATATCTACGAGATGCGTTTTTCCAAAGGTCTGATGACCTCCCCGCTCTCCACGCGGGTAGAGTCGCTCAACGAGCTGCTCGCCCGGTACCAGAAGTGGTACGGGGCACCTGCCCCCTTCACCCGTACAGGAGTGGAAGTCGGCACCCCTGCAACCGGTCAGAAGGATCTCTCTTCAGCACCGGTGATCGATCCAATAGAGTCAGAGCGCGAGAGCCGCATAGCCTTCCTTGCGCAGTTCGGCCCGAAGATGACCGGCACACTGGTCCACTTTGTTCCCGATGCCACCATCTTTGAGACCACCACGTTCGATTATGACGTGCTCGCACACCGGATGAGAGAACTGGCCTTTCTCAATGCGGGCCTTACGATCACCATCACGGATGAACGGTCCAGTGATACTGCTACCTATTGTTATGCAGGCGGGCTCATTGAATTTGTCAAATACTTGAATGACGGTGTGGAATGCCTCCACCCGTCCCCGATTGATATCTCAAAAAAGGACTCAGAAAACAAGCTCGAAATCGAAGTGGCGATGCAGTACACCACCGCGTATGACGAGAAGATCTACTCGTATGTCAACTCGGTCAATACCCGGGATGGCGGGACACACCTCGAAGGGTTCAGAAGCGCCATCACGCGGACGATCAACACGGTGGCAAAGAGAAACGGCCTGATCAAGGAGAACTCGACCATTACCCTCCGGGGCGAAGATGTCCGGGAAGGTCTCACCTCGGTCGTCTCTATCAAGATGGCAAACCCCCAGTTCGAGGGGCAGACCAAGATGCGTCTTGGCAACAGCAGCGTCAAGGGCACGGTCGACTCGCTGGTCTATGCGGCACTGAGCGAATATTTCGACGAAAATCCCAATGTGCTCAAGATCATCATAGAAAAAGCCCTCTCGGCAGCAAAGGCACGCGAGGCCGCACGCAATGCCCGCGATCTTGCCCGGCGCAAGAGCTCGCTTGAGAGTTCCGGGCTCCCCGGCAAGCTCGCCGACTGCTCGGAACGCGACCCGGCAAAGAGCGAGGTCTATATTGTGGAAGGAGATTCTGCAGGTGGTTCAGCCAAGCAGGGACGGGACCGCAAGTTCCAGGCAATCCTTCCCCTCAGGGGAAAGATCCTCAACGTGGAGAAAGCGGGTGAGCACCAGATCTTAAAGAACGCTGAAATCCAGACGCTCATCTCGGCAATCGGGACGGGAATTGGCGAGAAATTCGATCAGGAACGGGCCCGCTACCACCACATCGTGATCATGACCGATGCCGACGTGGACGGTGCCCATATCCGCACCCTTCTTTTAACCTTCTTCTACCGGTACATGCTCAAACTGATCGAAGCCGGGTATATCTACATCGCCCAGCCTCCCCTGTTCCGCATAGCGAAAGGAAAGGAAGAGAAGTACGTGTACTCGGAAGATGAGATGCAGATGGTCTCGGCTGCCATGGGAGAAAAAGGCGTGTCCATCCAGCGCTACAAGGGTCTTGGTGAGATGAACGCCCAGCAGCTCTGGGATACCACCATGGACCCGGAGTACCGGGTCTTCAAACAGGTCATGATTGAAGATGCCCTTGAGGCGGACGAGATGTTCAGGACGCTGATGGGAAAAGACGTGGAGATCAGGAAAAATTTCATCACCCGCCATGCAAAGGAGGTGACCAACCTTGACATCTGAAGTACCACCCGCAAGCGGCCCGCAAACGCACCGTGTGGAGCCAATCAGTATCGCACTCGAGATGAAAACGTCGTACATCAACTATGCAATGAGTGTCATTATCGGGCGTGCAATCCCCGATGTCCGCGACGGTCTCAAGCCAGTTCACCGCAAGTCTCTTTTCGCGATGTGGGAGATGGGCAATACCAGCGACAAGCCTACCAAGAAGAGTGCGAGAGTGGTTGGTGAAGTGATGGGTAAGTACCACCCGCACGGCGATGCATCCATTTACGATACGATCGTCAAGATGGCACAGCCGTTCTCGTACCGCAACATGCTCGTACAGGGGCAGGGTAACTTCGGATCGGTTGACGGTGACGCTGCGGCAGCCAGCAGGTACACCGAGGTCAGGCTCTTCCCGTACGCAGAAGCGCTCTTAGAGGATCTCGATAAGGATACTGTCAGGTTCATCCCGAACTACGATGAGTCGTTAAAAGAACCAACCGTCCTCCCCTCAAAAATTCCCAACCTGCTGGTCAACGGCACTGATGGTATTGCCGTCGGTATGGCTACCAAGATGCCCCCGCACAACCTGCGGGAGGTCTGCGCAGCGATCTCACTCTACCTCGACAACCCGGAAATCCCGGTTGAAGATATCATGAAGGTCATGCCCGGTCCCGACTTCCCGACGGGCGGTGTCATGATGGGCACCGAAGGTGTCAGGAACATCTATACCACCGGGCAGGGCCGCGTGATCGTCCGTGGGGTTGCCACGATTGAGGAGAGCGAAGGGGGCAACCGGGGCGACCGGATCATCGTCTCCGAACTCCCGTACCAGGTCAACAAGGCGCAGTGGATCACTACAATTGCCGATATGGTCAAGGATAAGAGGATAGACGGCCTCTCCGACATCCGCGACGAATCCGACAAGGACGGGATCCGGGTCGTTTTTGAGCTCCGCAAGGGCACGATGTCGGCAGTCATCTTAAACCAGCTCTACAAGCTGACCGCACTCGAATCCAGTTTCTGGGCAATCAACCTCGTGATTGTAGATAACCAGCCCAGGGTGCTCAACCTCCACGGCCTCCTGGAGAAATTTGTCCATCACCGGATTGAAGTGATCCGGCGCAGGTCGGAGTTTGACTTGAAAAAGGCGCAGGATAAAGTCCATATATTAGTCGGCCTTCTCATCGCCCTTTCAAAGATTGACCTTATCATCGCGGCCATCCGGGCATCCGATTCTGTTGATAACGCCAGAAACGCCCTCATCCTCCAGTTCGGGCTCGATGAACTGCAGGCAAATGCAATCCTCCAGATGCAGCTCCGCCGCCTCGCAGCGCTTGAGCAGCAGAAGATCAATGACGAGAAGAAAGGACTCGAAGCGGAAATTTTACGATTTGAGACCATCCTTTCACACGAAGCCCACATCAAAGATGAGATCCGGCGCGAGACCGTTGAGATCGCGGCAAAATTCGGCGATGCCCGGAGAACCGAGATCGCAATCGACACGAGCGATCTCTCCAATGAGGATCTAATCGAGGACAAGACGGTCCTGATCTCGCTCACAACCGCCAATTACATCAAGCGGATGGATATCGATACCTACCGCAAGCAGCGGAGGGGCGGTCATGGGATCACGGGCATGACCACCAAAGATGATGATGGTGTGGACCGGGTGTTTGCCGCAGAGATGAAAGACTACCTGCTCTGCTTTACCAATATCGGCCGGGTTTACTGGCTCAAAGTCTACCAGATTCCCGAAAGTTCCCGGATTGCAAAGGGGAAACCGATTGTAAACCTCCTCAACTTGAAAGATGAGATCGTGACAAAAGTCATCCCGATCCGGGTGTTCAGGGAAGACCGGTTTATGCTGTTTGCAACCAGGTACGGACAGGTCATCAAGATCCCCCAGACGGAATTTTCAAACCCGCGTTCAGTCGGGACCAATGCGATCCGGCTCAAAGAGAACGACCAGCTGGTCGATGTCATTGCAACCGATGGTACCAAAGAGATCGTCTTATCCACCCGTTTCGGGTACAGTCTCCGGTTCCATGAAGAGACCGTTCGCACAGTCATGCGCAATGCTTCCGGTGTGCGGGGTATGAAACTCCGGGGCGAGGATACCATCGTCGCACTCACACTGGTTGAAAAGGATCACCTCCTCACCATATCAGACGTTGGTTTTGGAAAGAGAACGGAATTTGATGATTTCCGCGGGCATGGCCGGGGCACGATGGGTGTCAGGAACATGCAGCTCGAACGGAATGCAATCGTTATCGAGTCGCGTGCCGTCCTGGATACCGATGAGATCATCGTTATGACCGCATCCGGTGTTGTCATCCGTATGCCGGTCAGCGAGATCCGTATCATCGGGCGCGGAACAAAAGGTGTCCGTACCATACGCCTGGATGAAAAAGACCGGGTTGTGGGTGTTGCAATTGTCCAGCCTGAAATTGAAGCTGTGCCGGAGAGTAATAACGGTTCAGAACCGGAACATGAAGCTGTGCGTAATGGAGACAGTGGGGTCTGAATTCAGATTTCTGCAGCTTATCTTTTTTTACTATGCATTTTTTATCGTTTATCGAGTATTTTACCTTGGAATAGTTGCCGTTTTTTCACGCGAGGATTGGTACTGCTGAACAGAGGATTGCATCCGAAATCATGAGATAGAAGATCAGGAATGATTTTTTTATAGAAGAGTAAAGGAATGATGTACGGTGACCTGATGTTTCAAACCACATTTACCGTGAGCTCACAATGCGAAGGCGATAGTATCGATATTACTCCTCATGTGAAAAAAGTTGTCCGTGACAGTAAAGTACTCGAGGGAATCGTCCACCTTTTTGTGCAACATTCTACAGCGGCACTCACCACAATCGAGTTCGAGCCGGGTGTACTTTCCGATCTCAGTCAAGCACTGTCGATTCTTGCCCCGGATAATGCAGATTATGCTCATAATACTCGTTGGGGTGACGGTAACGGCCGCTCACATGTAAAAGCGGCTCTGGTAGGCCCTTCACTTACCATCCCCTTAAAGGGAGGTACCCTGATGTGCGGGACATGGCAGCAGATTGTTCTCCTTGAATTTGATGTAAACGCAGGACGTGAACGGACAATCGTGTGCACGGTAATAGGAAATGATTGAGTTTTTTGGAGGTTTTTGCCTGTTTCCCCTCTTCGTTTCAGTCAGGCAGGTTATTCTGTGAGTGACAGGTAGAGAGCCGCAGTAACGAATATATATCCACAAATTCTCAAGAGGACAAACGTAACTTCCGGAAACAACGTTTGCCCGAGCAGCGTGCTCAGGTGCGATAACCCGAACATACCAAATGCAACACCGATAAACAGTGCACTGATACTATTTCGTTTCCGATATATCAGGTATCCCAACACAAGAATTACTGCACATAGTAAAAGATTTATCAGGACTGCGGGATCAGGAACAAAAGCCATAATTATTTGCTTACCTGATTTTCTGTTGATGTTGATCGTATTAAATATATCATAGCATTTTGTCTGGAAAGGTCTGTTGCAAAAAAGATGCAGGTTAAGGGCATGATATGTCACCAAATTCATTTATCGCTAACCGTGCTATGGTAAAATCATGGACATTACGTTGAAACAAAAAATCATCACCAAGTGTGCTGACCTTGACATTCCCCTCGTGGGTTTCGCCCCTGCCCAAAGATGGGACAAACCTTTGTTCGAACCATGGATTCCCGAGGACTTCCGGCCACGGTCAATTTTCTCAGAAACTCAAACCGTCATTGTCATCGGTGTACCGGTCAGCTTGCCTATTGTTGACACGTCTCCATCGATCTACTACCACGAACTGTACCGGACAGTCAATACTGTCTTGGATACGAGCGGGTACAGGATCTCCTTATTCCTTAATGCGGAAGGTTACCCCTCCGTATGGATCCCCCGTGACGGTTACGGATCAATAAGTCTCTTAAAGGAAAAACCAATCGCTTTTTTCTCTCACCGACATGGGGCCTTTCTTGCAGGTTTGGGAAATTTTGGCATAAACAATATGCTGCTGACTGAAAAATTCGGACCAAGAGTACGGTTTGCATCGATTTTTACCGCAGCAGATATTCCACCAGATCCTGTTATAGAGAGATCTTTGTGTACAAAATGCATGCAATGCGTGGATATCTGTCCGGTAAAAGCCCTGAATGGCAGAAAATATCCGGAAGGGCTGACTGACAAAAAAACCTGTGCCACACGGTCAGAAGCGCTCTACAAACGATATATTTCACCCTGCGGTCTCTGCATCAAGGTCTGCCCAATAGGGGAAGACCGGAAGCTGTACATGAGGGAAGATCCCGGGATTTACAATGAGGAGGATAATAAATTCGATCAGTACCACCGTGCATGGAAGCATGTCAGATCCTATGGCGGGAGATAGTCAAACACCTGATGGTTATCCGCTTTGATCCAGTAGACCCGGAAACCAAAAAATAATTTATATCCCTTACTCCAATTCAGATTACTGATCAGACAATTAAAAAAAGTATGTGTCTCTTATGCTCTTCCGTAAAGTCCCTAAAACCGGTGATGAACTCTCCATACTCGGGTTCGGTTATATGCGATTGCCGATAAAAAATGGAGGTGGGATTGATGAAGAACGAGCGATCCGGCAGCTACGATATGCTATCGATAATGGTGTTAATTATGTCGATACGGCTCCTGCATATCATTTTGGCAAAAGCGAGAAAATACTTGCCCGGGCACTTGCTGATGGTTATCGGCAAAAAGTTCGGATTGCGACAAAACTCCCGCCATGGTCGGTCCGTTCACGACAAGACATGGACCGGATTCTCGACTCCCAGCTCTCCACACTTCATACCGGTTACATCGATTTTTACCTTATTCACAGTCTCGCAAACGCGAGCTGGGAGAAGATGAAAAAACTTGGTGTACAAGAATTCCTTACCACAGCTAAAAACGACGGTAGGATAAAAAATGCCGGATTCTCATTTCACGGCGATACTGCAACCTTTAAAGAGATTATCGACTCGTATAACTGGGATTTCTGCCAGATCCAATATAATTATCTCGATGAATGCAATCAGGCAGGTACTGAAGGTCTGTTGTATGCTGCAAAAAAACACCTAGCTGTCATGATCATGGAACCAATCCGTGGCGGTAGTCTTGCCGGTCAGGTGCCAGATGAGATAAAAAAAATCTGGGATGAAGCACATCACAAACGATCACCAGCTGATTGGGCACTCCGGTGGGTGTGGAACCATCCTGAAGTTACCGTTGTGCTTTCGGGAATGAACGAAGAGATCCATATCAATGAAAACCTGCGGGTTGCAGAAGAAGCTCTTCCGAATTCACTTTCCCCGCCGGAACTGGCGATTATCGCCCGGGTGCGCGATACCTACCAGCGATTGATGAAGGTCAGCTGCACAGGATGCGGATATTGCATGCCATGCCCGGCCGGTGTTGATATCCCGGACTGTTTTTCATTGTATAATGCACACCACCTTTTCCCTCATGACCGGAGTGCAAAATTCCATTATATGGGACGTCACGGTGGTTTACTTTCCGATGTGTCCTATGCCGGGCTGTGCAGGCAATGCGGCAAATGTGAAAAGAGCTGTCCCCAACACCTGCCTATTCCTGACCGACTTAAGGAAGTGTCAAAAGAGATGGATGGTGGGATGAGATTTATCGTGCCGGTGCTAAAAAGCGGACTGTGGTGTATGGATCAGATCGGACACATCGGGAGTATATTTTCCTTAAATAAAAAACCGAAGTAACGTATCCCTTATCCCATATCCTGCGTTGTCATACTAATATTCAATGGATACGAAAAAATAAACCAAAAAACGATTTTTGGTATTTATTGTACCGGGTTCTTTTTTTACCTGTGCACCCGTGGGATCTCCTGCAATGATTTAACCAGGAAGAATCCGACAACACCAAACGTGATGACGGGCGAGACCCAGAACGGGATATGAACGCCGAAACTGTCAAGAATCATGATAATTCCGAGAAAGCAGATGGAATACATTGCCCCATTTTTAAGGTACCGGTATTTCTTGATATTGTCAACATTACGTATAGTTAATTCCCTGACGACAAACGCCCCAATGCCATTGCCAATCAGAATCAGGGGGACCGCCATGGTGAACGCGAACGCTCCGATGACCCCGTCAACAGAGAACGTGGCATCAATAACCTCGAGATAAAAGATCTTGCTCAGATCTGACATACCTGATGAATGGAGCATCTTTTCCTCAGCCTTTTCAGCGTTCTGCCGGAACCCGTGGACGATAAAAAATGCCGTAGAACCGATGACAGCTCCAAACGCGATAAGGGAGGATTTTTCGAGTGCAAACCAGACAAGCACCGTAAGCAGGATAGATACTATGGCAAAGAACCAGACACCTTTTGAAGCGATATAGCGCTCTCCCATAAACCCGAAATTTTTACTCTCAAGGAACAGCCAGTTAAGGAAAAGGAAGAGCAGGAACGTTCCTCCTCCCATCAGAAGAATGGGAGCTGACTGTTCAATCGCTGCAATAACGATTGGATCACTTGAGAATGTTGCAGTAAACGCTCCGATAGGACCCAGAGAAGGGGTAGATAACCAGACAATCAGCCAGGGAAGCAACCCCCGGATTGCAAAGACAGCAATTAACAATCCCCAGGTTAAAAACCAGCGTTTTGCCCTTTTACTCATAGTTGAGAGCACTTCGGCATTGATAATTGCATTATCAATGCTGGTTATTGTCTCAAACAAAACGAGACCGGCGATGATCAGGATGATAGAAAAGATATCCATGAATCAGGAACATATAAGATTTTTTCCGTATAAAAATGTACGGAAGTGAGCATCGCGTCAACTATCTTTAAAATACGGGTATCCGGTAACGGATCGGATTATGTTTGAATGTGGTATTTAAGTCCTCTTTTCGTAAATTCTCTTTATAATGTTCAATAAAAAAACTTGAATGTTTGACAAGGAATAAACCTCCCATTGGTTTGTGTTCTCCCATGAATGCGACACCTCCAGAACAGGTTTTATATCATCATCATATTGAGTGCCGGAATGGACGGGTGGACTGGCACCGCTTTCTCTTTCATCTTACTTGTACAATTAATTCCATGGCCAATAAATTCTCCTGAGGCAATTAATTGATTTTTATATACAGAAAAAATTTCATAATCGGATTCTCGCAATATCCCAGACCTGTTAATCATTATTGAGAACTTGTTTAATATTTCAAAGAAAGAATTTTTCTTCACTCACATTCATCGGTTGAACCCCAATGAAAATAATTATGCGTGATACAATTTGAGAAAACTGATGTTGATTTTATATTCAGGATTAAAAAAAATCCTGCCATAAAAAACAAAAAAATTGATAAATTTATGTATGCAATGACGACCGGTATATTTAATACTTTATTACTGAATGTAAATAGAGCGAAATGTTAGTCTGCTGAAGTGAGTTGTAGTGATATCTGTCCTTTATATTGATAGTGACCCGGTCCTTCTGGACTTGGGAAAACGGTTTTTGGAACGGGAGGCGGACATTCGGCTGGATATTGCCCACACTGCCAAGGAAGCCATTCAACGGCTGAAAACAGGTTCATTTGATGCGATTGTTACTGATCACGTGATGCCGGAAATTGATGGTATTTATCTTCTTAAAATTGTCCGTGAAAAATTCCCAAAACTCCCCTTCATTATTTTTACTGGTAAAGGCAGGGAAGAGATCTTCACTGAAGCTCTCAACAACGGTGCTGATGATTATATTCAAAAAGGCGGAGATCCAAAATCCCAGTTTGCCGAGTTATCCCATAAGATAAAACGCGCTGTTGAATTCCGGGAAAGTGAACAGAAGATTGCACGTCTCAACCGGATAGATGCGATACTCCGGCGGATCAATGAGTCAGTAGTGCACATCCATGACAGGATGCCGCTGATGCAGGAAGTATGCAAAATAATGGTCCAGGAAGCGGGATTTGGGATGGCCTGGATCGGATTTGAAGATCCTGCCACCCACAGGATTAATCGTGTCACCGCAAGCGGGGTAGTGGATAATTTTTTTGTCAAGGTCAGGTTATACTCAGATGATATTACTAATGGAGAGGGTCCAACCGTTACCGCAATAAGATGGGAAAAGTATAGCGTATGCAATGATATCCAGGCTGACCCTACTATGGAGATGTGGGGAGAAGATGCCCTCAGGAAGGGATACCAATCTGCAGCTGCATTCCCGTTAAGTACCGGAAAAACAGTACATGGTGCGATCACCATCTATTCCAGTGAGAAAAACTTTTTTACTGATACCGAGATCCGGCTGCTTAACGGAATTTCTGAAGATATCTCATTTATACTAAAAATAATGGAAATGGAAGATACCCGCAGACAGGTACAGGAAGAACTGGAAACCTCGGAACACCGACTGATTGAAATTATCAATTTTCTCCCGGATGCAACATTTGCCATCGACACACAGGGCACCATTATCGTCTGGAATAAAGCGATGGAGAAACTTACAAGAGTCAGTGCCGAGAAGGTAATCGGACAGGGAAATTATGAATATTCTTTCCATACTTTAGGAGAACGAATCCCGGGACTCCTTGATCTGGTTTTTGCAACTGACACAGAACTTGAGAAATACCACTACTCGGCGATACAACGAATCCACAATTGTATCAGAGCACAAATACCGGTCTCCAGTCTGAAAGGGAAACCCGCCACCCTTGAGATAATCGCTTCTCTTTTATTCGATCAAAACGGGCAGCTTTCCGGTGCGATTGAGTCGATATATGATATTCAAAAAATCAGCCAGAAGGATGAAAAATTCCATCGGTTATTTGATACTTCAGATCATGGCATCATTATTCTTGAATCTGATACCCACAAGATTATCGATGCAAATTCATTTATTGTTACGCTAACTGGTTATTCGCTGGAATATCTGCTCGGCAGAAACCTCGAGGAAATTGGTTTTTCCAAAGAGACAATGCCGGCTGAGCAATTCTTTACAGAACTGGAAAAAACCGGATATATCCACTATAAAGACTTCCCCTTAGTTTCAAAGAGCGGCAAGAATATTGACGTTGAATTTATCAGCAAGATAAATTCTCTCAATGATCATCAGGTTATCCAGTGCTCGATTTACGACATCTCCCAGCGGAAACGGGCCGAGAGTGCCAGGATTCTTGCCAGAAAGAATCTCGATATGTTTTCAAGCCTGATACGGCATGATATCCTGAATCAGCTGATGGTTGTCAGTGGCTCTCTCGAACTTGCAAGCTATAGTATTCAAGACCCTGATTTGTTGAAACATCTTACTCGTGCTCAAACAGCAACAAAAACAATACAACGGCAGATTATCTTCACCCGGGAATATGAAAATCTCGGAGCAGATACCCCCAGATGGCAACAGATATCAACGGTCATACACCGGGCATTTCTGGAAGTAGAGACAGAATCCATTATCCTGAACATACAACAGGACAGCCCTGACATTTTTGCTGACCCGCTCATTGAAAAGGTTTTTTACCACCTCTTTAATTATTCGTATAAATACGGGGAGAAAGTTTCCCGTATCGAAGTGTCTTTCCATTATACAACGACAGAACTTATCATAACGGTTGCTGATAATGGAATTGGAATATCACCGGAAAACAAAGCTCACCTCTTTGAGTGGAGATCAGGAAATGAGAAGACCCTCGGCCTCTTCCTGGCACAGAAAATCCTCGCAAGTACTGGTATGATGATCAGAGAGACCGGGGAGTTCAAAAAGGGTACACGATTTGAAATTATTGTTCCGATGGACGGGTTTAAAACCGCATTAAGAAAACTATCATAAAATCCCGCGAGATGAAAGGAGTGAAACTCACAGCTAAATATGAGATGACCTGATAACCAACGACAGCGATGATCTTTGGTTGTAAGACGGTTTCAGGATATCTGCAGGGAATAGACGGTTTCCTGTTCGCAGCAACAAGGTTCTACTCATTATACATTCGGATTTTTTAAAGTACCTGATTCTTTCACCTCATCCAGGTGGATGTTTGTACTGATTACCTTAACATTCCCTTAGTTTTCTGGAGTTATAGAACACGGGTTATGCTTATTATTTATCATCCAGGGATTTTTTGAACAATGTATACAACCCTTTTTTTTGGTTCCGGAGAGATGTAAAAAAACCTGAATGTTCACGGGAGTTTCACCCCTGACGCTTCGGCATCTCCGAATGCGATAACTCTTGGTCAGGTAATGGGTCATCATCAGGGCCAGTAAAGGGAGAAAGACACTGTCCCTCCTTCATCGTATATGTGCCTTTTATTTCATCTCCAGATATAAGGAATTGTGCGACGCCGTTTTTTATTTATATATAATGAACAAAAAACTAAATCCTTGACGAAACAATAATAAAAATAATGATTTCCCTTCTTTACGTAGATGACGAGCCGGATCTGCTCGACCTCTGCAAACTTTTTCTTGAGCGGGAAGGGGAATTCTCTGTTGCCACCGTTGCTTCTGCTAATGAAGGCTTACAAATCCTTGCTGAGGGAATGATTGACGCGATCGTTTCTGACTATCAGATGCCGGGAATGGATGGCATCGAATTCCTCAAACAGGTAAGAATGAATTTCAAAGATATCCCATTCATCCTTTTCACCGGCAAGGGACGTGAGGAAGTCGTTATTGAGGCTATCAATAACGGCGCTGACTTTTATCTCCAGAAGGGAGGAGATCCCCGTGCCCAGTTTAGCGAACTAAGTCATAAGATACGCCAGGCATTCAGAAGGAAAAAGGCAGAGGAGGAGCTTCGCATGATGAAGGCCACTGTAAGCAATGCAGCCGAAGGAATTCTTTGGATCAATGAAAACGGTGGGATTGCTTTTTTCAATGACACCATTTGTTCAATGCTTGGATATACCCGGGAAGAATTTAACAACCTTACCATCAGAGATATCAATCCACGATTCATCGACGATCAATTAAATACACTCTGGCCTGGTATGAGTAAGGGGAAATATCTCACCGTGCAGGATACCCACCGGAAAAAAGATGGCTCATTTATCCCGGTGGAAATTCTTCTCAATTATATCGAATTTGGTCCTCAGGCATATGTTTTTGCATTTGTGCGGGATATTACGGACCGCAAACACGCTGATGATGAACTGAAATCTGCATACGAGAAGAACAAGGGGCTCATGGATTTTGCAAATGATGCAATTTTTATTGCAGACGCAGAAACCGGCATGCTTCTTGACGCAAATACTAAAACACAAGCGCTGATTGGCCGGACACTTTCTGAAATCCAGACCATGAACGAAAGTGAACTTCACCCAAAAGAGGAGAAGGAAAAATACCGGAAGTATTTTCAAAACCATGCCCTAGAAGGGATGGGATTACAAGAGGAGGTTGTTGTTGACCAAAAAGGGAACCATATCCCGGTAATTGTCAGCACCGCAATACTCAATCTGGGAGGGCGACGGTGTATGATAGGAATATTCCATGATATATCAGATATTAAAAAAGCACATGATGCCCTTCGTCTCGCCAATAAAAAACTCAACCTGCTTGCCGAGATCACCCGGCATGATATCCGGAATAAACTTACGGTACTTGGCGGGTATCTTGAACTATTCCGTGATCACCCTCCGGAACCCCAACACTCAATGTATCTTACCAAGCTGAAAACTGCAGTAAAGATGATCGCGGAAAATATTGAATTTACCAAACTATATCAGGATCTCGGGGTCGTTGAACCGAAATGGCAGAATGTGACTGATTTATTCTATAGAGTCTGCGTCCACATCGACATAAAAAAAATACGGTTTGAGGCTCCTGCTGATGGATTGGAGATATTTGCCGATCCCCTGCTGGAACGAGTATTCTACAATATTTTGGAGAATGCTGTAGAGCATGGTGACCGGGTATCTGTAGTCCGGCTATCTTCAGAGGAATTATCTGATGGTCTTTTAATCCGGATTGATGATGATGGCATCGGAATTCCGGCGCACGACAAGGAAATGATTTTCGAGCGAGGATATGGCAAGAATACGGGACTCGGATTATTCCTTTCCCGGGAAATCCTTTCTATTACAAATATTTCAATTAAAGAAGCCGGGGAATTCCAGCATGGTGCCCGCTTTGAAATGAAGATACCAAAAGGAGTGCACCGGTTTTCCAGAACAGGTCACCGCACGTGATGTTTTTTTATCACAACTACAGGATGGTTGCCATTTCCGTTGTCACATTTAAATTGCCAGGTTCCATATGACGCCCTTGATGTTGCGATGTGTAAGTTTTTTCAGGACCTCTCCTAACTGCAGGTATAATCAGCCTTTTTAAAAAAAAATAATACCGATCATTCCCGGCAAAATATGAATGATGCGGAATCAGAACTAAAATCTCTGTTCGATTTTTTATATCCGCTTACTTCGTTTTTTTATAGTTAATCTAAAAAAAATTTCAATGTAATCATGTCAGTCAAGAGGGATAGTCTCCAGTTGCGACACAAGCTCCCAGATCCTTGTCCGGGCATGAATCGGCATATTGGGATCATTGGAGATTTCATCAATCTTTGAAATTGCTTCCGCAGCGCGCAGTCCCATTGCC
>Ga0209048_10003446_pt1 | contig 15332 bp, 10 predicted proteins | sample FrelakmetCRP12CR_FD_187146 | JGI IMG/M metagenome (GOLD analysis project Ga0209048, IMG submission 187146) | Freshwater lake sediment microbial communities from the University of Notre Dame, USA, for methane emissions studies - CRP12 CR (SPAdes)... | ecosystem: Environmental > Aquatic >... | reverse complement strand
CCGGTCTACGAGTCAGCCACTTCTTCACCGGTTGTTGATATACCTGTTGTGAACGAGACCCCGGAAACACCCATTTCCCATTTAACCCCGGATCAACAACCCCTGGTCGCCCCACTGGAAAACGCAACCCCGATGACTGCACCTGATAGTAATCTGACCGCTGTTTCTCCCGATCAGACGGCTGGTAACCTTTCTTCCAACCTTGTGGGTAATACAACATTGACACAGGATTTGAACGCGACCACAACGAGCCCAGATACAAACACCTCTGCCGGGGACAATTATACGTGGTCTGATCCCCTGTTGAACACTTCAGTAACGGATCCGTATTATTATAATCATTCTGGCTGGGTTATAAACCAGTCCGGGCATGTCTGGCAGCTTGACCTGGCGAACAATACCGGTACAGGGGTTCAATATAGCGCTGCAAATGATACGTTTTATAATTTTGGAACGGGTTTTGGCATTTTGATTAATGCATCCAATGTGATTTTTGATGGCATGGGAGCAATTCTCAACGGAGGGAATGTTACAGCATACGGTATTATCGTAAATAAACAGTCTGCATCAAATTATGACAAATTTCAAACAAATTCAGGTACCCAGCTAAGTGGCATTAGCATCACGAATATCACTCTTACAGGTTTCACCCAGGCAGGAATCCTCTTTAACAACGTGATTGGTTCACTATCCTCAACTGCATCGAACATTACCGATGTGAATGCAAGTTACAATGCTGGAACATCGGCGAACGGGATCGTGCTTCAGAATTCACAGAATATTGAAATAAGTTCCAGCACCGCGAATAACAACGGGGGGAATGGGATTCGGATTCAATCTTCCAATAACAATAATATCACAAATGATAGCGTAAATTCGAATACCAATTACGGGTTCTATTTTTCAAATTCCAACTCAAACAATATCACCGGGAATAACGCCACTTTGAATAGTCGCGGTTTCTATCTTACTGGATCATCGTTAAACAATTTTACCAGTAATAATGCTACCGGAAATTACGGGAACGGATTTTATCTTACAGGTTCCGGTTCAAATAACTTCACCTACAACAATGCCGTTAATAATACCGTGAACGGGTTTTATCTCTCTAACTCCAATCAGAATACCTTTAACAGGAATAATGCTACTTTAAATACCAATTACGGGTTCTATTTTTCAAATTCCAACTCAAACAATATCACCGGTAATAACGCCACTTTGAATAGTCGCGGTTTCTATCTCTTAAATTCCAACTTGGATAACCTGACTAATAACAATGCCACAAGTAATACAGGAAATGGGTTCTACCTGGAATCCTCGTTATCAAACACCCTGACTGGTAACACTGCTTTTAATAATAGTAATAATGGGTTTTATCTCGATTTTTCCTCTTCTAACAATATCAATGCTAATAACGCCACCGGTAACCTGAATGGTAGTGGTATCCGGCTTGACGGGTCCAGTTCTAACAACCTCACCGGGAACAATGTTTTGAATAATTCGAATTTTGGGATTTATCTTTACCAACATTCTGACTCAAATACCCTTAAGGGTAATAACGCCACCGGAAATAATTTAACAGGTTTCTATCTTTATTATTCCAATTCGAGCACAATTTCCCTGAACAATGCAACTTACAATATGAATAATGGGTTCTATCTCCAGAACACCACATTAAACATTCTTACAGGTAATAACGCCATCGGGAATATAAATGGAAATGGGGTCCGTCTTGATAACTCATCATCCAACCAGCTCAATGCGAACAATGCTATAAATAATCCCAATGGATTCTACCTAGGAAATTCCACCTTAAATACTTTGAATGGTAACAACGCCAGCCAGAATACATATGATGGGTTTAATCTCACTGTCTCTTCTTCTAATGTTCTCACCAGTAACAATGCCTCGGGAAATAGAATAGACGGATTCTATCTCGACTCCAACTCCAGATCGAATAATATCACCGGCAACAACGCCATTAATAATGGGCTTGTGAATGGTGGTAACGGGTTCGATATCCGAGGTTCGAACAATACCCTCACCAATAACAACGCCACCGGGAACAAGTACGGCATTTATCTCTCCGGATCGAGTAATAACAACCTAACCAACAACACGGCGAATGGTAACACAGGTAACTGGGACTCCAGTGGCATCTATCTCGCATCTTCCAGCAACTATAACAACCTCACCGGAAACAATGCGAATGGGAATGGCTATGACGGATTCGGTCTCTCGTCATCCAACAATAACAATCTGACCGACAATACCGCTACCGGGAATCATCAGGACGGGTTCGCACTTGACTTATCCCAGAATAACAACCTGGCCAATAATACCGCCTTAAGCAATATTGGATCCGGAACGACTGGTGGGAATGGGTTCCGTCTTGACTCCTCTAATTCAAACAACCTCACCAATAACAACGCCACCGGGAACAATTACGGCATTTATCTCTCCGGATCGAGTAATAACAACCTAACCAACAACACGGCGAATGGTAACACAGGTAACTGGGACTCCAGTGGCATCTGTCTCGCATCTTCCAGCAACTATAACAACCTCACTGCGAACACCGCGGACTCGAACAGGTATGGCCTCGCCATCTACACTTCGAATAAAAACACCATCTCTGACAACACTGCAAACACGAACTCCAATGATGGCATCTTCCTCTCCACCTCGGAGAACAACCACCTCATCAACAACTCCGCCAACTCGAATACCAATGGAGGCATCAACCTCCTGGATTCGAACAGCAATAACCTCACGGGGAACACCGCGAATAATAATACAGGTCCGGGTATCTGGTTAGAGGGGGTCTCAGGTCCTGTCAGTTACAATACCCTCGTGAATAATACCGCGATTAATAATACGGGCAATGGCATCTGGCTTGAGAGTGTCCACGGTGTGGTCAGCAACAACACCCTCACGGGGAACACCGCGATTAATAACACCAAGCCGAATATTGCAAACGGCATCTTTCTATCGGGTGAGGGCGGATCGGTCAATAACAATATCCTCGTGGATAACATCGTGATTAATAATAGTTGCAATGGCATCTGGCTGAAAAGTGACCAGGGTTCGGTCAGCAACAACACCCTCACGGGGAACACCGCGAATTATCATAATGGTGATGGTATCTACCTGGAGAGTCTCCTGGATTCGGTCAACAACACCGTCTCCGGGAACACTGCAAATAACAATACTATTGGTATCGAACTGGAGGTCCCTGATTCAACCGATAACCGCATCACGGGGAACACCGCGAACAATAATGGTCGGATGGGCATCTACCTGAAGATTCAACAGGACCTGGTCAATAACACCATCTCGTGGAACACCGCGGATAATAATCAACACTACGGCATCTATCTATGGAGTAACAACGGTTTCGTCAACAATACTACCCTCGCCTGGAATACCGCGAATTTCAATGAATACGGCATCTGGCTAAGGAGTCAATACAATTCGGTAAACAACAATAACCTCGTGAATAACACGGCAGATAATAATCAGAACGGCATCGCGCTGTGGAGTGCCCAGGGGATAGTGAATAACGCGGTCACGGGGAATAACGCGGATAATAATCAGGCTGGCATCTGGCTGGAGAGTGACCAGGGGATAGCGAATAACACTGTCACGGGGAATAACGCGGATAATAATCATAACGGCATCTGGCTGGAGAGTGACCACGGTTCAGTCACCAACAATACCCTCACTGCAAACACCGCGAATAATAATTCCGCCAGGAGCATCTGGCTATTGAGTAACTCTGGTCCCGTCACCAACAATACCCTCAGAGGGAACACCGCGAATAATAACGCACCTGCCGGAATCTGGCTGGAGAGTGACCATGGTTCAATCACCAACAATAACCTCATAGCGAACACCGCGAATAATAACACACAAGCCGGCATCTGGCTAGAAAGTGAATTCGGTTCGATCACCAACAATGCCCTCACTGCGAACACCGCGAATAATAACACAGGTGTCGGCATCTGGCTAGACAGTATGTCTGGTTCGATCACCAATAATAACCTCACGACGAACACCGCGAACTCGAATGTTTTTGGCATCGTGCTCGTACAATTCACTCATAACAATACCCTTACCAACAACATCGCGAACTCGAATGAGGAGGATGGAATTTATCTCTACGGATCGAGCGACAGCAATCTCACTAATAATACCGTGAACTCGAACCAGGGAAATGGCATCACCCTCCGATACTCGAACTACAACAACCTCTCCGACAACTGGATCATTGGAAACGATAAATACGGCCACGATCTTGAAAGTTCCACAAATAACACCATTTACAACAATTACTTCAACAACACCAACAACGCCTACATCTCAACCGACAGTACAGGCAATACTTGGAACATCATCCCCAATCCTGGAACAAACATTGCCGGCGGCCCGTACATTGGTGGGAACTACTGGGCAGAACCGAACGCCACCGGCTGGTCGGAGACGCATTCTGACATTGGCAATGGCTTCACTATCCCGTTCAGTGTAACCGGTGACGGACTGAATATTGATACGCACCCGCTTACACTAAACGCCCCGGCACCCACACCGACACCTACACCCGGCCCGTCAGGCTCATACAGCGCGACCATCCAGCCGATTACGCCGGGTACCCTGCCATTCGATGCAATATTCACCGGCAACAATATCCCGGGAACCATGGATTCCTGCCACTCGTATACCGTCGGGCTGACCGTGAAAAATACTGGGACTATGAACTGGTCATCTGCAAACGGTGTCGTGCTGGTCTCTTCGTCCCAGGACGGCTTCACCTTTGACCCGGCAAGAAACCCCATTCCAGCGGGTGTCGTGGTTCAACCCGGCCAATCCTACACGTTCCCGGTGACGATCAACGTGCCATGTCCGATGAAGAACGGCACCTACACGTTGCGGTTTAAGATGGCCTACATGGTCCAGACTGGAACCGGGCCTGTGACAATACCATTCGGGGATGACCTGACCTTCAGCGTGAACGTGGGGACTTCGTCGGTATCGGGAGAAAAGATGGGAGTGAAAGCATTCCTACCGTCCACCATGACAGGTACTTCAACCGCTTATGTACCGAGGCAGTTCACGACAACAATTCCCGGTTCCGTGGCACAAGGATACCGTCACGGGAATAATGCGAATTTTGTGCAGCAGTATAAAATCGCAAATTCAACCGTTATCCGGAATTTCAATGTCATAACGGGCCTTTTTTGGACGGGTCTGTTGTCGGTGGAATAAACAGAAAAAAAATTCATCCCCAGGTGATTGAAAGCAAAGGAGTGGGGGGAAAATTACCATCTGTCTACCCTAGAAATGTAGTTATCCTCCACCGGTTCTGGTTGATACCGGACAAAGGCGAGCCTTACGAATGGGAAATAAGATGATCCGGTGTTGATCCGGATATCGGAGAACCACAATTGACGTTGAGGTTTCTTGTAGATGTTCCTGGGGTGTCCAACACGGACTACAAGAATTATGAGCTTTTTGTGAAGAATATCAAGGATTACCCGGTACTCACCAATATGAACCGAATAAAGAGGAGAGTCATTTAGCCGGGACACGAAATTGATTGGGTCATTCTGCATCTGTTCCAGAGTCTACACAATACGAGAGGTAACATCCTTTGGCAAAATTTTCAAATCCTTCAATGCCGTGGGGGATATGCTAATCTCGTATGGTATTTCAGGAAAGCCCTAACTCGTTTTTCACATCTTTAAGGTAGCCGAAGATCGAAGACTATCCTGTAAAAACAATTTCTTGTTTTGGAAGGCTTACCATACATTTATTATCCCCTGCACCTGAAAATCAGCATAGTGAAAAGATAGATACGTAAAGGTAGACGGGGGATAACCTGATGGATCATGTTGAAGCTGAGCGTCAATTTGTAATTCTGAAATACCAGCGCGATTCAGGACAGATTTCACAGGAACAATTTATTTCGGGAGTTAATAACCTGCGATACCAGGACTTTAATGGCATATGGTGGGCAATAAATCCTGGGGACGGAAGCTGGCTTAAATATGAGGGCACTACATGGGTCCCCATTGGCATTCAATCAACATCGGTACCTGCTGTGGGTTCAACAACTACTATACCGCCTGTTGCAAAAAATGATAAGTCCCGATGGCTATCGCAAAATAAACTTGCACTTGGGAGTATTATACTCGGCATTATGGCATTTATCATTATACCATATATCGCAGGAATAATTGGGATTGTATTGGGAGTTTTTGCATTAAAAACAAAAAATAAACTGGGCATTGCAGGAATTATTCTTTCTTTCGTTGCGATGGCTGTAAATTTCCTGTTCATTTTCATTGTTTCAGGGACTATGGGCTGAATGGGTTAAGGGCGCTAAAAATCCCATCCACTACAGCATTTGCAGCACACTCATAGTAATTATTACAGTTTCCCGACCCATACAATTTCCAATTACATATCCTAAAGAAAAGCGGGTTTTTCTGCATTATCTTTTTATTATAATTTTTTTTAACCCGATGCAATAATTCCTAGGGACTCGTATACCGAGTAAGTTAGTCTTTTATAGAGGAAATGATGAGTGTTCATTATCTCTGTATCAACAGTGTGGGGAAGGAATGCCATTCTGTGGGAATTGCGGAAAAGAATTAGCAGAAGATGATAAATTATGTGGGTCATGCGGTGCGATTATTTCAGATAGCGAGGGGGCACCTGTTTCTTCTTCAATAGGTGACGCAAATCCTCCGCTTTTTTCTAGTCCAACTCCGCCTGTGGTTTCTCCACCACCACCCCCTATGGTTTCGTCACCCCCGCCTCCGCCGGTATTCACTCAACCAGCTCCACCTCCACCTCCGCAGGTGCCTCTCCCCCCGGTAAAACCTGCAGGATTAACGAATTACAACATACTTGGTATTGCCATTGCTTGTGTTATCGTGATAATAATTGTTTTTCTGGCAATACAGAGTCTTACCCCTCAATTAGACACCAGCCAGACCCCCTCTGGTGCATATAATGGGGCTAACCCTTATAGTAACCCTACCTATTCATCGTCAGGAATTTATCAGGGATACGCTGGGGGTTCGTCGGGAACACCATTTCCAGGAACGACATCTACCTCACATAGATCCCCTACGTCTCCAACTGTCAGCAGCCCAGTATTAGAAGCGGATTTCACAGTATCACCAACTACTGGAACTGCTCCCTTAACAGTAAAATTTATTGATAAATCAATTGGTTTTCCAACCGGCTGGTCCTGGACATTTGGGGATGGTGGAGTCTCTAGTCTTCGGAATCCAACTCATACATTTATTATTCCCGGAAGTTTTGTTGTAACCCTCAATGTTGTTGGAAATGGGCAGAGTAATTCAAAAAAGGCGATAATTGACGTCTATCAGCAAGCAAGTGCATCAACTATATCTCAGACAACGGTTCCAACATCCCCTACACCTTTTCCGACCATTACAATTACTCACTCTCAAATCCCGACAACTGCTAGTTCATCAAAATGCACCCATTATACCACTACCGTCAATGGCCGTACTGTTTCCGGTACCTGTTGCGGTGTCCTTACTCAATCCACATGCAACGGAGTACCTCTGTCACAGGAGCAATACCTGTAAAGGAAATAACGGTAAATGAGGGTGATAACGGATATAATCCTTCAAGCTCCTCATTTTACTCGCAATTTTTTCCCATTGCGAATAAAGGAGATTTGATTGTTCCTGTCAATAATCAGGAATATTAGCCGTTAATATGCATTCAGTGACTGCCGGTAAACATCGGAAATTGTGTGAATGGGGCTAGGAGGTACCGTCCTGGTTGGCGTAGATGTGTAACTTGGATTTGTGTTTCCTCCACTTGTATGCCCTGCACTCCTGGTATCTGTCCACGCATTCCAGTCAAACTGAGAAACGGTAGGGGATGCCGTGCTGGTTGGTGCAGATGTGTAAGTTGGATAAGGTTCGTAGGTATAGGTCGGATTTGGCATATTTACTGGTGGCTGATATCCCCCATTAAAATTGGGATTATCCGATGTACTTGATCCACCATTAGATGATGACCCTGATGAAGGGGTCGACATTGCGTTATTGGGGGTTGAATTAGGCGGCAGACATATTCCATTGGTAGGAACTCCCTGATCACACGGATAACTGGTGTCAATGCAGACGGGTTCGCCATAATTGCCGCAATGCAGACAATATCCCTGATATAGAAGTCCATCAACGCAAGAAGTACCTCCGCAAGCGCGTAATCCGACATGCCCACAATCATTGCTAGGATTTGGTGACATGCAAAAACCCCCTATATCGTCCAAACCTGGTGAACATAAGCTCATACCATATATTCCTGTAGCCCCCCTGCAGTCACGCTCACCTTCTAATCCGCAGCCCACGCATATTCCAGTATATCGATCGCGAACCCCTTCGTTACAGGGATTTTCACTGCTTAAAGCGTTTCCACCATAATTCCCTGGTGTCGGGATAGTTAATTTTGGTTCTGTAGGTCCTCCAACTAATATTAACGCAGGGCCTTTTGGCTGTAAAACATCATTGAGTATTACTGATGTAAGCATTTGGACAAGTGTCTGATTTACCTGATCCAAAGGTTTAGCAGAAGATCCCGATGAATATTGCCCTGCTTTGGATTTCGAAGATAATTTATTAGTCTGGGCGGGATAACAATTGGCTCCGTTGCATTGAGGACTACTTAGTATATGCAGAGCAAAAGATGGATTATTTAATACCATTATAGCGGTATTCCAAAGAGGACCCTTTTGTTGGAGAAGGGTACCAACCAACGCTGAAACCATGTCTGATTTTTGATTCTGGGAATTCACACCCTGTGCAGAAACATTTGGTAATAGTATGCCGGCAATAACCAGGATTAAAATGACCCTTACACCCCAAGTCCAAGAAATCATATGATTCATCCCGCTCATAAAATATATTCAATTGGTGAATAGACACCCATTGTATTAAAATTATCTACAGATTTATGATGAGAAAATATACGATTTTTATCATTATTCTGCTGGATATCGGTCAGAATTTCCAGAGTCATATGCTTTAGGTAAATTCAATTTTGGGTTATTCTTTAATAGAAGAAATGATGAGAATTCACTATCCATCACGAATTGAGGAAAGCCTTAAGCGAACGAAATATCTCCTTGAAAGTGCGGGAGAAACATACGAGGCCGCGCAACCCTTGGGCTCAGAGGTTGAAAGATTTAGGTAAAGTCCGGATTGATCTTGACATTTGAAGAAAGCATCACGGTTTGTGGTGTCCTGGGTGTCAGTCCTTCCTGCCCGAATTGTAGGAATAATTTTCTTCAGCCTATTATTCCATATACTTATTTAATGCGACAAATGAGGTCCCATCTTTAAAATTTGCAGTTACAATAACAGTATTTGGGTTAGAAGTCGTTATTATAACGAGCGATTGTCCAGGTGTAATACCTAATTTGTCAGGAGTTTTTACACCATTTACTGTAACTACAAAATCCGCCACAGTATTACTATCGGGTCCCCCAAGGTTGGTGACCATTATTTTATTCGTTCCTTGTTTCTGTATCAATATCGGAATATTAGGAATAGGTCTATCTTGACTCAGGATATCGGTTTCTCGGTCAGTTTTTAGGGTTGGTGGGCTCGATTGAAGATTTTCTCCAATTAAGGGAAGATTGAGAACCAGAAAAATAACTATAACGGCTATAATCATCCCTATACCTACTATTGCGAGGAATGGAAATAAACGTGATTTTGCTTTCATAAAGGGTTACTCTACAATTAGGTACTGATCCATATAACTACGCATGTGGTGCGAAAATAATCGGGTATATATCCGGCCTCACCGTCCTGCTCAATATTGTTACGCAGAAATAACGCCCCTCCGCCAAGTAAAACAACCAGGAAGCCAAGGGGAAGGATAGTTGCCGCAACAGCCACAATCATGTCAGTCACACCGGAAATTGTCCTCTTATTCCATCCTCAGGAAAGCTTGTAAAATCCCCGGACCAGGAGCCAGATACCAATGAGAATTAAAAATCCGGCAAAGGCATATGGCCAGATTGCTGCAGGCGCGTAGACAAAGCCTATCCCGATAAATACCAGGAAGGCCCCGATAAGAAGCATCGTCACATCCGTGCCTCCCGGTTGCGTATACTCACTCTCCAGGGGTTTCCGAACAAGGGGAACCAGTCCTGAACCGAGAAATCCGAGCCCAAGCCCGACAAGGAAGCCGGAACCCACGTTATCTACGAGCATGCCAACGCCGAGTCCGATAAGGATACCGGCAGGAATAATGAATCCGTAAGGCGGGTGTTGTTTACCGCATTCCGTCAACCCGTTCGTCATATCTCTACTCTTCGTGTCTGCAATTTCAGCACAACTGTTTGTTTTCATCGAATCATTCCTCATGGAACTGATTAAAGAAAAGGCAGGGAATGATGTTATGAATTGAGCCGTACATGTACGGTCATATTTATATCCCATCCATGCACCAGATCGGGTTATATGAAGAAAATGACGGTCCGGCTTTCCGGGGATCTTTTCGATTACTGTAAATCGTACGGCCAGGTTATCGAAAGGTTCGAGGTGATCTCCCTCTTCAACATGGTTGACGATATTCACAGCGAGGTGTGCAAGTTTACTATCAGGGAAGGGATCCCTGTCGATCAGATCCAGTGCAATTATGTATCGAATCTCTTAGTGCTTCAGAACAAGGGTCGGGAATATACCTGTCTCGTAAAGGGAACATTTTCCGAAGATATTACACGGTTCCTCCAGACATATGGTTCAAAGTTTGAGCCTCCCATTATCTTCGAGAACGATTGCCTGACATTCAATATGGTCGGGACGCCGGAGGACTTCCATACGTTCGTTTCCGATGCCAGGGAGAAAGGATGGGGCCTTGAGATCCTGTCAGTCTGTGATTATAATCCCGGGGTCAGTGGGGTCTTCGATGTCCTCACACCCCGGCAAAAGAAGATCCTGATCGATTCCTATCGCCTGGGGTATTTCGATCAACCCCGTCGGCTCAACGCAGGCGAGCTCGCAGAAAAGATGGGAATTAACAAGAGTACGCTGCTGGAACATATCCACAAAGCGGAGAAACGACTCATCGGACAAATCATAGCACAGGTTGCATGAGCCACCTGATCACCTTGTTTTCAGTTCACCGATCATTTTCTAGCCATGTTGTCGCCAGTTTTAACGAAAAATTGACTCTGTAGAAACACACATGAACGGGAAGTTCACACCCGAACCATGAAAATGCCACGTTCAAAATCTCTTCATATTGGTGGCCGTTCAGGCATTTTCATGGGAAATGCTCTACCCTGTTCTTACCTTTTCGGACTGTTCCACAAGAGCGCTGCAGATACGCAACATATTGTGCTATCCATGTGCAGAGATCGCGGCACCCAGGGCTCCTGTAATCTGGGGTTCAAACGGAACGAAAAGAGTAATTCCCAGTTCTTTCTCGAAAGCAACCTTCATTCCAGCATTTTTCGCTACACCACCGACGAACGCTATGTGATCTGTCAGTGCCATCCGTTTAGCCATTACCATGATTCTCTGGGCAACACCTGCAATAAGACCGGCCGCAATATCCTCCTTCGCGATTCCTCTGGCCCGGAGTGAGATGACTTCGGATTCTGCAAAAACGGTACACATGCTCGTAATACCTGCCGGATGACTGGATGCGAGTGCGAGGGTTCCGAGATCATCAATAGGGACTTCAAGCGCTTTTGCAGTATATTCGAGAAATTTTCCGGTTCCTGCAGCGCACTTATCATTCATAAGAAAGTCAGTAACCTTACCGTCCGCGACGACAATAATCTTGGAGTCCTGTCCACCCACATCGATGATGCCCCGGACTTCGGGAAAGAGAAAATATACACCCTTTGCATGGGCGGTAATCTCACTGATTCCCCTATCCGCAAAGGAGATCGAGTTTCTTCCGTATCCTGTTGCATATACCTTTTCAACGTCGTTCCTATCGATATCTGAAGCAAGGAGCAGCTCATCATAGATCTTCTCAGCGGAGGTGAGAAAGTCGAAGGCCGTACCGGAAATCCGGTATCCCACAATCTCCCTGTCTCTCATGAGAACCGCCTTAGTCGTAGCAGCACCGGCATCAATCCCGGCGGTAATCACGAGACCATCTCCAGGAACGCATCGATGCGGATCCCAATCTGCTCAACATCAGAGTCTCCGTAATCTGATTCGATGGCAAGCAGGGGGATTTTCTCTTTCTTTAGAGCTTTCTGCACCCGAAGTCGTTCGATGTTATAGCCGTGGCAGAACTGAAGGGTGTAGTAGACTATACCATCGACATGATATCGTCTGGCCAGGTCAACAATATGGGAAATCCGCTGGTCATTTGGGGTCATGCAGGCACAGGGGATCCTGAGGTACCGCTCTGCGAGTGCCGTCCACGGCTCTTTATCCTCTTCAACAAGATCCCAGAACGATCTTGTGCCCGTGCAACTCTCTTCCACCACGATTACCGCTCCCTTTTTTTCGACAATGTCAGATATCTTCGTATTTCCTGCGGACATCGGACAGCCGGATATCATAATTCGTGGCCCGGACCTGGCTGGGGGAATACGATGTTCCATCTCTTCACAAAGCTGGCGAATCCCTTCCCTGAACTGGTCCGGAGAGAGGAAAAATTGTTTTTGCATTACCTGGAGAACCTCGGATCCGGTAATGGGTGGGGGGTCACATCTCCTCATATCGAAAAGCCGGTGAAGCAGCCTTCGCGTTTCGTTCGACGAATTAATCTCCTTCTTCAATTGTTCTTCATTAATGGCGTTCCCTGTCAGGTCCTCCAGATATGTTCCGAATTTACGCAATTCCGAGAGGAAATAGGTGATTGCTTCAGGACTGCCTGGTTTCTGGGGAAGGTCCAGTACATACGTTGGTAGATACTCGGGAAGAAGCTCGTACATCTTCTTCTTCCCGTCACAGGTCGCTTCCGCGACGACGACGTCCACGAGCTGGACGTGTGCACAGGAGAGATTGCCCCCGCAACAGGCATCAACCACGGCTCCGAACGATGATTTGATTAACGGACAGATATTCCTCGGCAATGATTGTTCTGCACGTGCAATTGTATCTGTTCTCCCTCCACAGAGCACCAATCTGTCTGCACCTGCTGCAAAGATGATCTCGTCAGGGACAAAAAGACAGAACGTTCCGATGATCTTTGTCCCTCTCACCCTTTTTTCTTTTAATTGTCCTACCCGGATATCATACGATTTCTGGAAATAGTCAAGGCTCTTAAGAGGGGGCTGCATTACGTTTCTGATTATGATATCGGACAGAGATTTATTTGAAGTGTACCATCTTCGCTCTGTTCCCAATAGGTTATGCCTTACATCTAATAATAGCTCCCAATTATCGTTAAAATAGTAATTTCAAGCCTCAGCCGTGTTTCCCGCATACAGGTTGGAGATTTTGGAAATTCGGTCGTTTTGCATAGCTATTTCCTCCTAAAAGGATAGCTAGTTCTAGGGTTTCGGAGTGTATAAAGTTTGCCCTGAACTGAGCTCCGTTTGCGATTTGCTTTGTGATGTCACGTGCGGATTTCCGGGCTGATCTGTAATTGGATTACCCCTTATACTTAGGGAGGAGGGGTTGTTAATGGGGAAGTCTTAAAATCTGGTGGGAATAATGGAAAAAGAAAGAACTTGGATCGGGCTATTAAGAGAGTATGAACGTAAATATGGGATTATGTGATAAATTCAGAAAAAGTGAGAGGGCAGATGCCGCCCCCTGAATCAGTTATTCCTGAAAATTTCCGCAGACCTTGGGAGATAGGGTACAAAATACTCAACCGGCACGAAATCCTTGATATAAAAAAAGGCGGCATGGGCATCGTTTACATTGTCCATGACCACGATTGGAACCGAAAATTTGCCATAAAGACATTCCAGGACCAGTTTCTTTTAAACGAGGAAATCATCCAGCGGTTCCTCGCAGAGGCTGAGACATGGACGCACCTGGAGCGGCATACCAATATCGTTTTCGCAAATTTTGTCGAGAGAATTGAGGGGAAACCCTTACTTTTCTTGGATTATATCGACAGCGGGGATCTCAGCCAATATATCAGAGAAATGAGTATTGCAGATTCCCTTGATTTTGCCATCCAGTTCTGCAATGGTATGGAATACGCGTACCAGAAACTTGGCGTGATTCACCGTGACATCAAGCCAGGTAATGTGTTGGCGCAGAAGGATTCCCGGTTCAGGTCAGGTTACTGTTTCAAGATCACCGATTTCGGTCTTGTAAAGGTGCTCGGCACTGAATTCGACGATACATTAATGGAAGTTTCTACGGGACTCGGCACTGTTCTTTTTATGCCCCCTGAACAATTTTCTGAAAAAATACAGAAAATGTTTTCATATTCGGGAAAGGTGACGACGAGATCGGATATCTATGCCTTTGGCGTGACCCTGTACCTGCTGCTGACAGGAACAATGCCGTTTTCTGACATGAAACAGATTTTCACGCAAGATCCACCTAACCCGACGATATTCAATCCGCAAATACCAAAAAAACTGGATATGGCTATTATGCGGTGTCTCGGGAAAAATCCAGATAACAGATATGCGAATTTCACTGCCTTGAAAGAAGAGCTTATTGAAATTTTCAATGGGTTGAACCAGGAACAGTATGTCATAACCGGAAAAAACGAGGGTCTGACCAACATCGACTGGCTTAACAAAGGGGTCGCCCTTGGGAACCTCGGGAAATTCCTGGACGCAATGGTGTGCTATGACAAATCCCTTGCAATGGATTCATTCGAACCCAGGGCATGGAATGACCGGGGTAATACCCTCGTTCATCTGAGACGAATTCCTGAGGCTATCAGGTGTTTTGATAAAGCTCTCGAACTCTATCCTGGATACGCCAGTGCGTGGATCAGAAAAGGTATTGCATTTGCAAACGCGGGAAATTATCCTGAAGCCATCAGTTGTTACGATAACGCACTCGGGTTAGAACAGAACAATGCCGAAGCATTAAGTCACAAGGGAATAGCCCTGGGAGCCCTGGGAAGATATCAGGAGTCAATGGGATGTTTTGACAGGGCGCTTGAAATATATCCGAGGGATCCGATGGCGTTGAGCAATAAAGGATCAGCATTAGGTAGAATGGGAAAGACTCGGGAAGCGCTCGAACTCTTCAACAAGGCCCTTACCATCAATTCCAGGGAATATATGGCATGGTTCGGCAAAGGACTCACTCTGGCTGATTTTGGAAAGAACCAGGAGGCGATACAATGCATTGAAAAATATATCGAACTTCTTCCGTCGAAAGATG
>Ga0209048_10003445_pt1 | contig 15332 bp, 13 predicted proteins | sample FrelakmetCRP12CR_FD_187146 | JGI IMG/M metagenome (GOLD analysis project Ga0209048, IMG submission 187146) | Freshwater lake sediment microbial communities from the University of Notre Dame, USA, for methane emissions studies - CRP12 CR (SPAdes)... | ecosystem: Environmental > Aquatic >... | reverse complement strand
GCTCGCCGCCGCCGTCGAGCTCGCCGAAGCAGGCATCGAATCCGAGGTCATCGACCTGCGCTCATTGCAGCCGTGGGACGAAGTGGCCGTGCTCGCCTCGTTGGCGAAGACCCACCGTTTGATCATCTGTCACGAAGCGGTCGAGGCGTTCGGCGTCGGCGCCGAGATTGCCGCGCGCATGGCTGACGTCGGCTTTGACGAACTCGATAGTCCGATCATCCGTGTCGGCGCTCCATTCATGCCGCCGCCCTTCGCTAAAACGCTCGAAGACTGGTACCGGCCCGACGCAGCGAAAATCGTCGCGGTGGTGAAAAAGACCATGTCTTAAGGGAGGATATTGAGATGAGCGAAAGCATCCTGCTCGCGGTGGAGGGCCCGATTGGCCTTCTCACCATCAATCGCCCGAAAGTGCTGAATGCCCTCGACATACCGACCCTCATCGAATTCGAGGCGGCATTCGGCAAACTCGAGGCCGATGACACCGTGCACGTCATCGTCATCACCGGCGCAGGTGATCGTGCATTCGTCGCCGGCGGCGATATTGCCGACCTCAATTCGCGTCAAGGGCTCGCCCATTACCAAGAATTCGCCGAGGTCGTGCACCGCGTCTTCCGCCGCATCGAAATCAGCGACAAGCCGACCATCGCCGCGGTCAACGGGTATGCGCTGGGCGGGGGTACCGAGTTAATTCTCGCAACGGACATCCGCGTGCTCGCTACCACCGCACGGCTCGGCCTACCGGAGATCACGCTTGGTCTTTTCCCTGGCGCCGGCGGCACGCAGCGGATCATTCGCCAGATTTCGCCTTGCCGTGCCAAGGAGATCATGTTCACCGGCGAGCAAATTTCTGCCGACGAGGCAGTGGCGATCGGGCTCGCCAACAAGGTGGTGCCAAAAGACGATGTGCTTGCTGCGGCGAAAGAAATCGCCGGAAAGATCGCCACGAAGTCGCCGCTGGTGCTGAAGCTGCTCAAGCGCACGCTTCGTAATGGCAGCGACATGCCGCTGTCGGCGGCGCTGCCTTACGAGCAGAGCATGATCGGACTCGTGCTCGACACCGCCGATGCGCACGAAGGATGCGCCGCCTTTCTAGAGCGGCGGAAGCCCAACTTCACCGGCCGGTAGACCAAGCAATGAAGATGCTTGCCGATCTCGTCATGCCGAAACTTGGCCTAACCATGACCGAGGGGACGGTGGCGCAGTGGGCCATCGCGCCCGGCACATCGTTCGGCGCCGACGATATCGTTGCCGTCATTGAAACCGATAAGATCGCCTACGAGGTCACGGCGCCCAGCGCGGGAACGCTGGCGAAGGTACTCGTGCCGTCCGGGACGACCGTCGCGGTTGGCACGCCGATCGCGCAGTGGGAACTCAATGACGCTCCCGCACGCGAGACAACGGCGGCGGCGATGGTTGTCGAACCGCCCGCCACTGTGGCTGCGGCCGCAGCGCCGAGCTGCATACCCTCGCCTCCCGCACCCGCTCCGAGTCCGGACAGCCGCATTATCGCCACGCCATATGCCCGCCGGATCGCACGCAATGCCGGCATCGAGCTTGCTACCATAACTGCGGCCAATAAACGCCGTATCAGGGCCGCGGACGTGGAGACTGCCATCGCCCGCCGCGCCGCGGCGTCGCCCGCGACAGGCCCACAACCGCAACGCTCTTCCGCTGCCGGGTTCAATATCATCGGCACCGAAGTTAGCGCCGACCGCCTACTACAGGTGATCGTCGATATTGCCGAGAGCGTGCCGGAGTTGCAGCCGGCTCCCGTCCATTTCGTCATCCTCGCCGCCGCCCGCGCACTGGCCGAGCAAGGCGCAGCACTCGTCATCGGCATGCAACGCGACGATTTTTCATCTCACGTCTTCGATCCCGACGCCTGCCGGAGCTTGTCAACCATCGTCGCCGCCGACCGCGCCGGCACCGGCACAGCGGCCACGGTCATGATGCTGCTCGTGACCGATCATGCCGACGCGACACTGGTTGCTCGCATACCGTCGCTCGGCTGCGACGCCACACTCGGCGTCGGTGCAATCAGCCGCGTTTTTCGGCCCGATGACGCCGGGGCGCCAGTGCTGCGAGCCAAGCTCCATCTCGTCTTCTGCCTGCGCGACGATGCCGCACTGCCCGCGGGCAAAGGCCTGCTCGGACGCATTCGTGAGTTTCTCGAAAACCCGTTTGTTCTCCTCGCAATCTAATCTCCGGAGCAACCATGGACTTCTTGTTGACCGACGAGCAAAAGATGATCGCGGAAACCGCGCGCAAGGTCGGCGACCGCTTTGGGCTCGACTACTGGCGCGAACTCGACGCCAAGAAGACTTTCCCGCGCGAATTCTGGGCGGCCGTATGCGAGGCCGGCCTGTGCGGTGTCGCCCTGCCCGAAGAATATGGCGGCGGCGGGCTTGGCATGCTGGAGATGGCGCTGATCGTGGAAACGCTTTCGGCCACCGGCGGCGGCTCGACCATTGGCCAGCTCTACATGATCAATCCGATCTTCGGCGGCGTTTCGATCGCCAAGTTCGGCACGCCGAAAATGAAGAAAGAACTATTGCCGAAGATCATCTCCGGTGAAATCAATTGCTGTATGGCGCTGACCGAGCCCGACGCCGGCTCCAACAGCCTAGAGATCAAGACTTTCGCCACCGGCCACGGCAATGGCTGGCGACTCAACGGGCGGAAGATCTGGATCACCGGCGTCGAAGCGGCGCAGAAGATGCTGGTGATCGCGCGCACCACCAAGGTGCAGGAGGTCAAGCGTCGCACCGAAGGTCTGTCGATGTTTCTCGTCGACGTCGAGCGCAAGGGCCTGAGCTACGCCCCGATCGAGAAGCTGGGCACCAATACACTGTCGTCATGCAACATCTTCTTTGAGGATGTCGACGTCGATGGCGACGAGCTGGTCGGCTCGCTCGACGGCGGCTGGTACGAGCTCCTCGACGTGCTCAACACCGAGCGCATCGTCACCACCGCCGGGCTCGTCGGCGCGGCAGAGCTCGCCTTCCGGATTGCTATCGACTACGCCAAGGAACGACGCGTGTTCGGCAACCGTCCGATCGCCGAGTACCAGAGCCTCCAGTTCCCTTTCGCACAGGCTTTCGCCGAAATCGAATGCGCCAGGCTGATGAATTACAAGGCGGCGAGCCTGTTCGACCGTGGCCTGCCCTACGGCACCGAGGCGAATGTCGGCAAGCTGATCGCCTCGCAGGCGGCCTCAAGCGGTATCGAACATGCGATGCAGACCATGGGCGGCATGGGCTACGCCAAGGAAACGCATTTGGAACGGCTATGGCGCGATGCGCGACTGTTCCGCTTTGCGCCAATCTCCGAGCAGATGATCTTGAACTTCATCGCAATGCAGAATCTCGGGCTGCCACGGTCGTATTGATTGATGACATGACGCTGCAATCTTTGCGCCGTCGCAAGCCAGCGCGAAGGAGGAAGTTATGGTGAATTTGTCGAGTTTCATACGGTACCACGCTTCGCGCACGCCGGACCGGATCGCCATTGTGTTCAAAGAGCAACGAATCACGTACGCCGAGTTCCTGCGGCGCATTGAGACGACCGCTAGTTTCCTCGCAGCGCGCGGCATCCGGCCGGACGACGTCGTCGCCGTTTTCATGAAGAACAGCGCCGCTTTCCTCGAGTTGGCCTTCGCGGTGAGCTACATCGGCGCGGTGTTTTTGCCGATCAACTTCCGTCTCGCCACTGAGGAGGTGCGCTACATCACCGAAAGCGCAGGCGCGAAACTTCTGTTCGCCGATACCGAGTCTGCCGATATCGTCAGAGCGCTGCCGTCTGTAATCCTGGTGGACGAGCGGTCGCAGAGCGACACGACAATCCTCACTGGCGGGGCCGGCCGAGCGGCGATGCACGTGCGTCGGCCCGACGATCTGTTCCGCCTGATGTACACGTCTGGGACGACCGACCGGCCGAAAGGTGTGATGCACACCTACGCTAATTTCTACTGGAAATGCGCAGACCACGTGCTGTCGCTTGGCCTCAGGCACGAGAACAGGCTGCTCGTCACAGGGCCGCTTTATCATGTCGGCGCCTTTGACCTCCCGGGCATCGCCGTGCTGTGGGTCGGCGGCATGCTTTACGTGCACCGGGACTTCGACCCCGCGCAGGTACTTGCTTCGATCGAAAAGGAAAAGCTCACCGGAGCTTGGCTTGCACCGATTATGCTATCGGCACTGCTCACCTTTCCCAACCGTCAGCGCTATGACGTCACAAGCCTCGCTTGGGTGATCGGTGGCGGCGAGCGCACGCCCGAGGCCCGTATCCGGGCCTTTTCAGACTATTTCACCGGCGGGCGCTACATCGATGCCTATGGCCTGACCGAGTCCTGCAGCGGCGACACGCTGATGGAGGCCGGGCGCGAGATCGAGAAGATCGGCTCGGTCGGCCGCGCACTCGCTCATGTCGAGATCGAGATCTGCGACGAGACAGGCCGCGCCCTACCGGCTGGCACGACCGGAGAGATCTGCCTGCGCGGACCGAAAATCACCGGCGGCTACTGGAAGGATCCGAAAACGACTGCCGCCTCTTTCTACGGCGATTGGTTCCGCACCGGCGATGTCGGCCACCTCGATCCCGACGGCTTTCTCTATTTAACGGACCGCAAGAAAGACATGATTATCTCCGGCGGAGAAAACATTGCCTCCTCGGAGGTGGAACGCGTGATTTACCAGATCCCGGGGGTGCGCGAAGTGGCGGTGATCGGAGTACCCGACTCAAAATGGGGAGAGCGACCCGTCGCTGTCGTGGTCATGACTGGCGGCGAAAAACTCGATTATGAGGCACTCGCAACGCACTGCCGGGCTCATCTCGCCAGTTTCAAAGTACCGAAAGATCTGATTTTGCGAGAGCAACTGCCGCGCAATCCGTCCGGAAAAATACTCAAGCGAGTGCTGCGCGACCAGTTGACGTCCTGAGCAAGGACCCGCCCGCAACAACGGTCCGCTGGGGTTCATTCTTGATGGTTTGGGAAGGGACGCCGTATTCTTCAGCCGAATATTTTCGATAATCGAGCGGCGTTCCGGGCCTCCTCATTGCTGGGTATCCGGTTTTGGCGGAGACCCACAGCGTGACGATGACTTTCTGAGACTCTTGAGGACGTGACGAGGTTAATTCATGGCAAACCGCCCAGCTCCTCTCGCTGAGGGGCCCCCGCCCCGCCCACTGCTCTTTGAGCCATTGCGGTTGCGTGGGTTGACGCTGAAGAATCGGGTCATGATTGCACCGATGGCTATGTACAGTTCTTCCGGCGGCTTCAGCAGCGACTTCCATCTCGTGCATCTCGGCCGCTTTGCGCTTGGCGGCGCGGGCCTCGTCATGACGGAGGCTACGGCGGTCACGAAGGAGGGACGTATTACGCCAGGGTGCAATGGCCTATGGCTCGACGCGCAAATCGAGAACCTGCGCCGAATTACCAAGTTTCTGCATGACTTCGGCACCGCGGCCGGAATGCAGCTTGGCCACAGCGGTTGGAAAGGCGCGACGCGGCGCCCATGGCATGGTGGTGGACCGCTCACCGTGGAGGATCGCGACCTGCATGGTGAAGAGCCATGGGGAACAACGTCGCCGTCAGCGGAACCTTTTAGTCCCAACTGGCCAACACCGCACGAACTGACTCAGGGCGAGCTCGATCATCTGATCGACGCTTTCAGACAGGCAACGCGCCGGGCGAACGAGGCCGGCTTCGACGTCATCGAATTGCATTGCGCGCACGGTTACCTCCTGCACTCATTCATGTCGCCCCTCTCAAACCACCGGACCGACGAGTATGGGGGAAGCCTTGAGAACCGCATGCGATTTCCTCTACGCGTGGCGGAGGTCGTGCGCGAAGAATGGCCGAACGAAAAGCCAATGTTCGTGCGCATCTCATCGGTCGACGGTGTCGAGGTCGGCTGGCGCATAGAGGACTCCATCGTCTTCGCTAAGAAACTGCGCGAGCTGGCAATCGACGCCGTCGACTGCTCTTCCGGCGGCATGAATCTTCCGCGTGACAAACAACTCGTCGCTCGTTCGCCTGGCTTTCAGGTTCCTTTTGCCGCGCGCATTCGGCGCGAAGCCCGAATCCAAACCATTGCGGTCGGCCTCATTCGTGAAGCCCGCCAAGCGCAGGCCGTGCTCGAAGCGGGCGAGGCCGACCTTGTTGCGCTAGCCCGCGAGGCGATCTTCAACCCAAATTGGGGCGCCCAGGCGGCGGTCGAACTCATGCCTGAACGCGGCTGGAGCACTTGGCCCGAGCCGTTCGGATGGTGGCTCGAGCGACGCGCGCGCTCGTTCGGGTCTCTGCGGAAAATGCGATAAAAATGCTGAAAATCGTCACCCTGATCAAACGCCGGCCCAATCTATCGGTCGAAGACTTCCAGGCCTACTGGGCGGATCGCCACGGTCCTTTGCTGAGACAAGCGCCAGGAATCCGCCGCTACGTGCAGTCGCACGCTCTGCCGCAAGGCTATCGCAAGGGTGAGCTCTTGTTCGATGGGACCAGCGAGCTTTGGTTCGATGACGAAAGCACCTACACGGCTTACTTAGAGTCCGGCGCGTTCAAGGCCGCGGACTGCGATCTCGATGCTTTTGCCGATCGTTCGCGATTGGTCGAGATGCCGGTCGATGTTCATGTCATAAAAGACGGTGTTGTCCCACTTAACGCAGTCAAGAACATTGAATTTGTCAACCGGCGGCCGGGAATGGCACTAGCGCCATTCCGCGCCTACTGGCGCAACGTACACGGTCCGATCGCTGCGAAGATTTCGGCTATCCATCGCTACGAACAGAACCATCTGAAGCAAAGCGCATACGTCGATCGCGATCCGCCTTATGACGGCCTTGCGATTACTTGGTTTTCCTCTACCGCCGACATGAAGCGCGCAACCACAACACCAGAATATCAGCGGACTCGGGCCGATGAACCGAACTTCCTTACGGACGGCCACCTGCCTATCATCATTGTGCAGGAGCGAGTGATCTAGAGAACATTAAGCTCGTGTCGCCCTGAAAGGTATCCATGGCCCCCTAAGCCTTACAATTGCGGTTCGTTTGTCTGAGATCTCTGACCGGGGACCGGTATGCTCAATAAAGCGAGCCGAACCGCAATAGCGAGCGCGACCAGAAGGAGGATGCCGACCAGCGCCACCACCCCGTTCCAGCCGTCTTCCGCCCAATAGCGACCGCCATAGGACCCGATGATGCTGGCTCCAAGATAATAGGCGAGCAGATACAGCGACGCTGCCTGCGCTTTCGCTGCCGGAGCGATGTGACCGACCCAACCGCTTGCAACCGAATGGCCTGCGAAAAAGCCAAGCGTCAGCAAAGCGAGGCCGCCGATCATGGCCCACAAGGGCAGCAAGGTAGTGAGCAGTACACCCGAGAGCATCAGCAGCACTGCAATCGTCAACATTGGGCTGCGGCCAAATCGGTCAGCGAGGCGGCCAAACACGGGCGAGACAATCATGCCGAGGAGATAAAGCAGGAAAATTGCGCCGATAGCACTCTCGCCCAGGCTATAGGGCGGCGCCACGAGGCGAAAACTGGCGTAATTATAAATCGTAACAAAATCGCCCATGAGTAGAAATGCCATCAGATACAGCCATGGAAGCCCTACCCCACGACAATTCATCGACAGCATGCCCAGGCGGACCCGAAAGGCGAGGCTTTGCCTCGGCGTGAAATGGCGCGAGGGAGGCAGCAGCAGCCAGAACCCGATGGTGGTCATCAGCCCGACAACCGCCATTGTGGCCACCGCAGCACGCCAGGACAAAAAACCCGCAACGACACCGGTGATGACCCGCCCCGCCATCCCACCCAATGCCGTACCGCCAATATACAGACCCATGGAGAATCCGGAACCCTCGGCGCGCGCTTCTTCGGCTGCGTACGCCATCGCCGCCGCTGGCACGCCCCCCAAAGCGATGCCGATCAACGAGCGCGCAACCAATAGATTCATCCAGGATGACGATAGCGACGTCAGCAACGTCAGAACTGACGCAATAAGCAGGCAGCCAGTTATCAGTGTCTTGCGGTTCCACGATTCGGACATGAACCCGGTGATGAAGATTGTGACCGCGAGGGTGCCGGTCGTCAGCGATAGTGAAAGGCTGCTGGCGGCAGGACTGATGCCGAATTCCCCAGAGAAGATCGGCATGACCGGCTGCACGCAATACATCAACGAGAACGTGCCAAACCCTGCAGCGAAAAGTGCTACATTGGCGCGCCGGTCAGTGCTCGTTGCCATTTTACTTTCTGTGCATTGACGGGAGCGAAGCTGTCGTCTAGTTCGAGCTCCCTAAAGCACCTGAAGGCGTTCGCAGACGACTTCGACAACAATTGCGTTATGCTTAGTGCGCCGCAAAGAGACTAAAATTATCGTCTAGGCTTTGCGGACCTTACCGTGGGTCTACTTACCGTAGAACGAACCTTGACGTAGTTTGACAGCAAATCGCGGGCGCGGTTTGTCTCGCTACGCAAGGCCCCGACGAACTCGAGTGCTGCTGGGGAAAGTGGAAACTGCGTCAAGTGAACCAAGTAGATATTGGTCTCGAATTGCGCGTCCGTAATCGGGTTTAGTATGAGGTCTGGATCATCTCGGTCGCGCACAATAGCGGCTAAGGGTAGGATTGTTGCCCAATCTGAGCTGCGGACGAATGTAATCATTCCCGGCACCGAGTCCATCTCCAAAGTTCGGGTCACTTTCAATGATCGAGTCCAAATGGCGCGCTCAATCGTCGCTCGCAAGCTATGGCGGTGCCCGGGCATGATCATCTTCACGGGCGGTATGTCCGAGAGCCGCAAAGGCCCGGGCGACAGGCCAAATGCTTTGCCGGATATTAATACCGCCGGCCCATCGGCTAGTTTCTCCATCTCCAGACCCTCGTGCCGTGGAGGTTCGACCACAAACGCGAGATCGATCTCTTGGGCCAGCAGCCAGTCTGTCAATGTGCCACTGAACGACTCCGTGATACGCAAGTCGATGGCAGGATGCTTTTCGACAAATTCGCGAAGGAACGACGGCAAGATCCCCCGCACGAGAGATGGAATTACGCCGGCACGGACGGTGCCGGAAATCTGTTCGGTTGCAGTAGCCATCTCCAGTTCGGCCATGCGAAGCGAGCGGAGGATAGAAATCGCGTGACGATAGAAGCGTTTTCCCGCCGCTGTTGGGACTGCCCCAGCTACCGACCGCTCAAAAAGATTGCCGCCAACCAGCTCCTCAACATTTCGTACCTGCGCACTCAGCGCCGGCTGGGTACACCTCTCGCGCTCGGCCGCTTTGGTAAAGCTGCCTTCTTCGAATACCGCTACAAAATATTGCAGATGACGAAAGCTGATACACGGAATCATGTTGCCACACCATGTTGCTCTGGCGCGCTCCAGCCGGATGCGAGAGGCACGCTATTGGCGGGAATACTGAAAGATCGGAACATCGGTGGATGCGCATAAAGCGCTGTCGAAAACTTCACGGTTTTTTTCTCGCAACTGCCGCAAGACGTCGTGGCGGCAACAGATAACCGCGAGCACGTACCGCTTGGTCGAGAGACTGGGCAGAGCATCTGCAAGATCGCCTCGACTCTCACTCAACTCCGCGTCTTGGCCAGTGGACCGGGCCAAGGTCGAGCGCCACACCTTGCTGTCCACGTTCCGTGGCCGGCAATACGTCTGCGCTGGGCCAAATCCCGGACAGAAGCGCCTTGTCGTAACCGCCGGTTAGGCCACAAGCACGCATCTTAGCCGATGCTTCGTCAACTGAATAGATCAGAGGCAGCGGTTCGATCATAATTCCATCGGCTGTCGGGTGCAGGATGCTGTACCAAGTCCTGCAAGTCCCATCATTTGCCGGCATGCCCACAGCACCGGAATTGTGCCAAAGATGGTCGCCGAAGATCTGCGTGAACGGCAATCCACAGTGGCCGGCAATGACGCCGTCGCATTTCAGCGATTCGACCTCGTCCTGTTTGACCGAGATCGGTGTGGACTGAAAGATAAAACGGTTGATTTGCTTGCCGCCGCCATGGATCACGGCAAGGCGGCGATCGCACATGTTGATTTCTAGGTGTTGCGGCAAACCCTTCATCCACTTCCGTGCGTCCTCATCGAGGCGTGCAGCTGCGAATGTGTACCACTGCGCAGACAGCCGATCGCAGGTGCTGCCTTCCTCGAAGCCGCACCCACAATTATCTGCCGAAGCGGCAAGTGCTTCCTCACAATTGCCCATTACGACGCGAATCCCGGAGGCGCGGATTAGATCAACTGTGGCTTGCGGATCGGCACAATATGCGACCACATCTCCGGTGCAGATCACGTCACACGGATCAAAGCCAAGACGCTCAGCGACACCGAGCATCGCACGCGTCGCTTCCAAATTACTATAGCACCCGCCGAAGATCAGGAGAGGCTTTGTTGTCTGCTCCGGCATACCGCATCTATAAGTCTTTCCCGCTCAATTGCCAACAAACATTCCGCACGCGTTCGGGTCAATCAATAGCTTAGCGTTATACCAAATATAAGAAGAAATAAGCTTTTTGCTGCGCTGAAAATCGATAGTCTAAAGATTGGTCGCATTTCACCAGATGTTCGCCGCTTCGGCAGACGCTGGCATAGGCGCTGGGGGGTAACAAATGCTTCGCCATTTATTGTACCGATCAATCACCATCCTCGCCATCGCAGTCGTGACAACTTTCATAACCCACGTCCCGGCGATGGCCGCAGATCCGATCCAAATTGGCTTCGGCATGTCATTGACCGGACCACTCTCGGCGAATGGTAAATCCGCCCTTCTGGGGATGAAGATCTGGGAGGAAGACATTAACGCGAAAGGTGGACTGCTCGGACGTCCGGTCAAGCTCGTCTACTACGATGACCAGTCCAATCCCTCGACCGTTCCGGGCATCTACACGAAGATTTTGGATATCGACAAGGTTGATCTGATCGTCGGCGGCTATGCCACTAACATGCTGGCACCGGCCATGCCGATCGCCATGCGGAAAAACAAGGTGCTCATCGGAATTCTAGGAGTCGCTGTTAACAGCGAATTCAATTATCCAGGTTATTTTGCAATGATCCCTTCGGGCCCGGACCCGAAGCCCGCGTTCACTAAAGGGTTTTTCGACGCGGCGATGGCACAGAACCCAAAGCCCCAGACAATCGCAATTGTGGGGGCGGATATGGAGTTCTCACAAAACGCTTTGGAAGGCGCGCGTATAAATGCCAAGGCGGCTGGGCTGAAAATCGTCTACGACAAAACCTACCCGCCGTCGAACACCGAGTTTGCTTCAATCGTCCGGGCGATCCAAGCGACCAACCCGGACCTCGTCGTTATTGGTTCCTATCCGATTGATTCGGTCGGAATGGTGCGCGCCGTAAACGAAGTTGGCTTCAAGCCAAAGATGATCGGGGGCGCGATGGTCGGACTGCAGGCAACGGTGTTCAAAACTCAATTAGGCCCGCTCCTCAACGGATTCGTCAACTACGATTTTTGGCTGCCCTTGAAGACCATGGAATTTCCGGGTGTGCTCGAATTTATCAAAAAATACCAGGCGCGGGCGCAGGTGGAAGGTGTCGATCCTCTTGGCTACTATATCGGCCCGTGGGGCTACGCATATTTGCAGGTGCTGGGGCAGGCTGTAGAGGCCACCAAGAGCCTCGATGACAGCAAACTCATCGACTATATGCACAACGCCACGTTCAAGACCATCCTTGGCGACGTTAAGTTCGGGAAGGGGGGGGAATGGGCCCAATCGCGCGTGTTGCAGGTCCAATTTCAAAACGTCAAAGGTAATGGCATCGATCAATTCAAGGACGTATCGGCTCAAGTGATCGTGGCACCGGAGCAATATAAATCGGGAAATATTATCTATCCGTACGCCGATGCAATTAAATGAAGGCTGGATAGGGAGCCCGCTGAGCGAACAACCGTGGCTCTAACAGTCGCGGGGAAGGGTCGAGTGCGCGGCTAAGAACGTTTTTAGGAACCTGCGGATTCCGTGCGGGGCTGCGTGCCGCGGCGTCAGGCTGCGAAGGTTCAAGGGGCTCTCGCAAAAACCGCGACGGCGCTGCCGAGGGGTCTTTAAGGAAACGGCTGAATTAACCCGCATCCCCACCGGTTCGGGAGTCATCTAGAGAATCCCGGCTAAAGGGTTCGGGGAGAGATACCGGCATTATCGTCATGCTAAACGCGTTGACTGCATCAATTCGGGCGCGGGCTGCCACATGACACCCTGCCCGATCGAGCTGCTGCAAAGCGATGCGCGAAGACGAATGCGCCGGTTGAGGGCCGTATAGATATTTCCTTCGATCTGCTGCTCAACGCCGCCGGTGGGAGGACCAATTCGTAAGCTGATCAGACTCCCTCGACCATGATGGTCTCGACCTCGCCGGCGCCGCTGCGCCGGAAGGCCGCGGCGCGGTCGTATTCCGGTGATGTAAAACAGGCGACGCCCTGTTCGAGGGTTGGAAATTCAATCACAATGAACCGATGGAATTTGTCCGGACCTTCCATGATCTGAAAACGTCCGCCGCGCGCCAGCACCTTGCCGCCAAACTTGGCGATGATGCCGGGTACGAGGTCGGTGTACTTCTTGTACTCGACCGGGTCGTTGATCTTCGAACGGGCAACCCAATAAGCAGGCATGTGGCTTTCTCTCCTGGACAGTATCGTTGCGATGATTGAGACTATAATGAAATCATGTTCCGCAAAATGAGACCTGCAACAACGCCGACGGATTAAAATCGCAATGCCGCGCAAGGTGATCGACATCTCGGTGCCGCTGGAAAACGACGTGGCCGCCGATCCGCCGGGCTACGGCCCGACCATCGAATATCTCGATCACCGGCAGACCGCGCCCGAGGTAGTAAAGTTCTTTCCCGGTTTGAGCGAGGACGATCTGCCCGACCGCGAGGGCTGGGCAATCGAATGGATCAGGCTGTCGACCCACTGCACCACCCATCTCGACGCGCCCTATCACTTCGCCTCCACAATGGATCACGGCAAGCGCGCTATCACCATCGACGAGGTGCCGCTGGACTGGTGCTTCCAGCCGGGCGTGAAGCTCGATTTCCGACATTTCCCAGACGGCTATGTGGCGACCGCGGCCGACGTCGCGGCCGAGCTCAAGCGCATCGGCCACACGCTGTCACCGCTTGAAATCGTCGTGGTGAACACGAGCGCCGGCACGACCTACGGACGCCCCGATTATGTCGCCAAAGGATGCGGCATGGGCCGCGAGGCCACGCTTTATCTGCTCGAACGCGGCGTGCGCATCACCGGCACCGATGGCTGGAGCTGGGACGCGCCGTTCGCCTACACCAAGCAGAAATACGCCGATACCCACGACGCCAAGCTGATCTGGGAGGGGCACCGGGCCGGCCGCGAAATCGGCTATTGCCATATCGAGAAGCTGCACAATCTCGAGATATTGCCGGCCAAGGGCTTCACGGTGAGCTGCTTTCCGGTGAAGGTGCGCGGCGGATCCGCCGGCTGGACGCGTGCGGTTGCAATCATTGATGCTTGATTGCCCACCGTACCGAGCGATAGCATCTCGGCGACAATAACAAAGCCAGAAAACCATGTTCGCCAGGGAGGAATCACTTGGACAGACGCCGTTTTGTCGCCGGTAGTGCCGCTACGGCCGCCGCCCTTACCATCCGTCCCGCCTTCGCCGAGGACACCTATCCGTCCCACGCGATCACCGTCATCAATCCGTTTCCGCCCGGCGGCGCCTCCGACGTGGTGACGCGCCCGCTAGCTGCGGTGCTAGAGCCGATCGTCAAGCAGCCAGTGGTGATCGAAACCAAAGCCGGCGCCGCCGGTGCGGTCGGCGCGCAGGTTGCTGCCAACGCCAAGCCCGACGGCTACACCTTGCTGTCGCACATCACCTCGATCTCCGGCTTCGCCGAGGTAGACAAACTGTTCGGCCGACCAGTGAAGTTCACTCGCGCCGATTTCATTCCGCTGGCTCGCTTCGTCGCTGATCCGTGCGTGCTCATCGTCAACGACCAGCAGCCCTACAAGACGCTCAAGGATTTGACCGAGGACGCCAAGAAGCGGCCGGATGAGATCATCTTTTCGTCCTCGGGCCTTTACGGTGCGCTCCACATCCCGATGGCGCTGTACATGAAGGCGGCCGGCGGCTTGAAGTTGCGCCATTTGCCGACCAATGGCGGTGGGCCAGCGCTCACCGCCTTCCTTGGCAACAATGCGCAGGTATTGGTGTCGTCGGTGTCGGCTTGCCTCGCGCAGATCAAGGCCGGCAAGGCGAGGCCGCTGGCGCTGTTCGGCGCCAAGCGCTCGAAGGCGCTGCCCGACGTGCCGACCATGAAGGAGCTTGACTACAACGTCGAATACTATCTCTGGGTCGGCATGTTCGCACCGAAAGGCACGCCGCAGCCGGTCGTGACTTTTCTGCGCAACGTGCTCAAGCAGGCGGCTGCCACCGAACAGTTCAAGACTGCAATGACCAATCTCGGCCAAGACGTCGACTACCTCGATCAGCCGGAGTTCGCCAAGTTCTGGGACGATGACGCCAAACGCATCGAAGACGCCGTTAGGAACATCGGCCGCGTGCAGGGATAACGGAGCGAATCCTCCAGACATTTGGAATGCTGCGCCCCGCCATTCGGTGATGGCACGGCATTCGTCTTTGGTAAAAATTGCCGGAGACAACCGGTATGAATACTAGCGCATGATCCCGAAAAGAGGAACCGGCTTCCGGAAATGATCATGCTGCAAACGACAAGGGGAGGACAAAATGGATCGACGCAGTTTCGTCATCGGGACGGCCGCAGCGCTCGCGGTTGGACCGGCTTTCACGCAAGAGGCTTTTCCATCGCATGCGATCACAATCATCAACGCGTTTCCGCCGGGTGGCATCAACGACATCGTAACGCGGCCGCTGGCCTCGATGATGGAGACAATCCTTAAACAGCCGGTCGTGGTCGAGACCAAGGCCGGCGCCGCCGGACAGGTCGGCGCGCAGGTTGCAGCCTCCGCAAAACCGGACGGCTACACGCTGCTGTCGCACAACACCGGCATCTCCGGTTATGCCGAAGTGGACAAGCTGTTCGGCCGCCCGGTGAAGACCACCCGCGCCGATTTCATCCCGCTGGCCCGCCTGATCGCCGATCCGGTCGCGCTGTTGGTCAACGACCAGCAGTCCTACAAGACGCTCAAGGACTTCATCGACGATGCCAAGGCGCACCCGGACACAATCGTCTACAGCTCGGGCGGGCTCTACGGTGCCACCCACCTGCCGATGGCGCTGCTGGAGAAGGCGGCAGGCGGACTGAAGCTGCGTCACCTGCCGACCAATGGCGGCGGCCCGGCCATC
>Ga0209048_10003444_pt1 | contig 15335 bp, 12 predicted proteins | sample FrelakmetCRP12CR_FD_187146 | JGI IMG/M metagenome (GOLD analysis project Ga0209048, IMG submission 187146) | Freshwater lake sediment microbial communities from the University of Notre Dame, USA, for methane emissions studies - CRP12 CR (SPAdes)... | ecosystem: Environmental > Aquatic >... | reverse complement strand
ATCGATCAGCCTTGCCAGGCGGGCACGGTCGCGCAGCAGCAGCGAGGCGCGCTTGTAGGTCGCGACCCGCCGCGCGAATCCGAGGGTCAGGACGTTGGGATTCGCGGGATCGAGCAGGCGCGTGATGCGGCCGAGCTGCGTGGTGCTGAGCCCCTTGCGGTCGTACTCGCGGCGCAGTCGTTCGCGAACTCCGGCCAGCATCCGTGACTTGGCGGCCTGCGCCACCTCCCAGTAGGGCGCGTCGGGCACCGCCTCCAGGGCCCGCCAGTAATCGTGATCGGACAGCCGTTCGCGCCAGTCGGCGCCCATGTGGCTGTCGAAGAAGGACGCCCAGCGCTGCGTCAGGAAGGTCGGCACGTGGATGCCGTTGGTCACGTAGCCCACCGGATTCTGCGCCACCGGCACCTCCGGCCAGTGGTAGCTGCACAGCTGCGCCGACACGCCGCCGTGGATGCGGCTGACGCCGTTGACGTGGCGGGCGCCATTGAGAGCCAGTCGCGTCATGTTGAATTCGTGTTCGATGCCGGGTACGTGGCCGAGCTCGAACAGGCGGGCCACCTCGACGCCAAGGCGCTGGGCGAAGCCGCTGAAGCAGCTGGTGAACAGCGCATCGGGGAAGGCGTCGTGGCCGGCGGCCACCGGCGTATGCGTGGTGAACACGCACGTGGCGGCAGCCAGTTCCAGCGCCGCATCCAGGTCCAGTCCGGCAGCCATGCCTTCGCGTACGCGCTCGAGGATCGAGAAGGCGGCGTGGCCCTCGTTGACATGCCATACGGCGGGCTGCAGGCCCAGCTCGCGCAGCGCCCGCACGCCGCCGATGCCCAGCAGCATCTCCTGCTGGATGCGCACGCCGCTGTCACCGCCATACAGGCGGTGGGTGATGTCGCGGTCGGCCGCGGAATTCTCGGCGCAGTTGCTGTCGAGCAGGTAGACCGGCACGCGCCCCGCCTCGGCGCGCCATACGCGCGCCAGCACCAGGCGGTCGGCGATCTCGACGCCGACGGTGAGCCAGCTGCCATCGGCGCGCCGCACGGCCTCGACCGGCAGGTCGCGTGGATCGGTATCCCGATACAGCGCGTGTTGCACGCCGTCGCTGTCCACCGACTGGATGAAATAACCCTGCCGGTACAGCAGCCCGACGGCCACGAAGTTCAGGCACTCGTCGCTGGCGCCCTTGCAGTAATCGCCGGCGAGGATCCCCAGGCCACCGGAATACACGGGAAAACTCTCGTGAAAACCGTACTCCGCGCACAGGTATGCAACCAGAGGCGTGTCGCCGCTCACGGCGCGCAGGTGGCAGGCACGATAGTCGTCGAACGCCGCCAGCACCGCGGCATAGCGCGCGAGGTAGTCGGCATCGACTGCGGCGCGATCGAGGTGACCCTGTTCGACGCAGCGCAGCAGCAGCCGCGGATTGCCGTTCACCTGCTTCCAGAGTTCGGGATCCAGGTCCTCGAACAGCTCCCGGGTCGGCCGGTTCCAGCTGAAGAACAGATTGCCGGCCAGCTCATTGAGCCGGGCAAGGGCCGGCGGGATTACGGAACAGACTTCAACCAGCTGCGGCATGCGCGAAGTCTAGCAGCAGCGGGCGCGCCAGGCTCAGGTGGGGCCCGCCTTGCGTGCATTGGTGCCGAGGATGTTCAGGCGTGCCGGGTCGATCCTGTCATCGACCAGATCCTTGGGAAGTTCCCCGCGAACCATCTGCCGCAGCGGCTCGGTCAGGGCGCGCCGCAGCAGCCCGAGGAAGGGCGGGCCCGCCACCAGCACCAGTCCGTCGAAATCGCGTTGACGCCGGGCACGCTCCAGGTGGACGACAATCCGCTCGGCAAAGCGTCGCGCCTCGATCTTCCGGGGGGTCAGCTCGGAACCCGTGCTATGGCGGGAAACTGCACCGCGGCGACGGCCGAATGTGGAGGCGCGATCGAAGACGCGACCCGGACGATCCGAATTGATATCCCGGTCGTGCAGTCGTGCCAGCGGATCCGTGAGCTCGCCCGTCATCCGGCACACGCTGCGCCGGTCACGCCAGTCGAAGAAACGTGCGCGGCTCTGATTGGCCACGACAATTCGCGTCGTCATCGCGCTTACTCTATATTTATTATTGGCAAAGCATGCACCGGCACTGCGCAGGGGCGATATGAGTAGAAACCACAGGCTGCGGGGCGTTCACAGGCCGAATGGGTAGGTATCGGGCAGGCCCTGGAGTTGTTCCGCCCCGAGCGGCGTCACCGCGCGCGTCTGGTCAAACCAGACGTACTCATCGAACTGCCTGGGCAACACCGCCTCGAAATAGTGGCTCTGCAGTTCCGTGTCGGGCCGATAGATGACGCCGATGGCGCGTTCCAGCCGGGGCCGCAGCATTTCATCGAAGGCCTTGTCTGCAGGCGGATTGCGCATGTGGAGCAGAAAGCGTTCCACGCCACTTTCGTGACACAGATGCTCGTAACTGTCGGCCAAGGCCGGTACCACGGACTTGGTCAGCATAGGACCATCCCAGTCAGAGGCCGCGGCAACCGTGCCGCTGTTGGTGCCGAAGCCGATCAGGTAAGCGGACTCGCCAAAGTGCTCGCGGCACAGGTGCCCGAGATTGAATTCGCCGCGTGCCGACATCTCGCTGGCGGCGGAGTCGCCGACGTGCGAATTGTGGGCCCAGACGATGCCCTTGCTGCCGCGGCCGTGGAAGTCGAGCAGCGTCTTCAGGGTGTCGAACATGTGCTGGTCGCGCAGGTTCCACGACGCGCGTGAGCCATAGTACATGATGCGGTAGTAGCGCTCGGCGTTGCTTACCAGCCGCGCATTCTGGACGGCGTCGAGGAAGCGCTCGCCGTCGTGCTCGGCATAGGCCTGCTGCCTGGAGCGCAGGTCCCGCAACACGGCAATGACCGGTTGCTCGCAGCTGCGATAGGTGCCGGTGAGCGCCGCGTGCCCATAGGTGGCGGGGTCGGTCTGCCACGGCGTCAGGCAGCCATAGCGCAGGCGTGCAACCTGGGCGGTGTGCGGGTCCACGCCTTCAAGATAACGCAGCACGGAATCGATGGAGGCATACAGGCTGTAGAGATCCAGGCCGTGAAAGGCGACCCGGGCACCGGCGGCGAGGGCTGCGTTGTACTGGCGCAGCCAGTCGACGAAGCCGCGCACCTCGCCGTTGCGCCACATCCACGCCGGAAAACGCGCGAATGCCGTCCACTCCGAGGGCCGGTACTCGGCGTGCCGCACGTAGTGATCCACGCGCGCGGCATCCGGCCAGTCACCCTCGATCGCGATGAAGGAGAAGCCGCAGCGCTCGATGAGCTCGCGCGAGATGCGCGCGCGCATCCGGTAGAATTCGGACGTGCCATGCGTAGCTTCACCGAGCAGCACCACGCGGGCGTCGCCGATGCGCGTGAGCAGCGGGTCGAGGTCAGCAGAGTCGATATCATCGAAGCGCTCGCACCAATGCGCGATGCGCTGCGCGAGATCCCGCTCGGCTGCCGGCGCGGGCGTCTGCAGCGGGGCAGGCGTCGCGGGCCGTTTCCCTGGCCCCCAGCCCTCCTTGCCGACCAGCGGCACGAACCGCACGTCCGCGAGCTCCTCCGTCTGGTAGTCGTGCTCCGAGAGGCGCGTGACCCGCAGCAGTTCCTGGAGCTGGCGATTGCCGCCCACCGGTATGACGAGGCGTCCGCCCACCTTCAGCTGTGTCTTGAGGGATTCCGGAACCGAAGGGCCGCCGGCCGCCACCACGATGGCGTCGAACGGCGCATGTTCCGGCCAGCCGAGCGTGCCGTCGCCGTGCAGGACGTGGACATTCGTATAGCCATGGGCAATGAGCACGCTGGCCGCCTTGGTGGCCAGCTGGCCGTGGCGCTCGACCGTGTAGACCTCGCGGGCAATGTGCGCGAGTACAGCCGCGGCATAGCCGGAGCCGGTGCCCACCTCCAGCACCCGCTCGCCGCCCTTGAGCTGCAGTGCCTCGGTCATCAGCGCAACGATGTACGGCTGCGAGATGGTCTGGCTCTGGTCGATGGGCAGGGGCGCGTCGTCGTAGGCGAACTCGCGCATCGCTTCCGGCACGAAGGCCTCGCGCGGCACGCTGGTTAGGGCCTCAAGCACCAGCGGATCGCGCACGCCGCGACGCGCAATCTGCCGCTCGACCATTGCGCGCCGTAATTCCGCGCGGTGAGCGGGGGTGTCCGATACGGCCTCAGGGATACTGGCCATGCGCAGCATGGTCGAACCACGGTTGCCGGGTGGCAATAGGGGGATTCCGCTATGTTCCGTGCACCGTGCCGCCGTTAGGCTCAAACGATGGATGATGGCAGCGAGAATCCCCGCATTGCCAGCCGTTTGGACGAGGCTGCGCAAATCCTCGAGGACCAGGGCGCAAACGTATTCCGCGTCAGTGCCTACCGGCGCGCCGCGCAGACGGTGCGCACCCTGAGCAAGCCCGTGTCCGCAATGCTCGCCTCGGGCGGCGCCGCGGCGCTCATGGAATTGCCGGGTATCGGCGATCACCTGGCGCGCAGCATCTGCCAGCTGGTCAACACCGGGCGGCTGCCGCTGCTGGATCGGCTGCGGGGCGAGGCGGATCCCGTCGAGCTCATTGCCTCGGTACCCGGAATTGGCGAGCGCACGGCGCGCCGCGTCCACGAGACCCTCGGCATAAATACCCTGGAGGAATTGGAAGCCGCGGCGCACGACGGCCGGCTGGCGCAGATTGCCGGCCTAGGGGCCAAGCGCCTCGCGGGAATTCGCGATGCCCTGGCGGGGCGGCTTGGCCGTGTGCGGGCGGTCAGCGGCGCGCCGCATGCGGAGGCGCCGAGCATTGCGGAAATCCTGGCCGTCGATGCCCAGTACCGGCGCGAAGCCGGGCAGGGCAAGCTGAAGCTCATCGCTCCCCGTCGCTTCAACCCGGAGGGCAAGGCGTGGCTGCCAGTGCTGCATTGCCAGCGCGGTGAGCACCATTATACGGCGCTGTTTTCCAATACCGCCCGGGCCCATGAAATGGGCGGCACCAGCGACTGGGTAGTAGTGTATGCGGACGGCGGCGCCGGGGAACGGCAATGCACGGTCATCACGTCGACGCGCGGACCGCTGACCGGGCGGCGAATCGTCCGGGGTCGCGAGGCGGAATGCTTCGACTACTATCAGGGCCTGGCCAACCGCGCGCGCCGGAGCCGTGCCGAGTCCGCGCTTGCCAGGCTGGGCGGCAAGAATTCCGGGCCGCTGGCCCGATAACGGAGCACTGCATATAGATACTGAGGCGACAGCCGCACCTCCACCCGCGATGCTCGACGATTTCATTCATGCGCCCCGGGTGGCGTATTTTTCCATGGAAATCGCGCTGCGCAGCGAGATTCCCACCTATGCCGGCGGCCTGGGCATTCTTGCGGGCGACACGCTGCGCTCCGCGGCTGATCTTGGGTTGCCGATCGTGGCGGTGAGCCTCGTCAGCCGGGCCGGCTACTTCCGCCAGGAATTGGATGGCGAAGGCCGGCAGCTCGAGCATCCCGAGCGCTGGGATCCGTCGCGCTGGTCGGCGTTGCTGGATGCCAAGATCGCGATCAGGCTGGACCAGCGCCAGGTCTGGATCGGGGGCTGGCTGTACGTGATGACTGGTGTAACCGGGACGCGCCAGCCGGTGCTGCTGCTCGATACCGACCTGCCGGAAAACAGTCCGGCGGATCGTGAAATCACCCACTTCCTCTACGGCGGCGATGCCGCCTATCGTCTCAAGCAGGAGATCGTGCTCGGCATCGGCGGGGTGCGGATGCTTCAGGCCCTGGGATTCACCATTCGCCAGTACCACCTCAACGAAGGGCACTCGGCATTCCTGGGTCTGGAACTGCTGCGCACCTACGGCTATGCCCCCGAGGACTTGCGCGCCGGCGAGTCGCCCTACGACATCCCGCGCATCCGCGACCTGTGCTGTTTCACGACTCACACGCCGGTCGAAGCGGGCCAGGATCGTTTTTCCTACGCGCTGGTGGAACAGATCTCCGGCGGCGCCATCGGCTGCTCGCGTGCGGATCCCGGCTCCGCCCCCGGCAGCAACGGTTCGATCGTCGATCTGGCGACCCTGAAGCGCCTGGCGGGTGATGAGCACCTGAACATGACCCGGCTCGCGCTCAACCTGAGCGAGTACGTCAACGGCGTTGCCAAGCGTCATGCCGATACTGCCGAGCAAATGTTTCCCGGCTACCGCATGCACGCCATCACCAACGGCGTGCATCCGAGTACCTGGACCTCCGAGGGTTTTGCGCGACTGTACGACCGGTATCTGCCGGGGTGGCGACATGAGCCGGACATTCTCAGTCGCGCCGACTCCAGTATTCCCGACGCCGCCATCTGGGAGGCGCACGTCCAGGCCAGGCAGCGCCTCATCGACGCAGCCAGGGAATCAACCGGCGTACTGCTCGACGCGCGGCAGCCGATCCTCGGCTTTGCCAGGCGCATGACCGCATACAAGCGCCCCGACCTGCTGTTCAGCGACCTGCAGCGCTTGCGGGACATCGCGCGCAGCCAGCCGCTGCAGATCGTGCTGGCCGGCAAGGCGCATCCCCAGGACGCCGCCGGCAAGGCGCTGGTCGAGCTGTTGACCTCGCACGCGCGCCAGTTGCGCGGTGCCGTGACCGTGGTTTACCTGTGCGACTACGGCATGGCCCTGGCCCAGCTCCTGACGGCCGGGGCCGACGTCTGGGTCAACACGCCGCTGCCACCGCTGGAGGCCTCGGGCACCAGTGGCATGAAGGCCGCCTTTAACGGTGTCCCGAGCCTCTCGGTGCTCGATGGCTGGTGGGCCGAGGGATGTATCGAGGGCGTGACCGGCTGGGCCGTCGGCAACGGCGCGTCGGACAGCCGGGATGCCGAGGCGCTCTACACCAAGCTCGAACAGGTGGTGCTGCCTCTTTACTACAGTTCGGCCGGCGCGAGCGGGGCGTGGGTGACGGTGATGAAGGGCGCCATCAGCAAGAACGCGGCGTACTTCAACAGCCACCGGATGATGCGCCGCTATGGCACCGAGGCCTACATCCGCTGAGTGTTAACCGCAGTCGCGCTGCGAGCGTACGCTACGGCAGCAGCGCGGCTTCGAGCCGTTGTTCCCTGCGGATCGAGCCAGCCACGTTGCCCAGATCTTCCGCCAGGGTGTCGAGGACGTCATCCAGGGAGAGCACGCCGACCAACTGCCCAGCGCTGCCGGTCACCGGCAGGCGGCGCACTCCGATCCGCCGCATCGTCAGCAGCGCGTCCTTCATCTCGTCGCTATCCTTGGCGACGACCGGCTCCTGTGTCATCACGTCCCCGACCCGCAGCGTGCCCGGATCAATCCGTGGAGCAAGCACCTTGACCACCAGGTCCCGGTCCGTGAGCACGCCCACTGGAAGCAGGCAGCCATCGCCCACTCGTGGCCTGACCACGATCAGATACCCAATGTGCTTCTCGCGCATCATTTTCGCCGCCAAGGCCAGGTCATCGTTCTCCCGGACCGTCTCGACAGACTTCCGACAAAGCGCTGCGACATTCATGACGGCATCTCCAAAAGGCCAACCCGGCCGAGACAGCGTATACGCGCCGCTGCCGCGCTACCCTCCGTAATACTGCGTACTGTCATTCGCCTTCGGGCGGACCCCTGTGCCTGCGGAAGATCCCTATTGGCGGCGTAGAGTGCGCAGGTATCGTCGGGATCCATCAGGAGGGCGGGGCATGAACGCGCGGCCGGCTGTGATCCGGAAGATGGCTGGAGACCTGTGCGTCACGCCGCAGTTGGGCGACTATGCGGCGGCGCTTGCGACCTTCTCCTGGGACAGGCTGGGGCGCGAACTCGGCTCGGGGCCGGGGACTGCCTTCAATCTCGGCTGGCTCGCCGTGGACCGCTGGGCGCAATCGCCTCGTGCCGGGCATGTGGCGTTGCGCTGCATCAGCATGGCCGGGGTCGTCGACGAGATCAGCTTTGCGCAGCTCGCCAGTCAGGCCGCACGCTTCGGCAGTGTGCTGCAGACGCTGGGCGTACAGCGCGGCCAGCGCGTCTTTCTCCTGCTGCCGCGCTGTCGCGAGCTCTATGCCGCGGCGCTCGGTGCGCTGCGCTTCGGTGCGGTGGTGTCGCCGTTGTTTCCCGCATTTGGACCCGAACCCCTGCTGACGCGCCTGCGTCTCGGGGAAGCGGCGGTACTCGTGACGAGCGCGGCGCTGTACCAGCGCCGCGCTGCCGGAATCCTCGGCCAGGTGCCGTCCCTGAAACACGTACTCGTGACCGGCTGCGCCCCCGGTGAATCCGCGCCGGTCGGTACTCACAACCTCGAAGGCCTGATGGCGCAGGCGGTCGAAGACAGTGCTGCCGCGCCCACGACCAGCGACGACGCGGCGCTGCTGCACTTTACCAGTGGCACGACCGGCCGGCCGAAAGGGGCGCTGCATGTGCACGGTGCCGCCCTGATGCACTACATGACCGGGAAATATGCGCTCGATCTGCATGCAGACGACGTGTTTTGGTGCACGGCCGATCCCGGCTGGGTCACGGGCATGTCGTATGGCTTGCTGGCGCCCCTGCTGCATGGCGTCACCAGTATCGTCGACGCAGGTGAGTTTGACGCCGAGCGCTGGTACCGCATTCTCGAGGAGCAGCGCGTGACCGTCTGGTATACGGCGCCGACGGCGATCCGGATGCTGATGAAGGCGGGTGCCGACGCCGCCCGGCGCCATCACTGTCCGGCGCTGCGCTTCATCGCCAGCGTGGGCGAGCCGCTGAATGCGGAGGCCGTGTGGTGGGGCCTGGAGACGCTCGGCCTGCCGATTCACGACAACTGGTGGCAGACGGAGACCGGCGGCATCATGGTTGCGAACACGCCTTCGCAGGACATCAGGCCCGGTTCGATGGGGCGACCGCTGCCGGGTGTCACGGCGGCGATCGTGCGGCGCCAGGGCGATCGGCTGGAGGTGATCGAGGAACCCGACCAGGAGGGCGAGCTCGCGCTACGGCCCGGCTGGCCGTCGATGTTTCGCGCCTATCTGAACGAGCCGGAGCGCTATCAGCGGTGTTTCCTCGATGGCTGGTACCTCTCCGGTGATGTTGCGCGGCGCGACGCCGACGGCTATTACTGGTTCGTGGGACGCGCCGACGATGTCATAAAGTCCGCTGGCCACCTGATCGGTCCGTTCGAAGTCGAGAGCGCCCTCATGGAGGATCCGGCGGTGGCCGAGGCCGGGGTCATCGGCATTCCCGATCCGCTGGTCGGCGAGCGCGTCAAGGCTTTCGTGTCGCTGAGGAGCGGTAACGAACCGACCGAAGCATTGCGGGCCCGAATACTGGGTTTGGCCCGCAAGCGCCTCGGGGCAGCGATTGCGCCCAAGGAGATCGGGTTCGTGGAGACGTTGCCACGCACGCGCAGCGGCAAGATCATGCGGCGGCTGCTGCGAGCCCGCGAGCTCGGCCTGCCCGAAGGGGACACCTCGATGCTGGAGGGTAAATCGTGAGTCCCGTGGGCATCTACCCAGTGCCGTTCACGGCTGCCGAAGCTCGCGCGGTCGTCCACGCCATGCTGCGGATCCGGCGCTTCGAGGAGGCGGCGGCGGAGCTCTATGGCCTCGGCAAGATCCGGGGATTCCTGCACCTGTATATCGGTGAGGAAGCGGTGGCGGTGGGCGTGCTGCGCGCGCTGCGCCCTGAAGACAACGTGGTGGCTACGTACCGGGAACATGGTCACGCGCTCGCGCGCGGCATCCCGGCCCGCGCGATCATGGCGGAGATGTTCGGGCGCACCGGCGGCTGCTGTCGGGGCCGCGGTGGCTCGATGCACCTGTTCGACGCCGCCACGAGGTTCTACGGCGGCAATGCGATCGTGGGGGGCGGCCTGCCGCTTGCCGTGGGTCTCGCGCTCGCCGACCAGATGCTCGGGGTGCGGCGCGTGACCGCCTGCTTCTTCGGTGAAGGGGCCATGGCCGAAGGCGCGTTCCACGAATCGCTCAATCTTGCCGCGCTGTGGAAGTTGCCGGTGCTGTTCTGCTGCGAGAACAACGGCTACGCGATGGGTACCGCGCTCGAACGCTCAGAATCGCAGACCGACCTGTGCGCCAAGGCGGCGAGCTACCGGGTGTCGGCCAGATCCGTGGATGGCATGGATGTCGTGGCGGTGCATGCGGCGGCAGTCGCTGCAGCGGCCGCGGTGCGCGAGGACGGCGGACCGCAGTTCGTCGAATTCAAGACCTACCGGTTTCGTGCGCACTCCATGTTCGACCCCGAACTCTATCGGCCCAGGGAGGAAGTGGAGCGCTGGAAACAGCGCGGGCCGCTGCATACTTTTACCGACCGGCTCAAGGCCCAAGGCCTGTTCAGCGAGTCGGATTTCGCGGCGCTGGAACTCGAGGTGAAGAAGGAGGTCGAGGACGCCGTCGGCTACGCGGAAGCTTCGCCCGAGGAGGCGCTCGCGGACCTGTATCGCGACGTCTGCACGCCGGTTGAGCCGCAATGAGCTCGACCATCACCTACCGGGAAGCCCTGCGGGAAGCACTGCGCGAAGCATTGCAGCGGGACCCGAAGGTCATGCTGATCGGCGAGGACGTCGGCAGGTACGGCGGCAGCTATGCGGTCAGCAAGGGCCTGCTGGAAGAATTCGGGGCGGCTCGCATCCGCGATGCACCGCTGTCCGAGCTCGGGTTTGTCGGGGCCGGCATTGGGGCGGCGCTCGGCGGCCTGCGCCCGATCGTCGAGATCATGACGGTCAACTTCAGCCTGCTGGCGCTCGATCAGATCGTGAATACGGCTGCGACACTGCGTTACATGTCGGGTGGCCAGTTCCACGTGCCGCTGGTGGTGCGCATGGCCACCGGCGCCGGGCGGCAACTGGCGGCACAGCATTCGCACAGTCTCGAAGGCTGGTTCGCGCATGTGCCCGGATTGCGCGTGCTGGCGCCGGCCACGGTGCAGGATGCCCGCGGGATGCTCTGGCCGGCGCTCGAGCATCCGGACCCGGTGATCATCTTCGAGCACGGCCAGCTCTACAATGTTGCCGGCACGCTGGACGCTGCAGGTTCGGTAGATATCGCGCGAGCGCGCATTGCGCGCGGCGGGCGCGATCTCACGCTGATCACCTTCGGCGGCATGCTGCCGCGCACCCTGGAGGCGGCGACGGAGCTCGCCGCGGACGGCATCGAGGCCGAGGTCATCGATCTGCGCGTGCTGCGGCCACTCGATGACGCCACCATCATGCGTTCGGTCGCACGTACGCGGCGGGCCGTCATCGTGGAGGAGGCGTGGCGCAGCGGCGGCTTCGCCGCCGAGGTCTGCGCCCGCATCCAGGAGCAGGCATTCTTCGAGCTCGATGCGCCGGTGCAGCGCGTCTGCGGCGAGGAGGTGCCGATGCCGTATGCGCGGCAGCTCGAGACGGCAGCGCTGCCCTCGGTGGCAGGGATCGTTGCCGTCGCGCGCCGCCTGATCGGCAGGCGGCCCGCATGATCGAGATGAAGCTTCCGGCCCTGGGCGCGGACATGGACGAAGGCAAGCTGCTCGAGTGGCGCGTGCATCCGGGCCAGGTGGTGCATAAGGGCGACATCCTCGCCGTCGTCGATACGGCCAAGGCCGCGCTGGACGTGGAAAGCTGGCACGATGGAACGGTAGCCGAGCTGCTGATCGAGCCGGGCCAGACCGTACCGGTCGGCACCTTGATGGCGCGGCTGCTCGAGCCGGGCGAGACCGCCCCGGCGCACGAGCCGAAACCGCCCGCGGCGCCAGCGACGGCCGGCCGTCGCCCGGTATCGCCCGCGGCACGGCGCAGGGCGGCGGAGCTTGGCGTCGCGCTCGACTCGCTTCGCGGTAGCGGGCCGGATGGAGTCGTTACGCTCCGGGACGTCGAGCAGGCCGCTGCCGGGGTGGCGCCGGCGCGGGACCGATCGGTGGAAATTCGGCGCACGATCGCCGCGGTGATGGTGCGCTCGAAGCGGGAAGTGCCACATTACTACCTGAGCGACGACATTCCGCTCGCCGCGGCGACGGACTGGCTGCGCGAGGCGAACGCGGGCCGCCCCGTCGCCGCGCGCATCCTCATGGCGGCGCTGTGCCTGCGCGCGGTGGCCCGGGCAGCGCAGCGGCACCCCACGATGAACGGCCATTTCGTCGACGGCGCATTCCGGCCGAGCGCCGTGGTGAACCTCGGCGTGGCGATATCGCTGCGCGGCGGAGGACTGCTCGCCCCGGCGATCGCCGGCGCCGAGAGCAAGACCACCGCGGAGATCATGCAGGCGCTCGCGGACCTGGTGGCGCGGGCCCGCTCCGGGACCCTGCGCCGGGAGGAAGTGACCGATCCGACGCTCACCGTTTCAAATCTCGGCGACCAGGGCGTGCGCAGCGTGCAGCCCATCATCTTTGCGCCGCAGGTCGCGATCATCGGCTTCGGGCTGGTCAGTGATCGACCGTGGGTACTCGAGGGCAAGCTCGCGGTGATGCCCGTCGTCACGGCCACGCTGGCGGCGGACCACCGGGTCAGCGACGGCCACGCCGGAGCGCGGTTCCTGGCTGAAATCGGAGCGAATCTGCAGCATCCGGAGGCGCCGTGAGGGTGAGCCGAAATGGATGAGTCCGAATGCCGCGCGGTGATTCTGCAGGCATTGCAGCGCATCGCGCCGGAGGTCGAGCCCGGCGTGCTCGACCCCCGCCGGGCACTGCGCGAGCAGGTTGATCTCGATTCCATGGACTGGCTGAATTTCCTGATCGCCCTGAGCCAGTCGTTCAGGGTCGAGATTCCCGAATCCGTCTACGGACGGATGCGCACGCTTGACGATCTCGTGCAGTACCTGCGGGATCCGCCGGGGCGGTCGCGCGAGCCGCGCGGCCCCTGAGCGGTGGCGCGGAATGCCGGCGAGGCCAGGCGAGCGGCCTGCGCCCTACGTATTTCTACCTACGTGGCTGCGGGTTGCGCGGTTGCCATCCAAATCGGTATCGCTTCATGATGGAGCGTAGCGGAACGTTTACGAAAGGAGTATGTCCACAGACGAGGTAACGTGGCTTCGGGTCCTTCAAAGGGGCTTTTCGCGGCGGCAACGAACATGGACAGCGATCGGCGGACTTGGGTAGTCATATTGGCAGGTGGCGAGGGCTCACGGCTGCGCGACCTGACTACCACCGCCTTGGGCACGGCCATCCCGAAGCAATTCTGCTCGCTGCGCGATGGGCCGTCGTTGTTGCATGAGGCACTGGACCGTGCGCGGGCGTTGACGCCGCTGTCGAACGTCTGCGCGGTGGTGGCTGCTCAGCATGAGCAATGGTGGCGACCGCAGCTCCGCGAACTCCCTCGCGAAAACATCATCGTGCAGCCACTCAACCGTGGCACGGCTAACGGTATCCTGCTGCCGCTCCTGTGTCTGCTCGAGCGGGATCCGTCCGCACGCGTAGTGCTGCTGCCCGCCGATCACCACGTGCGCGCGGAGGCGGTATTCGCCCAGTCGCTGCGGCGGGCCGTGGACGAAGTTCAATGGGACGCGAGCGAGGTGGTGCTGCTTGGACTCGAACCCGAGGAAACGGATCCTGAACTCGGTTATATCGTCCCCGGGAGTGTTGATCGTGGCGGCATGCAGCACGTTGCGGCATTTGTGGAAAAGCCGCGGCTCGAGGAGGCGAATGAGCTGATTGGCCGTGGCGCGCTCTGGAACGCCTTCATTGTGGTGGCAGGCGCGCAGGCACTGCTTGCGCTGTTCGCCAGGCGAGTTCCGGACCTCGTGCGCGCCATGCGGGCGGCCGTCCGTCAAGACCTGGAGTCGGGCGGGACGGCGCGCGCGGTCGAGAACCTGTATCGCGAACTCCCAACCGTGGATTTCTCGCACGACGTCTTGGCCGGGCAGACATCGTGCCTACGCGTGCTGCGCGTGATCCGTTGTGGCTGGAGCGACCTTGGAACGCCCGAGCGCGTGGCCCGCGCCCTGCTTCACAAGCCGCCCCGGGCGCCCAAAGGCTTGGCGCTGAAGTCGGGTTTCCTGAATCTTGCGGCGCAACATGAGCGTCTGCGAAGCGCGCGCGGGGAGGAGCGCGGAGCCGTCGCGTAGCTGGCTCGGCGCAGGAGCGGCAATCACGGAAATTGGTCGATGCGTGCGGGAACGGTTACCGATTTCGATCTCGACGACCTGTTCGGGATGATCGATGCCGATGCCGGAGTAGTTGGCGGGCAGAGGTGAGTGCTGTTACCAGGAGAAGGATCATGGCGGACATCAAGGTGCAGAAAGTGGAGAAGCCGGAAGACCGGACATTGCCGGTATTCCGGGCGTTGGATGAAGTATTCGAGCGCATTCAGCAGCGCGCGTTTGAATTGTTTGCCGGCCGTGGATTCAAGGACGGCAATGATCTTGGGGACTGGATCGCCGCGGAGCACGAGTTGTGTTGGCCCGCCACTGAGCTGTCGGAGCACGATGGCGGTTATGTCCTGAAGGTGGCATTGCCGGGCTTCGAGCCGGGCCAGGTATCGGTGACGGCCACGCCACGCGAACTGATCGTGCACGCGAGTGCGAAGACGGAGCGGCGCGAGGACACCGAGCGGGCGAAGGCCGGAACGATCCTGTGGTCGGAATTCCGCAACGACGATGTCTACCGGCGCATCCAGTTTTCGGACGCAATTGATCTCTCCAGGGTGTCGGCGAACCTGGCGAACGGGCTATTGAAGATCGTGGCGGCGAAGGCGCCGAAGACTGCGACGCGCGTTCCGATGGCGGCGGCGGCCTGATGAAGCTGGGCGAGTAGCGGGCGCAGCCGCGGATATTCTTTGGCGGCGGCGCCCGCGGCTATACGGATTATCCCGCGCTCTCACCGGCGGCGTCAGGACGCGCAGCGAGCGGCTGAAGCGGCAGGTGCTGGCCGGGCAATAGCGGAGTGCCGGGCCTGAGTCGAAGTAGTTCGCGCAGGGCCGCCACCAGGGCATCATCGCGGGTGGTGTCGACGCAGACTGTGCGCAAGCGCTCGTCATCGACGATCGGCTCGCGCTCCCGCATCTGTAATTCCAGGATCGACAGATCCGCTTCGGAAGGGTCCTGCGCGGTGGCCTGGCGGGCGACAATGCGCTGGCGCAGTACCGCCGCGGGCGCTTCGCACTGGCAGAAGATCAATGGCGTGGCCATGAGCCGACACAGGTTCGCGACCATGGCGCGTTGGCTGCGCTTGCCGAAGTTGGCATCGATGATGACCCCGCATTGCCCGCCCAGGACGTCAGCGGCATGGCGCATCAATTGGCGGTAGACGGCCTCGGTCCGTTGGTCGCCATAAAGACCGGCATTGATCCCTGAGTGACTCGGCTTCAGCGCGTCCAGTCCGGCGAGGCGCTTGCGCTCGAGATCCGAACGCACCACGACAGCCCCGAGCTGGGCGCCCAGGCGGGCGGCAAGCCAGG
>Ga0209048_10003443_pt1 | contig 15336 bp, 10 predicted proteins | sample FrelakmetCRP12CR_FD_187146 | JGI IMG/M metagenome (GOLD analysis project Ga0209048, IMG submission 187146) | Freshwater lake sediment microbial communities from the University of Notre Dame, USA, for methane emissions studies - CRP12 CR (SPAdes)... | ecosystem: Environmental > Aquatic >... | reverse complement strand
GATCTATTCGGCGCCGATGTGTCGTCCAATGCCGCTACGTTCTATTCGAGCGGGCTCAAAGGGCGCTACGAGGAGACGAAATTCCGAGATGACCACGTGCTGCGGGATGCGACCTATCCGGTGCTGCAGGTGGTCGGCGGCCGTCTGGTGACTGCCGAGGCGCCGGCGCTCAACGCGCTCAACGAGAAGCTCAGGGACGACTACATCCGGGATTCGGTCGCCGGAGTGGGACGTTGGAACCGCATCATACGAAAGAGCGGGGTTGCATTCGAACTGTCCGTTCCGCACAAGGCGTTCAACCGCAAAATAGGGCCTTTGGCGGGCCTCAAGCTCGCTCCCGACGGCCGCGTCGTCAGCGAGACGGAATGGAGCGCGAACCGGCGCGAATGGCTCGCCACCGATGAGGATCGGGCCTTCGTCGCTTCGCTGATGGGGCGGGTTGCTGTTCCGGGCGCGTACGCCGGCTGGATCGCGCCGCCGACGCTCAGGATCAACAAGCAGCCGGCCGACTTCGAGTACGTGCGGTTCAATTGATTTTCCGATGCGCTTTGCGACGGTCCAGCCGGGCATGGTGATCGAGACGGCTCCTCGGTCGGTGAGCGCCGAGGAAATCGTCGAATTCGCTTCCCGCTATGACCCGCAGTGGTTTCACACCGATCCGCAGCGCGCCGCAGGCAGCCGCTGGAAGGGCTTGATCGCGAGCGGCTGGCATTCCTGTGCGATCGCGATGGAACTGATGGTCGGGACCGTTCTGAAGGATTCCGAATCCTTCGGTTCGCCCGGCGTCGAGGACCTCAAATGGCTGGAACCGGTGCGGCCGGGGGATGCGCTGCGCTTGCGCGTCGAGGTGCTGGAATGCAGGCAATCGGCGTCCGGCCGAACGGGCATCGTGCGTTGGCGTTGGGAACTGTGGAACCAAGACGACGCCAGAGTGCTGTCGCTGATCGGCACCAGTCTGTTCGATATCTCGGCCGCCGATCCGCGAGAGCATTAGGAACGCGCTGCCGGCTCGCGAGCCGCGGTATCATGGGCTCGTGCACGACATCAGCGGCTTCGATTTGCGAAACCTGCCGGCGGATTTTTACGACAATCCGTTTCCGTACTACGCGGCGCTGCGGGTCCAATCGCCCATCAAACGAATGCCCGACGGCGCGATCCTGCTGACGCGCTACGAGGACGTGGAGTTCGTCTACAAGAACCCGAAGATATTCAGCTCCGATAAGAAACGCGAATTCGGCGAGAAGTTCGGCCTGACGCCGCTTTTCGAGCACCACACCACGAGCTTGGTGTTCAACGACCCGCCTCTGCATACGCGAATCCGTCGGTTGATCAACGGCGCCCTGACGCCGCGCGCCGTTGCGCAAATTCAGCCGGGTCTCGAGAATTGGGTCGATCGATTGCTCGAGGACATGGCGGCAAGGAAGTCGGCCGATTTGATCGAGGATTTTGCCGCGGCGATTCCCATTGAGGTAATCGGCAACTTGCTCGGTGTGCCGCGGCACGAACGCTCGCCGCTTCGGGGCTGGTCGTTGGCCATTCTGGGCGCGTTGGAGCCGCGATTGACGCCCGATGCGGCGCGGCGAGGCAACGATGCGGTGCAGGAATTCTCGGCGTATCTCGATGGTCTGATACAACAGCGGCGAATGCAGAGCGCAGGTATGCATTCGGATTTGATTTCCCTGCTGCTGCACGGCGAATTTTCGGGCCAGCGCCTGAGCGGGACTGAGCTCGTGCATAATTGCATCTTCCTGCTCAACGCCGGACACGAAACAACAACCAACCTGATCGGCAACGGTCTGGTCGCGCTCGCCGAGCACCGCGATCAGCGGGATCGGCTGCTCGCCGATCCGGGCATGATCAAAACCGCAATTGAGGAATTCCTGCGCTACGAAAGCCCCAACCAGCTCGGCAATCGCATCACCACCGTGCCGGTGGAGATCGGCGGAGTGTCGCTGCCCGCCGGGACTCCAATCACCGTGTGCATCGGAGGAGCCAATCGCGACCCGGAACAATTCATCGAGCCCGACAGGCTCGACGTGGGTCGCGCGCCCAATCGACATTTGGCGTTCGCGAGCGGAATTCATCAGTGCGCGGGTATGGGGGTGGCGCGGCTCGAGGCGGCGACCGCGATTGGCCGGTTCCTCGGACGATTTCCTTCGTACTCGCTGGCGACGGCTCCCACGCGTGGCGGCAGGGCGCGATTTCGGGGCTTCTTGCGGGTGCCGTGCCAATTGTGATCCGATGGCGGCATGCGCGTGCTGCTGGTCGAAGATGATCCGATGATCGCCAAGGGGCTGCAAACGGCGTTGCGGCAGGACGGCTATGCGGTGGACGGCGTGAGCGACGGGCGCCGCGCCTCCGAGGCGCTGCGCACCGAAAGCTTCGATATCGTGCTGCTCGATCTCGGGCTTCCCGGCAAAGGCGGGCTGGAGGTCCTGCGCGGGCTTCGCGGGCGGGGCGATGCGACTCCGGTCATCATCGTGACCGCCCGGGACGACATCCGCAATCGAATCGAGGGGCTCGACGCCGGTGCGGACGACTACATCATCAAACCCTTCGATCTCGATGAGATTGCCGCACGCATGCGATCGGTGCTTCGTCGAGCGGCGGGCCGCGGCGATCCGTGCATCAGGCACGGCGGCATTTCCTTGAACCCGATCACTCATGCGGTGGAACGCGACGGGGTGTCGATTCTTCTATCCGCGCACGAATTCTCGGTGTTGGAAGCGCTGCTGCAGCGCCCGGGGGCGGTGCTTTCCCGGGCTCAACTCGAGGACCGGTTGTACGGCTGGAGCGACTCGATCGAGAGCAATGCCGTTGAAGTCTACATCCACGCTCTGCGCCGCAAGCTCGGCAGCGAGTCCATCCGCACTCTGCGCGGCGTGGGCTATTTCATACCGAAGTAATGATTTCCATCCGCACCCGTTTGCTGATCGCATTGCTGGCCCTGGTGGCGGCGATATCGCTGCTGGCCGGAACACTCACCTATCGGCGCGTGTTGGCGGAGACCTCGACTCTCTTTGATTATCAGCTGCGCCAGATGGCGTTGTCCCTGCGCAGTCAGGTGTCCATGGCGCCCCGCCTCGAACTGCCGCCCGATCAGCTCGACACGGATTTCGTGATCCAAATATGGGATCTGTTCGGCACGCGCGTGTATCTGTCCCGGCCCGGTTTGCCGATGATCAACCAAACCGTGTTAGGTTACGCGGATGTGCGCGTGCGCGGCGAGCCGTGGCGCACCTATGGACTGCAGACGGTCGACGGGGTCATTCAGATCGCGCAACCGCAGCGGGTTCGAGAGCAGTTGGCCCGCGGTGCGGCGCTGCGCATCGTGATACCGCTTCTGTTGCTGCTGCCGGTGCTGGGAGCCGCCATCGTCGGCGTGGTGCGGAGCGGATTGCTGCCGCTGCAGCGAATTGCGATCGAAGTTCAGCGTCGCGACGTACACAGCCTGACGCCCATCGCCGTGACGAGCCTGCCGCGGGAAGTGGCGCCTCTGGTTCTCGAGCTCAATCGTTTGTTGATCCGCTTGCACTCCGCATTCCAGGCTCAGCGCGCTTTCATCGCCGACGCCGCTCACGAATTGCGTTCGCCCCTGACGGCGGTCCGACTGGATCTGCAACTGCTCGATCGAGCGCCGGATGAGGCGGCGCGCCTCGAGGCGCGAGCCAATCTTGGCGCGGCCGTCGAACGCGCCATCCACTTGGTGGAGCAGCTGCTCACTTTGGCGCGGAACGAACCGCGCGACGAACGAGGAGAGTTGTCGCCGGTTTTGCTCGAGACCGCCGCCTCCGAAGGCATCGCCGATACCCACGCACCGGCGCTGGCGCGTGGCATCGACCTAGGTTTGGACGCTGAGCCGGATGTGCGGGTCATGGGCGACCGCGACGCGCTGCGCACGCTGGTGCGAAATCTGGTCGACAATGCGGTGCGCTATACGCCGGCGGGAGGGCGCGTACAGGTGCAAACCGCCAAGACGCCGCAAGGCGCGCTACTCGAGGTGACCGACTCCGGACCGGGCATCCCGGCGGCGGATCGGGAGCGCGTCTTCGACCGGTTCTATCGGCGGGTCAGCGCACCGGAAGGCGGCAGTGGATTGGGTCTCGCCATTGTGAAGGCAATCGCCGATCGACACGGCGCTCGCGTCTCGCTCGCAGATGCTCCAGGCGGGGGGCTGCGGGTGACGGTCGACTTTGCGCAGCGAATTTAAGATTCGCTTAAGCGGGCAGGGGGAAGATATCCCAAGGAGCTCGAACCAAGGGCTCTCTATCCGTTGCAAGGAGACAGTCGATGAAAGCTCACACCAATTCAATCGTCCTGGCGGCCGCAGCCGTGTTTGCGGTCGGTGCGTTCACGGCCTGGATGGCGCCCTCGGTATTGCGAACCGCGCGGGCAGAGGCCGCGGTAACAGCCCCGGATTCGTTTTCGATGTCCGCCGCGAAGCCGTCCGCGTCCGCTGCGATCCCGCTGGGGACGGCGCCGAATTATCGGGCGATCGTTGCGCAGAATCGCGACGCGGTGGTCGGCATCATCACGGCAGGAGAGATGAAGGCCGCGTCCGTTCAGCCGTTCGGCCCGAATCCTTTTGGCGATGACGAGGACAACAATCCGCTGGGCCAATTCTTCCGGCACACGCCGAGCCCGCGGGGCCATGTGCCCACGCACGCGCAAGGGTCCGGATTCATCGTGAGTCCGGACGGGATCGTGCTCACCAACGCCCACGTCGTGGAAGGTGCGAAGGAGGTGACGGTCAAACTGATCGATCATCGAGAATTCACCGCAAAGGTGTTGGGCACGGACAAGGCCAGCGACATTGCGGTGCTCCAGATCGAGGCGAAAGGGCTGCCGTTCGTGAGGATTGGCAATTCGGATCAGCTCAGCGTGGGCGACTATGTGCTGGCGATCGGCGCGCCATTCGGCCTTGAGGAGACGGCGACCGCCGGCATCGTCAGCGCCACCGGCCGCTCGCTCCCCGGTGATGGCGCCGTGCCGTTCATCCAGACCGACGCGGCCGTGAACCCGGGAAATTCCGGCGGACCGCTTTTCGACGCCAGCGGTGCCGTGGTCGGCATCAATTCGCAGATCTACACCAACTCCGGAGGCTATCAGGGGGTTTCGTTCGCCATTCCGATCAATTTGGCGCAAGGCGTGGAGCAGCAAATCGTCAAGACCGGCAAGGTCGAGCACGGGCGCCTGGGTGTCGAAATTCAAAGCGTCAATCAGTCGCTGGCTCAGTCCTTCAAATTGAGCACGCCCACCGGTGCCCTGGTCGCCAAAGTCGAGCCCGGCAGTGCGGCTGCGCGCGCTGGACTCAAGGCTGGAGACGTGATTATCAAGTATGACGGCCATGCAATTGCCGATGCCGGTCAGTTATCGGTGCGGGTCAGCGGCACGGCGCCCGGCGACAAGGCGGCGCTGGAAGTGATTCGAGACGGCAAACCGGTGACGGTCACTGCAATCATCGGTTCGGCGGCCAACGGCAGCGTCGCAAAGAACGCAGAAGCCGCGCCGGAAGAAGCAGCGCACCTCGGAATGAGATTGCGCCCCCTCACCCCGGAGGAGCGCGAGCAGGCCGGTGTCTCGGCGGGTCTGGTCGTGGAGGAGGCGAGCGGCGGCGCGGCCGAAGCGGGCATTCAGCCGGGCGACGTGGTCTTGTCCGTCGACGGTACGCCGGTGCAAAACGTCGAGCAGCTGCGCACACTGGTGCGCGAGCATGACAAACAGGTTGCGCTGTTGATTCAACGTGGCGACAGCCGGATCTTCATCTCGGTGGGATTGGGATAACAATAGTCGGGAAGGCCGCCGTCTTGCGCGCACGAAAGCGCGGGACGGCGGCGCTTTGGAGTCAAACCGAACCGAGCGTTCGGTGCGCGAATGAGCTATAAAGCACACGATGAAGCAATGCGTCGTGGCTCTCGCCCTTGCGATTCTGTTTGTCTTTCCGGTAATCGCGGCGGACCCGGCGCCGATTCAGCCTCCGCCCGCATCGGGTCCGGCCACGGGCTTGGCCGATTTGGCGGCGCTGCGGGCCACGGTGTTCGGCACTCCGCCGCAGGATATCGCGGTGCTGCCGCAGAAGGTGCCGCTCCTCGAGATGGACCTCGCGCTGCCCTGGGCGCGGCCGGTACCGGCCGTCTTTTGGTTCAACCGCCGCTTACGCGTGTGGTTTTCGGCGCAGGATAAGCCGGCGCCGCTCGCCATCGTCATCGCCGGCACCGGCAGCGGCGGCAACACGGCGAAACTGGCCATCCTGCGTGCCGTGCTCTACGGCGCCGGTTATCACGTCCTGACCATGCCATCGCCGACCTTCCCGGGTTTCATCGTCTCCGCATCGAGTACCGGGGTCGCCGGCGATCTGGTGCAGGACGGCCGGGATCTGTACGCTGCAATCCAGCAAATTATTGCGCATCTGCCCCGCAAGGTGCAGATCACCGATATCGATATTCTCGGCTACAGCTTGGGCGGCGCGAATGCGGCCATGGTCAAATCGATCGACGCCGCCGAGCGCAAGGTGGGCATCCATCGCGCGCTGCTGATCAATCCCCCGGTGAGCCTGTTTTCCTCCGTCGGCCGGCTCGACAAGCTGTACGCCATTACGCTCGGCAACGGCGATGCAGGCGTCGAGCGCTTCTATCAGAAATTGTACGCAGAACTCGCGAATCGGTACCGCGCCTCGGACCGGGTGGAACTGGACGAGGATTTCCTGTTGGGCGCGGCCGCGTCCATATTGAACACGGACGCGGAATTCTCGGCGGCGATTGCGCTGACGTTTCGAATCGCGTTGATCAATGTGTTCTTCGCCGGCGACCTGTACTCGGATTCGGGCGTCGTGGTCGATCCGCGCCATCCGCCCAACGTCAACGATTCGATGGAAGAGACCTTCCGAATTTTGCGCGGCAAGCCGTTTTCGGAATATTTCACGAAAGTCTTCGCGCCGTACTATTTGCGCCGCCGCCCGAATTCGACCGTGAATGAGCTGATTGCCGAGAACCGGCTCGATTTTATCGACGATGCGCTGCGCGGCGATCCGGACTATTACGCGCTGACGAACAGCGACGATCTGATCCTCGACGCGGCGGAGCTCGATTGGCTGAAGCGCACCTTCGGCGCGCGCATCCAGGTCTACGATCACGGCGGCCATTTGGGCAACTTGGGCGACCGTCAACAGGTGGCCGACATGCTCGACATGCTCGGCGGGCGCTGGAAGGGGGGCGCGCAGTGAGAGCAAACGGTGCCTTGATCGTGCTGCTCCTCGTTTTGGGCGGCTGCGCTTCGCAGGAGGTCCGGTACCGTCAATTGCCGCCCGACACGCCGGCGGCGAACAATGCCGTAAACCTGGAAAAGGCGCTGGCGCTGGCGGCCCAGGCCGCGAGCTCATCGAAGAACGCCAAGCCCGAAACGGCCGGCGCGCTCGCGCCGATAACCCCGGCCGAGGCGCCGCCGCTGGCGACTTACGACCCTTGGGGGCCGTTCAATCGGTCGATGTATCGGTTCAACGCACGCTTTGACGAGGCGCTCTATCTGCCGGCCGCAAACCACTACCGCATGCTGCCGTCGCCGATCCGTGCGGGGGTGCACAATTTTTTCGGCAATTTGGCCGAAATCAACAGCATCATCAATTACACGCTGCAAGGGCGCCTGGGCCGCGGTGTGCGCAGCCTCGGGCGATTCGCGATCAATAGCACGTTCGGCCTAGGCGGCCTGTTCGATGTGGCGGAGAAGCTGAACATACCCAGGGCGCCCACCGGTTTTGGCACGACGCTCGCCAAATGGGGCATGCATCCCGGCCCGTATCTGGTGATTCCGATTTACGGTCCCTCGACACTGCGCGAGGGCATGGGGCTGGCCGCAGACTACGGCACCTCCTATGCGGTTAACGTTGCGAATCTGTATCGGGGCGGCCAGTCGTGGGCGCTGGGCGTTCTCAACGCGGTCGATCAGCGCGCGAATGTCGATTTCCGCTACTACGCCTCGGGCTCTCCCTTCGAATACGACACGACTCGGTTCTTGTATGTCCGCAAGCTCCTGATCGAGGATACGGGCCTGCACAGAACGAGGCCTGCGAAGAATCCCAATTTGGACGCGCCGGCGGGCGAATGACCGACACTCCACCGCGCCATTCCCTGAGTGACCGTGCGGGCGGCATCGTTGCCACCGGCACGATACTGGCGATTCTGTATTTTGCACGCGACGTGCTGGTACCCATCACGCTCGCAGTCATGCTGAGTTTGTTGGTCGCGCCCGTGGTCCGTGCTCTGCGGCGCGTGGGCCTCGGTGCAACCTCCTCGGTGCTGGTCGCGGTGCTTGCGTTTGCCGTCATATTTGGCTGGTTCGCCGCGGTGATCGGCGTCCAGGTGGCGCGGATGGCGGCAGACCTTCCACAATACGAACATACGATTCGCGACAAATTGACGACGCTGAATACATTGACCGTCGGACGGTTGAACGCCATTAACTTCCAGGCGGGGCGGATCATCGGGGAGCACGTGGAGCGGCCGGCGCCTGTGGCGGCGAGCGCGGCGGCCGCGTCCACGGCGCCCGCTCCGATCCCCGTGGAAGTGCACACCCCTGCGATGAGCCCTGCACAGGCCTTGCAGAAGGTACTGGTTTCGGTGTGGGCGCCGCTCGAAACCACGGGCATCATGCTGGTGGTTCTGGTGTTCGTACTGCTCGAGCACGAGGGTGTGCGCGATCGATTCATTCGCATCGCCGGCGAAACCGACCTGCGGGCAACGACGATTGCGCTCAACGATGCGGGCAAACGTCTTTCGCGATTCTTCGTTTCGCAATTCGCGGTCAATATGGGCGTGGGCGCCGCGCTGTGGATCGGCCTCGCGATCATCGGCTTACCGCATGCGATGCTGTGGGGCACTTTGGCCGCCGCTCTGCGATTCGTCCCCTACATCGGCGTATGGATCGCCGCGCTGTTCTCGGCGGTGCTGGCGGCGGCCGTCGATCCGGGGTGGTCGCTGGCGATCGGCACATTGGGGCTGTTCGTGATCGTCGAGTTCATCGCCGCCCAGGTGGTCGAACCGGAGCTGTTCGGTCATACCACGGGCATGTCGCCGTTGTCGGTGGTGGTCTCGGCGATCTTTTGGAGTTGGCTGTGGGGTCCGATCGGGTTGGTCGTCTCGACTCCGCTGACTCTCTGTTTGGTGGTGGCGGGACGCCACATCAAGGCGCTGAGTTTGCTGGATATTCTGCTGAGCGACAATCATGCGCTCACCATGCCGCAGCGTTTTTATCAGCGCGCACTCTCCGAAGATTCGGATGAGATCATCGCGAGCGCCCGCGCCTTTCTCAAGCACGATTCGTTCGCAGGATATTGCGACCTGGTGTTGATGCCTGCACTGCATTTGACCGGCCTCGATGTCGCGAGCGGCGCGATCAGCAGCGAACAGCAGCTCAAGGTCCGCAACACCATCGTGGCGGTCATCGCGGCCATCGGCGGCGAGAGCCGCAGGCTCGGCCGGCGCCGCAAGAGGGTCTCGGTTCTCGATCAGTCGAGCGCGGGCCGGCTCTTGCGGCTGCAGCGGGAAGAGGTATCGGGCCGTTGGCAGGGGCCGCTCACGGTACCGCCGGGCTCAGTCATTCTCTGCGTGGGCTTAGGATCGATTCCCGATGACCTGGCGACCGAACTGTTGGTGCGCATCCTGCGCGATCAGAATGTGGATGCGCGGCATCTGTCGCTCGAGGACTTGCAACGGGCGCCGCCTCCCGATGCCTCGCCCGCCAGCATCTCGATGGTGTATCTGGTCAGCGCTTTTCCCAACCATGAGCGCGGACGCGCCGACTCGGCCGCCGAGCGCATTCGCCGCCGTTTTCCCGGCGCCTGCCTGGTCACGGTGTTTCTGCCCGGATTGCTATTGCAGCCGCAGTCGGCAGTCGACAGTATACGAGGCTCCGACAAAGCGGCGGCCTCCTTTGGCGAGGCGCTGCACATATGTCTCGAGTGGCTTCACGAGCGGAACCAAACTTGATGCGTGACTCTACGTGAATAAGCCTTCCGCGGCACCCCATTCCGTGCCCATTCGTTGGCGAATATTCTCCTTTCTATTTGGATTCGGGTTGCTCGCTTATGTGCAGCAGAAGAGCATCACGGTGGCCGCCGCACGCATGATGCCCGAATTGAGCTTGAGTCAATTGCAGATCGGTTATCTCGAACAGGCGTTCGTAGTGGGATATGCGCTGTTCCAGATGCCGGGAGGCATCTTCGGGCAGCGGTTGGGCGCACGGCGCACGTTTGTCATCATCGGCCTCACCGCGTTTCTTGCGACCATCGCCACACCGATCGCTCCCGAGTTCCTCAGCGGCCATGCCTTGTTTGCGGCCTTGTTCGCTGCGCAGTTGCTGCTCGGTTGTTCTCAGGGGGCTATTTTCCCGGTGTCCGCGGGAGTCTTCGAAGCCTGGTTCCAGCCCAATCGCTGGTCGTACGTGCAGGGGCTGCAAACCATGGGACTGGGACTCGGCGCCGCGTTGACACCGCCGCTCATCGCCAATCTCATGGACAGTTCCGGATGGCAGCGCGCCCTGCTGTGGACGAGTCTGCCGGCGCTCGGTCTGATCGCCCTGTGGGCCTGGTACGGGCGAAATACGCCGCGCGAACATCCGGCGGTATCCGCGCAGGAACTCGCTGAGATCGGCAATCAGCCGGCGGCCCATGCGTCGATCAACGTCAAGCAGATGCTACGGCTGCTCGGAAATCGCAATGTGTTGCTGCTGTTCGTCTCTTACATGAGCATGAATTACACTTTTTATCTGCTCTCCAACTGGGTCTTTCTCTACCTGGTGCAGGAGCGCCATTTCTCCACGCTCGAGAGCGGCTGGCTCGCCACTGCTCCGCCGCTCGCCGCCGCACTCGGCGCCGGCGTCGGAGGATTGGTGACCGGTATCCTGATACAGCGCTGCGGCACCCTTTGGGGATACAGAATCGTGCCGCTCATCGCGCTGCCCGCGGCCGGGGCCCTGCTGTTGATCGCGTTGAACGCATCCAATGCTTATTGGGCGGTGGCGACCTTGGCGATGTGCTTCGGATCGGTGGAGTTGACCGAGGGGGCCTTCTGGGGGGCTGCCATGACCGTGGGCCGAGGCGACACCATGGCGATTTGCGGCTTCATGAACACCGGCGGCAACTTGGGCGGCATCATCAGCATACCGATCGTAGCCTATTTCTCCGGGCTGCATGCATGGCCGACGGCGTTCCACATCGGCGTGGGGTTCGCCATCCTCAGCGCGGCGGCGTGGTTCGGTATCCGGATCGCACCGCCGGGCGCTAGCGGGCCTTAGACCCCGGGGCGGGGCATCTGATATGTGGCTGCTCGAGACGAGGGTAAGTGAGCGGCGCAATCGCGACGACCGCTGGCAATTTTGGATCGACCGCGGCGGTACGTTCACCGATATCGTGGGGCGCGCGCCCGACGGCGGGCTGCGCACGTTGAAATTGCTGTCAGAGCACCAGGAACGGTATACGGACGCTGCGGTCGAGGGCATTCGCCGCATGCTGGGCCTGGCGGCCGGGGAAGCGATCCACCCGGCGCGCGTCGCGTGCGTCAAGATGGGTACCACCGTCGCGACCAATGCGCTGCTCGAACGCCGCGGAGAACGCACGCTGCTGGTGACGACCCGCGGCTTTCGCGATGCGCTGCGGATCGCGACTCAAGCCCGGCCGCGGCTGTTCGACAGGCGGATCGCGCTGCCCGAACTCCTTTATGAGCGCGTGATCGAAGCGGAGGAGCGCATCGATGCCCGCGGCGACCTCGTGACCGCGCTGGATTCGGCGGCGCTCAAGCTTGGGATGCAGGCGGCCTACGAGGCGGGCATCCGTGCCTGCGCCATCGTGTTCATGCATGCCTACCGGGCTCCCGCGCACGAACTGGCGGCGGAAGCGCTGGCGCGCGCCTGCGGATTCCCTCAAGTGTCCGTATCGCATCGCGTGAGCCCGCTGATGAAGCTCGTCGCGCGCGGCGACACCACCGTGGTCGATGCCTACCTCTCGCCCCTCTTGCGCCGCTATGTGGATCGATTGGCGGAGCAGATGCCCGGAGTGCGGCTGCTGTTCATGCAAAGTTCCGGCGGATTGACCGAGGCACGCCGCTTCCAGGGCAAGGATGCCATTCTTTCGGGACCCGCCGGCGGCATCGTCGGCATGGTGCGCAGTGCGCGAGCCGCCGGCCACGAGCGCCTGATCGGTTTCGACATGGGAGGCACATCCACCGACGTGAGCCACTACGCCGGCGAGTACGAACGCGCGTTCGACACCGAAGTGGCGGGCGTGCGGGTGCGCGCGCCCATGATGAGCATTCATACCATCGCCGCGGGCGGCGGCTCGGTCATCCACTTCGACGGCGCGCGTCTGCGCGTCGGCCCGGAATCGGCGGGCGCGGATCCCGGACCCGCGAGCTATGGGCGCGGCGGCCCGCTGACGATCACCGACGCCAACCTCATGCTCGGGCGCATTCAGCCGGAATTCTTTCCGCGAGTCTTCGGAGCGCAGGCGGATCAACCGCTCGACCGCGATGTCGTTGCGCAGCGCTTTGCCGATTTGGCGGCACGCATGAGCCGAAGCGCGGGGCGTGAGGTCGGTCCCGAGGAGGCCGCGGGCGGTGCACTGCAGATCGCCGTGGGGAGCATGGCCAATGCGGTGAAGCGCATCTCCGTGGCGCGCGGCTACGACGTCACGCGCTACACGCTGCAGTGCTTCGGGGGCGCGGGCGGGCAGCATGCCTGTCTGGTCGCGGATGCGCTGGGCATGCAACACGTCTTTTGTCACCCGTTGGCCGGGGTCTTGAGCGCCTACGGTATGGGCGTGGCCGATCAGATCGCGATGCGCGAGGCCGCGCTCGAACGAGCGCTCGACGAGGCCGGTATCGCCGAGGCGCGCAAACTCGCCGCGCGCTTGGAGCGGGAGGCGGAGGCTGAACTGGCGATTCAAGGTGTCGATCGGCAGCGGTTGCACAGCGCCGTGCGTCTCTACGTTCGTTACCACGGTACCGACACTGCGTTGCCTTGCGAGTTGCCGGCGGATTGCTCGGCGGCGGACGGGTGCTCCTTCGGCATTCGCGCGCAGTTCGAGAGCGCGTATCGCCGGCGCTACGCGTTCCTGATGCCGGAGCTGAACATGATCATCGAGTCCGTGTCGGTCGAATGCATCGCTGCGAGTGGAATCGCCGGCCACGGCTGTGCCGTGGGTCCCCGCGGGCGCACAGCGGAACCGCAGCGGATCTTCGCCCCTGGCGCGCGCGCCGAGATCTCGATGTACTGTCTCGCGGATCAGCAGGCCGCCGGTTGGCGCACCGCGCGCCTCTTCGAGGGCGAGAGTCTCGAGCCCGGGGCAACAATCGACGGGCCCGCCCTCATCACCGAGAGAAATTCGACGATCGTGGTGGAATCGGGATGGCGGGCATTGGTTACCGCCGCGCGGAATCTGGAATTGCGCCGCGCGCGCCCGCGGTCCTTAGCCGCCGCCGGCGCCCGGACCGATCCGGCCCCTGCAGATCCGATAATGCTCGAGGTGTTCAATAATCTGTTCATGAATATCGCGGAGCAGATGGGTTTGCGCCTGCAGAACACGGCGCATTCGGTCAACATCAAGGAGCGGCTGGATTTTAGCTGCGCGATATTCGATGCGGCAGGTTCCTTGATCGCGAACGCGCCGCATATGCCGGTGCACTTGGGTTCGATGAGCGAATCGGTCCAAACGGTGATCCTGCGCAATCCGGGACTCAAGCCGGGCGACGTATTCGCGCTGAACGACCCCTATCATGGCGGTACGCATTTACCCGACATCACGGTCGTCACGCCCGTTTTTTTGCGATCCGACGTCCCGCGATTCTTCGTGGCGTCGCGCGGGCATCACGCCGACGTCGGCGGCTCGACCCCGGGATCGATGCCGCCGTTCTCGACCTCGATTGCCGAAGAAGGCGTGCTCATCGACAACTTCAAGATGGTCGAGGCCGGAGTGCTGCGCGAGGCGGCTTTGCTCGATTTTCTGAGCCAGGGACCCTATCCGGCGCGAAATACCGCGCAAAATCTCGCCGATCTGCGCGCGCAGATTGCCGCAAATGAAAAAGGCGTGCAGGAACTGGATCTCATGGTCGAGCAGTACGGGCTCGACACGGTGGTCCGATACATGCGCTATGTGCAGGACAATGCCGAGGAATGCGTGCGGCGGGCGATCACGGCCCTGAAGGACGGAAAATTCACGTTGCCGCTGGACAACGGAGCGCGAATCCGCGTGAGCGTCCGGGTCGATGCCGAGCGGCGCGGCGCGTGCATCGATTTCACGGGCACCAGCGATCAATTGCCGGATAATTTCAATGCGCCGCGATCGATCACGGTCGCCGCCGTACTCTATGTGTTTCGCACCTTGGTGGACGATGAGATTCCGCTGAATGCGGGTTGCCTGAAGCCGCTGGATATCGTGGTCCCGGAGGGCTGCATGTTGAACCCTCGGCCGCCGGCCGCGGTGGTGGCCGGGAACGTCGAGACCTCGACCTGCGTGACCAATGCGCTGTACGGTGCGCTGGGCGTAATGGCGGCGAGCCAATGCACCATGAATAATTTCACCTTCGGCAACGCGCGCTATCAATACTACGAGACCATCGCAGGCGGCTCCGGCGCGGGCCCGGGGTATGCCGGCGCGAGCGTGGTCCAGACCCATATGACCAACTCGCGGCTCACCGACCCGGAGGTGTTGGAATTTCGTTATCCGGTGCGCCTGGATTCGTTTGAAATTCGCCCCGGTTCCGGTGGCTCGGGTCGTTGGCGCGGCGGAGACGGCGGGGTGCGGCGGATTCGCTTTCTGCAGTGCATGACGGCATCGATCCTGAGCAACGGACGGCGCAGCGGTTCGTTCGGCATGGCGGGCGGCGGGCCCGGCGCGCCGGGGGAGAACCACATCGAGCGGGCGGACGGCCGCGTCGAGCGGCTGGGGCCCATTGGGCAGACCGAAATGGCGCCGGACGATGTGTTCGTCATCAGCACCCCGGGCGGCGGAGGCTACGGTCGAATTTGCGATACTCGGACAGGCTAGCAGAAGCGCGTAACATTGGAGTCATGGAAACCGTTCTTGACGAGAGCCGCCATGCCGGACATTGAAATGGTCGAAGTCAGCCCGCGCGATGGGCTGCAAAATGAATCGATGCTGTTCACGACGTCGCAGAAACTGGAACTCATCGGGCGCGCGTTGGATGCCGGCGCGCGGCGCATCGAGGCGACCAGCTTCGTGAATCCGAAACTGGTTCCGCAGATGAGCGACGCGGAGGCTGTCGCTGCCGGATTGCCGCGGCGCAACGGCGTGGTCTTCATCGGATTAGTGCTGAACAAACGCGGGGCGCT
>Ga0209048_10003442_pt1 | contig 15341 bp, 16 predicted proteins | sample FrelakmetCRP12CR_FD_187146 | JGI IMG/M metagenome (GOLD analysis project Ga0209048, IMG submission 187146) | Freshwater lake sediment microbial communities from the University of Notre Dame, USA, for methane emissions studies - CRP12 CR (SPAdes)... | ecosystem: Environmental > Aquatic >... | reverse complement strand
CACAGGTCGGCATCGCCATGGGCACCGGCACTGACATCGCGATGCAGAGCGCCGGTGTCACGCTGGTGAAAGGAGACCTGCGCGGCATCGCCAAGGCGCGGCGTCTCAGCCGGGCCACCATGCGCAACATTCGCCAGAACCTCTTCTTCGCGTTCATCTACAACGCGCTCGGCGTGCCGATCGCGGCAGGCGTGCTGTATCCGGTCTGCGGTGTGCTGCTCAGCCCGATGATCGCCAGTGCGGCGATGAGCATCAGCTCTGTGTCGGTGATCAGCAACGCGCTGCGTCTGCGGCGCGCCGAATTGTGATCGAGGCTGAGGCCTAGCAGCCTGTCGGACTTGGGAGCCTGTAGCGACCCAACTGGGAGCGGCCTATAGAAATGACGCTGGCCGCAGGTCCTAGGACCCGATGCGCCCGAAATGGTGCACGTTGGGTCGGCTGCGCTTGATCGGCGGCGCGGTGAGAAGCTGTTGGTTCGCGCGCAAGCGGCGCAGCGCGAGACGCACCGCGTCGGGCTCCAAACCCAGCGTCTCACACACGACCGCGAAGGAGAACGGTGAGCGGCCCTGCGCGGTCTTCACCCAGCGCTCGGCCTCGGTGCGAATGCGCACCTTGGGGCTGAAGTAGCTGCGCAGGCCGTTTTCGAGAACCGCAAGCATCAGCGCCTTCGTCCCGGTGTATTCCGCGCTGCGCGGTTCACCGCCGGCGATGGGCGCGAGGCGAAGAGCGTGCAGTTCGAAATCAATTGCCTCTTCCAGCTTCATGGGTCACGCAATAAGCTGCCTACTTGTGCGGTGATTGTTGCCTCGGCCGCTCGAGTTAGTCAACAAAAATCTGCACCACGGCGCGCCGGTGCTCAGCATCGCTCGACGAACGTTTGGCGAAAACGAAGTGGTCCATTGCACTGCTCCGTGACGGCTGGCCTCGGCCACACCAGCAGCGCTGCGCTGGAGTTTCGGAGCCGCGCGCGACAGCGGGCGATCAGGTCGGCGTCAGGTGTTTCGAATTGATCGGCTGGCCGTGCGAGAACTCCACGAGGTTGCCGTCTGGATCCTGGAGCATGCAGAAGTAGCCGACAATCCGGCCGGCGTCGGCGGGGCCTTGCATCAACAGCCCCTCGGACTGGGCGCGCGCCGCGATCGCATCAACCGCCGCACGCGACGGCAGGTCGTACCCGAAGTGCGCCATTCGCGGCGGCACGCCAGCATCCGCCGGCGGCAGGCTGATTGCCACGATCACGAACTCTGGATCGCGCTGCTGCTCGCTCATCCAGACAACACGCACGGCATCGTCGACACGGTCGTGCACGACGTGGAGGCCGACGAAGCGCTTATAGAAGTCGATGGTGCGCTCGACGTCGCGGACGAACAGCGCAACGTGAGTGAGATGGGCGGGCATCTCAGCGGCGGAACCCGCTGACGTACGGCAGGCGCGCTGCCGTCTGCCGCACCTGTTGCTGCACCTGCAAGAGCGTGCGCGTCGCGTCCCACGTCCCCTCAAGCAGCTGTGAGCGCACCCCGGCCGGCAGCGTGATCGGATACACCTTGTCGCGGTAGGTTACCTGCATCCCCTGCAGATCGACGGTCAAGTCGTGCGCCGGATCTTCCTCCACGGCCAGCATCAAATACAGCATGTCTGCCTCGCTGGCGGTGACGCAGGGGATGCCCAATGCTACGCAGTTGCCGAAGAAGATGTCGGCGAACGACTCGCCGACGATCGCCTTGATGCCCCAGCGATGCAACGCCTGCGGCGCATGCTCACGCGACGACCCACACCCGAAGTTCTTGTTGACCAAGGCGACGCGCGGCCCCTTCGCTTCAAAGCGCGGATCGTCCATCACGTGCCCCTTCGAATGCCCGTCGGCGTCGAAGCGCGCGTCGTAGAACGCGTACTGCCCCATGCCTTCGAAGGTTACCGCCTTCATGTAGCGCGCCGGAATGATGCGGTCGGTGTCAATATCGTTCCCCCGCAACGGAATCGGCCGGCCGGTGACATGCGTGATCCGTTGGAGCTCGCTCATCTCTGTGGTCCCCGGTTTCTGGTCTCTGATGACTGGTTACTGGTTACTGGCTACTGATCACTGGCTACTGGTTACTTCAGCATCTCCCTGACATCCACCACCGCCCCTTCCAGCGCCGCCGCCGCCACCATTGCCGGGCTCATCAACAACGTGCGGCCCGACGGGCTGCCTTGTCGGCCTTTGAAGTTGCGGTTGCTCGATGAGGCACAGACCTCTCGGCCGACGAGTTTGTCGGGGTTCATGGCCAGGCACATGGAGCACCCGGGCAGTCGCCACTCGAAGCCTGCTGCGATGAAGATCTCGTGGAGACCTTCCGCTTCCGCCGCGTGCGCGACCGCTTGCGATCCGGGAACGACGAGCGCTTTCACGTGCGGGGCGACATGTCCCCGCCGCGCCACCTTTGCCGCTTCACGCAGGTCGGACAGCCGGCCATTCGTACACGAGCCGATGAACGCCACGTCGATGCGGGTGCCCCGAATCGCCCTACCGGGCTTGAAGTCCATGTACTCGTACGCGTCCTCCGCCACCTCGCGCTCGTCTGCGGGAAAACTCTCCGGCGCGGGAATCCGCTCATCGACGCCGATGGCCTGGCCGGGGTTGATGCCCCAGGTCACGGTCGGTGCGATCTCGGCGCCGTCGAAACGCACCACGTCGTGGTAGGGCGCGTCGGCATCCGAAACCATTGATGCCCACCAGATGACGGCACTGTCAAAGTGCTCCGCAGACGGCGCGAACTCGCGGCCACGCAGGTACTTGAAGGTCGTCGCGTCGGGGTTGACGTACCCGAGCCGCGCACCACCCTCGATGCTCATGTTGCAGACCGTCATGCGCTCTTCCATCGTCATGCGTTCGAGCACGGTGCCCGCATACTCGTATGCATAGCCCACACCGCCCTTCACACCGAGACGACGGATGATGTGCAACGTTACGTCCTTCGCGTAGACGCCAGCGCGCAGTGCCCCATCGACGTCGATCCGTCGAACCTTCGGTCGCTGAATGGCCAGGCACTGCGTCGCGAGAACGTCACGCACCTGGCTGGTACCGATCCCGAAGGCGACGGCACCCAGCGCGCCGTGTGTGCTGGTGTGGCTGTCGCCGCAGGCGACAGTCATGCCGGGCTGCGTCAGGCCGAGCTCAGGACCGAGCACGTGCACAATACCCTGGTGGCCGCTGCTGGCGTCGAAGAAGCGGATCCCGAACTCGCGACAGTTGTGCTCGATGGCGCTCATCATGCCTTCAGCCTGCGTATCGGCGTACGGACGCTGCCGCGTGTCCGTTGGAATGATGTGATCCACGGTGGCGAAGGTGCGATCGGGAAACGGCACGCTCAGATTCTGCTCGCGCATCATCTGAAACGCTTGCGGGCTGGTCACCTCATGCACCAGATGCAAGCCGATGAACAGCTGTGTCTGCCCCGACGGCAGCTCGCGCACCGCGTGCGCTTCCCATACTTTATCGAGCAGACTCTTGCCCACGTGTTCCTCGCTGTGTGTGCCATGGATAGCGGATTCGACGTGTTGTTGCGACCCCGCCGGCCGCTACAGCGTCCGCCGTAGCGTCCCGCCACCTTCCCGCAGCCATCGTCATGTGTCAGTATGACGTTGATGGAAGATCGACTGATGGTGTTCCGATCCCCCTGGGATGCTGCGAGGTGGCTGGCCTTTGATCACCTCGTCAATCCAGAAGAGCCGCAGCTCCGCGTCGTACGCGACGGCCGCGTCTAAGCGGCCGCACGCTCTCCATGTCAAGCGACGCACTACAGGTTGAGCACCTGCGTCACGTGTACGGCACGCGCGTCGCCCTCGACGACGTGAGCTTTAGCGTCGCGCGCGGCGAGATCTTCGGATTGCTCGGACCCAATGGCGGTGGCAAGACAACGCTCTTCAAGATCCTGTCGACATTGATGCCCGCGAGTGGCGGCTCGGCCACCGTGTTCGGCGACGCGTTACGCGTCGCACCCGCCGCTGTCCGCCGACATCTCGGCGTGGTGTTCCAGCACCCGAGCCTTGACGACAAGCTCACCGTGCACGAGAACCTGACCTGTCATGGGTACCTGTACGGCCTGCACGGGGCGCGGCTCCAGCACCGCACGCAGACCGTGTTGCAACGTCTGGGGCTTGCGGAGCGCGCGGCGGAACGGGTGGAGAAGCTTTCGGGCGGACTACGACGTCGCACGGAGTTGGCCAAGGCGTTGCTCCATGAGCCGCCGGTGCTGCTGCTCGATGAACCGAGCACTGGCCTCGACCCGGGGGCACGGCGCGATTTCATCCAGTACTTGCGTGAACTGCGCGAGCGTGACGGCGTCACCATCGTTCTGACCACGCACTACATGGACGAAGCGGAGCGCTGCGATCGGGTCGCCATCCTCCATCAGGGCAAGCTTGTCAGCGTTGGCGCGCCGGCGGACCTGAAGGACCGTGTTGGCGGTGACATCGTCGTCATGCAGGCGCACGAACCGGAACGCCTGCGGCAGAAGATCCAGGAGCGGTTCGCCTGTGAGGCCGCGGTCGTCGACGGAACGGTGCGCGTCGAACGGCCGCGCGGTCACGAGTTCGTCCGCGACGTCGTCGACGCCTTCCCCACCGACATCACCTTCGTCACTTACGGCAAGCCGACACTGGAAGACGTGTTCATTCATTTGACTGGCCATCGCTTCTGGGACAGCGCCGCGGCGGACGCCGCATGACACAGCTCTGGCTTCCGGTCGTCGCCTTGTGGCGCCGTGAGATCGTGCGTTTCGTGCGCCAGCGCAGCCGCATCACCGGGGCGTTCGCGCAGCCGCTGGTGTTCTGGTTGCTGCTCGGCGGCGGCTTGAACGCGTCGTTCCAGCCAGCGGGGGCGGCGCCCGGCACGAGCTACGTGGAATACTTCTACCCCGGGACCATCGCCCTCGTGCTGCTCTTCACCGCGATCTTCGCCACGATCTCGACCGTCGAAGATCGGCGCGAAGGGTTCTTGCAAGGAGTGCTGGTGGCGCCGGTGCCGCGCTGGACAATCGTTCTCGGGCAGGCCCTCGGCGGCACGTCGCTCGCGGTGTTGCAGGGCATCCTGTTCCTGCTCCTCGCACCGCTCCTCGGGATCTCGCTGTCGGTCGTGTCGGTGCTGGCGATGATCCTCGTGATGCTCATCGTCTCGCTGAGCCTCACCAGCCTCGGGCTCATCATCGCATGGCGGATGGAATCGACGCAGGGATTTCACGCCATCATGAATCTCATCCTGCTGCCGATCTGGTTGCTATCCGGCGCGTTCTTCCCCGCCACCGGTGCGCCAGCGCCTTTACGCTGGCTGATGATCCTCAACCCGCTGACCTACGGCATGGCCGCGCTGCGTCGCTGCTTGTACCTGGCCAAGCCCGCTGTGGCCGGCGCGGTGCCGCCGCTGGGGCTGTCGATCGTGATCAGCGTGGTGTTCTGCGCCGTTGCATTTGCCGCCGCCGCACGCAGCGCCAGTCGCAGCGCCGCATAGCGGGGGCGCCGCCCACTCCTACAAGAAGGTGGCAAAGACGCTGTCGGCGAGCATGATGCCGCGGGCAGTGAGCTGCCATTGGCCTGCGGCGCACTGCATCAATCCTTCAGCCCGCAGGTCGGCCGCATGCGGAAAGAGCGTGACGAAGTCATCGGCGAAGCGCTTGTGAAACGCCGCCGCTGAGAATCCCGCTCGGCAGCGCAGGCCGAGGAATACGAACTCGCCGCGCGCTTGGCGTACAGCGAGCATCTCGCTGCCGCTGCGGGCGTGCCCCAGCCGTTCGACGGCATCAATGTAGCGGCTCGGAATCTTTTCGTTGCTCCAACGCGAACCCCACTCGGGTGCGGCGGCATACGAGTGCGCGCCCGCGCCGATGCCCAGATAGTTGCCGCTCTGCCAGTAATTGAGGTTGTGGCGGCAGACCCGGCCGGGGCGCGCGTAGTTGGAGATCTCGTAGTGCGCGAATCCAGCAGCCCCGAGGACCTCCTGTGTGCGCGTGAACATCGCCACCTCGATGTCCTCCGGCAACTGCCGCAGCACGCCCTGGCTGCGCAGCTTGTGGAACGGCGTGCTCTCTTCGTACGTCAGGTTGTAGGCCGAAATGTGATCGGGGCGCAGGTCGATCGCTTGCGCCAGATCGCTCTCCCACTCGGCCAGCGTCTGCTGCGGCAGCGCGAATATCAGGTCAAGGCTGACGGCATCAAACCCGGCCTGGCGTGCCCAGCCGACGGCGGCAACCGCATCGTCCGCGCTGTGAATGCGGCCGAGGACGCGCAGGTGATGCGGTTGAAACGACTGCACGCCGAAGCTCAGTCGATTGATGCCCGCGGCGCGAAAGCCGCGCAGTGAATCCACTGAGACAGTTCCCGGGTTCGCTTCGAGGGTGATCTCCGCGTCGGTAGCGATACTCCACCGACCCGCCACCGTCGTCAGCACGCGCTCGATGGATACCGGCGCAAATAACGACGGCGTCCCACCGCCGAAGAAGATGGTGTCGATGTCACGGCCGCCCCATGGAATGTGCGGGGCGTAGTGCTCTAGCTCCGCGCACAGCGCGTCGACGTAGCGTGCTTCCGGCCAGCGCTCCGTGGCGTACGAGTTGAAATCGCAGTACGGGCACTTCGCCTGGCAGTACGGAATGTGGACGTAGAGCGCAAAGCCAGCCATCGTCAGAAGCTTATAGCGCTTCCAGGGCACATCACCAGCCACGCCATGCGGCCGCATTTTCCCCTTGCCCAAACGCGCCGAGTTGCCCTAAGGTGGACTTTCTCATGACACGCCGCGGACAGTATCTCCGTCCGATGTTCATCGCAGGCGACGACGCAGCCTCGGGGTTCGACTCCGACTTCCTCGGCCTCACCTCCCTTGGGGGCGGCGAATCGAGTCGGGGACCTTACACCGGCGTCAAGGCGCTCATGCTGGCCGTGCTCGACAACGGCATCACCAGCTACATGAGCCATGTGTCGCGTATCCGCACCGAGGCAGAGCTTTGGATCAATTCGGCGCGCACGCGCTCGCCGTTCTCCTTCGCGGTGGTGTGCGAGACGTTGGGCTTGGAACCCGATGCGGTGCGGGCTGAGCTGCGTCGTTGGCGCGAGACCGACGGCTCTCCGGCGAGAGCCCTCACCCGGCGGCGTCCCAATGCCAGCCGGGCCGGCCGCGGTCTCATACGCAAGACCGTGCAGCCGGAATCTGAAGAACCGTAGCGGCGATCCGCTCAGTACTTACGCATCACGGCCACCACCGCGCCACGGACCTCGACGTCCTGCTCGCGCACGATGATCGGCTGCATCGATTCATTCGCCGGTTGCAGGCGAACCTTCCCACCTTTCTCGTGATAGAAGCGCTTCACCGTCGCTTCACCGTTGACGAGGGCCACGACGGTCTCACCGTTCTCCGCCGATGGGCGCTCCTCGACGATGATGTAGTCGCCGTCCCAGATACCGTCGTCGATCATCGAGTTGCCTTTCACACGCAGCACGAAAGTATTCTGCCGGCGGATGAACTCCTCGGGCACGGTAAACGTCTCGTTGTTCTCCAACGCCTCGATCGGCTGGCCGGCGGCGACCAAGCCAAGCAGCGGCAACTCGACTGCCCCCGATTTCTTCTGCCGCGGCACCAGCTCGATGGCGCGACTGAAGTTCCACTTGCGCATGATCAGGCCTTTGTGTTCGAGATTGGTCAGGTGCTTGTGAACCGTCGCCAATGAGTTGAGGCGGAAGTGCTCGCCGATCTCCTCCAGCGTCGGCGCGAAGCCGTGCGTGGCAATGTAGTCGTCGAGGTAGTCGTACAGCTGCTTCTGCCGCTTGGTGAGAATCATCGTGCGCCTCCACCCGTTCGCGATTCCTTCATAGCGAAGATTGGGCGAAGGTTCAATGTTTCCCACCCGGGTCGACGAATCTACGCCGTCCCTTCAACTCAGGTGTTCAAAGACGTCGATCAGGCCGTTCACGACAGCACTCGCCGCCAAGTTACGCCCTGCCGATTCGCGGTAGTTGGGAAACAGCGCGCGCGCGCCGCGCTCCATCAGCAGTGTGTTGACGCCGGCGGCGCGGCCGCCGACGATGTCTTCGAGGTACATATCGCCGACATGCAGCGCCTCCTGCGGCGACACGCCGGCGCGCGCCAGCGTTACCTCGAAGATGCGGCGGTCGGGCTTCTTCACTCCTTCGATCGCGGAGACCACCGTGAAATCGAGATGTGGCGCGAGGCCGAGACGTTCGAGAAAGCTCGGCAGGTTCGATGGCGCATTCGACAACACGCCGATCCGCACGCCGCGCGCCCGCAAGGCATGCAGCACGTCGAGCACTTCGGGGAAGACCGTCCAATTGTCTTCGTTCCAGAAGGTTTGCAGGAAGCGCCGCGTGAGTTCTTCATGGCCCTCAGCAACACCCATCTGCGCAAAGATCAGCCCGCCCATCTGCATGAACATCCCGGCGAACTCCTCGTCGGAATCGGAGTAGCTGGCGCCGGCGTGGAAGCGCTGTTCGGCGTGCTCGGCGCTGGCGCTCCACAACGACCGTACCAACTGCTCGCAGCTTTCAGGGGCCGTGGGCACGCTCGCCTGCGTGCACAGATCGGCGAAGATGTCCCACATCGACGCCTGCGGGTAGGCAAGCGTCCAACCAACATCGAGTGAGACCGCACGGATCTGTGCCATTGGGTATCTGGAACCCGCGCCCCAAGTGCTGTATTGAGCAGGTCCTATGATCATTCTCAAGGCTTTGGTGCTGGGTATCGTTGAAGGCGTCACCGAGTTTCTTCCGATCTCGTCGACCGGTCATCTCATTCTGGCCTCGGCGGTGGTCAATTACCCGCAGGCGGCGCGTGCCACGTTTGAGATCTTCATCCAGCTGGGCGCCATTCTGGCGGTGGTGTGGCACTTCCGCACGCATCTCCTCGATCTGGTGGCACGCGCGGCGTCCGAGGTGCCCGCGCGCGAGCTGATCGGCAAGGTGCTGGTGGCCTTCGTGCCAGCGGCAGCGGTCGGCTTCCTTTTCCATCACGCCATCGAGGAACATCTGTTCAGTCCGCTGTTCGTGGCCGCCACGTTGATCATCGGCGGCGTCATCATCATCGCGGTGGAGCGCCGCGCCTGGCGGTTCACGGCACACGCCATCGAACAGACGAGTTGGGTGCAGTCCGGCTGGGTGGGGGTGGCGCAGATCCTGTCGCTGCTTCCCGGTGTGTCGCGCGCCGGCGCGACGATCATCGGCGGGATGTTTGCCGGCCTCGACCGGCCGGCATCCACGCAGTTCTCCTTCTACTTGTCCATACCGACGCTGTTCGCCGCCAGTCTCTACAGCCTGTTCAAGGCGCGGCACGATCTCGTGTTCGGCGACGCTGCGCCACTCGCCGTTGGCTTCATCGCCGCGTTCGTCTCGGCGCTGATCGTGGTGCGCGCGTTCATCACTTTCGTGCAGCACAACCGCTTCACGGCGTTCGGCTACTACCGCATCGCCATCGGCTTGGTGGTGCTCGCACTCTTGCGTTGACGCCACCGGCTCGTTCCCTTATGGTGCGGCGAATTTTGAGGCCGCAATGAGCCTGCGCCAGCAGTTATTCGCCGTGAAGAGCATGGCCCTCCTCGAAGAGGAGATGGCGAGCGAGAACCGCCTGCGGCGGGTGCTCGGCCCGGTCACGCTTACCGCGCTCGGCGTCGGCGCCATTATCGGCGCCGGCATTTTCGTGCTCACCGGCCTGGCGGCGCACGACTATGCGGGTCCGGGCCTGATGCTGTCGTTCGTCATTGCCGGCCTCGGCTGCGCCTTCGCGGCGCTGTGCTACGCCGAATTCGCCTCGATGATTCCGGTGGCCGGCAGCGCCTACACCTATGCCTACGCGACAATGGGCGAGCTGCTCGCCTGGATCATTGGGTGGGACCTGATCCTCGAATACGGCATGGCGTCGAGCACCGTCGCCTATGGTTGGTCGAAGTACTTCTTGCACTTCATCGATCTATTTGGACTCCACATCCCACCGTTCCTGGCCTCCGACCCGTTCAGCACGCCGGGCGCGTGGGTCAACATGCCGGCGGCCGTCATCGTGCTGCTGGTCACCGTGATCTTGGTGATCGGCATTCGCGAGAGTGCCAGCTTCAACGCCGCGATGGTGATCCTCAAGTTGGCGGTGGTGCTGTTCGTCATCGCCGCCGGGATCGCGCACGTCGACACGGCGAACTGGTCGCCGTTCATGCCGTTCGGTTTCAAGGGTGTGGCGAGCGGCGCTGCCTACGTATTCTTCGCGTACATCGGCTTCGACTCGGTTTCGACGCACGCCGAGGAGGCACGCAATCCGCAGCGCGACGTGCCCATCGGCATCATCACCTCGTTATTCCTGTGCACGATCCTCTACATCGCGGTTGCCGGCGTGCTCACCGGCATGGTTCCGTATCCGGAGATCGACATCAACGCGCCCCTGGCGGCGGCCTTCGCGCGCTACGGGTTATCGATCGCGGTGTTCATCATTTCGCTGGGCGCGGTCGCTGGGATCACCAGCGTGCTGCTGGTGCTGATGCTGAGCCAGCCGCGGGTGTTCTTCGCCATGGCGCGTGATGGCCTCCTCCCGTACAGTTTCTTCGGGCACGTCCACCCGCGCTTCCGCACCCCGTCACGGGCAACCATTCTCACTGGCTCGGTAGTCGCGTTGGTCGCAGCGCTCTTCCCGATTCACGCCCTTGCCGAGATGGTCAACATCGGCACGTTGTTCGCGTTTGTCATTGTGTGCATTGCGGTGTGGATCATGCGCTACACGAACCCGAGCCATCGGCGGCCGTTTCGTTGCCCGCTGGTGCCCGCGGTGCCGATCCTCGGCATCCTGTTCAACACCGGCTTGATGTTCTCGCTGGGATGGCACAACTGGTTACGCCTCGGTGTGTGGCTGGCGGTCGGGCTCGTCATTTACTTCGGCTACAGTCGGCACCACAGCCGGCTGGCGCTCGCCGCGCAGGCGGCGCGGCCGGCGGGGCGCGCACACCAACGCTGACACAGTGACCCAGCCCGCATCGGCGCACGGCTTCGTGCGCGGTCTTGGCCTGTGGGATGCCACCGCGGTCGTCGCCGGATCGATGATCGGCTCGGGCATCTTCATCGTCTCCGCCGACATCGCTCGCCAGGTCGGCGCGCCGGGATGGCTGCTCGTAGTGTGGGGCGTCAGTGCCTTCATGACCATCATCGGCGCGCTCAGCTACGGAGAGCTGGCGGCGATGATGCCGCAAGCCGGCGGCCAGTACGTCTACCTGCGCGAAGCGTATGGTCCACTCGCGGGGTTCCTCTTCGGCTGGACGCTGTTTCTGGTCATTCAAGCGGGGACCATCGCCGCGGTATCGGTGGCGTTCGCCAAGTTCACCGCCGCCTTGCTGCCAGCGTTCGACGCAGTGTTCCACGTCGGGCCCCTTCCACTATCAGCGCAGCAATGTATGGCAATCGTGGTCGTCACCGTTCTGACGGCTGTCAACTGCAACGGACTGTACACCGGCCGCTGGGTACAGAACGTGTTCACTGCAACCAAGGTCGGGGCGTTGCTCGCGCTCGTTGTATTCGGCTTGCTGGTGGGCCGCAATCCGGTAGCGATACAGACAAACTTCGCCAACGTCTGGGGTACTCAACCCTTCTCGCTCGCGCTGCTGCCGCTGATTGGTGCAGCAATGGTGGGAGCGCTGTTCTCCTCCGACGCGTGGAACAACATCACCTTCACGGCAGCTGAGGTGCGTGATCCGGCGCGCACGGTACCGCTGAGTTTGATGATCGGCACGAGCGTGGTTTCAACGTTGTACCTCGCTGCCAACTTCGTCTACCTCGCAGCGTTGCCATTGGTGGGAGAGGCGGGCGCAGCGACGGCGATCGGGCGCGGCATCCAATTCGCCGCCAGCGATCGCGTCGCCACGGCGGCCATCGAGGTCACCGTGGGACCAAGCGGAGCGGTGGTCATGGCATTCGCGATTATCATCTCCACGTTCGGCTGCGTGAACGGCCTCATCTTGGCTGGCGCGCGGGTCTACTATGCCATGGCGCAGGACGGGTTGTTCTTCCCAGTGGCGGGCCTCCTCAACACCCGCCGCGTCCCGGCCGCGGCGCTCGTTCTGCAGGGCATTTGGGCGGCGCTGCTGACGCTGTCCGGAACCTACGGCGACTTGCTGGATTACGTGATCTTCGCCGCACTGTTGTTCTACGCGCTGACCGTCGGCGCCGTTTTCGTGCTGCGCCGCACACAGCCGGACATGCCCCGCCCCTATCGCGCCGTGGGCTTTCCGATCGTGCCGGGCACGTACATCGCTCTGGCAGCGCTGATCATGGTCAATCTGCTGATCAGCAAGCCGCGGTACAGCTGGCCCGGGCTCCTGATCGTGGCGTCGGGCGTTCCGGTCTTCTATTGGTGGCGCCGACGGGCAGCGTCGCGAGACACCCGTTCTATTGATCCCTCAGCTTGAGCAGATCTTCGCGGTGCAACACGTCGATGAACTTCACTGCGGCGGGCGACAGGTGGCGGCCCTTCTTGTGGACGATACCCAGCGGCCGCATGATCGTCTCGTCAGAGAGGTGGACGACCTTTAGCGTGCCGTGCTCGAGTTCGTGCTGCACCGACGCCAACGGAATCACCGCGATCCCCTGCCCGATCTCCACCGCACGCTTAATGGTCTCGATGTTGTCGTATTCGCCCACCTGCCGGATGTTGATGTTGCGATCCTTGAAGAGTTGGTCGGTGGCCTTCCGCGTGGAAATGTCCCGCTCGAAACCGACGACCGCCTCGCCATCCAGCCGGCTGATGCCGACCTTGCGTTGCGTGGACAGCGGATGGTCCGGCGGACACACAACCACCAAGCGATCTTCGCGAAACGGAATGACCGTCACCTGCGGATGCTTCGCCGGGTAGGCCACGATTCCCAAGTCGATACGGCCAGCAACAGCATCATCGTAGATCTTGTTCGGCCGCGAGTATTCGACGTGCACGTTCACTTGCGGGAACTCACGCAAGTACTCCTTCAGGTATGGCGGCAGCTCGTGCAGGCCGACGCTGTACACGATGGCGATGCGCAGCGACCCGCTGACGACCTTGGCCGACTCCTGCAACTGCGTGTCGATCTCGCGGTACTTCTCGAGAATCTCTCGGCTGGCGCGATAGAGGATTTCACCCGCGGGAGTGGGTTTAGCGCCGGAGCGTCCGCGCTCGAGCAGCTTGCAGCGGTATTTCGATTCGAGGGTGCGGAGTTGCTGGCTGACGGCGGATTGCGTGATGAAGTTCTGTGAGGCGGCCATCGAGAAGCTGCCGGTTTCCACGACGTCACAGAAAACCTTGAGGGTCTCGATATGCACGACTGCAAGTTAGCGGAGCTGATGGCAAAGTCAAGACAGCCGAATGCTCTCTAATGTGCGGCAGGTGAGTTCATCTTCTGTCGACTCTGGTGCGATGAAGCGCATTCTGGCTATAGTCTCGGCCGATGCGCGTGAAGGTCGAGGCGTATGCGGGGCACACGGCCAACGAACGGCCGCTGCGCTTCACGCTGGGGGAACGGACCGTCGCGGTGACGGAGGTTCTCGATCGCTGGTACGGTGAGCAGCAACGCTACTTCCGGGTGCGCGCCGAGGACGGCGACGTCTACGTCTTGAAGTACTCCGATCGCGACGACCGCTGGGAGCTGGTGTCGTTCACGCGGCAGGGCTCGCGGGGCACCGATCCACGCCGCGACATCGACAAGACAGTGCACTAGCGCCGCAACAGGAGCGTCCAATGCAAGTCATTCCGATTCCTCAGCTCTCGGACAACTATGCCTATCTCGTCATAGACGAGGACACCCGCAAGGCTGGCGTCGTTGATTGCGCTGAGGCTGAGCCGGTGCTGCGCACGGTGCGCGAGACCGGTGTCGATCTAGTTGCAATTCTCCCGACGCACCATCATTGGGACCATATCGGCGGCAACGAAGACCTGCTCAAGCACATGACGCTCGAGGTCTTCGGCTACGCGGATCAGGGCCAACGCATCCCCGGTTGCACGCGCGAGGTGCAGGATGGTGAGACGGTCCACGTCGGCACGTTGGCGGCGCGCATCCTCTTCGTCCCGGCACACACCAGCGGGCATGTCGCCTACTACTTCGAACGCGAGCGATCGGTCTTCACCGGCGACACGCTGTTCGCCGGTGGATGCGGCCGACTGTTTGAAGGCGATGCGTCAATGATGCTGCGGTCGCTGTCGAAGCTCATGGCTTTGCCCGATGCCACCAAGGTGTACTTCGGACACGAGTACACCGAAAAGAACCTGCGCTTCGCATTGACCCTTGAACCGCACAATGCCGAGCTGCAGAAGAAGCATGCGTGGGCGGTCGAGCAGGCAGCGCGGCATCAGCCGACAGTGCCCACCACCATCGCCTCGGAGAAAGCCACTAACCCGTTCTTCCGCTGCGGCAGTCCCGAGCTGCGCGCCACGCTGCATCGCCAGTTTGCGGATCTGCCAATGGACGACGTCAGTGTCTTCCGCACAACGCGGGCGCTCAAGGATGCTTTCTGAGAGAGAGGAACGTGCTCGTGTTCGTGGTCGTGCTCGTCGGAAGCAAAACACGAGCACGACCACGAGCCACGACCACGTCTGTTTTCAACTGTGAGGTGAATGAGATGGCCCCAGTCCTGACGCAGTACGAGGAACTCGAAGCCGTCATCGACGGCATCGCGGCTAGTTACGGCCGCCAGCAGGAGATCGACAGTCTCGAGACCGCCGCGCTGCCGAACCGGCGCGCCGTCATCGAGGCGCTCAATCACTTGAAGCCCGTCATCTACATGGGCTTCTACAGCACGCGGCTGCTGACCCGCGGCAATCTCCGCTATGCCATCAGCGAGCAACTGCACCCCGCGTACGAGATTCTGGTTGAGCAGATCGGCCGCGCCATGAATTACGAGCAGGCCTGCCACCGCACCACCAGCACGCACGAGCCCGGGTGGGCCGAGGCGGTGGTGATGCGGTTGTTCGGCAAACTGCCCGAGCTGCGGACGCTGCTGAATGAAGATGTCCTGGCAGCATTCACCGGCGACCCGGCGGCCAAGAGCGTCGAGGAGATCATCTTCAGCTACCCGGCGATCCAAGCGATCACGACGCATCGCATCGCCCACGAGCTCTATCGTGAGGAGGTGCCGATGATCCCGCGCATCCTCTCGGAGCATGCACATGGCAAGACCGGCATCGACATCCACCCCGGCGCGCAGATTGGCCGCTGTTTCTTCATCGATCACGGCACCGGCGTGGTCATCGGCGAAACCTGCGTCATCGGCACCAACGTCAAGCTGTATCAAGGCGTGACGTTGGGTGCGCTCAGTCTGCCGCGCGACCACGAGGGCATGCTGATCCGGCATCGCAAACGTCACCCCACCAT
>Ga0209048_10003441_pt1 | contig 15346 bp, 12 predicted proteins | sample FrelakmetCRP12CR_FD_187146 | JGI IMG/M metagenome (GOLD analysis project Ga0209048, IMG submission 187146) | Freshwater lake sediment microbial communities from the University of Notre Dame, USA, for methane emissions studies - CRP12 CR (SPAdes)... | ecosystem: Environmental > Aquatic >... | reverse complement strand
TGATCCTACCCCAGGGATCAGGTTAAACTGGGGCTTGACAAGGCGAGAAAAAGCTTAACTTGTAACCAATGGTCTTAGCGGGAATTGACTGCCCTTTACGCCACGGGCATTGAAAGAAGCAATCTTGGAAACACATTCAACTTTACCAGAAAACGCTGGAAGCCCTAACGCCCGCCGTGGGCAACCCCACGGCCACAAACACCAAGGCCATCCACGATAGCCCAATTCTTAAGTTGGTTTCCCCCACGCCGGCGGGGATGGAACCATTGCTTTGGGCGACGAGGTGGAGGCTCCTGCTTCCCCCGCGCCGGCGGGGATAGATTTGAGCGGAACCCCAGCAGAGGAAAAATGGTAATGACCCACCAACACCGCATCATGAAACCCGTACCAGGATTGCAACGGGAAATTCAAATCCTCCAGCACGTGGAACCACTTAAAAAAATCTTCCGGGGCATTGCGGCCTCCGCAGCTCTCTCCGATGTAGATAATGGGCCGGTCGCCACCCCACGCTTCCGCCGCCCGGCAGATCGCCTCATCGCCGCAGGGTGGCCACGAAACCAGCAATACCTCAACCTCGTTGCCAAAAGTCTTGACGGCCTCCAAGGCAGCGAACGGCCTGACCGCAAAAACCGGGACGGCTTGCGCGTGACAGCCATCCCATTCACCATTATCCGTGGCGATAACCCGAACGCCGCACGCAGCCAGCGCTTTCGCCAGCCAGCCACGTCCCGCCATGATCTCCAACACCCGCCGTTGCCCAATCCAGTCGGCAAGCTCTCGGGTCCAGACCTGATCGACGATAGCCCACATGCCCCGCTCCGTGCATTCCGTGCGAGCCCGCGAGTACTTAAAATAACCCTGCGCGTCGCTCAGCAGGCTGTCCACTTCCCTGCCGCCGGTAATTAATCCGTCTGGCGGTTCAGGAGGAATTTCACCGCCATAAACGCACTCCATGAAATCTTCGACTTGCATACTTTAAAGCCTTTGGGCAGATTATTGATCCACAAGGCTCGTCAGCGCCGATATTCCTCACCTACAGACCCTTGAAATGCCGATTTACACCCTTACTTCCTGAGCATGCGGCGCTTTGACCGCAGCCTATCAAGAGGAATACATCATGAGCCTGACCCGTTATGAACCCTGGACGCAATTGAATCAAGTTCAGAAAGAATTGGATCGCCTGTTCGATTCCCGCAGGATCCTGAGCAGGGATGAGGAACACTCTCCGGTGGCCACCTGCGACTGGGTGCCCGCGGTGGACATCAAGGAAGAGCAGGACCGCTTCGTGATCCATGCGGATGTTCCTGGCGTGAACATCAAGGACATCGAGATCACCATGGAAAAAGGCATGCTCACCATTAAGGGCGAACGCCAGAGCGAAACCAAGGAAGACCGCCAGGGTTACAAGCGCATCGAGCGCACCCACGGCACCTTCTACCGGCGCTTCAGCCTGCCCGACACGGTAGACCCGGACAAGATCATCGCCAAGGGTCGGAATGGTGTATTGGAGATCGTGATTCCCAAGCATGAGCGTACCCAGCCCCGCAAGATCACCGTGGATGCCTGAACCCAAGCGGTGCGGCAGATAACCGGTTACCCGCGGGCGACAACCAGGCATGGAATATAAAGATTACTATAAGATCCTAGGCGTGCCACGCACGGCCCCGGAGGCCGAGATCAAAAAGGCCTACCGCAGGCTGGCTCGCAAATACCATCCCGACGTCAGCAAGGAAGCCGACGCCGAGGAGCGATTCAAGTTGGTGGCGGAGGCATACGAGATCTTGCGCGATACCGACAAGCGCAGCGCTTATGATCAGCTCGGCGCCAACTGGAAGGCCGGTCAGGAATTCCGACCGCCGCCGGGCCGAGGCCAGTCCCCGCACTTCCGCGATCGCGGCGCCGGCGCCGGCGATCCTAGCGATTTCTTCGAGTCCCTGTTTGGCGGCTTCGGCGCTGCCAGCCGCCAGCGCGGCTTCCGGCGCAAGGGCGAGGACCAGCACATCCGCATCGAACTAACCCTGGAAGAAGCCTTTCACGGCGGCAACCGTACCCTGGAAGTCCAGATCCCCGAGGTCGATACGCTGGGACGGGGGGCGACTCGCGGCAAGTCCCTGAATATCAAAATTCCCGCCGGCGTAACCCACGGCCAGAAAATTCGCCTCAGTGGCCAGGGGACGCCTGGCGTGGGTGGCCACGCCCATGGCGATCTTTACCTAGAGGTGGCACTGCGGCCTCATCCCCTGTTCCAGGTCAAGGGCCGCGACCTTACCCTGGAGCTGCCTATCACCCCCTGGGAAGCGGCGCTGGGCAACCGCGTACAGGTGCCTACTCTGGCGGGCAAGGTAACCCTGAACATATCGGCCAACGCCCAGACCGGCCAGAAACTGCGCTTGCGCGGCCGTGGCCTGCCGGGTAACCCTCCGGGCGATCAGTACGTGGTGCTGCACATCGTCAATCCGCCGGCGGATTCGGATGTCGCCAGGAAACTATTTCGAAGGATGGCGGACGAATTGCACTTCAACCCCCGCGCGCACTGGGGGGATTGAGAAAATCCGAGGAGCCATGATAATCCATGAATAAAGCACTGAATTTTATGGTGGCCGCTTGCCTGGCCGTCGCTTCCCTGGCCACGCCGGCACTGGCGGGACTGCCGGTCGCGGTGGACAGCCAGCCCCTGCCGACTCTGGCGCCAATGCTGCAGCGTACCACGCCCGCGGTGGTCAATATCGCCACCGAGGGCCGCGTAAAATTGCAACGCAATCCTCTACTGGAGGACCCGTTCTTCCGGCGTTTCTTCAACATCCCCGACCAACCGCTGGAACGCCGCACCCAAAGCCTGGGTTCTGGCGTGGTGGTGGATGCCGGAAAGGGCTATGTCGTCACCAATGCCCATGTCATCAGCGAGGCCGACTCCATCAAGGTTACCCTGCGTGATGGCCGCCATCTCAACGCCAAAGTGATCGGCGCCGATGCAGATACCGATGTGGCGGTGATCCAGATCCCGGCGACTAACCTCACCGCTCTGCCACTCGCCGATTCCGATGCCTTGCAGGTGGGTGACTTCGTGGTGGCTATTGGCAATCCCTTCGGCTTGGGCCAGACCGTCACTTCGGGCATCGTCAGCGCCTTGGGTCGCACCGGCCTGGGGATCGAGGGTTACGAAGACTTCATCCAGACCGATGCTTCCATCAACCCTGGAAACTCCGGCGGCGCCTTGGTCAATCTGCGCGGCGAACTGATTGGCATCAACACGGCTATTCTCGCGCCCGGCGGCGGCAACGTAGGCATCGGTTTCGCCATCCCCGTCAATATGGTCGCCCAACTGATAGAGCAATTGGTCAAATATGGCGAAGTCCGGCGCGGCCAGTTGGGCGTAACGGTGCAGGATCTCACCCCGCAGCTTTCCCAGGCTTTCGGCATCAGCAACAACCAGGGAGCGGTGATCGCACAGGTCATGCCCAACTCCGCGGCCGCCAGCGCCGGGCTGAAGGCAGGTGATGTGGTCGTAGCCCTCAATGACAAGCCGGTGCGGAATTCCGGGGCGCTGCGCAACGCCATCGGCCTGCTGCCCGCCGGTGAGCAGATGAAGCTGGATATTCTGCGGGATGGCAGACCGATAACCATCACGGCGAAGATCGGCGAGTATAAGCCGGCGAAGCGCGCCACCCGTTCTTCACGCCAATGAAACCAGGCTTTGGACATCAAGCCTGGACGCGGCGGGCGATGTCCTGAACCAGATACAAGGCGATATTTATTAACACCGCCAGCGTAATGAGGATGATACCCAGCCCCAGGGCCAAGGGCAGGTCTCCCTTGCTGGTCTCCAGGGCGATGGCGGTGGTCATCGTACGGGTGACATGCGCGATGTTGCCACCGACGATCATGACCGCCCCCACTTCGGCGATGGACCGCCCCAGCCCCGCGAGGACCGCCGTCAACAGGCTGAAACGGCCTTCCCATAACAGCGTCCACATCGCCTGCCGTGGACTGGCGCCGAGGGAGCACAGTTGTTCTTCCAACTCTTCCCACAAATCCTCCACGACCTGGCGGGTGAGCGCGGCGACGATAGGCAACACCAATACGCACTGAGCGATAATCATGGCCGTAGGGGTGAATAACAGACCCCAGGTGCCCAATGGCCCCGAGCGCGACAACAGCAGATAGACCAGCAGCCCTACCACCACCGGCGGCAGGCCCATCAAGGCGTTTAGCAACACCACCGCGAACCGGTGACCGGGAAAGCGGGACAGCGCCAGGATGGCGCCCAGGGGCAGGCCCATCAAGGAAGCCAGCAGCACTGCCGTCAGACTAACCCGCAGCGATAACCAGACGATCTCGGCCAGCTTCGCGTCGAAGTTGATGATCAGCAAGAAAGCCGTGACAAAGGCCGCCTGTACATCGCCCATCGACTATTCCCCGTTGGTTGCCGGCACGAGTATTGGGTGGAACTTAACCATTATCAATCGTAGGGTTTTCTTATGGAACAGGCGGCGTGCGAGAGATCTAGGAGCGCGTCTCGGCGATGAGATCGCCCAGCAGTTCCGTCAACAGCGCCAGATCGCCATCCCGGGACATCCGGTGTTCACCGTCCTTGACCAGGATCACGCGGACGTTGTCGCTGGCCAAGCGCTCGGCAACCTGAGTGCTGGTCCGCCACGGCACACTGGCATCCTGCATGCCGTGCAGCAGGCGCACCGGACAGGTGATGGCAGCCAGATTTTTTTCGCCCAACAACAAATGCGTGCGCGCCTCTTTGATTAGATTAAGCGTGATCGGGTAAGGCTCTTCATCCGCATAGTCGGAGGGCACGTAAATTACCCCATCGCGCTGTAGCCGCGCCCGCGTAATCTCATCGAGACCCTGCCAGATCATGGATTCGGTAAAATCCGCTGCGCAGGCAACTCCCAACAGGCCGGCAATGCGCTCCGGTCGTGCCCGCGCCACCAACAGCATGATCCAGCCGCCCATGGATGAACCCACCAGGATCTGCGGGCCGGCACTCAACTGCTCGACGACGGCGCTGGCCTCCGTGGCCCAGCGACCGATGGTGCCGTCTTCGAAGCGGCCGCTCGACGCCCCATGGCCAGAGTAATCGAAGCGCACGAACGCCTGGCCGCGCGCCTGGCACCAGGTTTCCAGGGCAATCGCCTTGGTGCCGGTCATGTCGGACATGAAGCCGCCCAGGAATGCCACCCCAGGGCTCTTGCCGGGGCTGCGATGATAGGCGATGGCCGTGCCATCAGCGAGGTGCAGGGTTTGCATTTCAGACGATTCATGCATGGGCGTTGTCCAAATGAAAACGAACGGTGCTCTCTTGCAGCCTTTTCTCTCAAGAGAGTCATGCTTGCAGATTATCAAACCGGGAAAATGTCCCGGCAAGGTTAAATCCTACTACATTAATGGGTACCCGTTCGCGAACAACGCGAGCGACAGTAACACTCAACGACGGTGAGGATCGCGATGAAACATGCACTGAATTTTACCGATAAGACAGTCTTTGTGGTGGGCGGCACCAGCGGCATCAACCTGGGCGTCGCCGAGGCGTTCGCCGCCAACGGTGCACGGGTCGCCGTGGCCAGCCGGTCGCAGAGTAAAGTCGATGCAGCCATCACCAGGCTTTCCAGCCACGGCGGCGCGGTGATCGGTTTTGCCGCCGACGTCCGTGACATTGAAGCGGTCAAAGGGTCGCTGGCTGGCGTTCACCAGCAATTCGGCACCATCGATGTGCTGATCTCGGGCGCGGCGGGCAACTTTCCCGCCCTCGCGCTGGGCATGTCGCCGAACGGCTTTAAATCGGTCGTGGATATCGACCTGCTCGGCACCTTCCATGTTCTGCAGGCGGCCTATCCCTATCTGACCAAGCCGGGCGCCGCGATCATCAATATCTCCGCCCCGCAGGCGTTCATTCCGATGGAATTGCAGGTGCATGTCTGCGCCGCCAAGGCGGGTGTGGATATGGTGACCCGGGTTCTGGCCATGGAATGGGGCCCGGATGGCATTCGCGTCAATTCCATCGTTCCGGGACCGATCGCCGGCACCGAGGGCATGGCCCGACTGGCGCCGACGCCGGAACTCCAGAGGCAGGTAGTCGATTCGGTGCCCCTGCGCCGCAATGGCACGCCCATGGACATCGCCAATATGGCCATGTTCCTGGCCTCGCCGCTGGCCGCTTATGTGAGCGGCGCCATCATCCCGGTCGATGGCGGCTGGTCGCTCGGGGGTGTCAGTAGTGCCATGGCGGGCCTGGCCGCCTTCGCCAAACAACCGGGCAAAGGGTAAATCGTCAACTCGTGCGATTGCTGGAACGCCGAGCCGGGCATGGGTCGGCTTACATGCGCATAAAGCCTTATTCCAAGAATCGATAATGGCTCATCCGCGCGAGCCACTACCGGCAAGGAACGCCGACACAATAACGACCACGAGTGACGACCGTGGCCCTAGCTCCTGCCTGGCGGCTGCGTGCCCAAAACAGCGTGGAGCCTCGTCGCCAAATGAACCCGGCGGTAGGGCTTGGTGAGCAGTTCGGCACCGTCCGGGAGCCGCCCCTGCTGGAGCAGGGTCTGTTCGGTGTACCCCGAGGTAAACAGCACCTTGAGGCCCGGACAGCGGCGCTGGGCCTCCGCCGCCAGTTCCATCCCGCTCATCCCGCCGGGAAGCCCGACATCGGTGAAGAGCAGCGCCACCTGGGGGGTACTCGCCAGCACCTGCAGGGCGGCCTCCGCGGTGTCCGCCGCCACCGGTTGATAGCCCAGGCCATGCAGCATATTGACCGCCAGCTGACGGACATGGCTATCATCCTCCACCACTAGAATGGTTTCCGCCCGGCCGCGCTGCGGGGGGGCTTGACCCGCCGGTGCCGCTACCCGCGTGCCAGCATCGACCACTGCCCGCGGCAGGTAGATCCTGATCGTCGTGCCCTTGCCCACCTCGCTGTCCAGATTAAGGTGCCCGCCCGACTGCTTAACCAAGCCATACACCATGCTCAGTCCGAGCCCACTACCGAATTCCTTGGTGGTGAAAAACGGCTCAAAGGCATGCTCCAGTACCGCCGGCGGCATCCCCTCGCCGTTGTCGCTGACCGCCAGCATCACATAGGTGCCCGGCTGGGCGTATGGATGTGCGGCGACATAGTCCTGATCCAGCCACCGGTTGGCCGTCGCGAGGGTGAGCGTGCCGCCATTGGGCATGGCGTCGCGGGCATTGAGGGCCAGGTTGAGCAAGGCATTTTCAAATTGGCTGGAGTCGATGACGGTCTGGGCCAGGTCCTCAGCCAGCACGGTGTGCACCTGGATGGTTTCGCCAAGGGTACGCCGCAGCAGGTCGGTCATCCCCCTCACCAACTGGTTCAGGTCGATCGGTTTAGGCTGCAAGGGCTGGCGCCGCGAGAAGGCCAGCAGGCGGTGGATAAAGGTCGTCCCCCGGTCCACCGCGACCAGCGACCGCTGTACCAGGGACCGCAGCTCCGGCCGCTCGGTGAGAGCTTCATCCAGCAGCTCGAGGTTGCCCAGGATGATCGCCAACAGGTTGTTAAAGTCGTGGGCAACTCCACCCGTCAACTGCCCTACCGCTTCCATCTTCTGCGCCTGCCGCAACCGCTCCTCGGCGACTTTGCGCTGGGTGATGTCGCGCGCCACGACGACAATGACAGGCTTGTCCATGCCAGACGCCTCCACGGGCGCGGTCCGCGCTTCGAAAAAGCGCTTTCCGGCTTTTGCTATCCGCAGCTCGTACTCGGCGATCTGGGTTTGCCGGGTGCTAAGGGTTTGCCGGATGACGTTCAGCATGTGTTCGGCAAGCTCTGTCGGCATTACGTCGCGGATCAGCCTGCCCTTGAGAGAAGCGGGATCCGTATAGAGCAGTTCGGGCTGTGAGGTGAGGATGTCGATGTAGCGCCCCTCTTCATCCAGCACCAGCAGGACATCGGGAATGGCATTGGCAATGGCGCGCAGGTGAGCTTCGCTTGCCCGCAGCGCATTCTCCGCCAGCTTGCGCTCGGTGATGTCGGAATAAGTGGCGACCGCACCGATAATCTCCTGATGAGCGTTCCGCAGCGGGGCGGCACTGATCAACACGTCATAGTAGCTGCCATCGGGCCGCATCATGCGGGCTTCGGCGCCCACCGTAGTCTCCCCCCGCAAGGCTTTCCGCAGCGGCCAGTCCCGTAGCCGTACAGGACGACCGTTGGGATAATACCCCTTGCCCCAGGTGATCATATCTCTATCCGGCGCCTTTTCCTCGAGGTTGCCGAGGGCCAGGCGTCGTGCCGCTGCGTTAACGAGCGTCAGGTTTCCTTGCGCCTCGCACACCACGATCGCATCGGCGGCTTGACTTAAGACGGTTTCCAACAGATCTTTTTGTTCAGCGAGTTTTTCCTCCGCCCGCTTGCGCGCGGTGACATCTTCATGGGCGATCACCACGCGTGCCGGAGTCAACGTCTGGAAAGGGGTGACCTTGCCGAGAAACCAGCGCTTTTCGGACGGCGAGTGACAGGGGTACTCGAGTGAGAATTCATGGCGCTCTCCACGCAGCACGGCCCGGATGCCTTCGGCAAAGCGCGCGGCCTCATCCGAAAATGACCCACTGGCTGCAACACATGTCGCCAGATAGTCGGCATTCTCCGCCACCAGGGAGGGATCGATTCCGTTGGCCTTGGCAAAATTCCGCCAGGCCTGGTTGACCATCAGGATCGTGCCGGTTTCATCGAGCACGCAGATATGCGCGGACAGCGCATCGAGGGTTGACCTTACCAGACGTTCCGCCTCAGCCAGTTTCTCCTGGTAGTCTTTGCGCTCCGTGATGTCACGGATAATGCTTTGTAGATACTGTTTTCCCTCGACCTCGATCAGCCTGGAGCTGGCCTCGACGGGAAAGGACGCGCCATCCTTGCGCAGATGTATTGTTTCGAACACCAGCCCGTCCGAGCGGACAATTTGTGTCATCTGCTCGGCCAGCAGCGACCGGACTTCAGGCTCGCGCAGATCCCGGGCATTCAAGCGCAGCAGTTCCTCATAAGGGTAACCATAGGCCGAAACCGCTCTGGCATTCGCTTCGATGATCTGACCCTGAGCGTCCATGAGCAGGATGATGTCGTTGGCATATTTAGTCAAATAATCAAAGTGTTGCATCAACGCCTTGCGTTCTAACTCACCCTGATAATACCTGGCCAGGAAACTGGCGTGCTGGTGCCGCCACCACAAAAAGGTACCCGCGCCCGCGCATAAAATGAAAATACCAACCAGGGCTACCACAAACAGCGCGATGGTCCAGACCGGCGCATATACCTCGTCGGCATCGACCTTGGCGACCAGGAACCAGGACGTTTCAGGAACCGCACGCGCGACGGCAAGTACCCGAACCTGGCGATAATCCACACCCTCGAATGCCCCTGTCTGGCCCTTAACCGCCAGCGCCGCGGGGAGCTGGTCATCGCGACTCGACAGACGAAACGTGAGCGCGGTGTTCTTACGGTGGCGAAGTTCGTTCAGGTACAGCACCTGATCGCCTTCCTGACGAACGAGCAGGGTCTCGGCGCTGGGGCTTGGCGTCGGCCAGGTCTGAATCAGGGGAAACAGGTAGCGCTCGGGGTCGAGCTTGAGAAACACGGCGCCAATCGGCTGATCCCCCCCGGCCGCTCCGCTGCGCAGTGGGGCGATCAGATCCATATTGATGGTTCCGCCGACAACCTCCTGGCGCCAGTGGAGGTCCGACACGACCACCTGGCCGCGCTCCATGGTTTGTAGCGCTAAAGCCTGCCTTTTTGGATGGAGCTGGGAGGCGCCGACGCCGAGCCGGACCTGACCCTGTGCGTCGAGCAACATCACGGCCGAATAATCGAATGTATCCTTCACGTCAGTCAGCCACGCCAGCAAGTGTTGGCCGTCCTCATCAGCCGCCCCTCCCCCCGCGTTCAGCCAGCGGCTGACTGCCAGGGCAATAAAGGGATTCCGGGCGATTAATTCCGCGTCCTTGCGTCGCTCGGTTAGCCAGGTTGTAATCTGATCGACCTTGGCATCGGCGATGGCCAGGAGTTCAGCCTGCCTAGCCTGCTGCAGGGATGATTTCTGGTACCCATAAACCAGATAGCCCATCCCCGCAATCACGCCGGCCAGCAGGAGAAATATCACCACAGGCGTGCGGGCCGCCCTCCATGACGACCGTGGAAGCGTTTCGCTCTGCGGCCAGGACGCGCTGCCAGCGCCCCCTTGGGGAGGCTGTTGCGCACGTGGTGCCGCCAGGGTAGTGCCGATCAAGCCATAGAGCAGCAGCGCCGTCACTCCAACGAAAGTCCATCCCTTGTAGACTTGAAGCATTGCCACCTGTTGTGGATAGCCGGCGAACCGTGCCATCAGCGCATCGGATGCATAGATCCACACCCCTGCTCCGAGGGCATAGATAATGCTGATCCTGGCGGCTACCACCCATTCCCCTGCTGTTTTGTTAGTCTTTGCTCTGATTATCACGCTGGCATGTCGATGAAACCTACCTAAAGATTAGAAGAAATTTAGAGTGTTTACCCAGCACCGTTGCTACCCGTCTTGTTGACTGGCGAAGCTGGAACCGGTGACGAAATCGGTGAGCTGCGAGTGGATCTCCAAGCCGCCCGCCGTTCAACCCGATTCGCGCAACGGAGACACGGCAACACGGCTCAACACCGTCAGCGGACCCCGCTCCTTCAGAACCTGCAGTTGCTGCTGGTTGCGCACCAGCAAGGCGCCCGCAAAGCCCAGCGCGTTAACGGCGATCGACTCGAAACACGCCTGCGACCGCGGTACCAGCAGCAGCCATTGCCGGGTAGCCAGCAGATTGTAGGCGCCACCCCGGCGGCACCACCGCATCAAGCAGGGCGTGATAGCCTTCACACAGGGCGGCAGCGGCTTCCCGCGGTGATTTCGTCACAGCGGGTTCCAGGCGGGCGATGGCGTGCACGAAGGGAAATCCAGGCGAAGTCCCCACGAGGCCTTCAAAGTGGGCGGCGGCCAGCGCCGGTTCGATGGGTATCCGCGGCCCCTCGGCGACCAGCGGCAATGGCACCACCTGCAGGTGCTTGTGGCGCTGGCTGGCGCCGGCGGTTTGACCGGCATTGTAGAAGGCCAGGCCCTCGAACTCGGCCATGCAGGCGCACAGGGCCTCGCAATCTGGCAGGGTAAGCAGGGACTCCTGGTTCTCAAACGTACGCGTGACGATCAACAGATGATGGTTGAGGACGTTGAACTTGTTCAAGAGGCACACGTGCGTGCCGGAAATGTCGGTGACGAACAGATCCTCCTCATAGGGCAGAAACGGATTAAACTCCTTTCCGGAGGCGGCTGCCCCGCTCTTTTCCTGGGCCTCGTCCTTGCGCGCCAGGCTGGCCAGAACTCTGACGAGGAAACGGATGCCGCCCTGTTCCACGAATTCGCTCTGCGTCGGCAGCGACTGGAGCGCTCCGCGGCTCAGCGCATGCCCGGTTGCCGCCGTCAGCCTTTCCCATAACGTACCGGCTTCCAACAACAGTGTCCCGTGAGTCATTTGCTTCCTCTGGCTATTTGCATAACATGCATGGCCCAATGAGTACCTGATACAACCCAAGCGGGTAGGCTTGTACCTTTGCCCGCGAACTTTTTCCACTTTGCAACCTCGATTTCGCAGGGGGATTCATTTTTGCCCTGCCTCCTTAAGCCTATCTGGACCAACAACATTATGCAGCAGAAACCCAGCCTGACGCTTTCGGCCAGAACTTTTCTCGGCAATCTCTGGCAGCTGATCCGGCCTTACTGGTTCTCCGAGGAACGTTGGATCGCCCGCGGCCTGTTGGCGGCCCTGGTCGCGCTCAACCTAGGCATCGTCTACGTCATGGTTCTCATCAATCAATGGAATCAATTGTTTTATAATGCCTTGCAGGAAAAGGATTACGCCGCGTTCAGCCAGCAATTGATCCGCTTTTCGATCCTGGCGGCGATCTATATCGCCATGGCGGTGTACCAGTTATATTTCAATCAGATGCTGCAAATACGCTGGCGTCGCTGGCTGACCGAGGTTTATCTCAACGACTGGCTGTCCGATCGGGTTTACTACCGGCTGGAACTCAAGGACTACGGGACCGATAACCCGGATCAGCGGATCTCCCAGGACCTGCAGATTTTTGCCGGCAGCAGTCTGAGCCTGGCACTGGGCTTGCTCAGTTCGGTCGTGACCCTGATATCCTTCGTCAGCATCCTGTGGATGCTGTCCGGCACCCTGACGGTGGCGGTCGCTGGCACCGACATCAGTGTCCCCGGCTACATGGTCTGGGTGGCGCTGGTCTACGCGGCCGCCGGCACCTATCTCACCCGCTATATTGGCAAACCGCTGATCGGATTGAATTTCAATCAGCAGCGTTTTGAGGCGGATTTTCGTTTTGACCTGGTCCGCCTGCGCGAGAATACCGAGGGTATCGCCCTCTATGGCGGCGAGGAGGACGAAAAAAGCAATCTGGCGGCGCGCTTTAGCAAAGTGTGGCAAAACTGGTGGAGCCTGATGAAATGCCAGAAACGGCTGACCTGGTTCACCGCCGCCTATGGCCAGATTGCCATCATCTTTCCGATCCTGGTCGCGGCGCCACGTTACTTCTCTGGCGCCATACAACTGGGCGGATTGATGCAGACGTCCTCAGCCTTCGGTCAGGTGCAGAGTGCCTTGAGCTGGTTTGTCGATGTCTTCCCGCAACTCGCTGAATGGAAAGCGAGTGTCGAACGCCTGACCAGTTTTCACCAGGCTATCCAAGAGGCACGCCAGGAAGCCCGCTCGAGCGCGGGAATTACCGTTGCGCCCAGCGATGGGGCAAATCTGGCGGTACTGGATCTGGATCTCGCCCTGCCCGCTGGCCGGGTGCTTCTGGAAAAAACCAGCCTCACTGTAAAAGCCGGCGACCGCTTGCTGTTGACCGGTCCCTCGGGCAGTGGCAAAAGCACCCTGTTTAGAGCCATCGCCGGCATCTGGCCGTTCGGCCAGGGGCGGATTGAAATTCCCAGGAATGCGCGCCTGCTGTTCCTGCCGCAGAAACCCTATCTTCCCATCGCTACACTGCGCGGCGCGGTGTCCTATCCGGCGCGCACCGGCACTTTCACCGATACCGAGATCGTTGATGCCCTGCGCGCCTGCCACCTGGATGCGTTTACGGAACGTCTCGACGAGACCCGGCACTGGGGACAACTCATGTCGCCGGGCGAACAACAGCGGCTTGCCTTCGCTCGTGTGTTGCTGCACAAGCCGGACTGGCTGTTCCTCGACGAGGCCACCGCGGCGCTCGACGAAGCCACCGAGCAGCAGCTATACGGTTTGCTCATGGACCGTCTCCCCAACACAACGCTCATCAGCATCGCCCACCGTCCGGCGCTGGCCGCCTATCATGATAAACGCCTGACCCTGTTACCCAGCGGGGTAGGCATGCGACTGGTGGCGGGATTTGTGTAATAGAAATCATGCACCCTGAACCGACTGCAATAGCCGCGGTTTTCACCTGGAGGAGACTCGGCACCAACGGTAGTAACGTTCAGAGGGAGATTCCATATCATTCGTTATGCCGCTGAATTGGCCTGACCATGGATACAAGTTACCTATCACCACGATTGAAACAATCAATTTTAGATATTAGCCTTGGTCAGTTATGGTGACGCTGCGATTTCTATTACCCGAATGGAGGTAACAAACATGAGCCAGAAGCCCAGATGTCCCTTGACCAGCGCCAATGGCGCTCCAGTCGCCGATGACCAAAACAGCATTACCGCCGGGGAGCGAGGCCCGCTGACCTTCGATAACTGGCGTGTCTTTGAGAAGCTCGCCCATTTCAATCGCGAGCGCATTCCGGAACGGGTGGTGCATGCGCGCGGCACGGGCGCCTACGGCACGTTCACACTGACGAAAGACCTGGCGGAATACACCATCGCCAAGTTTCTCCAGGGCAAGGGTAAGAAAACCGAGGTGTTCACTCGTTTTTCCACGGTCGGTGGTGGGCAGGATTCCAGCGACTATGCCCGCGATCCCAGAGGCTTTGCCGTCAAGTTCTACACGGAGGAAGGTAACTGGGACATGGTGGGCAACAATACGCCGGTCTTTTTTCTCAGGGACGGGATCAAATTCCCGGATTTCGTTCATTCCCAAAAGAAGCATCCGGCGACGAATCTGCCAAACCCTGCGGCGGCGTATGAATTCTGGGCCAACAGCCCTCAATCGCTGCACCAGGTCACGATTCTGATGTCGGATCGCGGCATCCCTGCCTCCTACCGCCACATGCACGGATTCAGCTCGCACACCTTGAGTTTATGGAACAAGGAGGGCAAACGCTTTTGGGTGAAGTGGCACTTCAACAAGTTCCTAAATTCGAGTTAAAATCCAAATCCTTTATTATCCGCTGGAAGTCTACCAGTTCTTCATTTTCATTGAATGTGTGTTCGAGTTTATCAAAACCAACCACAAAACTATTGCCAGAGTCTTTAGCCATTAAACCAATCATAGCACTACCGAGAGCCCCTTTAATACAGAAACAGATGCTGCCATCTGGTGGGTTTCTCATAATGAATACACCATTCTCTTTACCAATACCGAAGAACCAACTGAATAGTTTATCCTGACTTTTATATTCCCACTCTGAAATATTGCCTTCTTCATTACACAATTGTCTATAAAATTTTTGTATTCTTAAATGAAGATCGTCTGGAATATCGACAAGTAATGTTTGAAGTTGATCTCTGAAGAGTTTAAGTTGATCTCTGCATTCAATAGTGTCTATTCTTGTTTTAGTCATCTCTTTGGAGATATCGGCATCATCTAATAGACCTTTCTTCACTGCTGACACCAATCGTTCTTTTTCTTGTTCCAATCGTTTTAATCTCTTCTCGGACTCTACAATCTTGTTAATCAATACTTCTTTTCTATCTTTGCTCACTCCAATAGCATTTTCGATAGCAATCTTTAGATTCTTTGTTGAAGAAAACAATTCGGATAATGCTTTAATGACAGCAGTCTCAATCAATTCTACTGAAATGTTTTTAATACAGATCTCAGTTCTGTAATGGCGTGAGTGAGTGTAATACCGTCTAATTTGACTTTTACTATTTGCCGTCATTCCAACAAAAGTCATTCCACAGACACCGCACTTAACTCTGCCACCTAATAGATAATTGTATTTTCTGGCATTGAATTGTTTATTGGTTCTTGCCTTTGCTTTCGCTCTTTCTATTTGTTCTGGTGTAAGCAATGGAGGCACTTGAGTAATGATTTCTTCATTCCTATGGGTGTAACCAGTCGAGCGCGCCTCTAACTTATTGAAAAATAATAAAGTGAACATTTTGAGTCCAGGAATTTAGCGGTTTTTGGCCTTCGTAACATC
>Ga0209048_10003440_pt1 | contig 15347 bp, 19 predicted proteins | sample FrelakmetCRP12CR_FD_187146 | JGI IMG/M metagenome (GOLD analysis project Ga0209048, IMG submission 187146) | Freshwater lake sediment microbial communities from the University of Notre Dame, USA, for methane emissions studies - CRP12 CR (SPAdes)... | ecosystem: Environmental > Aquatic >... | reverse complement strand
CGCCATTATTCTGTGCCGGTGGAAGATGTTGGCATCGGACCCACCACCGGTTTTCTTCAGACGAGGCTCTATCCCGCATTCCCTGAAGACACCCTTCATGAACTTCAGAAACGGCTCGTCTTTTCCTATTCTGAATGCCTTGTATGCCACATCTTGAGCAATGTCGACCTTCGCACGATGTTTGCGGGCGGTCTGACGGGCCGCTTCGACAATCGTCTTTCTTGCCGTTTCAAGGGTCTTGATGCTGTGGCTCCTCAATTCGCCGCGGATAACAACCTCTTTTGCTACAACGTTGGTCGCTGTCCCTCCATCTATGATCCCAATGTTGGCTGTCGTCTCTTCATCAATCCTGCCATCGGGTATCTTAGTGATAATCTCGGCCGCAACCCTGATTGCGTTAATTCCTGTTTCGGGTTCGATGCCGGCGTGGGCAGCCTTTCCGGTTACGGTCAATGCATATCGCAGATGCGTAGGGGCGCCGATGACGAGGTCGCCGACACTGCCTGCTGAGTCGAGCACAAGGGCATGGCGACTCCTGATGTTTTCAAAATCGAGGTTCCTGGCGCCTAGAAGTCCCCTTTCTTCAGCCGATGTGAAGACAATTTCGAGATCTGCGTGGGGGATCCCATTCTCGTGAAGGACTGTCAATGCTTCTAAAATCTGGGCCAGGGCGCTCTTGTCGTCAGCGCCGAGCACGGTGGTCCCGGTTGATCTGATGCGGTCATTCTCGATCGTGAAGGTTATGCCTGCAGTCGGTTCGATTGTATCCATATGAGCGCTCAGAAGCAGAGGAGAGGTTTTCTTGCCGCCTTTTTTAACGGCGGTTAGATTGAAGGATTCCTTATACCGCTGGACCTTGACGCTGCATCCACTGGCCGAAAGTCTTCGCGCCAGGAATTCCCCAATTTCCTTCTCGTGCAAAGACGGTGAGTTGATCCCGATCAGATCTACAAAGGTGTCGATGAGTCTTTTTTTATTGATTCGAAATATGTCCATCATGGCTTATATTCTACATCAATTTCGATCTTCAGGCGAACATGCTCTTGAGGTGAGTAAGAGTTTTCAGAGAGCCGTATTCCTCCAGACATGTCAGCGCATGTTGGAGCCTTGATCATATGAGAGCCGGCAGATGACTTTATGGATAAAGTGGGTTAAGATAAAATACTGACGATGGATGAACTCTCAAAGCAATACGTAATCTCTTTTTTCGATACGAACCTCATGCTGCATGGTGACAGGCCCGAAGCGGTGAGATGGACAGCGGTCGGACAGCGTGCACACTTTCGGGGCATGCTTGATATCGGTGCTATAGCAGGGAAGAAGATACTCGATTTCGGGTGCGGCAAGGGGGATCTGTATCAGTTTCTGCAAGACAGAGAGGTTCCGGTCGAGTATACGGGCTGCGACATCAACGGGAAGCTCATCACTGCTGCACGAAATAAATACCCTGGCGTCGATTTCAGGATTCTGGACATCGACAGGGACGTTCTTGAGGAGGATTTCGATTTCATCTTCCTCTGTGGGGTTTTCAATCTCAGGGTTGAAGGACTTGATAAGGTTATCAGGGATGCGCTGAAAAAGCTCTTTGCCCGCTGTCGCATCGGTCTGGCTCTCAATGCCCTTTCGGCCCATAACCCTAAAAAAGATTTCGAGTTGCACTACACTTCGCCCGAAGAATTATTCGCCTTTGCAGTAAGGAATCTTTCGCCTTATGTGTCCCTGAGGCATGACCGCATGCACTATGACTTTACGCTGTTCGTGTATAGGGAGATTAACGCTCTTGACAGATAAGGGAATTGCGTGGAGACTTTTTTGAAGCACGCTCTCGCAGTCATACTCCTTGCGTATCTTGTCATGGAGAGCTTTGAATATATAGTGCGGTGGCTGAATCTAAGGTCGCTGAGGAGATTCGGCACCACGATGCCGCCCGAATTTAAGCCGACGATGGCTGAAAGTGTGCTCAGAAAGGCTTGTAATTACGAAACGGACAAGACGCGTGTCGGGTTTGTCTCATCTCTGTCGGGAAATATTATCACCATCGTGTTGATCTTCGGCGGTCTTCTGAACGTTATCAATTCATGGATTGTCTCGCTCAATCTCCCGTTTGTAGTGTCGGGTTGGGTCTTTTTCATGGTCCTCTTTTTAGCGAGCGAAATAGTGGATGTTCCTTTCAATCTTTATAAAAATTTTAAGATCGAGAATAAATACGGCTTCAATACGATGACTCCACGACTTTGGTTTTCCGATTTCGTGAAGTCGTTGCTCCTTTCTGTGATACTCATATCACTTCTTCTTTTGGCGGCATTTTGGCTCATCCGATGGAGTGCAGAACACTGGTGGCTCTGGGTTTGGGGAGTCATGCTTATGTATGGCATTATTATTATGTATATCTCTCCGTATATCATAGAGCCGCTCTTCAATAAATTCTCTCTTGTGGAAGATGAATCCCTCAAAGAGAAGATCGTCGGGTTGGCCCAAAGAGCCGGTATCAAAGTAACAAAAGTCATGAAGATTGACGCATCCAAGAGGAGCAGGCACTCCAACGCATATTTCACCGGCATCGGGAAGACGAAGAGGATCGTCCTTTTTGATACACTGATCGAAGCAATGACGCAGGGAGAAATCGTTGCTGTACTCGCTCATGAAATCGGCCACTGGAAGAGAAAGCATGTCCTTAAATCGATTATCGCGGTGGAAACCTTTTCGCTCATAGGGCTCTATATCTCTTTCAGGCTCATGGAGGGAGATATTTTGACGAAGCTTTTTCAGGTGGAGACTGCAACAGTATACGCAAAGATTGTCATCATCGGATTTCTTGCCGGTATCATCTCATTGCCCTTAAAGCCCCTCATGACATATTTCATGAGACGCCACGAAAGACAGGCTGACAGTGATTGCCTGGAGCTGACCGGCAATGCAGGCGATGCGATAAGTGCATTTATAAAACTGGCGAAAGAAAATCTGTCAAACCTCTATCCTCATCCGCTGTACGTCCTTCTGTATTATTCACATCCGCCGGTACTGGAAAGGATAAGGTATATGAAGAAACAAGGAAAACCCTGAGGGAGCTGAAATGTTCCTTTGTGACTGCCCCGTTATGATTGGGCAGATTTATTACAGCCCTTTAATGTTTAGTGGTATTGCAGACAAGGGGGATTCCTCAGTGCGGAGAACTTGCTTCTAGGAATCAACAAAAGACCACTCATTCTGTCCGGAGGAAGCTTTTATGAACGTGATGCCTATTAAGTTATTCTTATCGTCTCGCCAGACGATTTTCCCGGAAACTGCGGGGTCAACCAGATGAATTATCGACCCAATCCCCAGTTTAATTTCACAGGCTAATTTCATCCCGGATTCGGATGCATCAAGTATGACAGCCCCAAATTTGCGTTTGCAAAAGACAAACTCGGTTGCTTCACCAGCAAGAATGCGTATTTCCTTGCGCCTGCTCACGCATGCCAATATGGGGATCCTGTCTGTCCAAGTCTGATAAAAGCTAAAGGGATTTTTAAACATTACGCCTCCCTGCGCTTTATAAATATGCAGTCCTTACCTGCAGAGCATGATTACTGTGCCATAAACGCGATCAACTGAAGAGGTGAGATAAGTCATCTTGATCGCTTGTTTATGACACCTCCATGCTTAAATTATAGGTGCAATTGATCTCATAATCATAGCTCCAAAAGCCTATAGCTGAGGGAATCTATTGCTTTGGTGATAATGATCACAAAAAGCGTGAGGATAGCATCAAATATCTGCTGCAGTTTTACGGGTTAGGCGGGACTGGTCGACTTAAGACCCCGTGTATTTTCAGACTGGCGCACATTGCAACAAAGCGGAAGAGTGAAAGAGCAAATAAGGGTTTTTGCTCTTTCACTCTTCGTTATCTCCGTCATCTGGTCACTCGACATAAGCAAAAACAGCTTCCGCTTCTTGCCGATGGAGACCATGCATCGGACAGACATCCCAGCAGAATCCCAAAGTCGAAGCTTAGGCGCCCTCGTATTTAAAGGAAAGCCTGACTTTTGTGCGATATGAGGCAACTTTGCCATCTTCGATAGTCATATCCATCTCAATGACCTCAGCTACTCGAAGTTCACGCAATGATTTTGCCGCCAACTCCACGGCAGCAGCAGCAGCTTTCTCCCAGGATTCCTTACTGGTACCGACTAATTCAATGAACTTGTAGACTGCCATCTTTTCCTCCTCCATTGCCTTAAGGGCCATAGTTGCCCCCGGGCGTTTGTAATGATAATATCCCCGACCTTATAAGAACAAAACTTGTCATATATAAGCCGTTGAGGGCAGCATTCTATTTGCCCCTTGTAGTATATCGATAAATCAGTTAATAAGCAAAAGAACCAAACAGTGCGCGTTTTAACTTCTATTATGAGCATGATTGTCTCATCGCACCAAATAGTCATTTGCAGTTTCCATCGTCCATTTCTCTAAAAAGTGCCGATTACTATCTCTTGAAAGGATATCGAAAAAAAAGTCTATCATCTCTTGCCGCAACGCCTGTAGTACCTTAAATTGCAGGGTGAATTTGCGCAAGGGCCTTGCAGGTCCCGATGCCATGAAGGCTATCAGGCTGCTGCAGAAGTGCCAGTTGCATCTGAAGGGCCTGATGGAGCGCTCTATCACGCATCCGCATTGGGAAAGGAATTGGCAGGGGGCTGTATCCACGATTCCTTGTCGGTAAAGTGGCGGCATCAGTCCAAGTGATACTATGTAGATTAGGTCCTGATAGTCATAGTACCCGTGCTTGTTGATGCAACAGACTTTTTGGCAGTCAGGGCACACCTGTGCAGTGTTTTGCTGAATGAAGTGATCTACGGCATCAATATTCTGTCTAAGGGCCATAGCCAGACGGTTCATTTCGCAGAGATCACTGTTGTGATGACTGAATAAATACCTGAGTAACGACAATGCCTCGTGCCACCTCTGCCTGTCATGCCAGGTGAGTTCATCATTGAATATTAAATGCGGGCTGGTCATAAATGTTATGGTATATTATAAGATGTCCGTTTTTCCAATGGAAGCAAGAGATATCGGGATGAAATGCCGGGACTGTAAGGGTCTCATGCGATTGCTTATCGGCTGAAAATCGGTCCTTCTGTGCTGCACGGGGTGCAGCAAGACTTATCCGATTGCAGAATATATCGACGAAATCGATGAGGAGATGTGGGAGCAAATCAGCCGGAGACCGTCAAACAGAGCATAAGTACTCTTCTACCTGCCCTCTGACTTCCCTTTTTCCCCATTCTTACTAAAGTGGGAAAAGGGGAGAATAGGCGGGTTTATGATGCGGGAGGTGTCGTTATTGCGTACATAATTATCGACGGATATAACGTTATCGGCATTTTCCATAAAGATATGGACAAGGCGAGAGATGCCCTGCTAAATGCCATTATTAATTACCGTAAGGTGAAACGTCATGATATCACGGTCGTCTTTGATGGTTACAAAAATGGCATGGCAACTCAGCAGGTAGCATTCAGGGACAATGTGAAAGTGATCTTTACGCGGCTCGGCGAGCGGGCTGACGATGTTATAAAAAAGACCGTCTCGAAGGAGCGGAGGGAATGGATTGTGGTCACCGCTGACCGGGACATCGCCAACCACGCATGGGCTGCCGGATCAGTGGCCGTGGCGCCGGAACAGTTTATGGGCATCATAACGAGACAGCATGGGATAAACGCAGATGAAGTCCGGGAAGCCAAGGATGAGGACGGCGAGGATGAAAGACATGAACGGAAAGGCAATCCCTTCAGGCCCTCGAAAAAGGAGAAGACTCTTAGAAGGATTCTAGGTAAGTTGTGAGTGGATTGAGGCCGGCAGATAGTCTTACCATATTTTTCAGCCTTCTTCTTTTGATAGTCACCGCATTATTCCGCAATGCGGTCCCGGCAGCAGGATATCTGATGGTCATTTTTGGCTCTCTCATTTTATTTCAGATTATCCTCAGTCGTATCGGCGCAATGAATTCATTTCTCTCACTGACGCGGGATATTATTTTTCCTGTAGTGAGCGTGCTCATCATCTTCGATAGCCTAGGGCTGATCGTACATCGTATAAACCCTCAGGATATTGATTACCTGCTCATCCGGTTTGACTATCTGATCTTTGGGGGATATCCCACCGTTTATCTCGAAAGATTTATTTATTCCCCGCTTACCGACATCCTCGAAATCGCCTATTCGACCTATTATTTCATGCCCATTTCATTAGGAGTCTTTTTAAAGGTGCGGGGCAACAATGATATCTTTGAAAAATCCCTCTTCCTCATTCTTTTCTGTTTTTATCTGTCATATGTCGGCTATATGCTCTTCCCGGCCCTTGGGCCGCGCTACGCCATGGAACATCTTCAGACAGCTGAGGTGGGTGGTTTTCTGGTATCAAAACCGATACAGGATCTTCTGAACCTTCTCGAAGGGGTGAAACGCGATGCCTTTCCAAGTGGTCATACCGGCATTGCTCTGACCGTACTCTTTCTGTCATATAAATACGCCCGGAACATTTTCCGCCTTCTATTGATCCCGGTCATCCTGCTTATTTTAGCCACGGTGTATTGCCGTTATCATTACGTCGTTGATGTCATTGGAGGTGTTCTTCTTAGCGTTGTGACAATCGTAGTTGGTGATGTATATTATAAATTCTGGATGCGCAGGACCCATGGATCTTCCGTATAGCAAGGCCAAGGACGGTGTCATCATCGAGGTGAAGGTCGACCCCCGCTCATCGCGAAACGAGATTGTTGGTGCGGTTGACAAAATTATCAGGATCAAGCTCACCGCTCCTCCGGTCGGAGGTGCCGCCAACACGCTGCTTATTGAGCTGCTGGCGGAAGAGTTCGGCATCCGGAAAAGTGATATTATTATAATAAAGGGCGAATCATCTCGGCATAAACTGATTAAACTTCGAGGAGTGAACCTTTGATACGAAGCATGACCGGATACGGCGCCGCAGAAAAAGAAGGATTCAAGGTCGAGGTGCGGTCTCTCAATCACAAATATCTCGACATCTCGGTCAGGATTCCGTCTTTCCTGATGGAGCAGGAGATACCGATAAAAAAGCTCGTTAAAGAGGCTTTTGAGCGGGGCAAGATCGATGTTGCAGTATCTCTTACAGATAAAAGGCAAAAGAAGGTCAAAGTCAACACGGAACTTGCCAGTGAAATGTATAAAGCATTCGCGGAAATCCAGAAGGAGTTGGCCCTGCCCGGCTCGCTCGATATCAGTTTCTTTTCGGGATATAGGGAACTGCTCCTGACTGAAGAGTCGGAGAGTAATGCCGATGCCCTCTTCGAAGCCTTAAGAGGGGCGGTTTCGAGGGTTGAGGGGATGAGGAAGAGCGAAGGGATGGCTCTCGACAAAGAGCTCCGCCAAAGACTCGGGACCGTCAGGGAAAAGCGTGACAGTATCGAAGTGGCGTCTAAGAATATGATGAATGGCTATAAAGAGAAGCTTTCAAAAAGGATCGCGGAACTGATCCAGGATGCGCCGCATGACGAAACAAGAATGGCGCAGGAAATCGCCTTTATCGCACAGAAGGGCGACATATCGGAAGAGCTTGCGCGGCTCGGCAGCCATGTCCGGCAGTTCAATACCTTTCTGTCATCGGATGCATCTGTCGGCAGGAGACTCGATTTCCTCTGCCAGGAGATGAACCGCGAGGCCAACACTATTGCCGCGAAAGTCGACGATGTCGATATTATCAACTTGACCTTGGATATAAAATCGGAACTCGAGAAGCTCAGGGAACAGGTTCAAAATATCCAGTAAGCAGAAAATCCAGGAAGGAAGGGACGCGATGCTCGTAAACATCGGTTTCGGAAATGTTATCTCGTCGCGTCGGGTTATCGCAGTGGTCAGCCCCGGCTCATTGCCCATCAAAAAGATGAGGGAAGAAGCAAAGGGGCGGGGCAAGCTGATCGACGCCACTGAGGGCAGGAAGACACGTTCCATTATTATTACCGACAGCGATCACGTCGTTCTTTCGGCCTTGCAGGTCGAGACGATTGCACAGCGTGTTTCGAATCCTATCGGAGGGGCAGCAGAGAGTGGAAATGCCGAAAAGGAAGGGTAGTCTTTTCGTGGTATCCGCACCTTCGGGCGCCGGGAAGACCACGCTGTGCCGGAGGGCTGGTGTGGTGCTGCCGGGTTTGCTGCATTCAGTATCTTATACGACAAGGGCTCCCAGGCCGGGCGAGATACCCAATGTGCACTATACCTTTGTCAACCGGGACGAATTCCATACGATGGTTGCCGATGGGGAATTCATCGAGTGGGCGGAGGTGCACGGCAATTTTTATGGCACCTCGAAGGGCCGCATCGAGGCCATTGTCAGCGCGGGAAACGATGTCATACTTGATATTGACGTGCAGGGAGCGCGCCATATCAGGGATCATTATCCCGAGAGCATCCTGATATTCATCCTGCCTCCCTCAATTGCGGCTCTTGAGCAGCGTCTTTTCAGCCGGATGAGCGATTCTGCGGAAGTCATCGGAGGAAGACTCAAAAAGGCGCGCGAGGAGATCAGCGAATATAAATACTACGATTATGTTATAGTAAATGACGTCTTTGAAGAGGCTTTCGGCATTTTTACTTCCATTATTATGGCCGAAAGGAACGGCATCGCGAAAGTCGATCATGACTGGATAGTAGAACATTTTTTGAAGGAGGATCAGGATGGATATAATTACGCTTCCGATCGAATACGATAAAAAGAAGATAGAAAGCAAATACCGTCTCGCCGTGATTGCATCACAAAGGGCCAGGGAATTGGCTTTTGGGGCAGAGCCGCGCATTGTCAGAAAAGCGCAGAAGATCAGCACTGTCGCCCTTCTCGAGACTACCTCGGGCGAGATTAGATTTGTGATTGGTGAAAAGGCCGCGGAAGCGCGGGAAAAGGCCGAAAAGATTGACTTCAGAAAGCTTATCGAGGACAAGAGAAAGTCCATCGCCGATATCTCGGAGCTCGAAAAGGACCTCAAAACCTATCTGCACGAAAGAGAGGCTACGGAGCGGGTGCTTGAGGAGCTCTTCAGCGAGACCGACGAGAATTACGAGTCATAAGACAGAACGCTTCATTAATCTCTATCGGACAGCTTAAATACCGGCATAGGATAAACAACGGTGTTGAAAGGCAAGTCAATAATTGTCGGCGTCACCGGCAGTGTTGCTGCATATAAGACCGTCGATCTTGTCAAAGGGCTGAGACAGGATGGCGCGGCAGTCAGCGTGGTAATGACGCGCTCTTCGCAGCGCTTCATCACGCCTCTATCAATGCAAATAGCTTCCCAAAACACGGTCTATACCGACATGTTTGAATATCCGCTTTCGCATATCAGTCTGCCTGCCGGGGCCGATATCTTTGTAGTCGCTCCAGCGTCGGCGAACAGCATCGGCAAATATGCGAGCGCAATTGCGGACGACATGCTCAGCACTACGCTCCTCGCCTGTAACGGCATCGTCATCCTTGCCCCTGCTATGAACTGGAGGATGTATGAAAACCCGATCCTCCGGAAGCAACTCGATTACCTCACTTCGCTCGGTGTTAAGACCGTTGGTCCTGAAAAGGGGACTCTGGCCTGCGGAGAAGAGGGAATAGGGCGGATGGCCGAGATTGACAGGATTATAGAATCGATCCGTGCTGCGGTTGTCGAACAGGACCTGAAAGGTGAACATGTCCTCGTCACCGCCGGACCTACGAGGGAATATCTTGATCCGGTAAGGTTCCTTTCGAACAGGTCGTCGGGCAAAATGGGATATGCCCTTGCGAAGATTGCAAAAAGGCGGGGTGCAGACGTGACGCTTATAAGCGGACCTGTTTCTTTGAAGCCGCCGCATGAAGTTGAGGTCATCGGCGTTGAGACAGCTTCGGAGATGCAAAAGGCAGTCATGGAAAATATAATCGATTCATCCATCTTTGTTATGTGTGCGGCGGTCGCCGACTTCACACCCGGAAAGGTCAAGGAGATGAAGATCGAGAGGTCCCAAAGTCTTTCTTTGAATCTGAAAATGAATCCTGATATTCTTCTGGCCACATCAAGCCTTGAGAAAAGGCCTTTTACGGTGGGCTTTTCCGCTGAAACAGGTGACCGTATCGACCGGGCGAGGGAAAAGTTTGTCGGGAAAAAAACCGATATGATCGTATTCAACGATGTTTCGAAAAATAATGCTGGCTTTGATGTGGACACGAATGAGGTGACAATCCTTGACAGCGGGGGTGAAAAGTCACTTCCGCTGATGACAAAAGAAGAGGTCGCTTCAGCGATCTTCGACCGGATTATCGAACTGAGAAAAAGATGAATGCTGATTATTATATAAAGAAACTCAGGGAGCGGGTCCTTGAGAATCCCGGATCAAAGCTCATCCTGACCCTTGCCGAAGAATTGAAAAAAAGGGGGGAACAGGAAGAGGCATGGATGGTGCTTAAGGAAGGCATCGCAAAAAACCCAGCCTTTGCCGCAGCTAGGCTCACCCTTGGTCGTTGGTATCTCAAGGATGACAAGCTCGACGAAGCCAGGAAGGAATTCTATGCCGTACTCGAACTGTCGCCGGGGGATAAGTTTGCCCTCCGCTATCTGAAAGAGATCGACGCGAAGGGGGGGGGAGCAAAGGATGCTGCGAGCAAAAGGACCATTGAGCGCTTGAACAGATTTCAGGAAGCTATCAAGAAAAGATTCGCTTCGTCTTCTGTTGATGATCTTGCTGCAGGAGACCGCTGATTTTTGGCAGCGGGCAAGGGGAAATCTGTGAGCAACATTCTGACCAGAGTTGAGGGTCTCCGTCACACCATCAGTCTGAAAAAGAACGATGCCTTCCTTGTCAGCAACATCAAGAATATCAGGTACTTGTCGGGCTTTACCGGCTCATCTGCCTTCGCTCTTGTTACCGCAGACAGAGCTTTCTTTTTCACCGATTTCCGTTATCGGGAACAGGTCGAGTCAGAAGTTCAGAACTTCGAACTGGGACTCGAAAAAGGAAAGAGAGTTTCCCTCATCAGGACGCTGACAAAAAAGCTGGGGATTCGTCGCATCGGGTTCGAGTCAAGTATTCCATTTGATTTCTATGATCAACTGAGAAAATTACCCGTCGCTTTAATACCCCAAGGCGGGGTTATCGAGAAGTTGCGCATGATTAAGGACGCCGGAGAGTTGAAAAGTATTAAAGAGGCGATTAGAAGGGCTGAAGAGGCATTCTTGACAGTCAAGCCCAGGATCAAACCCGGCATTACCGAGAGGTCTGTTGCGCTGGGGCTTGAAGAAGAACTAAAAAAAAGGGGATGCCGGAGAATCCCGTTTGATATTATTGTCGCTTCGGGGAAGCACTCTTCGATGCCCCACGCTTGCCAAACCGAAAAGAAGATTGAAAAAGGAGATTTTGTTATAATTGACTGGGGCGGGGAGGCCGGCGGATATTATTCCGATATGACACGGACCTTGTTGATGTCAGGTCCAGATATGGCCCGGAAGAAAAATATTTTTGATATTGTTAACCGGGCCCGGCAAAGGGCCATCGGTGAGGTCGGGGAGGGAAGAAAAGCCTTCGAAGTCGATGCCGCTGCAAGGCAGTATATCAGGGACGCCGGCTATGGTGATTTTTTCGGACATGGGACTGGCCACGGAATCGGTCTCGACATCCATGAAGGGCCTCGCATCTCCTGGGCCGGCCGGGAATCTCTTGCAAGGGGCATGGTATTCAGTATAGAACCCGGAATCTATCTCCCCGGTATCGGCGGTGTGAGAATAGAAGATCTCGTGCTTGTTGGGGGCGAAAAAGGCAGTACGCTGACGACGCTCAGCAGAAAACTTGAATTAATAAATGGGTAATGTCCAATAATCATCAGGGAGGCAAGCTTGATTAGCACTGCAGATTTCAGAAAGGGAGCAAAATTGGAATACAAGGGGGAACCCTGCGAGATCGTTGATTTTCAGCATGTGAAGATGGGAAGGGGCGGTGCCGTAATCAGGACTAAATTGAAGAGCCTTCGGACCGGCAATATCCTTGAAGATACGTTCAGGTCGGGAGAGAAATTTGACTCGCCGCAGCTCGAGGAAAAGAAGATGCAATATCTTTATGAGCAGGACGATCTCCATTATTTTATGGACACAGAGTCCTTCGAGCAAATTCCTCTGACAGTTGCACAACTCGGCGAAGCAAAGAAATTCATCAAGGAAAATATGGTGGTATCCATTCTTTATTATAAGGACCAGCCTATGAGTGTCGAGCCGCCGATGTTCGTCGAACTTACGGTTATTGAGACAGAGCCTGCCTTCCGGGGTGATACCGCTTCGGGCAGCAACAAGCCGGCAAAACTTGAAACCGGTGCGATGGTCAAGGTTCCTTTCCATATCATGGTGGGTGATATTCTGAAGATCGATACAAGGACTTGTGAATATATCGAGAAGGTGAAGTAAATCCACCCGTTTTTTAACCGATTTTTAGTAGTGACGCGCCGTGCACACTGGGCAACCGAATCGGAGGACACAATGGAACATGAGTACTTAAAGGAATTGATAGGGCTGCTGAAAGACACTGATATCACCGAACTGCAGGTCGAAAGAGAAGGGCTCAAGATAAAGATCAAGAGGGAGAAATATTTCGGACACATTGAGGCCCCTCAGTCTGCGCTCGACAGGAAAGCCGTGAAGGAAGAAGTGATCATCGCCGGGGTCGAGGGAGCCCTCTGCACTGTCGCCTCACCGATCGTGGGTACTTTCTACCGAGCACCGGCGCCGGATGCCTCACCTTTTGTCGAAGTCGGTGCGAGGGTGAAAAAGGGACAGGTGCTCTGCGTGATCGAGGCCATGAAACTCATGAACGAGATCGAAAGCGAAGTTGATGGGGTTATCGCGAGGATCCTTGTCGACAACGGACATCCTGTTGAGTACGGCGAGCCGCTCTTTCTGGTTGATCCGGCGGGATAGCATATGGCGCTCTTCAAAAAGATACTCATTGCCAACCGCGGCGAGATTGCTATCAGGATCATCAGGGCCTGCAAGGAACTCGGAATAAAGGCTGTTGCCGTTTTCTCCGATATCGAAAGGGATGCGCTGCATGTCAAGTATGCCGATGAGTCGATCTGCATCGGACCTGCGAACTTGACGCAGAGCTATTTGAATATACCAGCGGTCCTAAGCGCCGCAGACATTACCGATTCTGAAGCCATTCATCCCGGTTATGGCTTTCTCTCCGAAAACCCCCATTTTGCCGAGGCGTGCGCAACGTCGGGGATAACCTTTATCGGCCCGACAGCGGAAAATATCCGTATCGGTGGGGACAAGGCTAAGGCACGACAGGTTATGAAGAGAAGGGGCATCCCCGTAGTGCCCGGAAGCGATGGGCCGCTGCTTTCCGACGAGACGGCGATGAAGGTGGTTAAAAAGATAGGATTCCCGGTGATTTTGAAGGCTTCTGCGGGTGGCGGTGGGAGGGGAATGAGAATTGTGCGCGAGGAAGAGGAACTCCAGCAGGCTTTTCTGATGGCCCAGAGGGAAGCCCTCGCCGCCTTTGGAAACGGAGAGCTCTATGTGGAAAAATATCTGCCCTCCATTCGCCATATAGAGGTACAAATCATTGCGGACGCCAAAGGCGATGTTATACACCTCGGGGAAAGGGACTGTTCTATTCAAAGGAGGCACCAAAAACTCATTGAAGAGTCACCTTCCCCTGTGTCTTCGGACTCATTCAGGAAGAGAATAGGAGAGCTTGCTGTAAGGGCCGCAAAGGCGATGAAATACAGGAATGTGGGGACCATCGAGTTCATCGTCGATCAGGAACAGAATATCTATTTTATGGAGGTCAACACCCGCGTTCAGGTCGAGCATCCCGTCACCGAAGAACTGACGGGCGTCGATATCATAAAGGAGCAGATAAAGATCTCCGCTGGGTTACCGCTTTCGTATCGGCAGAACCAGATCAAGGCGAGCGGCCATGCCATCGAATGCAGGATAAATGCTGAAGACCCGGAGAAATTCATTCCCTCGCCCGGGCAGATAACTTTTTTCCTTCCTCCCGGCGGTCCGGGCGTGCGGGTGGATAGTGCCGCATTTGCCGGTTGGTGGGTCCCGCCGCACTATGATTCTATGATCGCAAAGCTCATCGTTCATGGCAAGACTCGGGATGAAGCCATCTGCCGCATGCGCAGGGCCCTTGACGAGTTCAAAATCGAGGGGATTAAGACGACGATCCCTTTCCATAAAAAAATATTTAATCATCCCGATTTTGTAAAGGGCAACTTCAATACTGATTTTATCGAAAAGATGTCCCTGGGCAAAATCGTCAACACATCTTCTGCAGCTGCTGATAGCAATGAGGAAAAGGCTTAGCAGGATTTGTTTCATCACTCCTGACTGTGGAGACGCTGCAAGGGTCGAACGGGCGGTAAATGTCGCTCTTGAGGCAGGTATCCAGTGGGTCCAGTACCGCAGGAAGAGCGGGACACGCAGACAGTTATACCACGAAGCAAAGATACTCCGCGATTTGGCGGGACGATTCGGGGCCCTCTTCATCGTAAATGACTTCGCCGATATAGCCCTTGCTGTCGAGGCCGACGGGGTCCACATCGGACAGGATGATCTGCCTCTGCGTGAGGCGAGAAAGATCATGAGGGGAAAGATTATCGGCGTCTCCACACACAATTTGAAAGAGGCGCTCGCAGCTGAAAAAGGAGGAGCTGATTATATCGGCTTCGGCCCCATCTTTGCCACGGCAACGAAAGAGGCAGGGACACCGAAAGGTCCGGGCCCTCTTGTGGAGATTAAGCGTTCCATAGTAATCCCCGTGATCGCCATAGGAGGGATTAATCCGTTTAATGCAGCCCAGGTTTTCAGTGCGGGATGTGACGGTGTAGCGGCATCTTCCGGAATATTCAGGGGCGATATCACAGCAAATGTTTCCGATTTTCTGTATAATGTCACCATTTAAGGGGGGGTGGACTTAGGTTTGCTGAAAGAGTGCTCTTTGCCTTTGTACTAAAACGTTCAATGATTGACAATCATTTGTTATCAATGATATATTTTTGTTACAGCAAGAAATAGATGTCTTCCTTATTTTGTGCGGGAGGGCAGCTTTTTCTGTTGATAGTCGGTTGCAGGTGGTAAAAAATTCCTGTAACGAGGAGAGGGAAGATGGCAAAAGAGAAGATTGTCGTCATAGATGACAGCCCAATTGTCAGAAAACTCGCCGAACTGGCTCTTGAGGAAGAGGGCTACAAGGTCTACACTGCGGAAGACGGAGAAGAGGGGCTGCGGATATCTGAAGAAGTAAGGCCCTCGGTCATCCTCGTCGATTTTATTATGCCGCGAATCAGCGGATATCAGTTCTGCAAGACTGCACGGG
>Ga0209048_10003438_pt1 | contig 15355 bp, 17 predicted proteins | sample FrelakmetCRP12CR_FD_187146 | JGI IMG/M metagenome (GOLD analysis project Ga0209048, IMG submission 187146) | Freshwater lake sediment microbial communities from the University of Notre Dame, USA, for methane emissions studies - CRP12 CR (SPAdes)... | ecosystem: Environmental > Aquatic >... | reverse complement strand
CGACTGTCGGCGTATACCTCCTGGACGCCGCCCGCCGGGGCGGTCGGGGCCGGACCGTCGCGGCCCTCGCTCCCGCGACTGCGGTCCGCGTGGATCACGCGATTGCGGCCCGCGGGGATCGCGCGAGCGCGGCGCACGCCGCTCCCGATCGCGACCGCCGCCCGACCGCTGCCCGCCGCGTTCGAAGGAACGTTCGTCTTCGCCTTCAAAATGAGAATACTCATTGAGACGCGGAGGCTCGTTCACCCACGCGGGCAGGAGCTTAAGATCGAGCAACTCCTCAGTTGTGGTCGGGGACGACATCCATTCTCTCTTACGCCAAGCGAAGGCGAAGTAAACTGCCGCAAGAGGTTTGCGCGCATAGCTTCGGCCTGAAATTGATTGACAAGATCGCTAATTCATTTACTTGCCATCCTTGCCGGGCTTGCTTTAGACCCGGGCCCAGAACCAACGCGAAGAGAGAAATTTTTATGACGGACAAACCAATTGAAGAGAAGGTGAAGGACATCATCGTCGAGCAGCTCGGCGTTAACCCGGAACAGGTCACACCCACAGCATCCTTTATCGAGGATTTGGGCGCGGACTCGCTCGATATCGTTGAGCTGGTTATGGCGTTCGAAGAAGAATTTTCCGTGGAAGTGCCGGATGAGGATGCCGAGAAGCTTCAGACTGTCGGCGACGTCGTGAAATACATCGAAGAAAAAGCTTCGAAACAATAACGCGAACTCCGCGCCGACTTGGGCGCTATGACTTTCGAGAAAACACGGCTTCGGCCGTGTTTTTTTGTTTCGGGTTGCAGACCAGGTTAAGCGGCACAGACTGATCCAATGAACGTTGCCCTGCTCGAGAAACCACTTTTTTACGTGGCGGGGCATTACATTTCCTTTTTGGGGCTGGCGGCATTCGGGATCCTTTTCGCCCTCGGCCTCGCCACCGCAAAGACCCTCCACAGCGAAATGGTCCGGCGCTTTTTCGCGCGCTTTAAACTGGACCCAAACTTCATCGCGATCGTGACCATGATTCTGAGCGTTTCCGCGCTCGCTTTCTTTACCGTGACCGCGATCAACGCCGCCGGTATTCCCCTCCTCTGGACCGCGCCCATCCTTGGAACCACGCTCAGTCTCGTCCGGGTTTTCCTGCTGATCGCGCTGCTCATCGCGGTTTTTTGGCTCTCGTCCCGGACGAAGCGATTCCTTTTCCACCGTTTCCTCGTTAACAGCGGTCTGGACCGCTCGCTGCAATACGCCATCGCGCAAATCGTCAGCAACCTCGTTCTGATCGTCGGCGTTTTCGTCGTGCTCGAGAACACCGGCATTCACCTCGGCGCGCTCACAGTTTTTGCCGGCGCGGTGGGCGTCGGAGTCGGATTCGGTCTGCAGAATATCGTGAGCAATTTCATCAGCGGCCTCGTCATCCTGGCAGAGAGACCGATCGGCATCGGCGATCGCGTCGAAGTCGCGGGTCTGGCCGGCCAGGTGGAAGTGATTCGGGCGCGCAGCACGGTCATTCGCACAAACGACAACATCGCGATGATCGTGCCGAATACGAAATTCATCGACTCGCCCGTGACGAACTGGACCTACGGCGATCCGCGGGTGCGATTTCGTATCCCGGTGGGCGTGGCCTATGGGAGCGACGTCAACAAGGTGCGCGAGGCGTTGATTGCGGCAGGCCAAGGCAACCCGCACGTGTTGCGCGACCCGGAGCCCAGCGTCTTCCTGACGCAATTTGGCGACAGCGCGCTGGATTTCGAGCTGGTCGTCTGGAGCAGCGAGATGAGCCACCGGCCGAGCCGTTTTAGGAGCGATCTCAATTTCGCGATCGAAGAGAAATTCCGCGAAGCCGGGATCGAGATTCCCTTCCCGCAGCGCGCTCTTCACATCCGCAGTGGTACACTACCCATTCGAGAATGATCGATCGAGTCGGGGCGCATCAAGGAGGGGCGCTTTCCAAACCGCCCGCGCTTCCCGCGGATGACGCCGCCGGGCGGTTTGGAAACCGCCCCTCCTTGACCATCCCATTCCAAAACGGCATTGCTCGCGTTCTCTCACGCGTTGAGCTGAATGATCACGACGCTTGGAAAAGGGCCTTCGAGGGCAAATGCAAGGATCACCGCTTTTACGAAATCGTGGAGGAAACCCTCGATGCAAAATTCGAGCACAGTTATCTCCTGCTGGAGGATAAAGCGGGGCAGGTTCGCGCCGTTCAGCCGCTCTTTTTCGTCCAGCAAAATCTCATCGAAGGAATTCCGGCCCTGCGCGCCGCAGTGGAGGCCGTTCGCCGGCGCTTCCCGCGCTTCCTCACCCTGCGTGTCCTCATGGTCGGCAACGCCGCCGGCGAAGGTCATTTGTCCGCGTGCACACCGGACGACGAAGCCTGGGTGGCGGATGCGCTCCTGGCGACCCTCCACTCCTGTGCGCGACTCTCGAGGGCTTCTCTCGTGGTTTTCAAAGATTTTCCGGCAAAATACCGGCAATCGCTTCGCAACTTTTCGGCGAACGGATATGCCCGTGTGCCCAGTATGCCGATGACGGAACTGCGCCTTCGCTATGCCGATTTCAACCATTACGTAACCACGCTGGGCGCTTCCACGCGCAAGGATCTGCGGCGAAAATTCCGCAAAACAGCTGCCGCGCCACCGATCAGCCTGGAGGTGGTGACCGATCTCACGCCTTACGTGGACGAGGTTTATCCGCTCTACCTCCAGGTACATGAACGTTCGCCCCTGAAGTTCGAGTGCCTGACGAAAGAGTATCTATGCAACCTGGGTCAACGAATGCCGGAGCGGGCGCGATTCTTTATCTGGCGACAGGATGGGAAGGCCATTGCCTTTAGCGTCGCACTGGTCCACGAAGGCATCATCTATGACGATTATCTCGGCCTTGATTATCGAGTCGCACTCGATCTTCATCTCTATTTCTACACGATGCGCGACATCCTTGGTTGGTCGATCGCGCAAGGTTTGCAGAGATACCGGAGCAGTCCACTAAACTACCATCCGAAGCTGCACCTCGGCTGCGATTTGTTGCCACTCGATCTTTACGTGATGCACACGTCGGCCTGGCTCAATCCAATCTTCCGGCAAGCCTTGAAATTTCTCGAACCAACCCGGCACGATCCGGTGCTGCGGCGTTTTCGAAACGCGCACGAGCTGTATGCCGATGCCATATAAGCCGTCCGGCCTTGCTAATCCCTGGTTGCACCTCTGGTTGAGCATTCTGTGTGTCACCATTTATGAGTTGTTGCTCAAACGCGGAGCTACGGAGACGGCTCATCTCGCGGACAGCTGGGCTTGGACGGGCATTTCCGGCCTGGCCTCTCCGTACTCGTGGGTGGCAATCCTGTTCGTCATCCTCAGCCTCCTCTCCTGGCTGCATGTTCTTCGCTACATCCCGCTCTCGATCGCCTTCCCGGTCTCGCAGGTGGTGCATGTCCTCATTCCGCTTTGCAGCTGGCTCTTTCTCGGAGAAGCCATCATTGGCCTGCGCTGGTGCGGCATCACCCTGGTTTTGTTGGGCCTGGCCGTCGTCGCAAAGCCGGTGGCGCAGCTGGAGGAACGGTTATGACACTCGTTTCTTTCGCCATTGTCTTGATCGCCCTGTGCGGCGAGGTCGGTGGTCAGCTCGTTCTAAAGAAAGCGATGGAAATGTCTAATGCGGCCGGATTCCGTTCGCTCAAGTTCCTGCTGGTCTTTACGGCCGGCATTCTACTCATGACGGTAAAATTCTTCCTGAACCTTGGGCTGCTGCAAAAGTACGACCTCAGCTTCATTTATCCGTTTCAAGGGCTGAGTGTGATTATCATTACCTTCACCGCGGCCATCATGCTGCGAGAAAAACTCACGCTTCAGTTGACCGTTGGCTCACTCTTGATCAGCGCCGGGATCGTTCTGGTCTCACTTAGCTGAGACGGATCGCGCGACTCGCACGCGAGTTTCCAAGTGTTCCTCGTTCCCAAGTTGAACTTGGGAACGCACCTGTTCTCGAAGCTGCGCTTCGTATCGCGTCGTATCGTCGGTGGGCAGGACAACTGCCAAGACCAAGGCATTCCCAAGTGCAACTTGGGAACGAGAGCCTGCAAACAGAAAAGCGCCCTGGGAAGGCGACGACGGAGAAGACGGGAAACCTACACCGCCAGGACCGGCCAGAGCGTTTCGAACGCGCAAAGGTTGATCTCCATGCTCTTTTCCAGATCACGGGCCGGCAATTTCGGGTGATCCATTTTCGCGGCGAAACGTTGTTTAGGCCGCGCATACACCGGCGTCGAAAATGCTCCACAGAGATCACCACCCAGGATCCGTCCGCCCGACGCACGCAACTGCGCCAGAGCCCACGCGACATCCTCCACCGCGAAGCGGCCGCTTTCCCAGTTTGTGACTGCCTCCTCCGCGCGCAGACAATCGAGATCGATCGTCACGTAAAGATTCGCTCCCCCCAGGGCCCGGGCGAACTCCGCGAAGCGTTCTCGCCAGTGAGCAGAAAGGATCGCTCCAGGCCGCGCCTGATCGGAATGGGACCGGCCATCGGCCCAGCGATAAATTTCCAGCCGTCCCTCCCGTTCCGCGCGGCGATTACCGAAGATTCGGCCCGGCCACCAGGACTCGAAATTCCCGCAACCCCACACGCATACCTTTTTCACGGGCGGAAGTTCGAGTGCCCGATTGACCCAGCCGCCACAACACCAGCGTGGCGGCCGCACATCCCAGTCCGGGTGATTATCGAACGAAACCAGCACGAACGGTTCGGCCACCCGGCGCACCCAGAGCGCGGTAAGATGGTGGAAGTCGCCGGAGCCGTAGAGAACGAAGGGCTCCTTTGGCGCTTCGCGATAAAATTCTTCGATCAACCGCGACGGCGCGGAGAAGCGAATCTGCGGCCCCCAGGATGTAGCGTCGCGGGTCTCGATCGGCAGCGCACGCCCGAGCCAGGCGTTATCCAGGTTGAGATGAATCGCCTTGGCCAAGAAGCAAACGTTGCCGCGGAAAGGGCGAAAGCAACGGCGCACTTCATTTCCGCATTTCCCGTGGGTCTGGAGTCGACGTTGCGCGCATCGCAACACCGCCAGGCGCGATGGAAGAGGTCGAGGAACCTAAGAGCGCCGCTTTGGAGTAACTGGCTCAGTCGTTTCCGCCGGACGCGCTTCTCCGCTGCGAATAAAAACCTTCCCGCTTGGGCAGAGTCGAAAGATTTCGCAATTGCGGCAATCAGGCTTTCGCGCGAAACAGCATCGCCGCCCATGCCAGATCAGCCAGTGGCTCCAGTTCGTCCAGTGCCGGCGAGGCACCAGCGTCATCAGCTCCCGTTCGATTTTTTCCGGATCGGTTTGGCGCGTGAGACGCAACCGATCGGAAAGTCGCACGACATGCGTGTCGACCACGATGCCCTCATCCTTTCCAAAAGCGTTACCGAGAACAACGTTGGCCGTTTTCCGGCCCACGCCGGGAAGTCCGTGCAGTTTCTCCATCGTGTCAGGAACCTGTCCTTCATATTGGGCCACGATCGCCGCCGTGGCCCCGCGAATACTTTTGGTCTTGCTCCGAAAGAAACCGGTGGAACGAATGAGCCTCTCGAGGGTTGCTGGCGCTGCGTTCGCATACTCCCGGGCGGTGCGATACTTCGCAAAGAGCGCCGGCGTGACGGCGTTGACTCGCTTGTCGGTGCACTGCGCCGATAGAATCGTCGCGACCAGAAGCTCGAGGGGCGTGCGAAAATCGAGTTCGCAGTGCGCGTCGGGATAGACCTTCGGCAGCACTTTCACCAACCGGTCAACTCGTTCGCGGGCCGTCATTGGGATGTGGGCGCTATCGTGCGTGCTTTGCCTGATTCGCGACCACGAGCCTTCGCGATCATCACCCGGGCGCGCCGAACCACCCTCCGAGCCCAGGCGAATTCCGTCGCCAAAATACCGAGCCCAACAGGAATCACGATGAAAGCCGGTCCCGGCAGAACGACCATGGCCACGCCAAGCAAAAGGATGGTGGTGCCGATCACGCCTACAATAAGCTTACGGAACGGTCCGGGGAGATCATTCAACCCAACCGCGGCCCCGATCCGTGAAGGCCATTTCATCACGCTACCTCACCACACTCGCGCCCCGCGTCAATGGTGGGACCAACCATAAACGAAGGGCTGATCGCGATTCGCTCCTACTTCCCTGCCGCCTCGCCTGCCTGCGATTCCGCAATCTGGCGCCAGGCCGCGCGATAACGATCCGCAAGTCCGTCTTGCGCGATCGCCGCCAGAAAGCGGGGGTCTTCCCGGACGGAATCCCAGTTGGGCTGAAGAAAATAGAACGGATCCCGCGCCTTCTCACGGGGTTTTGCCAGCTCGGCGAGGGCCTCGTCCGGCCGACCGAGGGCCATGAGCAGATACGCGATTTGAAACGGCTCTGGCTTCGGCGCACGCTGAAGTTGCGCCAGCTTCTCCTGGGCCGCGCCTCGATCACCCGCGAGGGCCAGGCTCGCCGCCAGAAACCACGGGCGTTGAAGGATCCCACCCCTTTCCGGGGCGGCGATGATCTCACGAAATAGCACCGCCGCTTCCGCCTTCCGACCGAGACCCAACAATGCATTCGCCCGCACCAATTGACCCTGCGGGAAGCCACGCTGAATCGCGTCGGCGCGGTCGCTCGCGGCCAGTGCCTCGCGGTAACGCCGCATGGTGTTGAGCAGCATGCCGTAATTCCCCGGCATAATCGGCGCAATCGGATCCAACTCCTCCGCGCGCCGCAACTCCGCTTCCGCGCGGCTGAGGTCCCCTTGCGCCCAAAGCAATCGCCCATACCATTGGTGCGCCGTCGCATAATTTGGGTTCAGCGCCAGCGCCCGCTCAAACGCGGCCCTCGACTCATCCGGGCGTTCGAGAGCTGCCAGGACGTTACCGCGGCTCGCGTGCGCCTCGGCCAGATTCGGATCAATCTTCAAGGCGCGGTCGACGAGCTTGAGGGTTTCGAGCCGGAGGCTGTTGCCCGCGTCGTCTTCCTTGAGCGCGCCGGTGACCGCCACCGTATCGGCCAGGCCCACATACGCGCGCGCAAAGTTCGGATCCAACTCGAGGGCTTGGCGAAACAGCTTGTCCGCCTTTTTCATGGCTTCATCCGTCCGCATCGACCATTGGTGGCGACCCTCGAGATAAAGCCGGTAAGCCTCGGGATTCACCTCCGCGGCGATCGACGGCGACGGTCCACCGAGCTGGAGCTTGAGATTCTTCGCGATGAGTCCGGCGATCTCGTCCTGCACGGCGAAAATGTCTTTCATCTCGCGATCGAAATTGTCGGACCACACATGGAAACCCTCGTCCGCTTTGATCAGCTGCGCGGTGATGCGCACGTGGTCGCCGGATTTTCGCACACTGCCCTCGACCACGTAGGCCACGCCAAGCTCCCTGGCGATTTCGGGAATCGGCGTGTCTTTGCCCTTGAAGTGAAACGCCGAGGTCCGCGCGGAGACCTTCAAACCCGGCACTTTCGAGAGCACGTTGAGCAACTCCTCGCTAATACCGTCGGAGAAATATTCGTTGCCCTTGTCGTCGCTGAGGTTGGTAAACGCCAGCACGGCGATGGACTTGCTGTCGATGACCTGTCCGGCAGGCGTGGCTGCCTGCTGGGCGATCGATTCCGCCGGCAACGTGGCCCGTGCCGCGTCTCGTCTTGGCGCCAGTACAAATTTATCGAACGCAAAATACGCCAGCGCGAGCACCAACACGGCAAAGATCATGCGATTCATGCGGCGCGCCGTTTGCGGCGCGAGGGATTGCTCGGGTGCGATGTCCTCATCGCGCTTCAGTCCCTCTGTCGTCCGCTCGAACACCCAACTGAACACCAATGCCGGAACAAATCCGAGCGCGAGCAGGATCACAATGCTGCGCGGTATCCAATTGGGTGCATCGAACATCGGCAGCACCGTTCCCACCACTTGCACAAGCAGCCACGCGCCGACCAGGTAGAGCCCGCCCATGCGAATGACGTTGCGGCGTTTCAGCTCGGCGAAAAATCCAGTCACAGTCTTACTTCTTTGGTTTTTCTACTCTCGACCAGCATCATCAGGCAGCGCGGCTCTTCATGGATGGCAGCAAAATGGCGGCGACCGCCACAAACATCGCCTCTTGGCCGCCCCACGGTCAGATCGCAAACGCGTTCAGTTTCTGTTCCAGCTGCGCGGGAACGTGGGCCACAATCAGCGCGAACTCATCCTCATAATGCAGTTCAAGAACGTGACCGATGCGATGAATCTCCGCAATCAATCCCGCTTCCGTCAGCGGTACGCGAAAGCGGGAACGTAATCGCCAGGATCCAAGTTCTTCCTCCAAGGCCTGCACCAACGTTGTCACACCGGCGCCCGTCCGGGCCGAGATCGCGACGCTCCCGGGAAATTTTTTTTGGTAGATATCGACCAGGTCACCATTCTGAACCGCGTCGATCTTGTTAAATACGACGAGAGTCTGTTTGCCGAAGGCCCCCAGTTCTTTCGTCACATTGTCCACCGCTTCGATATGCTCATCCACTCGAGGATGACTGAGATCCACGACATGAATCAACAAGTCGGCCTGACTCACTTCTTCCAGAGTAGCCTTGAACGATTCGATCAGTGTGTGGGGAAGTTTACGCAGAAAACCGACCGTGTCGGTGAGCAAGAGTCGCTGCTTATTCGGCAAGGTCACGTTTCTCGTCGTCGGATCGAGCGTCGCAAAAAGTCTATCTTCCGCGATGAGATCGGAGCCGGTCAGCAGGTTTAGGAGGGTCGATTTCCCGGCATTCGTATAACCGACCACAGCCGCTACCGGCCATTGATGCCGCTTCCGGCCCTGCCGCTGCACCGAACGCACTTTCCGCACGCCCTCGAGTTCGCGCTCGAGCCGCGCGATTCGTTCCTGCACCCGCCGCCGATCCACTTCGAGCTGAGTTTCCCCCGGACCGCGCGTGCCGATGCCGCCCGTCTGGCGCGACAAGTGATTCCACATCCGCGTCAATCGCGGCAGCAGATATTGCAACTGCGCGAGCTCAATCTGCAAACGTCCTTCGCGACTGCGGGCTCGCTGGGCGAAAATATCGAGGATCAGTTGCGTGCGATCGAGGACCTTGCGCGAGAGCAAATTTTCCAGATTACGGCCCTGCGCTGGCGAAAGCTCGTCATCGAAGATCACTGAGGTGACCTGCTGGTCCTTGAACGATTCTTTGATTAACTGCGCTTTGCCACGGCCGATGTAGTATGGCGCCGTCGGCTTCTGCAATTTTTGTGTGACGGTGTTAACCACCTCCGCGCCGGCGGAGTTCGCGAGCTCGCGCAATTCCTCCATGGAATCATGCAGGTCCCATTTCGAGACGCCGTCTTTCTCGAGGCCGATCAGGACCGCGCGTTCCTGCGTTTTCCTCGGGCGAACTTCAATCATCCCTTTGCGAAAACGCCAGACGCGCGTTTTGCGCGATCAATTCGATGGCTTCAGCGAAGCCGTGAAAGGACAGGTTCAGTGGCTCGAAATTATTCTGGCGTTGAAACCAGGTCAACTGCCTTTTGGCGTAGTGCCGAGTGGCCTGTTGGATCCTGGCGATGCAATCCTCCTCTGAAGTTTCCCCCGCGAGCAAGGCGCGAATCTCGCGCAAGCCCAGCGCTTTTTCCGCGGTCGAACCGAGATCGGGCAACGCTCGCACTTCGTCCACCACGCCATCGGCAAACATTTTTTCGACGCGGCGATTGATTCGTTCATACAGCTCCGCGCGTTCGCGAAAGACGAAAACGCCTGCAGCCGTGCTCGTTGACGGCGGCTGGCCGCGGACAACGTCCGCGGCTAGAGCAGCTTCTGCCTCGCCTCCTGTAGCCGCGGACGTTGTCCGCGGCAGCACGCCTCCTGTAGCCGCGGAAGCTGTCCGCGGCAGTACGCGCTCAGCGGGCCCAGCTCCAAAACGTTGCTCGGAAACCGGTTTGCCGGTGACCAAACAGATCTCAAGGGCGCGCGTAACGCGTCGCCGGTTTTTCAGGTCGACCTGGTCCACAGCCTTCGGATCAAAATGGATCAGCTGGCCGCACAATTCATCGAGACTCAGCTCGCTCAATTGCGCGCGGAGTTTCGGGTCAGCCGCCGGCAATTGCGAGAGCCCGTGCGTAAGCACCTTAACATAGAGGCCGCTTCCACCCACGACGATCGCTTGCTTTCCACGCGCCTGAATGTCCCGCAACGCCTCACCCGCCGCGGTCCGAAATTTTTCGACGTTCATCTCTTCGCTCAGCGGCACTGCGCTGAGCAAATGATGCGGTGCCTTCGCCAGGGTCGGCCCATCCGGTTTCGCCGTAAGCAAATCGAGCCCACGGTAAACCTGAAACGCGTCCGCACTGACTATTTCCGCACCGAGCCGGCACGCGATCTCCGCCGCGAGTTCGGATTTTCCGGTCGCGGTGGGCCCGACGATGAAGAAAACACCCTTCATTCAGTTCTAACAAGGAGGGGCGGTTTTCAACCGCCCGCCTTTTTCTCCAACGTCCGAGGGCGGTTGAAAACCGCCCCTCCTTGGTTGGTTCACAAAAAAAACCGGGGGACTGGCGGCCATTGCCGCCTCGTCTCCCGGTCTTGCTAAGCGATAAATCGTCAGTTCGCGGAATGATGCTCGCTCGATTTCGCCCCGCTCACCACCAGCTTGCGACCAAGGAATTCCTTGTCGTGCAGCTCCTGCACAGCACGCTTCGCCTCGTCGACCGTGAGCATTTGGACGAAGGCAAAACCCTTCGACCGCTGGTTGTGTTTATACGTCACCACCTCGGCATTTTGCACCGCGCCGACACCGTTGAAGAGGTCGAAGAGATCGCTCTCCGTGGCCTCGAACGACAGGTTCCCGACGTAAAGCCGGGGCGTCGTCACTTCAATCGACTCAGGTTTGCGCGGCGTCCGCGAAGGTTCGAAACCATTGCGCGCCGGCTGTGATACTGGTCGGGCCGCTGGTCCCGGCTTGCCGCCGGAAAAGAAGGCTGTGATTTTCTGCCAGAACGATTTCTTCGCCGGCGCCCTCGATGGCGCGCTCTGGTGGCGCGGGCGATTGTCGCCCCTTCTGCGGGAGCCGCCGCGCGAACGCCGGCCATTTCTCCCCGATGATTGAGATGTCATATTGATCCTCAGGTTTCACCCAATTATTATTTGTGCGGAGCGCATCGGTAGATGCACGGTCCCTGGCATACGAACCCCAAAGGGTTCTTACAAGTAGTTGGTAAACAGTCTGCGTCGCCGCTGGGAACTCCGCCTCGTGGCATCGGGAATTAATTCGAACGGAAAGGCGGCCCGTACCAGTCACCCAGCGAAACAGCAGCGCCACGAAGTAGCGCACCCGAATCTGATAAAAACTGAGTCGTCGTGAAAAGCGAGCGGCCGGAGTATCGAAGAACATTCCCGACATCTGTGAATAACTATGGTCGCGACGAGGGAAAATGCAAGGGACGGAGGCGCAGTGAGCGAGAATGAGGCGTATTTGGTCTAGAAGTCGCGCCTGGGCTGCGGGTTTCGCGCAGCGGGAACGTCCAACGCTCAACGTCAAACGTCCAACTTCGAAAAGCGACTTCCGAGTCGACGTTCACTTTGACTTGCACATCGTTTCCACAGGAAAGCGCAACTCGGGAGCCTCGAGGCGTTCGAAACGGCAACGTTCAACTTCAGAAAGCGAACTCCCGTTTCCCCTTGGTCCGCTGTGCCGTCTTCGTTGCCACGGTGAACTTCAACCGTTGGACGTTGGACGTTCTCCCATCCGCCTCTTCTGCCCCTGCGTTTTCAAGTACCAATCGACAAACTTCGGCAGACCAACACTCAACGGCGTCGTCGGGTCATAACCAAGCAGAGCTCTGGCCTTCGAAATATCCGCGCAGGTCAGCGGCACATCTCCGGGCTGCTCGGGCAGTTGGTTGATTTTCGCCTTCCGGCCCAGCGCCTTCTCAATGGCCGCAATCAAATCCTGCAACGGGATGGTGTCGTTCTCGCCGAGATTGAAGATGTCGAAGAGCGGCCCCTCGTATTTCAGGGCAGCCATCACGCCCTGAATGATATCGTCGATGTAAGTGTAGTCGCGGCGCGTCGTTCCATCGCCGAATTGATCGATCGGGTCGCCCGCGTGAATTCGCCTGGTGAATTGATGGATCGCAAGATCGGGCCGCTGTCTCGCGCCATAAACGGTGAAGAAACGCAGCGCGACAATTCGCATTTGATACAGATGCGAATAGGTCGAGCAAAGGAACTCGCCCGCAATCTTCGTGGCCGCGTACGGACTGATCGTTTGCGTGAGCTGCAAACTCTCCGAAAACGGCACCACTTTCGAGACCCCGTAGACCGACGAACTGGAGGCGAAGAGGAATCGCTTGATCCCGGTGCGCCGGGCGGCTTCGAGGAGGTTCAGCGTCCCACTTACATTGGTGTCGTAATAAAGCTGTGGAGCAGCGATCGACGGCCGCACGCCCGCTCGCGCCGCCAAATGCGCGATCGCGTCGAATTTTTCCCGATGAAAAAGCGTGTCAACGGCTACGCTGTCGCGCAAATCGATCCGATAGATGGCAATGTCGCCGGCCACTGACGCGATATTCGCCTGCTTGATTTGCGGGTCGTAAAAGTCGTTGAAATCGTCGAGAATCGAGACTTCGTGCCGAGTGGCGAGCAGCTTCTCGACCAGGTGCGAACCGATAAAACCCGCGCCGCCCGTGACCAGAATTCGCATCGCGCGAGCGTAAAGATGAAGGCCTCAACGAGCAAGGGAAGAACATCACTGAGATGGGCCGTGGCGCTCGTGGCCATGTTCCTCGGTGCATCGATGGCCGATCTATTTTTCCGTCTTGGTCCGGAACTGCGACAGCCTCCGCAGATTGATCCCGCCTTTCAACTTCCACCGGCGATCTCGCTCGCCTCGCTGCCCACAGCCACGCGTTTTGATTTTCCGATCGGAAGCGAAAACGGCGCCCTCACCTACAACGCGCAACCGTTTACCCAAAACAATCATCTCGGCGACGACCTGAACGGCATCGGTGGCGAGAATAGCGACCTGGGCGATCCGGTCCATGCCATCGCCGATGGCCAGGTCTTGCTGGCGCGGGAAGGCGGTCCGGGCTGGGGCAACATCATCATTCTGTTGCATGCCTATGAAGAAAACGGTGAGCGGAAATTTGTGCAGTCATACTACGCTCACCTTGATGAGATCCTGGTAAAACGAAAACAGAACGTGCGGCGCGGCGAGCAGATTGCCACGGTCGGGACGGCGAACGGAAACTATTGGGCACATTTGCACTTCGAGATGCGCGAGTTCACCACCCCGTTCATTGGACCTGGCTACCGCGAAGAGACACACGGCTGGATTGATCCCTCTGCCTTCATCGCCCGCCATCGCGGCGCGCCCGAAGACGATCTCGGCCGCGCACCGCTTTCACCGAGTCCGACTCCGAAAGTCAGCGAGTGACAGGCAAGAAATTGCGCCTGCCCGGGGAATCTCGCACCAAGGATACGAAGGTCACAATGAATCTAGAAGGTAGCCATTCTTTATCCCCTTGGTGTCCGTGGTGATCTTTGGGTCAGGTTCCTCCTCTCAAAATGCGCTTGCTCCCCGAGGTCCACACGCCAGCCAGCCATCGCACTTCGCTTGCGATTGGCTTGTTCCAAACCGCCCCACCGATCGCCTGGCACTAAAAGCGATCGCGGTGCGCGAGCAGATAAATCCAATTCAGCGCGAGCAGACTGATCACGGCGATCCGCGCCGCCCTTCTTTCGGCGGCAGTCCAGTCCACGATTCGCAGCCGCTTCGTCTGTCCGACCAGGACGACCGTCGCGTAGAGAGCAAAAAGGATGACCGCGCAGAGCGCAACAAACACGAGCGGGTTCCAGCGCAAAGCAGCCAGAAAATGGCCGTGGAAAAATTGAATGGTCGATCGCGTCGCACCGCAGGTCAGGCATGGAAAACCGGTGATCGCATGAAACCCGCAACGTGGCCAGGGCAAGCCAAGCCCAAACCAGCCCGTGGCCAGGCCCAACGATGAAAGCGAAACGCCCAGCCCAAGAAATTCGTGACTGATCTGAGGTCGCTCGAGCCGCTGCCAGGAACACCTCACCTGGACATGCTGTGCGAAATTCCTTTGAGCATGCTCAGCCCGCCGAAAAACACAATGTAGATCAGCCAGCAGGCGATGCCGACGTATCCAATAACGAGTCCTGCCGTGGCCAGGCCCTTGCCCTGCAGATTCGGTTCCCGTTGAAATTTTGAGAGCGCCAAATGCCCGCAAACGATTCCCGGAATGCCGGAGGCAAAACCGCAGCAAAACAAGCCAAGCAGGCTCAGCACAAGCGACCAAATGGCGAGAGGTTCGGTTCTCCCCGCAGGCATTGGCGCCGGCGTGATTGCCGGGGTCGCGCCAACTTGCAGAGCCGGCGGAGCTGACGGGGGCACAAATTCTGGCAACTCCGAGAGCGGCTTCCAAGTCGGCATTCCTTCGCGCCAGGCGAGATCCGTGGAAACGAAGCGGCCCATTCGCAATCCCTCGCGAACATCGTCTTCGGAGAACTGGCCTAAACTGGTTGCACCGCGGTTAACGTGAATCATCGCCATAGGACTATCGTTCTATTGGAGACGGCCCGTGAAGTCAATGCGCCGCTGTCACCGGGGCGCCGAGTGGTTGAATCGTTTGCCGTTTGCGACCGGGGGCCGGCCCAACCTTTTTCGTGAATTCTCGCTTCAATTTTTCACTTCCGGTATGTCCAGCGCCCGCCAAAAATACCACGCCGCGACGGAGCGATATGGCCGCCATTTCTCTCCGATCTTGAGAAATTGCTTCGGGGTCGGCAGTTTCTTGCGACCGAAAGTCTTCGCGAACCCTTTCTGCACTCCGTAGTCCGCCACCGGCCAGACATCCAGCCGGCCAAGCTCGAAGATCAACAACATCTCCACCGTCCAGCGGCCGATTCCGCGGACGGCCGTGAGGCGTTCGACGATTTCCTCGTCTTCCATGCGCGTCAGCGCGCGACCCGAAGGCACCGTTCCATCAAGTGTCTTGGCGGCCAGATCCTTTAACGCAGCTGTCTTGCTGCGCGACAGTCCGCAGGCGCGCAATTTTTCGTCCGGCGTGGCGAGAATCAGCTCGGGGTCGAGCCATTTTCGGCGGGGATAAAGCGCGCGCACACGACCAAAAATCGTAGCGGCGGCCTTGCCGTTGAGCTGTTGGTAGGCGATCGATTCCGCCAGTGAGTCGAATGGCCGAACGAGTGGTTGCGCCACCACATCGAAGGGCCTGGCTTTGGCAATGAGGGCAGCAAAGCGCGGGTGGGTGCCAGCGAGATGATGAAGGGCTCGTTTCATCGGTTCGTTCCGACCGTTACCTTCACGTGATGAAAAAGAAGCGCAAGCTTCTCCCCGA
>Ga0209048_10003437_pt1 | contig 15370 bp, 13 predicted proteins | sample FrelakmetCRP12CR_FD_187146 | JGI IMG/M metagenome (GOLD analysis project Ga0209048, IMG submission 187146) | Freshwater lake sediment microbial communities from the University of Notre Dame, USA, for methane emissions studies - CRP12 CR (SPAdes)... | ecosystem: Environmental > Aquatic >... | reverse complement strand
AAGAAGTTCCGCGGTGATATGCACCTCCACACGTTACTGAAGCGCACACGGTGCAAATCACTCGATGATTATCTGCGCAAGTATCATCGCTAAGCATCGCCGATCAGCGTAATGCTCCGATCAGCCGCCTAGCCGAAAAGGAGCGCTTAGGGCGGCGGTACTGAATCCATAATGTTTAAATTGCTGGCGGTTCGAGTCAGCAAACGTTCTTTATTGAAAGAACAGTATCAACCGTCGATCAGTAGGCTCGGCTTTGCCAGCGTTCTCAACGTTCTGCGATCCACGACGAGGATTTCTCGTCCGCGGGCAGTAACACCGTGCTTTTTCAACGAAGTAAGGCTGCGCGAGAGATTCTCAGGCGTCATACCTAGCAGCGAGGCAAGCGTTCGTTTGTCGAAACTTAGCTTGACGCGGCCGCGACCTCCTTGAGTACGATCTTCCTTTAAGATCCAGTTTAGGAGTCGCTCTGTACCATTCCGAAGCCTTTCATTTTTGAGCGTCCGAACGATGACGCGATATCTCAACGCAAGCTCATTCACGACAGCACGTGCAAACGCGCCATCTCGTCCGAATACCTCTCGGACAGCCGGCGCAGGAATCATGAGAATGCGCGAAGGTCCGAGAGTGCGCGCTGATTTTAGATAGACTTCGTCGCGGATCACGGCTGCGAGTATAAAAGTGGTCACCGGACGGACAATGTCGATCGTTGTTTCCCTTCCCTGGTAGGAGGCGAATAACTCGACGACCCCATCGACAACGATATGGAGGAAGTCCGGAATATCTCCTTCAGCGATTAGATCCGTACGTCCAGGAAACCTCTGCAAGAAGCCGTCTCTGATCAGTCGATCGAAATGCCCGTCGGTGATACCTTTGAAGAGGGGAAGCTTACGAATGATTTCGCGTTCGGAGCGGCGCATAAGCAAGGGTAACCTAACCGCGTAATGATGGCTTGATATTTATCAAGTTGCGATATGGCTTAGATCAATAAAAGAACAAAAAGAGTCAAGCTACAGAGGATTTTGCGTCCCTAAATCGGGCAATTCGGGGCCTTGCGCTGAGTCAATGCCGCCATCGTGTTTTGACGGTGTCCTTCGGCTGAATTTTTTTGATTCAGCCGAGGCAATACGCATGAATTCAAGAACAACCAGTCATCCCGCGGGTCAGCGCAGCGCGCTCTGGATGTCAACCATAGCGTTCACGGTATGTTTTGCCGTTTGGACGATTTTTGCGATTATTGGCATTCAGATCAAACAGGATCTCGGGTTGAACGAAACCCAATTTGGGTTGCTTGTAGGCACGCCCATATTGACGGGCTCGCTGGTTCGGATCTTCCTGGGGATCTGGACTGATCAATACGGTGGCAGGGTTGTTTACACAGCAACTATGCTCGCCGCTGCTGTCGCAACCTACCTGCTGACCTGGGCGACGACCTACCCTCAAGTGTTGTTCGCTGCACTAGGAGTCGGAATTGCTGGCGGCTCTTTTGCAGTAGGGATTGCATATGTTTCGCGCTGGTATCCGACCGATAGGCAAGGAACGGCGCTAGGTATTTTTGGTGCGGGCAATGTTGGTGCCGCTGTCACAAAATTTTGCGCGCCGTTTGTCCTCGTTGCCTATGGCTGGCAGGCGACGGCGAAGGTCTGGGCTCTCGGAATCGCCGTCATGGCGATTGTATTTTGGTTCACGACCAGTGATGACCCTATACTCCGAGCACGCCGAGCACGAGGTGAGAAGCCGAAAAGTGCTTGGCTTGAACTCGAGCCGCTCAAGAACATCCAGGTTTGGCGCTTCGCACTTTACTATTTCTTCGTGTTTGGAGCCTTCGTCGCGCTGTCATTATGGCTGCCGCGCTATCTAATCGGTGTATATGGCCTAAATATTACTACCGCCGGAATGTTTGCAGCTGCCTATTCGATTCCTGCAAGCATTTTTCGCGCCTATGGCGGACATCTCTCTGACAAATACGGCGCCCGGCGAATGATGTACTGGACCTTTCTGGTATCAGTCGCCATCACATTTATCCTTTCCTATCCGCCGACGGATTACATTGTGAAGAGTGTCCGCGGACCGATGAGCTTCCATATTGAAACAGGAATCGGCGCCTTCACTATCTTGGTTTTTGTTCTCGGCTTCTTCATGAGTCTCGGCAAGGCGGCGGTCTACAAGCACATCCCCGTCTACTATCCGAATCATGTCGGCGCCGTCGGCGGTCTTGTCGGCATGATTGGCGGACTCGGCGGCTTCGTACTGCCAATTGCCTTCGGTGCGCTCAACGATCTTACGGGCATTTGGACGAGTTGTTTTATGTTGCTGTTCGCTCTCTCAACAACCGCTCTCGTTTGGATGCATGTCGCCATTCGCCAAATGGAAAGCGGCGTCGCAAAACATGAATTGAAGAAGCTTCCCGAACTACCGGAAATGCAGGAAATACATGAACCCAAACATGAGGGAGTGCTCGGCCAACACCTGATCCAGGACTGGCGACCAGAAGATGCTTCATTCTGGAATAAGACTGGGCATGCAATTGCGCAACGGAACCTATGGATTTCGATCCCGGCGCTACTACTCTCATTCGCGGTTTGGATGGTGTGGTCGGTGGTCGTCGCCAAGCTTCCCGCTGTCGGCTTCAAGTTCACGACGGATCAATTGTTTTGGCTTGCTGCGTTACCGGGACTTTCTGGCGCCACCCTACGTATTTTTTATTCTTTTATGCCACCCATTTTTGGTGGGCGCCTTTGGACTACGCTTGCCACTTGGTCGCTGTTGCTGCCGGCACTTGGGATCGGATTCGCCGTAAGGAGTCCGGATACGCCCTATTTTGTGTTCCTCATCCTCGCATTGTTGTGCGGTTTTGGAGGCGGAAATTTTGCGTCCTCGATGGCCAACATCAGCTTTTTCTTCCCGAAGGCTGAGAAAGGAAATGCGCTTGCATTGAATGCGGGGCTGGGAAATTTAGGAGTGAGCGTGGTGCAATTCGTGATCCCCTTGGTGATCACCAGCGGCGTATTCGGTTTTATTGGGGGCGATCCTCAGGTAGCGACTGAGGCTGGCAAGACGACGCAAATCTGGCTTCAAAACGCGGGCTTTGTTTGGGTGCCATTTATTGTCGCGTCAGCCTTTGCAGCATGGTTCGGCATGAATGACATCGCCGCGATGAAATCGTCATTCTCTGAACAAGCGGTCATCTTTCAACGCAAGCATAACTGGATCATGTGCTGGCTCTATACCGGTACCTTCGGCTCGTTCATCGGTTACTCTGCGGGCTTTCCTCTCCTTGCCAAGACACAATTCCCTGCCGTCGATGCCTTGCAGCTTGCGTTCGTCGGTCCCTTGGTTGGTGCGCTTTCGCGTTCGGCCACAGGTTGGGTGTCGGACAAATTCGGTGGTGGCCGAGTGACCTTCTGGGTATTTGCGTTGATGATGGTAGGTGTCCTGGGAGTTCTCTATTTCCTTGGGATCAAGGATCAGCCTTACGCATTCTGGGGCTTTTTCGCGAGCTTCATATTATTATTCTTCGCTTCCGGCGTCGGGAACGCGTCTACGTTCCAAATGATTCCCTCGATTATGCGCAAAGAATTGTTGCGACTCGAATCAAAGATGAGTCCGGCGTTGCGGAGCAAACAGGCGGACATGGAATCCGCGGCGATCATCGGTTTCACTTCCGCAATCGCTGCTTACGGCGCGTTTTTCATTCCAAAGAGTTACGGCACGTCGATCGCGTTGACGGGTGGAGCACAAGCTGCGCTCTGGGGATTCTTCGCTTTCTACGTAAGTTGCATTTTGATCACATGGTTCTTTTACACGCGCCCAGGTGGGCTTCTCTATGACGTAGAGCGCAGAGTAACCGCAGGCAGGCAGCTTGCGCCGACCAAGGGTGAATCGAAATGAGTCACTTCCTCGATCGTCTGACCTTCTTCACACGCGTTGTCGACGAATTCTCTGATGGCCATGGAATAACCACTCGGGAAGACAGGAGTTGGGAGGATGGTTATCGGAAGCGCTGGCAGCACGACAAGATCGTGCGCTCGACGCACGGCGCGAACTGCACGGGATCATGTTCTTGGAAGATCTACGTCAAAGGTGGTATCGTTACTTGGGAGACGCAACAGACTGATTATCCGCGGACGCGGCCGGATCTTCCCAATCACGAACCCCGCGGCTGCTCACGTGGGGCGAGCTACTCTTGGTACCTGTATTCTGGCAATCGAGTGAAATATCCACTCGTCCGGTCGCGACTTCTAAAGCTTTGGCGCGAGGCGAGGGTGGTACGCACGCCGGTCGGCGCCTGGGCGTCAATCGTCGAGGACCCGATAAAACGCACGGCCTATACCACGAAACGCGGTCTCGGCGGCTTCGTGCGCGCAACCTGGGATGAAGTCACCGAAATCATCGCAGCCGCCAACGCTTACACTGTCAAGAACCACGGCCCTGATCGTATCATTGGGTTTTCGCCAATCCCAGCGATGTCGATGGTCTCCTATGCTGCGGGCTCGCGTTATCTTTCGTTGCTCGGTGGCGTGAGTATGTCGTTCTACGATTGGTATTGCGACTTGCCACCGTCCTCGCCGCAAACCTGGGGAGAGCAGACTGATGTCCCGGAAAGCGCCGACTGGTACAATTCGGGCTTTCTTATCCTGTGGGGATCGAATGTTCCGCAGACGCGTACGCCTGACGCGCACTTTTACACCGAAGCCCGTTACCGCGGCGCCAAAAGCGTCGTTATCTCGCCGGACTATTCGGAAGCCTCGAAATTTTCCGATCTCTGGATTTCGGTGAAACAGGGCACTGACGCCGCGCTTGCCATGGCCATGGGCCACGTCATCCTCCGCGAATTTCATATCGCTCGGCAGGCTAAATATTTTGCCGACTATGTGCGGCAGTACACCGACATGCCCATGTTGGTGAAGCTCGTGGAACAGGACGATCATCTTGTTCCTGATCGACTACTGCGCGCATCTGATTTCGAAAATGGTCTTAGCGAATCCAATAATGCGGAATGGAAAACGGTCGCCCTCGATGAGGCGACTGGTACAGTCGTGGTTCCGCATGGCTCGGTAGGTTTTCGTTGGGGTGAGAAAGGAAAGTGGAATCTCGAAGAAAAGGATTCCGCCGGCCGCGATACGAAACTCCGCCTTTCGCTATCCGACGTTAAAGACAAATTCGTTGACGTTGCTTTTCCGTATTTTGGCAATCGGGAGCATGACTATTTTGCCGGAACCAATCATCCGAGCGTGCTCGTGCGAAAAATACCGGCCAAGGAAGTCAAATTGAAGGGAGGACAGGCGCTCGTTGCTTCGGTCTACGATCTTTTCATTGCCAATTATGGCGTCGATCGTGGCTTTGGCGGCGAGCATGTTGCCAAGTCCTATGATGATAATGTGCCTTATACTCCAGCCTGGGCCGAGAAAATCACCGGTGTCCCGCGCGATCAGATCATCACGGTTGCACGCGAATTTGCTTTAAATGCCGAGAAGACCAATGGCCGTTCGATGGTGATCATCGGTGCGGCAATGAATCACTGGTTTCACTGCGACATGAACTATCGCGGTGTCATCAACATGCTGGTGATGTGCGGTTGCGTTGGACAGTCAGGCGGCGGTTGGTCACACTATGTCGGGCAGGAGAAGCTACGCCCGCAATCGGGATGGCTTCCTCTGGCATTTGCACTCGACTGGGGTCGGCCGCCGCGCCAACAAAACTCCACGTCATTCTTCTATGCCCATACCGATCAATGGCGTTACGAGACCATCGGTATCGACGAAATCATCTCGCCGACCGCGCCTGCGGGCCCGTGGGATGGTGCGCTGATCGATTACAATGTACGCGCCGAGCGCATGGGCTGGCTACCATCGGCCCCGCAGCTCCGTCAGAACCCGCTCTCGATCGCGAAGAAAGCGACCGACGCCGGGATGGAGCCGAAGGATTATGTCGCCAAGGCGCTCAAATCCGGTGAGCTGCAATTGGCCTGCGAGGACCCGGATCATCCCGATAATTGGCCGCGCAATATGTTCGTCTGGCGTTCAAATCTGCTTGGTTCGTCGGGTAAGGGACACGAATATTTTCTCAAGCACCTACTTGGCACGACGCATGGCGTACAGGGCAAGGACCTAGGCGAAGATGGCCGCAGGAAACCGAAGGACGTTGTTTGGCACGACGATGCACCGAAGGGAAAGCTTGATCTTCTGGTCACGCTCGACTTCCGCATGTCAACCACCTGTGTCTATTCCGATATCGTACTTCCGACCGCGACCTGGTACGAAAAGAACGATCTCAACACCTCAGATATGCACCCTTTCATCCACCCGCTGACAGCGGCTGTCGACCCGGTGTGGGAGTGCAAGAGCGATTGGGAAATTTACAAAGCGATCGCGAAAAAATTCTCGCAAATTGCCCCTGAGGTGCTCGGCGTTGAGAAAGACGTCGTAATGACGCCAATTATGCACGATACGCCGAACGAGATTGCGCAAGCGCTCGACGTCAAGGACTGGAAGAAGGGTGAGGTCGAGCCAATCCCCGGCAAGACCATGCCATCCGTCACCGTGGTCGAACGTGATTATCCCAATCTCTATCACCGTTTCACAGCGCTCGGTCCGTTGATGGCGAAGCTTGGCAACGGCGGCAAGGGTATCAGTTGGAACACCGAGCACGAGGTCGATTTCTTGAAGCGCCTCAATGGTGTCGTCACCGAGGACGGGCCAACCAAAGGTCTTGCGAAGATTGAGACTGATATCGATGCGACTGAGGTAATCCTTTCGCTTGCGCCAGAGACTAATGGCGAGGTCGCAGTCAAGGCTTGGGAATCGTTGTCAAAGACTACTGGTCGCGATCACAAGCATCTTGCCATACCAAAGGAGGACGAGAAGATTCGCTTCCGCGACGTCGTCGCGCAGCCGCGCAAGATCATCTCGTCGCCGATCTGGTCGGGTCTTGAATCGGAGAAGGTTTGCTACAATGCCGGCTACACTAACGTTCACGAGCTGATCCCGTGGCGTACGCTCAGCGGACGTCAGCAGCTCTATCAGGATCATCTGTGGATGCGGGCTTTCGGCGAGGCACTGTGCGTCTACCGTCCGCCAGTCGATCTCAAGGCGGTGAAGCCTGTTATCGACAAGAAGCCGAACGGCGAGAAGCAGGTCGTCCTGAATTTCATCACGCCGCACCAGAAGTGGGGCATCCACTCAACCTACACCGACAATCTCTTGATGCTTACACTTTCACGCGGCGGTCCGATTGTGTGGATCAGCGAAACCGATGCGAAGAAGGTCGGCATTATCGATAACGACTGGATCGAGGCCTACAACGCCAATGGCGCGCTCGTCGCGCGTGCGGTCGTCTCGCAACGCGTGAAAGAAGGCATGTGTCTAATGTACCACGCACAGGAGAAGATCGTGAACGTGCCGGGCTCCGAAATCACTGGCCAACGTGGAGGCATCCACAACTCGGTCACCCGCGCCGTGATCAAGCCAACCCACATGATCGGCGGCTATGCTCAGCAGTCCTACGGATTTAACTATTACGGCACGATCGGCACCAACCGCGATGAGTTCGTGATCGTTCGCAAAATGGTGAAAGTTGATTGGCTCGATCAGCCGACCGCCGATCAACCTGAACGTTTGGCCGTTGCGCCGAAGATGGAGGCCGCAGAATGAAAATCCGCGCGCAAATCGCGATGGTGCTCAACCTCGACAAGTGCATCGGGTGTCACACCTGCTCCGTCACCTGCAAGAACGTGTGGACCAACCGCGAAGGCATGGAATATGCGTGGTTCAACAATGTCGAGACCAAGCCGGGGATCGGCTATCCAAAGGACTGGGAAAACCAGAAGCGCTGGAACGGGGGATGGGTGCGAAAACGCAACGGCAAGATCGAACCGCGCATAGGTTCGAAATGGCGGGTGTTAGCAAAGATCTTCGCCAACCCCGATTTGCCTGAGATCGACGATTACTACGAGCCGTTCACGTTCGACTACGAGCATTTGCAGAAGGCACCCGAGTTGTCGGCATTCCCGACCGCGCGGCCGCGTTCGCTCATCACCGGTGAGCGCATGGAAAAGATCGAATGGGGACCGAACTGGGAAGAAATCCTAGGCGGCGAGTTCTCCAAGCGCTCGAAGGATTACAACTTCGAAGGCGTGCAGAAGGAAATCTACGGCCAGTTCGAAAACACCTTCATGATGTATCTGCCGCGGTTGTGCGAGCACTGCCTGAACCCAGCCTGTGTGGCAGCGTGTCCCTCGGGCGCAATCTACAAGCGCGAGGAAGACGGCATTGTTCTGATCGATCAGGATAAGTGCCGCGGCTGGCGGATGTGCGTCTCGGGCTGTCCCTACAAGAAAATTTATTACAATTGGTCGAGCGGAAAATCAGAGAAATGTATCTTCTGTTTTCCACGCATCGAAGCCGGCCAACCGACCGTATGCTCGGAGACCTGCGTCGGCCGCATTCGCTATCTCGGAGTAGTGCTTTATGACGCGGATCGCATTGAAGAAGCGGCTGGTGTGCAAAACGAAGAGGACCTTTATGAGTCGCAGTTTCGCATCTTCATGAATCCGAATGACGAGGCCGTGATCGCGCAGGCGCGCGCTGATGGCGTTCCGGAGAACTGGTTGGAAGCCGCCCGCCGCTCGCCAATCTGGAAGATGGCGATGGAATGGAAGGTCGCTTTCCCGCTCCATCCCGAATATCGCACGCTTCCGATGGTATGGTATGTGCCGCCACTCTCGCCGATCCAATCGGCGGCGCAGGCCGGCAAAATCGGGCATGATGGCGAAATGCCGGATGTGCGCTCGTTGCGCATCCCGCTCAAATATCTTGCGAACCTGTTGACCGCCGGCAAGGAAGAGCCGGTCGCGCTGGCACTCGAACGCATGCTGGCCATGCGCGCCTATATGCGTGTGAAGACGATCGACGGTGTGATCGACGAGAAAATCGCCAAACGCGTTGGCCTAAGCACGCTAGCCATTGAGGACATGTACCATGTGATGGCAATCGCCAATTATGAGGATCGTTTTGTGATTCCGACCGCGCATCGCGAGATCGACGAAGATGCCTATGATTTGCGTGGTTCTTGCGGCTTTTCATTCGGCAATGGATGCTCGGGCGGAACACGTGAGATTAACTTGTTCGGCACACCGAAGCGCGCCAAGACGCCAATGGAGGTTGCGTGATGACGAAGATCCTCAAGGCGCTCTCAGCTCTGTTGACGTACCCAACCGCTGAGCTGCAACAGGCGGCAGGAGAAATCGGTGAAGCGATCGAAGCAGGGCATGCAATTCCAAATCGCGTTCGCGATCAGCTGCACCAATTGCTGATCGAGGTAGCTAGGGGTGATCTTTTTGATCTGCAAGAGCGCTATGTCCTATTGTTCGATCGCACACGCTCTTTGTCGCTGCATTTGTTTGAGCACGTTCACGGCGAAAGTCGCGATCGCGGACAGGCAATGATCGATCTCAAGAGCCTCTATGAAAAGAACGGTCTCGCGATTGGCACCACCGAGCTGCCGGATTTTATACCCCTGTTCCTCGAATATCTGTCGACGCGGCCGTTCGCCGAAGCTTACGAATTGCTTGGCCAACCAGCGCACATTTTTTCGGCACTCGCTGAACGGTTGCGCAAACGGCATTCCGCATACGAGGCGGTGTTTCGTGCGCTCGTTGCGCTCGCCGCGACGAAACCGAAGGACGAAGAAGTCTCGGCTTTGCTCGAATTGCCTGATCCCGATGCCACCGATCTCGTGGCGCTCGACGCCGCCTGGGAGGACGAGCCGGTCAGTTTTGGTGCCGGTAGCGGCTGCAAGGAAAGTCTGATGGCGAAAATCCGCGCCGGTCGCCGGCCGGCGTCAGACGTCGTTCCAGCATCAGCAGCACGTCCCGTCATATTCCGGCAGTAAGGAGGTAGGCTTGCGCGAAATCATCAATTACATCGTATTCGGCTGGTATCCTTATCTCTGCCTGACTGCATTCCTCATTGGCAGCTGGGTTCGTTTCGACCGCGAGCAATACACCTGGAAGACTGGATCGAGCCAGCTTCTACGGCGTCACCAATTGATGTGGGGCTCGGTTCTGTTCCACGTTGGAATCCTAGTCATATTTGCTGGCCATTTTGTCGGATTACTGACGCCGATCTCGATATTCGATAATTTAGGTATTTCCCATACATTCAAGCAGTGGATGGCGATTGTCATTGGCGGTGTTAGCGGCATCACGTGTTTCATCGGAATCACACTTTTAGTACATCGCCGCCTGTTCGACGTACGCATCCGCAAGACCTCAAGCTTCGGTGATATCGCAATCCTTTTGCTTCTATACGCGCAGCTGATATTGGGTCTCTCCACGATCCCGGTTTCGCTGGGCCACTTGGACGGCCATGAGATGGTCAGGTTCATGACTTGGGCGCAGGGTATTCTCACGCTGCAACCGGGAATCTCGACACTGGTCGCCGATGCACACCCGATTTTTAAGTTGCATCTGTTTCTCGGCATGACGATCTTCCTCGTCTTTCCATTCACGCGCCTCGTACATGTGTGGAGCGCGCCAGTTTGGTATCTCGGCCGCCGCGGCTATCAAGTCGTTCGCACGCGAAATACAATGTCACGTTCGCGCACAGCTTTTCGGCCTGCACAGGCGCCGGCAGAATGAGTGTGGCGAGCTGCATGTCGCACGATACAACTCTGCCGATAGGGCAAGGTATATACGTGAATGGTGTCGCGATCCCGCAAGACGCCATCGCACGTGAGATCCAGCAGCATCCGTCTCAAACTCCGATTGAGGCGTGGAAGGCGGCGGCGCGAGCGTTAGTTGTGCGTGAGTTGCTCTTGCAAGAAGCACGGCGGCTAAAAATCACTGGAAAATCGCTTGAGGATTTCGAAGGTCGGCGCGAGACCGCCGAGGAGACCGTCATTCGCACTCTATTCGAGCAACAGGTTCGCTTACCGCAGCCCGATGAAGAGAATTGTCGGCGCTATTATGAGCAGAACCGTCGGCGTTTTAACTCGCCGGATACTTACGAAGCCGCTCATATCCTTTTCGCTGCAGCCAAAAGCGATGCTCAGGGTTATGCCTGCGCGCGCGCGGAGGCAGAAGCAGTTCTTGCTATTTTGCGCGAACGGCCGGAACGCTTTGAAGAACTTGCTCGCGCTCATTCGGCCTGTCCATCGGCCGCGCAAGACGGGAACTTGGGCCAGATCAGTACCAATCAGACGACACCAGAATTCGAGGCCGCGCTCATTGCGCTCGCACCAGGTTCAATCTCGAGCGAATCCGTTGCGACCCGTTACGGGTGGCACATCATCCGGCTTAATCGCAAGATTGAGGGCCGTGAACTGCCGTTCGAATTGGTTGCTGATCGTATAGCCGACTATTTGAGTGAAAGTGTCTTGCGACGCGCAATTTCACAATATATCGCGCGTCTCGCGTCCCGCGCTGATATCGTGGGAATTTCACTTGCGGGAGTTGAAGCGCACCGCGTCAATTGAAGGAAGACAGTGCATGCTGCTTGGCGACTTGATCGCTCGTTTCACCGATGAGGCCGTTGCGGGAGAATCTATCCTCAAGATTGGCGATCTTGTGCTTCTCGCTGCATTACGTGAGCGCGCTAATAAGGAGGAGCCCAACCTAGGGGTCTTTGTGGCCTCAGCCGTGCGCCTTTATGCCACGGAAACATCCGACGAAGAATGGACCACGTTGATTGGTGCGATGGGCCAAAATGAGGATCCCGGCGCGATCTGTCTGAAGCGATCTTTCGCTCACATATTAAGAGATGCGCACTTTAGTTACCAACGTGTCGACCGTAAATAAGCAAGTAGCTCGCAATACGAGGCTGTCGAATGACAAGCCGCGTCTAAAGCCGCGTTTTATCCCGCTGCTTAGCTACGGATTCCGGCCTTTTTTTCTGGGGGCAGGCCTTTGGGCGACAACGGCCATGGTCCTGTGGGTCGGTTTTGTCAGTGGCGAATGGACCTTCGCGAACCATTATGGAACGGCTTCCTGGCACGCCCATGAGCTGCTTTTTGGCTACGTCTCGGCCGTTATCGCGGGTTTCCTGTTGACCGCCATTCCGAACTGGACCGGTCGGTTGCCGATACAGGGAGGCTCGCTTCTTGCACTATTTCTGCTGTGGGCTTTGGGCCGCATGAGTTTCCTTGCGTCGGATTGGATTGGCATCATCACGGCAATCAGTGTCGACAGCGTGTTTCTGTTCGCACTTGCAGGGGTAATCCTACGGGAAATTGTAGCGGGCAAGAATTGGCGCAACTTGAGTATTATTTGCCTCGTCGTCGTACTCGGGCTGAGCAATCTGTGGTTCCACGTTGAGGTGCTGTTTGTGGGATCGCCTAATCGGGGCATACGGCTCGCGACCGCGATTATCATCGGCTTGATGATGCTAGTCGGTGGACGCATAACGCCAAACTTTACACGGAATTGGCTTTTGGGCCGAGAAGCCACGAGAATGCCGGCCTTGTTTGGTCGGATCGATGTGACTGCTTTTATGCTTGCCACGGTAGCATTGGTGGTGTGGATCCCCGTGCCTCTCTCCGTGCCAACCGGACTGTTACTGTTTTCTGCTGCTGCAGCGCAGGGACTGCGTTTGTCGCGCTGGGCAGTCGAGCAAACCTGGCGAGAGCCGCTCGTGCTAATTCTGCACGCAGGGTATGCCTTCATCCCTCTAGGATTCCTTATGTTGGCAGTATCGGCACTGCGGCCGCAGTTGCTCGGTCTGAGCGATGCGCTACATGTTTGGACCGTCGGTGCCGTCGGAGTCATGACTCTTGCTGTGATGACGCGCGCGAGCCTCGGCCATACCGGACGCGATCTCACGGCCACAGCTGCAACACGTTTGATTTATGTCGCCATTATTGCCGCTGTACTAGCGCGGACTACTGCACCATTCTTTGCCACTTTCACTTTCACACTTCTCTCATTTGCGGGGATCGCTTGGATCATCGCCTTCGGGACGTTCGTGCTGTCCTATGGGCCGATGCTTGTGAACCCCAGGCGCACGATCCGAGTTCCGTGATTAGCAAAAATTATTTTCTGAGGGACTTAATATAGGCGGCAATATCCGCCGCTTCATTGCGACTCAGGCCGCGGTCGCGCATTTGCGGGTGAGGGGTAAGTAGAGACACAGACAGTTCGCGCGTGTTGAAGTTTGAGCGTTCGGCTATAGTTGCAAACGGCGCCACAAAGCCGAATGCGTATTTCTGATCGGGTGCGACAAGATGACAAGCCGAGCACCAGCGGCGCGCGAGCTCTTCTCCTCTGCGGACATCGGCGGCAAAGCATTCAGTATTGCCCAACAAGAACAACCAAGTAATGAAGAATAATTTATTGAGCTTATGCATCGTGTTCCTTGCCACTGATCTCGTCTTCAGGCTCAGAATATAAGCGTATAACGTCGTCGGTTTAAGCATGTCTCAAGTTGAAATTCCGCTTTTCCCCGAGCTTATTTGAGAAAGACTTTTAACGATAGCGCGATTTGTCGATGCCATCTGGCCGATTACAAACAAATCGTCAGCAGAATCGACTATCACTATTACATTCCGTTTGACCCCGTGACAAGCGCTGCACCGCCAATAAATGCGTTATGAATTATTTTCCTCGTGAAGATGGTATTGACTTGAATCAATGCTGAAGGAGCATGCTTCCGCGAGTTTCCTTAAATGCAAAGTCCAACATTTATGGTTCATGTTACCTTTGGCAAGATATCGGACGTGCGCGTTCGTTTGGCAAGCGAGCTTGCTGCCTATTTTGAAGCAAAATTAGTTGGCATGTCGGCCTGCACCTATCCAGTGGAGGCTTTCACTAGTGGGCCTATTAGCGATGACGAGCTCAAATACGAAATTCAGAAGCTTATTTCGGAACTAGAGCGTCGTAAAAAGCATTTTCTGCAAATTGCAGAAGAGAAAAACTCGCATAACGCCTGGCGATCGGCAACGGATTTTCCGATACAAACCGTGCTTCACGAATTACGCTGCGCAGATTTACTAATTATTGGCAAGGAAAAGGATAAGAGTAAGATCGATCAAGCCCTGGACCCTATTACCGTTCTTTTAAGAGCTGGTCGACCGATCTTGATGATCCCGAACAATGTTAAGAGTCTCTCCTTCGAAAGAATAATCATTAGTTGGAAAGATACGCGCGAGGCTCGTCGTGTTGTGTTGGATGCAGTGCCCTATTTGCGGCGCGCCAATATAGTCATCGTTGTATCGGTCTGCGAACAAAACCAAACCGAAAGAGAAGTACAAAGTCATTTAGAGGATGTGTTAGATTATCTCTCTGGTCACGGAATCTCTGCTGACCTGAAAGTGATTACAAACCCGAAATTGAGTATCGGTAATGAAATTATAGATTTCGCAGAAGAAGAAAATGCTGATCTTATTGTTGCTGGCGCATACGGGCGCAGCCAGATTGGAGAATGGATTTTTGGCGGTGTTACCGAAACGCTTGTAACTGAAACACCGATCAGTTGCTTTTTTTCACATTAAATCCAAATCCTGAAGATCTGATCCGAACCCCCACATAGGTTATTTATTTTCCTTCAGACTCAAAATATATGCGATGAGATCATCAGCTTGAGTACGGGTAAGATGAAAATCTGGCATATTTTTGTGGCTCGTTTGAAAAAACACATTTAACGACAACGCTGTTGTCGTAGGTATATTTGCTATCGTTGGAAAGTCGGGAGCATTGTCGACTTTCAGTGATTCTTTTGGATTCGTTTGATGACATGAAGTGCACAAAGTTTCCGCAGTACTCCTTCCAGCATTGGCGTCACCCGGCAGATCTTGAGCGAGCGCCGACGAGAGCATAAGCATCGTCAGCCCAACAGCAAAAGTGTATCTTAGAGCAGAATGCATAATTTCATTTCACAGAGACGCTCAATCATTGCATGAGCGACCGAATTGCGAGAGCCCTTCTTCAAGATGATCTGCGAGTAGGGGCATCCCGATCAGATAGGTAGCAGTACGTTTATTATGCTGGCGCTCTGCCTCTAACCGGATTTCTTGCCAATCGCTAATTTCGCCATCGCCACGTCCAAGACGTGCCAAGGCAACGAGGTCAATTTGCTCGTCTTCGGTTAGTGCGTTTATGAAGCCTGTCAATTCGGCAAAGGTTGGATCGTCGCGGTAATCTTCAAGGATTGAAATCATTCCGTCATCAGACGCATTCGATCCCGAATTAGTATCTGATACGACATCCTTCACGTCAAACTCGCGTGCCTTTGCGATCACAAAACAAATCTTCTCTTGCGAAATCAATAAAGGTGGAACAGGTCGCTGTGCATGTGCAAACATAATTCCCTCCAAATTTGGGAAAGTCTAGCAATACAATAAGTCTACCAGGTTTGATCTGCATCAAGGAAGAGTAGAGCAA
>Ga0209048_10003436_pt1 | contig 15375 bp, 13 predicted proteins | sample FrelakmetCRP12CR_FD_187146 | JGI IMG/M metagenome (GOLD analysis project Ga0209048, IMG submission 187146) | Freshwater lake sediment microbial communities from the University of Notre Dame, USA, for methane emissions studies - CRP12 CR (SPAdes)... | ecosystem: Environmental > Aquatic >... | reverse complement strand
GCCGGACGGTACGGCCGGAACTCGAGTCCGAGCGCGCTTGCCACGGCTTCGTGGGTCAAATGCCCGGCATGCACATTCAAGCCGCGCGCGAGGCCCGCATCGTTCGCGATGGCCTGTTTCCAACCATGATCGGCGAGCGCTTTCACATAGGGTAACGTGGCGTTCGTCAACGCGAACGTCGAGGTGCGCGGCACCGCTCCGGGCATATTGGTCACGCAGTAGTGGACCACGCCGTCCTGCACATAGGTCGGTTCGGCGTGGGTGGTCGGCCGGCTGGTTTCGAAACAACCGCCTTGATCGATGGCGATGTCCACCAGCACCGCTCCGGGCTTCATGGTCTTGACCATGGCACGGGTGACGAGCTTGGGCGCGGCGGCGCCGGCAATGAGCACGGCGCCGATCACGAGGTCCGCGTCGCGAACCAGCTCTTCAATCGCATGCGCCGTGGAATACACCGTGTTCAGCTGGCTGGCAAATATCGAGGAGAGCTCGCGCAGTCTCTTCACCGAGCGGTCCACCACGGTCACATCGGCGCGCAGACCCACGGCCATTTCAGCCGCATGGGTGCCCGATACGCCCCCGCCCAGAATCACCACTTTGGCGGGCGGCACGCCGGGGACTCCGCCCAGCAATACCCCGAATCCGCCGTTGGCCTTCTGCAGGCAATTCGCGCCCACCTGCACCGACATGCGGCCGGCCACCTCGCTCATGGGCGTCAGCAGCGGCAGCGATCCATCCGGTGCCGTCACGGTTTCATAAGCGATGGCGGTGGCTCCGGAGGCCTTGAGCGCTTCGGCTTGCTCGCGATCGGCCGCCAGGTGAAGGTAAGTGAACAGCGCTTGTCCGGCGCGCAGCAGCTTGCATTCGGCGAGCTGCGGTTCCTTCACCTTGACGATGAGATCGGCCGCCGCGAAGACATCGGTTGCCTGCGGCGCGATGCTTGCGCCCGCCGCCTGGTAGTGCGAGTCGTAGAATCCGATGCCCCCGCCGGCGCCGCTCTGCACCAGCACTTGGTGCCCCGCATCGACGAGTTCGCGGACTCCCGCCGGAACCAGCCCGACTCGATACTCATGAATCTTGATCTCTTTGGGGACTCCGATTTTCATGACATCGCTCCAAGCGTGGCGCAGGGGGAGGTGCCAGCCTACGCGCACGCGGGGCCGGAAAATTGCAAATACTCCTTACATAAGCTTTTTTATGGCAGAATATTTTTAATAATTATCAAAATGCGCAATAAAATTGCGCCTTGGCGATGGGCATGGCGATGCCCCGGAGGCGATGGGAGGTGCCCTTGATAAAGCTGGACCGATACGATCGAGCCATCGTGCGCGCCTTGCAGCAGGACGGCAGGATGACCAACAGTCAGTTGTCGGAGACCGTGAGTCTGTCCGAATCAGCCTGCCTGCGGCGCGTCCGCGCGCTCGAGGAAGCGGGCTTCATCGAGGGCTACACCGCGCTGATCAACCAGCAAAAGGCCGGCTGTCCGGTGAGCGTCTTCGTCAACATCACGCTGGAACGGCAAGAGCAGGCGCATCTGCACGCGTTCGAAGAGGCGGCCCGCAGGGTGCCGGAAGTCATGGAGTGCTATCTCATGTCGGGCGAATACGATTATTTGTTGCGGGTGGTGCTCGCCGACACGGCGGATTTCGAGCGCCTGCACAGCCAGCATCTCACGCGCCTGCCGAATGTCGCCCGGGTGCAGTCCAGCTTCGCTTTGCGTACGGTGCAAAAATCGCGGGAATTGCCGGTCCGCTGAGGCCAAACTTCGGCGGCGGCGTGGGCGGCGCTACGGTGCCGGCTTAGGCTTCAGAACGAGCGCGAACGCCACGTCGACCGCATCCGCCACCGATTTGGTGCTCTTCCAATCCCCTTGGCCGACGCCGAAATCCAAGCGCTTGAGCTTGGCGGTGCCCGAGAGTCTGGCGCCGCCGCCGGTCGCCGCGAATTGAAAATCGATGGGAACCTCCTTGGTGACGCCGCGCAGCGTCAGTGAGCCGAGGGCGGTATAGCCCGACGCGGTCCTGGTGAAACTGCGTGTCACGTAATGGGCGGTCGGAAAGTGCGCGACATCGAAAATGTCGGCGCCGCGCATGGTGCTGTCGCGATCATCATCCTCCGAATCCAGCGAATTCACATCGATCTCGACATCGAAGCGCGCATCGGCCAAGGCGTCCGGCGCAAAAATAATAATAGCAGTGAATTTGTGAAAAACGCCCTTGAATTGCGCCCCCGCCTGCACGCCGGAGAATTCCAGGCGACTCGTGCCGGGATCCGCCATATAGCGGATCGCGGGGCCCGCGGCCCGTGGAGCAGTTCCGAGCGAGGCGGCGGCCAAGCAGGCGGCCGCCAGCGCAGCGCGTCGCATCACGATCCGATTCATGAGGAACGCCTGGCCGATTTGGCGAACGGCAACATGCGCCGCAACACGTCGTCCTTGTCCCAGAAATGGTGTTTGAGCGCGGCCAGTATATGCAGCACGGCGATTGCGATGAGCACGTCGCTCAAGACTTCATGCGTCGCTTGCAGCAACTTGAACGCGCTGTGACTCTTGCCTATGAGATTCGGCCAGGTGAACAGCCCAAACCAGCTGACCGAGTAATTCTTGGCGGACGACATCATCCACCCGGTGAGCGGCATGGCGAACAAGAGGACATAGAACGCAATGTGAGTGCCGCGCATGACCAGCCGCTCGCGCGGCGTCATGGCGGACGGCAACGCCGGCGGCGGATTCTTGAGCCGCCACAGCAGCCGCAGAATCGCGAGCATCAACACGGTCATGCCGAAGCTCTTGTGCCGCGCGAGCAGCTCCAGTTTGCGCGCGCCCGCAGGCAAGTCGTCCGCGAGGTTGGCGAGCACGAATTGAGTGACGATCAGCGCGGCAATCACCCAATGAAAGCCCTGCGCCACGGCGCCGTAGCGCGCCGGGATCTCTTGATTTGGCATCGAGCGGCTCCGAGTGCACACTTGCACGGGGCTTAAGTTTACCAAGAGAGCGAGAGGATGAGACGCGGATCGTGTTGAAAACCTACGCCGCGGTGCTTTTCGCATTGCTGTGCGCCGGATGCGGGGCGCCGGCATCCCGGCAATCCGCGCCGCACGGTGCGATCAATCCCGCGAGTCCGAAAGGGATCGCCGGTCCGATATATCGCATCGATTCCTCGCAGTCGGAGCTGCGAATTTTGGTCTATCGCGCCGGACCGATGGCGATGCTCGGCCACAATCACGTCATCGTCAATCGCACGCTCGGCGGGTGGGTGCGGTATGCGGGGACGGTTCCCGAAGCATCATTTGCGCTGACCGTCCCCGATGTCGGATTCGTCATAGACGATGACGGGGCGCGCCGCGAGGAAGGCGCGGATTTTGCAGAAGAGCCTCCCGAGGAGGCGAAATCCGGGACTATGCGCAACATGCAGGGCCCCGCGGTGCTCGACTCTGCGCAATTTCCCGACATCACGGTCAGGAGTGTGATGGTTACGGGCGCTCAAGGCGAGTTCACGGCCACCGTAGCGGTCAGCGTGGCCGGGCATGAATCGACGCTGGAGGTGCCGTTCACCTTGGAAATGTCCCCGGGTCGTCTCATCGCTAGCGGGACACTGTGGGTGCGCCAATCCGCTCTCGGCTTGACTCCGTTCAGTGTGCTGTTGGGCGCGCTGCGCGTACGGGACGACATGCGCGTCAAATTCCGATTCGTCGCGGCGACACCTTGACCGCGGCCGCGACGCGACCCGTCGGCGGCGATTCAGGCTGCCGATTCCGTCAAGAGCAGGATGGGCGTTCCTTCCGGCGCCGTGATCATGGCGGCGGGCACTTGCCGCAACGGCGACGGCACTTGACCGGCCGGCAAGATGCCGACCTCCGCCAGCCGGGCCAGGGTGCCGCCGACATCGCCGGCGTCGAACAGGAGAGTGGGCCTCGGCAAGTGCGCTGGCTCATACAGGCCGATAGTGATCGAGTCGCTGGTGCAGGATACATGCGGAAGCCGCCCATCGAGCTCATCGATGCCGACGAATCCGAGTTTCTCCCAAAAGTCCTTGGCGAGGGCGCGCTGCGGCGCAGGCAGTCCAATCTCGAGGAAGTGGCCGCACAGGGAGGTATCGGTCCCCAGGCGCTTGGCGGGACTGAAGGTGCGGGCCTCGACAAGCCGTAGCAGATGGCCGGAGGGATCCAGCCAGCCGAGCTCGTTGAATACGTCATTGCCGAGGCGGCGAAACTCAAAATTCAGGTCGAGTTTCTCGAGAGCGCTCAAATGCCTGAGTAAGTCCGGCTTGACGAAGGTGATGGAGGGCGCGGCGCCGAATGCCTGATGCAACCCCAGGCAGAGTCTGCCGTCGGTGACCACCGCATACGGATGCGGCCATGCCTCGCCCACCTGCGCCTGAGAAAATCCGAGCTCGGCATAGAATTCCAGGGACGCTCGAATATCCGGCGTGGCAATCGAATATTCGAGGAACCGCCCGAGCACCGCTAGGCTCCCGGCTCCTGGTTCCTAGCTCACACCGCCCACGCATACGTATTTCATCTCGGTGTAGTCGAGTATTCCGTACTTCGAGCCCTCTCGTCCGGTTCCGGACTCCTTCACTCCGCCGAATGGCGCGACCTCGGTGGAAATGATGCCGGTATTCAGGCCCACGATGCCGTATTCGAGAGCCTCGGCAACGCGCCAGCTGCGCGCGAGATCGCGGGTGTAGAAATATGCCGCAAGGCCGAATTCCGTGTCATTGGCCATGGCGATCGCTTCTGCATCCGATCGGAACTTGAACAGAGGCGCCACCGGGCCAAAGGTTTCCTCGCGGGCGACCAGCATGTTGGTGGTCACGCCGGTGAGTATGGTGGGTTCGAAAAAGGTGCCCCCGAGCGCATGGCGCTTGCCGCCCAGCGCGATGCGCGCTCCCTTCGACACAGCGTCCGCGACATGTTCTTCGACTTTGGCTATGGCCTTCGCATCGATCAGCGGACCTTGATCGGTCACGCCCTTGAGTCCGTCGCCCACGCGCAGTTTGCCGACCGCCGCACACAGCTTCTTGGCGAACTCGTCGTACACGCCATCCTGTACCAGCAAGCGATTGGCGCAGACACAGGTCTGCCCGGTGTTGCGGTACTTGCTGGCGATGGCTCCCTCCACCGCCGCATCCAAATCGGCATCGTCGAACACGATGAACGGCGCGTTACCGCCCAATTCCAGCGATAGCTTCTTGATCGTGCCGGCGCATTGCGCCATCAATTTCTTGCCGACTTCGGTCGATCCGGTGAAAGTCACCTTGCGCACGGACGGGTTGGCGGTCATTTCGCCGCCGATCGCCGTTGCCGATCCGGTGATCACGTTGAAGGCGCCCGGCGGGATGCCGGCCCTGCTTGCCAATTCGGCGAGCGCCAGGGCCGAATAGGGCGTCTGGGTTGCGGGCTTTAAAACCATGGTGCAACCGGCGGCAAGCGCCGGGCCCGCCTTGCGCGTGATCATCGCCGACGGAAAATTCCACGGCGTGATGGCCGCCACCACCCCGATAGGTTGGCGCAGAACCATAATGCGCTTGTCGCTCTGGTGCCCGGGAATGATGTCGCCGTACAGCCGTTTGCCTTCCTCGGCGAACCATTCGATGAAGGAGGCTGCATAGCTGATTTCCCCCTTCGACTCTGCCAGCGGCTTGCCTTGTTCCGCGGTCATCAGCATCGCAAGATCTTCCTGATGCTGCAATATCAGATCGAACCATCGGCGCAGGACGATTGAACGGTCTTTTGCGGTTCGGGCCGCCCAGGACTGCAATGCCCGGGCGGCCGCGGCGATCGCGCTCCGCGTTTCCTCCGTACCCATGTTCGGAATGTGGCCCAACGCGGCCGCGGTCGCCGGATTGTGGACCGCGAGCGTAGCGCCATTGGCGGCGGACGCCCAGCGGCCGTCGATGAAACACTGTTCTCGAAACAGCAACGGGTCTTTTAGTTTCATGGGAGCCGAATTTAACCTACGTGGTTGCCAAAAAAATCGAGACTGCGCGCAAGCGCGAGCTTGGCGCTCTGCGCAGGATATGGATGATAAACGCCTTGGCGAGGGGTCGCCTCAAGTTTCGGATCGCTGCGTTCGTTAGCGCTCCAAAATGGCGGTTACGCCCATGCCGCCGGCGGTGCATATGGAGATCAAGCCGCGGCGCGCCTTGTTTTCGTCGAGAATCTTCGCAAGCGTGGCGACGATGCGCGTCCCGGTCGCGGCGAACGGATGGCCGATCGCCAAACTACCGCCCTTCACATTGAGCTTGGCGCGATCGATCGTGCCGAGAGCGTCCGAGACGCCGAGCTTGTCCCGGCAATACGACGCATCGCTCCACGCCTTGAGGGTGCAAAGTACCTGTCCGGCGAAGGCTTCGTGAATCTCGTAGAAATCAAAGTCCTGAAGCGTCAATTTCGCATCGTCGAGCATCCGCGGCACCGCATAGGCCGGCGCCATCAGCAGCCCCTCTTTCTTGTCGACGTAGTCTACCGCGGCGACCTTGCCGTACGCCAGGAAGGCGAGCACCGGCAAATTGCGCTGGCGCGCCCACGTTTCGGAGCTGAGCAACACGGCCGAGGCGCCGTCGGTCATCGGTGTGGAATTCCCGGCCGTCAAGCTGCCCGCGCCGGAGGAGTCGAAGACCGGCTTGAGCTTTGCGAGCTTCTCCAGGGTGCTGTCGTCGCGGATGTTGTCGTCGCGCGTGAGACCCAGGTACTCGCGCACCAAGTCCTGGTAGAAACCGCCCGTATAGGCGGCGGAGGCCTTTTGATGGCTTTCCCAAGCCAATTGGTCCTGCTCGGCGCGGGTAATTCCCCAGGTCTTGACCATGAGCTCGGTGCTCTCGCCCATCGACAATCCGGTGCGCGGCTCCGCGATGCCCGGCAGCACGGGCCGCAGATGCTTCGATCGCAACCCCAACCAAGGTCCGATTCGCGCACTTGCGCTTCTGCCGCGATAACTCTTGAGCAGGAGCTGCTGAAAGAGCCTGGGAAATACCACAGGAGGGTCGCTGACCGTGTCCACGCCCCCGGCAATGGCGCATTCGATCTGTCCGAGCGCGATCTTGTTGCCGAGAAGGATCGCGCCCTCGAGACCGGTCCCGCAGGCGCGCTGCAGATCGAGCCCCGGCGTCTCGGCCGCGAGACCGCTGCCTAGCACGGATTCGCGTGTCAGATTCCACTGGCTCGAGTGTTTCATGACGGCGCCGGCGGCGACCTCGTCGATGCGCTGTCGCTGCAGGCCGTATCGATCCACGACACCGCGCAGCGCTGCGGTGAGCATTTCCTGGTTTCCCACCTGCGCATAGGCTCCACCGCCTCGTGCAAATGGGATGCGAACGCCGCCGATAATTGCGACGCGTCGCGATGTTGCTCCAACCAACATGGCCTACCTCCCCAATTACTCGGCAACGAGAATACCGCAGCTTGGGATTATGAACCGATGCCGTCGGCATATAATCGATTCATGATGCGTTTTTTACACTCGGCGCCGCTCGGGCTGATCATGCTCGCCCTCGCGGCCTGCGGCGCTGCGCCCGCGCCTCCGCCGTCCCGGGCGGTGAATCCGGCGGCGCCCGGCGATCTGTTGAGCCTGCTGGTCGAGCATTATTGGGATGACTATCATTCGCTCAACCCGCAGCGGCTGCCGCAGGGCGCCGCTACGCGCTTTGACGCCGCCGGCGGATACGAAATTTCCGCGCAGTTCCTCGCCGATTCATTGGCGCTCGAGCGCCGCTATCTCGCCGCGGCGCTGGCGCTGCCGCGCTCGAGCCTGGACGCCGAATCGCGCGTGACCTACGACATATTCACGCGGGAACGCGAGCTGGCCGTCGCGAGCTTCACATACCCCTCCGAACTGTTGCCGGTCAACCCTGCACGGTCCATGCCGCTGTTGTTCGCACAAACCGGGACGGGAGCGGGTCAGTACGCCGTCCTGAGCGCGAAGGATTTCGACAATTGGCAGGCCAGAGCCGAGGCCTATGTGCAATGGACCAATGAGGCCATCGGCAATATGCGGGAAGGCTTGCGGCGCGGTTACACGCTGCCACGCGTATTGGTCGAGGAGATGCTGCCGATCTTGGCGGCTCTGGGCGCGGACACGCCCGCCAATGTGTTTTATCAGCCGCTCGCCGCCATCCCGGCGACCGCCGCGGATGCCGGGCGGTCCCGGCTCACCAAGGGCATCAGCGCCGTGGTCAGGGACAAAATACTCCCGTCGTATCGCGCGTTGCACGATTTTTTGCGCAGCGAGTACTTGCCTCGGGCGAGGGCGAGCGTGGCGCTCTCGGTGCTGCCGCTCGGGCAGTCCTGGTATGCGTTCTTGGTCAAGAGAGAGACCAGCACTGCACTGGCTCCCGCCGAAATTCACGCATTGGGCAAGGCAGAGGTCGAGCGCATTCACGGACGATTGCAGGCGCTGCTCGCCGGTACCGCCTTCGCCGGCGATGCGCGGGGCTTTTTAGCGGCTATGCGCCGCGATCCGCACTGGGCGTACAAAACGCCGGCTGAATTGCTGGGTTTCTACAACGAGCTCAAGGTTCAAACCACGGCGGCCCTTCCGACGGGGTTTGCGCAAGTGCCGCGAGCAGATTTCGCGATTCGCCTCACGGGGGACTACCGGGAGGCATGGGCGCCGTCGTTGTCCTATCAACGGGCCACGCCGAATGGGACAACGGCCGCCGTGCTTTATGTCAACGCGGGCGGGATCGAAGCGCAACCGCTTACCGCGCCGGCCGTAGGGTTTCTTCGCGAGGCCCTTCCCGGGCACCATTATCAACTTGCGATACAGCAGGAGCGCGCGGAATTGCCGCGATTTCGCAGATACGGCGGCGACCCCGCGTTTGTCGAAGGTTGGGGCCTGTATGCCGCCTCGCTCGGCGAGGAGTTGGGGCTTTACCGCGATGCCGAATCGAAGTTCGCGGCGTTGATCGCCGAGCTCGAGTGCGCCGCCGGGCTGGTCATCGACACCGGGTTGCACTCGCAAGGCTGGACCCGCCCGCAGGCGATCGAATACCTGCAATCGATGTCACCGATCGATGAGACAACCGTGCGCGGGATCGTTGACCGGGCTATCGCTTTGCCCGGCGAGGCATTGGCGTGCGGAATCGGTGTGCGCAAAATTCAGGGCCTGCGCGCTCGGGCCGCACAAACGCTGGGCCCGGCTTTCGATATTCGCGCCTTTCATTTTCAAATTCTCGACGACGGCGCGATGCCGCTGGATATCCTCGAATCCAAAGTTAATCGTTGGCTGGGCGGCGCTCACTAAAATGCGCTTATCGATCATATGCCCCTTGTTGCTGCTGGCGGCCGGTTTCCCGGTCCGCGCAGACACCGCCCATCCGTACACTGCGGCCGAGGCGCAGCAGCAAGGCGAATTCGAGGTGCGCGTGGCGCTCGACCCCGCGGGGCAGCGCGGCCTCGCGAGCGCGACGGTGAGAATTCACGCGCGCCGCGAAGTCGTATGGTCGCTGATCAAGAGCTGCGCCGAGTCGGTTAAACTGGTGCCGGGGCTGATCGCGTGCAGTGTGCTCGAGACGGCGCCGGACCGATCCTGGGAAATAATTCGCCATGTGCTCGATTATTCCTGGTACTTGCCGAAACTGACCTATGAAATACGAGCCACGTATGATTACCCGGCGCGAGTCTCGATCGAGCGGATATCAGGGGATTTGAGCGTACTCAAAGGCTCGTGGAACTTGCAGAGGGACGGCGATGACACCGTTGCCCGCTATGAGGTGGAATTGGCACCGGGATTTTGGGTCCCGCAGTGGCTGGTCAGGGTCGCCCTGCGGCGCGATTTGCCGAAACTGATGAGCGCATTGCGCGCTCGCGCTGAATTGGTGCAGCGGCAGGGGCCCTCCTCCCAAGGATCAAGCTGAGGGATGATGCGTAACATGGTCGACAAGAAATTCGAGCGCCGGCTTGCGGGTCTCATAAATTCGGGTGCACGAGGCGTGCTGCGCGGCGGTCGAAAAGGCGTCGAGAAGGAATCTTTGCGCGTTTCGCCGGCGGGCGAAATTCAGCAGACGCGCCACCCGGCCGCATTGGGTTCGGCTCTCACGAACGAGCACATTACGACCGACTTTTCCGAATCGCTGATCGAGTTGGTCACTCCGCCGTTCAGCGAGACCTGGGAATTGCTGCAGTATTTATGCGACATCCACCAGTTCGTTTATCGACACTTGGACGATGAGCTGCTGTGGGCGACCAGCATGCCGTGCGCCGTCGACGACGACGAAAGCATTCCGCTAGCGCAGTTCGGCACATCGAACGTGGGTCGGATGAAGACGATATACCGCCGGGGTCTCGGCATGCGCTACGGCCGCATCATGCAGGCAATTTCCGGAGTGCATTTCAATTATTCGTTCCCGCCGGACCTGTGGGATGCGCTCGAGTGCGTCAATCAATCCAATCAACCGCGTCAGGACTTCACTTCGGAGCAATACTTCGGCGTGTTGAGAAACTATCGGCGCTTCGGTTGGCTGGTGCTGTACTTGTTCGGCACCTCGCCGGCGGTATCCAAGGGCTTTTTAGCGGGGCGTGAAATCGATTTGCCGTCGCTCGACGACGATACCGTCTACGAGCCCTATGGGACCTCGCTGCGGATGAGCGATATCGGCTATCGCAACAAGAATCAGGCGACAGTGAGCGTTTCGGTCAACAGCTTGGACGAATACGTACGGGATCTTTCCAGAGCCATCAGCACGCCTTACCCCCCCTACGAAAAAATCGGCGTGAAGGTGAACGGCGAATATCTACAGCTCAATGCCAATATTTTGCAGATTGAAAACGAATACTACAGTTTCATCAGGCCGAAGCGCATCGCAAGGTCCGGGGAGAGGCCGACCAAGGCGCTGCGGCGCGCGGGCGTGGAGTACGTGGAGGTGCGCGCGCTCGACGTGAGCGCGTTCGATCCTGTCGGGGTGAACCAAAACAAGCTGCGCTTTCTCGAGGCGTTTCTAGCGCTGTGCCTGCTCAGCGACAGCAAACCCATCGGTCGCGGCGAGCAAGAAGCACTCGATGAAAATCATCTTCGCGTGGCGCGGCGTGGGCGCGAACCGGGGCTCACGCTGTACCGGGAGGGTCGCGAATTTCCGATGCTCGACTGGGCCCGGGAGCTGCTCGATTCGATGCAGGGTCTATGCGAGATGCTCGATTACGGGGAGCCGGCGCGCCCCTATGCCACGGCGCTCGAGCAGCAGCGGGCGAAGGTTGATGATGTGGAGCGTACGCCGTCGGCGCGGCTGCTTGGGGAAATGCGTCAAAGCGGAGAATCGTTCGTGCAGCTTGCTCGGCGCATGTCGAAATTGCACAAGGACTATTTTTTGGGCCTTTATCCGCCCAACGAGAGCCGTTTGGCGGAGTTTGGCGCTGCGGCGCACGAGTCGCGTGAAGAGCAACGGCGCATAGAAGCGGCCGACAAGTTGGATTTCGACACCTACCTCGCGCATTATCTTGCGGACTGACGCGATCGACGCGTTCTGTCGACCTTCACTTAACATAAAATAGCGACACAGCGCTCAATATTTTCCCGGTAAGCTGTGGTTCAATTCGTCGAAACCGCCCGCATCGGCCGGTACGGTGAGGCGTGATGATCAAGGGTACCCGAGTCCAGGGAGAGGATCTGCCGGATTTGCCGCATTCGCGGCAACTGAAGGCGGGCTTCCCGTGGCTCACATTCGATGGCGAACTCGAGCCGGAGTTCAGGCAGTCGGTACTCGACGAGAAGTTGGGGCAGATCCGCGTCAATCTGTGTCTGGCGATCACGATCGTAGTCGCCGGTTCGGCGATGCAAATGACGTTCTTGGGCCGCGACCTGAACCGCATTGCCGCGATGATTCACCTGCTGGTGATGATCCCGCTGTTGCTGGCCTGCCTCGCCGCGAGCTTTTCGGTGCGCCGCCAGCGCATCTATCCGCCGCTCACGCTGGCCGCCTCCATCGTGGTGGGGCTGGGCGTCGTGGCGATACAAATCTACGCCGCGCTCGGCGGCACCACGATTTTATTCAGCGGATTGCTCTTGACGGTCATATTCATCTATTTCATGGGCGGCTTGATTTTCTATCATGGGCTTGCCGCCAATGCCGTCGTGACGATCGCCTATCTGGGGGCGGGACTCGCCCTGCGACTGCCCGGTCGCGAGTTCGGCTTCAACGCGTTGGCGATCGTGTCGGTGAATTTATTTTGTGCGTCCGTGATCTACATGCACGAGAAGACCAGCCGCACCCGCTTTCTCGAGGCCGCCCTATTGCGGGAAATGGTGGCTCGCGACGGGCTCACGGGCATTCAAAACCGCCGCATGTTCGATCAATACATTCACCGTGAATGGCATCAGGCGATACGCGAAGGCAAGCGGATCGCGGTGCTGCTGATCGATATCGATTGCTTCAAGGACTACAACGACCGCTACGGACATCAGGCGGGCGACGAGTGCTTGCGCGAAGTGGCGTTGACCTTGAGCCAAAGCGCCCGGCGCCCGCTGGATTTCGTCGCTCGGTACGGCGGGGAAGAGTTCGCCGTCGTTCTATACGATGCAAGCCGGGAGTACGTTGCCGAAGTGCTCACGCGCATTCAACGATCCGTAGCCGAATTGAATATTCCACACGAAGCGTCGCGGGTCGCCAGCCGCTTGACGGTCAGCATCGGCGCAGCGTTCATTCTTCCCGGATCGAGCCGTACCCCCGAAGGCCTGATTCAACTCGCCGACGAGGCGTTGTACAGCGCCAAGGAGCAGGGCAGGAACCGCGTGGTCGTCATGGAAGCGGAGTACCAAACCTTGCGGACCGGGCGCTTCGACATCCACCGGCTAAAGAGCCGCTGAAAATCCTCCATCGCGCGTCGCCCCATCGGTCCTCAATCCGAGCGGTAAATGCCGATTTGCGGCTCTTCGCCGCGGATTCTGCTGGCGCGGAACATCCCCTCGGAATTAAATTCCATGGCGATGTTGCATTTCGGATCGATCGCGATGACCCCGCCTTCGCCGCGCAGAGCGGGCAGTTCCTGAAGGACCACTGCAGCGACGGCCTGCGCGAGGCTTTCGCGGGCGAGACGCACGCGCGCGCAAATTTCGTGCGCCACCGAGGCGCGAATGAAGACTTCTCCATGCCCGGTGGCCGACACGGCGCACGCACGATCGTCGGCATAGGTCCCTGCCCCGATTACCGGTGAATCGCCGATACGCTGGTAGCGCTTACCCGTCATGCCGCCCGTCGAGGTGGCGGCTGCCAGTCGTCCGCGGTCGTCCAATGCGACCGCGCCGACGGTTCCCACGTGCGATATGGTCGATGCGGAGACCCCGCCGTCGCCGTCGCGGATGCGCTCGAGCTGCCGCCATCGCTCGGCGGTGTGGAAGTAACTTCGCGGCACCAATTCGAATCCGCGGGTGAGCGCGAATTCCTCGGCGCCGCAGCCGCTGAGAAACACGTACTCGGAATGCTCCATCACGGCTCGTGCGAGTTCGACCGGATTCTTGATATGCGTCACTCCGCAGACTGCGCCGGCCATTCGGGTGGTGCCGTCCATGATGGAGGCATCCAGCTCGTTGCGGCCGTCGAGAGTGAACACGGCGCCATGGCCCGCGTTGAACAGCGGATTGTCCTCGAGCAGCATGACTGCGCGCGTCACCGAATCGAGGCTCGTGCCGCCGCCCTTGAGAACGGCAAAGCCCCCCTCGAGCGCCGCGGCGAGCCCGGCCCGATAGAGTCTCTCCCGATCAGGGTTCATATCGGCGCGCGGCAGCGTGCCGGCGCCGCCGTGAATCGCTAGCCCGAACATGTTGCGGTCCTGCTCCCGTGGTTGCTAAACAGGATTTTAGGCATCAAATGGCTTCTTTCAGCGCGACTTTCGGGTCCGCCACCTTGTCTGGATCCAGGCGTGCGCGCTCGGCGATGAGCTTGCGCGCGGCCATGTAGTCCGACGAATGATTGATGGCCTCCACCGCAAGCAGCTCGCCGCCTTTGAGATAACAAATGCTGAAACTGCGCGTGGTCGGATCGCCGCGCAGCACTTGCCGGTCGAAGCCCTGGGACAGCCCCACGATGAGCAATTTAATGTCGAATTGGTCCGACCAAAACCACGGAACGCGGTCGTGCACCGTCGGTTGTTCGAGGATATTGAGGGCGGCGGTTTTCGCCTGTTCGAAGGCGTTGTCGACCGATTCGAGGCGTACCCGCATGCCGAAGTGCAGCGATGGGTGGTTGGTGCAATCGCCGGCGGCATAAATCGCATTATCGCTGGTGCGGCAGTATCGATCGACGACGATGCCGTTCTCGCATTCAAGCCCCGCAGCGCTGGCCAGAATCGTATTGGGCTCCGCTCCGACGCCGACCACCACCAGGTCGGCCTGGTAACCGCTGCCGTCGGCGCAGACGACGCGCTCGACGCGTCCCGTGCCCTCTAGCCGGACCACGCGGGTGTTGCAGTGGATATTCACGCCGTGCATGAGGTGCTGTTGGGCGAAGAACTCCGATACGCGGGTAGCCACCACGCGGTTCATCACCCGATCCGCCATTTCGAGAACCGTGACGGTGCAGCCGAGATGGCGGGCCGTGGCCGCCGTCTCGAGACCGATGTACCCGCCGCCGATGATGACGACTCGTGCGCCCGATTTGAGGCCCTCGCGAATCGCGGTGACATCCGCGATGCCGCGCAAGTAGTGCACGCCGGACAAATCGGCTCCCGCACAAGTCAACCGCCGCGCCTTGGCGCCAGTGCACAGCAGTAGGCGGTCGTAGGCCAGCTCTTCGCCCCCGCTAAGCGCCACCCGGCGCGCGGTCGGATCGATTCGGGTCGCTTCGAGGCCCAACTTCAGTTCAATGCGGTGTTCGTCGTAATAGGACTGATGCCGAATCAGCAACCGGTCCTCCGTCAGCTCCCCGGCGAGGTATTTTTTCGACAATGGAGGCCGCTGATAGGGCAGCCGAGGCTCGTCGCCGATCAATACGATACGCCCGCCGAAACCCCCTCGGCGCAAAGTTTCCGTGGCCTGGGCCCCGGCCTGTCCGCCGCCGATAATGAGAATCGTCGCGATCATAATTTCCTCGCCCCCTTTGAGCCCAAGCTTATGCCAAACGTACCCGCAGGGGGGTGCCAAGCGCATATGGTCGTGCCGGTTGCGCGGAATAGTAATAGGATTGTCTCGGCGCCCCAATGCTGTAGTGGAGTTCCCGTATGAAATTGATCACTGCCATCATCAAACCCTTCAAGCTCGACGATGTGCGCGCGGCACTTTCGGAAATTGGGGTGTCGGGAATGACCGTCACCGAGGTCAAAGGCTTCGGCCGCCAGCGCGGCCATACGGAGCTGTATCGCGGAGCGGAATACGTCGTCGATTTCGTGCCGAAGACGCGCATAGAAGTGGCCGTGAAGAACGAATTGGTGGATCAGGTTCTGGAGGCG
>Ga0209048_10003435_pt1 | contig 15376 bp, 15 predicted proteins | sample FrelakmetCRP12CR_FD_187146 | JGI IMG/M metagenome (GOLD analysis project Ga0209048, IMG submission 187146) | Freshwater lake sediment microbial communities from the University of Notre Dame, USA, for methane emissions studies - CRP12 CR (SPAdes)... | ecosystem: Environmental > Aquatic >... | reverse complement strand
GTCGTAGCACATATTCCCTTGCCACCGTGTGCGGGCCAATTGCGCCTAACGCGCCGTATTGCAGCGTGTTTTGCGCCGTCAGGTGACCTATTTTGTTTGGTGTTTGTTGCACCCGAGAAACCAACTGTAAATCTTGTCCTCGCCGTACACTTCCCACTGCGTTTGCCAATGATTGTGGCCATCACAAATTGAGAGCGAGTAGGTAACATTGCACTGATCAAGTCTCTCAGCGATTTGATAGGTCTCTTTGACGTCCACGATCTCGTCGTCCTTGCCGTGGAAAATCCATATGGGTACTCCGGCCAGTTTGCAGGCACTATCCGATATGAACTGAATGTGCGATGTCTTGCCGCTTATCGGGGCAATCGCTGCGAATGTTGAGGGATGCTTCATCGCCAGATACCAGGTTCCGGATCCTCCCAAACTCAATCCGGTCAGGTGGATCCTGTTGGTGTCGATCCGATATCGAGTTGTGATCTCAGAGTACAGGACGTCGAACCAATCATCCGTTTCCCATCTCTTATCGACGGGACATTGAGGTGCTATAACGATGAAAGGAAGGTCCTTTCCTCTTTCAATTTTGTCAGGGATGCCGTTTGCTTTCACTTTTTTCAAGTCGCTCCCTCGGCTTGAGCCGCCGTGCAAGAAAATGATCGTAGGCCATTTTGTAGCGAAGTCTGCGTCGTAATTTCTTGGAAGATAGGTCAAATAGTCATATCGAGTTTTTTTTGGCCGAATAGTTAATCCGTTTTCGAAATCCGCCCGATAGTGCAACTTGCCGTTCTCGTCGTAGTATGTGAACGATCTGTGTTGCATCCCATGATTATACTCTCCTTTGAAATGTAGCTGCCCGTTTCGGTGCCATGACGTTACCTTCCCCTGTATCAAACCACTGTCGAATCGTCCTTCCCATTCCAGTTGACCGTTGTCGTACCATTTTCTGAAATATCCGTGCTTAATATGTGTTTGATGATAATTCCAGAACTCTTCCTTTACAGTTGGGTCGATAGCTAGGTAATCTCCTTTCAGGGCTATTTGGCCTGACAGGAAAGTGTCTGTCACGTGATAAATCTTTGTCTTTTGATCGTAATTAACGATACGCTTGTAGAGGGTAGAGTCGTACTTCGATTCTGAATACTTGATGGTGAGTGTGTCGGTGGTCTGAGCCCCCCCGACCGACGACAGTACCAAAAACAGGAATGTTGCAGGTAGTCTCATATTAATTGCCTAATGGTGCATAACATCTGGTAAAACAACGCAACATTTTTGTGAACTCGCAATGCCCACTAATGTGAACAAAAATATTGAGCGAGGCTTTAGTTATCTCGGCGTTATCTACCAACGTCGTTGTTTTGTCTGTTAGGCGCCGTGCACATCGATCTAGATTGTCGTGAGAGTGTTGTCGCATCAGATGAGAATTCATAATAATGGATCTTACCGCCAACTGCACCAAATACCAGACCGATGCCCACGAGACTTGAGGCATGCTGAATCGAAATTCCTTCATGGCGAACACCATTAAAATCGCGCCATGGACTCAACAGTATCGCCAGGATCAGGCCAAAAAGAGCACCCTCTAAAGCCCCACCAAGATGATCTGTTCTCTGGAATTGCTGGATAGAGTCGTTATCGAAGGTGTAGTGATTGCCGGTGTGAGTATCAAGGAAGTTGGTGGATTCAGGGGAAACGGTAACATTCTCGGCGCTGTGCTTGGCACCATTTCTCAATTTGACAATAACTGACCTTCCATCAACTTCCTTGTTGAATTGGCTGATACTCAATGACTTTAGAGATTGTTCCTTATCAGCCCTCTCGATTGATCTCGTCACCGAACATCCGAGCGGGATGGAAGCAGTTAATAATAAGCAGAACGCGATTACAATGAGATTGCCGAAGTGTCCATTCAGGGGAATCCTCACATCATTCTCCTTGTATCCTCAGTTTAAGCGCGGGCGGCTATGGCGCATAACTATCCGTCCGTATACGACGTGCCGAGCGAAGCCAGGCATGTGGCGAAGCCCGGAGCGACAGGAGGGAGCGGAGCATATACGCGCTGTTAACTGACTTGCTTGCATCTTGTTACGTTATAATTGATATTCCCATTCTTTTTTCACATGCCTTTTGCTTTATCGCATATTCAGGTCCATACCAGAGCGCGAGAGAAACTAGGACTACAGAATTAACAAACATTTCTCGATATCCTTTTTCTGATCTAAAGTCTCCTGGTGTATCTGCTTTTAGGTTAAGACAATATTTTGCTATCGCTTGAATAGAAAAATCTATTTTCTCTAAAGAATGTGCGAATTCGTTTCTGAATTTTCGACTGTAATCAATTTCATTTATTTATTTATCTGTTATTAATCCCAAAGCATGACACATCTTTATTTTTACACTAAAAGTTCCAAGCGGAGCATAACCCCTTCTAATAAATCATCTGAAGAAGCGTTTTCTAAAAGATGAAAACGTAATATTCTTTCAAGCCTAGATCCAACCATCGCTGCCCCCACCAAAGCAGCACCTCTGTCGGTTTCAGATTGAAAGTCATTAAGAATATTGAAATGATTTTTACATCTTCTTCTTTCATATATCTCCAAGTATGTCAGCTAACGTTTCGGCAAACAACGCAATACTTTTGTGAGCTCACAATTCTCATTTTCGTGAACAAAAATATTGAGCGAAGCTTTTCATGACCGTGCCATTGCCAGCGTTGTTGTTTGCCGTGTTAGGCGCCGTGCACATCGATCTAGATTGTCGTTACGAATCGTATGCCGACAGGAGTGATCACATGTCGGAGATAAATACCATTGAGACTTCCATCCCATCTTGGCTGGGTTCTCGTTCCTTCGGCCGAAAGGTGCGTTACGAACAAAGATAATCTAATCTTATCTGACATGCGCCATTCAACTCCAGCACCGCCGCCCCATCCAAATGCCCAATATTGCAAATCTGTATCGAGGTAATCTGAGAAAATGGAATGAGACTCTACAAATCGGAAGTTTATGAGTCCTACACCCAGTTGGACGTATGGTGAAAGACTAGAGTTGGTTGTCAGTCTTACCCAAGCAAGGATAGGAACGGCTGTCCACTTGGCTTGTTCAGTTCCGTTTCTCTGAAATTCAACTTCGGCCGTTTTAGTTTGTGTGAATCCGACGTCCATGCACAAATATAACTGACTGGCACTTGTTACAGAAAATGGACCGTACTCAATCCCAATGTTTCCTGAAATACCTGGCCGCACAATAACATGATTTGGACCACCATAGAAGGACCAAGTACCCGGATCATTGAATGCTGTGCCGATTGAAAATGCTAAGTTCAACCCCCGTCTATCTTCGCTTTGGGCCCTGCCGAACGTTGCCCAAACTGTCAGCAGAAAAAGGATAGAATAACTATATCTCATAATCGTGTGGAATGATATGTGCATGACGCCTTACGTTAATGCATCTCAAAAGTTCGTTTATCCTGCCGAATGCGGAGGATGGGCGAACCAAAGGTGGGTTTATTTTGTTTTTGGACTTCACTTTTCGGTCGGACCGCAAACGACGATGTTGTCCAGCGGGCTAAGGATTGTCCCGATAATTTTCCTGCTAACGTGTGTGTAAATCTCCGTTGTTTTGAGCTCCTGTGTCCCGGTAATTCCTGAATGTAACGCAAATCCACCCCACTTTCAAGCAGATGCGTCGCGAAAGAATGCTGCAATGAAAGAACCGTAACATCCTTTCTGATATTCGTTTTCGTAACTGCGCACTCGAACCCTATCTGCACCGACCGAATGTTGATCGGCTTTCCCTCGTACTGTCCTTCGAACAGCCACTTCTTTGGTTTGCTGAGTCTCCACATTTACATCGGAAATTAACCAAACGGATTATGTGCTTCCGGCTTTCAGCATGAAGTGATTTCTCGGGGTGTAGGCCTGGATGTTGAGAGCTCTTCTGGAAAAGGTCAAGTGCGTTGTGCGCAATGAATCCCGAGTCAACTTGCTTTTAAAGGCGGGTAGAAAGCCGGATTCTTGTGAAATTCGTTGTTGGCTGCGGTGTGAAGTTATCTCTCTGAGGGAAGATCAAATTGGGTCGCGTATAACGCTTTATATTAAATCAGGTCCCCAGCACCTTTATGACCACATGCAGGAGTTCCTCGGGGTCGTATGGTTTTGAAATGTAATCCTTCGCCCCGAGTTTCACGCATTCTATTGCAGTGGGAACATCGTCGACGGCCGTAAGCATTATGACCGGGGGATTTTTTTCGATCTTTTTCATTTCCTTGAGTACCATCATACCGTCCATTTTCGGCATCTTCAGGTCGAGGAGAACTATATCGTACTGACCACTGCGGATCATTTCGAGTGCCATTGCCCCGTCGCTGGCTGTATCAACCTTGAAATCTTCCGCTAGGAACTGGTTTTCAAGATTCTGCCTTAATTCTTCGTTGTCATCTACGCATAGCATTCTGATATTGTTTTCCATAATCTGTTTCAAAAATACGCAATGTTTGTGATTTTATTCTGCAAAATTTACGAAAGCCCTCATACAATGTCAAATTGAAGCGGTAATCCATAGGCCCGCTCTATCATGGTCGGATACTGCGGAATGTAGGGATAAATGGCTGTTTCCGGTATTTTATCGGCGGGATCCGAAGGCGTAATTTACTGGACAGACTATTATAACATGTAATCAGCCCCCCTGACCGGATAACCCCTCGGGATCCTTTAAAAAACGCAAAAAGTGGGAGGGTAACCTTCTTCCCCTTAAACCAACAATTTACTTGATTATTGGATTTGCTTTACATATATTTCGACAACTTTGACATGCGGGGGATAAGCTTAGATGATTAAAGATATAAACCTGCGAAAAATTCTGTTGGTGGACGACGAAGTTGGATTTGCTGAACTGCTTCGGGATTTGCTCGCAATGGACAGTTATGAAGTCGAGATAGCTCATGACGGGCAGGAGGGGCTTGAAAAAGTGCAGTCCTTTCACCCTGACGTTATTATCTCGGATATAGTTATGCCGCGTGTTAGCGGATTTGAGATGTTTAAAAAAGTTAAAGCTTCTCCCGAAACCGCTGGGGTTCCTTTCCTGTTTATAACAGGTTACCAGGATGACCGGGTCCTGGCAGAGGCGCGGAAGATCGGGGTTTTTGGCATTCTCCGCAAGCCGATCGATATCGAACAGATTGAAAACCGGCTGAGAGACCTGATAAACAAGACAAAATAATCGTATCTGAAAGTTGCAGGCTGAATATCTCCCGTATATCAGCTCTGAAACATTCCGATAACTTCCCGGGGGATAGTGCCTTTGCCACAATACCCGGGGGGGGAGCCTCAGGTATGATTCCAACGACTCCACTCGTAGCGGCATTTTCGGCTCCCATATATCGCAACCCGCTCGTATCTTGCCAGTGTCTATGATACATCGAAAATCGCATCCATCCATCCGCTGTTCACAATTGATTCGGCAGGTAATTTAACCACGGTCTGCCCCCTAGAGACCGGCCGTTATCTTGTTTTCAGCCAAAAGCAGTGATTTTATTTTTTCTCTGCGGCGTATGCTGCTTCTTTTCGTTTAAATAACACCTATTCTGAAAATTCCGGGGATTAAGTGAGGCTTCATTAATCCAGAAAATGACAATAGCAGCCGCATTTCAGCTTATTGGCTGGGGAACCCCTTCTTGAATTTTCTTCACTTTCTCAATATATTAGATCAAGGGATATGCAGATACCGTTTTTCAATAGCCTCAGGTTCAAAGTTGGAGTCGGTTACATCGTACTGGTGTTAATCAACATAGCAGTAACCGCCTGGGCGATTTACAATTTTGCACGCCTGACGCATGCCTTCAATACCGTCCTCAGCGAAAACTATCCAACCGTAACTACTCTTGAAAGCATGGCTCATACCGTTGACAAGCATGAACGGGCCCTGCTCTCTATACTGAACAAGGAACTGGAAACCGGTAAAAAGGAATTAGAAACCGCCAAGGAAGAATTTTTCCAGACTTTTGACAAAGCAAACGAGAACCGCTCGCTGCCTGAGGCCGGACCGATTCTGGACGACATCCGCCGCACGTATGCCGGATACCTTATTGTTTCGGACTCTCTTTACGGTTTTGCAATCCGCGATCAGATACCCCAGGCAAAAGTGTACTATAGCAACATAGTACGCCCTTTTTCACAGAGGCTATCGGACGATTGCTTCTGGCTGATTGAAGAAAATCAGAAAGAGATGAATAAATTCGCCCAGCAGACAACCCGCGCTTCGGATGAAGCGGTCATCACCGTGCTGATCGCGGCCATATTTGCATTTGGTTTGAGCATTTTGACGATGGTTCAGTTCACGAAGAGGATAATCCTGCCTGCCGAGAAGCTTACCGAGACGGTTCACCAGATCGGCCGGGGGCGTCTTGACCTGAAAATCGATATTCAGACCAATGATGAAGTTGGTGAACTGAGCGGAGAGTTCAACAAAATGACCGAAAGGCTCCGCAGGTTCGAGGAACTAAACATCGAAAAAATAATATCCGAGAAGCAAAAATCCGAAACGATAGTCGAAAGCCTTAGCGACGCGATCATTGTCTGCGATTCGAGATTGAACATCCAGCTTATAAACCATTCCGCCGAGGAACTTTTCAACCTTCGCGTGAAGGACGTTGAGGGGAAACCCGTCGAGAAGTGGATTTCCGACGAGCGCGTGCTCGAGATATTCAGATCTCCAGGAGAATCATCGGTCACAAAGCAGCCATATCTCCAATTCAGCACCCGCGGAAGAAAAGTCTATCTTCGCCCGAGGGTTTCGGAAATACCCGCGCCGCACGGCGGACGGGGCGGACTGGTTCTGATATTGCAGGATGTGACACAGTTCAAAGAGCTGGACAAGATGAAATCTGATTTTATGGCTGCCGTATCCCATGAATTTCGAACTCCGCTCACTTCAATTAACATGAGCGTGGATATACTCAGACAGCAGCTTCTTGGGCCTCTCTCCAAGGCGCAGGAGGATCTTTTGCAGTCCTCAAAGCAGGATTGCGAGAGGCTAACCAAGCTGGTCAAGGAACTGCTGCAGCTCTCAAAGCTGGAGTCGGGCAAGATTGAAATGAAGGAAGAGCTCGTTGATGTCGGGAAGGTTATTGAATCAACTCTTCAGCCCTTCAGGCTGCCGTTTAACGAAAAAGGCGTCGCCCTCAAAATATCCCTGGAGGAAGGCCTTCCGAACCTGGTGGGAGACGAACAGCAGCTTTCCTGGGTTATCTCGAATCTTGTAAATAACGCCCTTCGATATACCGGATCCGCGGGTATTGTCGAGGTTGGAGCCCGCCGTAGCGGCGAACACATACTCATCAGGGTAAGCGACACCGGCCGCGGCATACCTCCTGAATATATCGGTAAAATTTTCGATAAATTCGTGCAGGTCAAGCAAACACTTGACTCGACTCCGGGGAGCGTGGGTCTCGGTCTTGCCATTGCCAAGGAAATTGTGGAAATGTACGGCGGCAAAATATGGGTTGAAAGCCGGTTAAACAAAGGTTCGGCATTTTCAATAACTTTGCCGATACCCCAGGAGCAGCCGGCATGACATCCAGGGGATTGGTGCTGATCGTGGACGACGAGCAGAACATTCTGAAAACTATCACCATCGGTCTGGAAGCGATCGGGCTTAAAGTTGAGGGATACCTCAATCCTGCGGATGCCCTCGATAACATCGAGGACGGCAAATACGATATAGCTTTCATCGACCTGATGATGCAGCCGATAGACGGCATGCAATTTCTGAAGGAAGTGCGTGAGAAATCCCCCTCTACTACGCCTGTGATCATCACAGCCCACGGTTCGATCGACAGCGCAGTGGAGGCGATCAAGAACGGGGCGTTCGATTTTCTCCAGAAACCTTTCGATCTTAAAGAGCTGCAGCTTTTCGCTGAGAAAGTGCTCGACCACCATAAACTCGAGAAGGAAATTCTGGCGTTACGTCGGCAGCTTGCCGGTATCAGGCCCGCAGATCTGGTTTTGACGCGCAATTCCGATATGAGGCGTCAGCTGGAGCTTGCAAGCCAAGTCGCGGACAGCCTGCTGACTGTCCTGATCGAAGGGGAGAGCGGCACAGGCAAGGAAATGGTCGCTCAGTTCATCCACTCCCAGAGCAGCAGGCAGGACAAGCCGTTCATAAAGGTAAGCTGCGCCGCGCTCTCCGAGAACCTGCTGGAGAGCGAGCTGTTCGGACACGTCAAAGGCGCCTTCACCGGTGCTTTCAGGGACCGCAAAGGCAGATTTGAACTTGCGGACGGCGGGACAGTACTTCTGGATGAAGTCGGCGATATACCTCTTGCATCCCAGGTGAAGCTGCTGCGGTTTCTGCAACACCGTGAGTTTGAAAGGGTCGGCGAGAGCCAGACTCTCAAGGTGGATGTTAGGGTAATTGCAGCTACCAACCGTAAACTTTCAGATTCCCTGAGCAAAGGGACATTCCGTGAGGATCTTTATTACAGGTTGAATGCAGTGCGCATATCTCTTCCCCCGCTGCGCGAGCGGCCGGAGGATATAATTTTGCTTATCCACCATTTTCTCAGGAAATTTTCCGGCAGCGACCAAAAGGAAATATCTTCCGAAACCGTGAAATATCTGACGGGATACTCCTGGCCCGGGAACATCCGCGAATTGGAAAATGTCATGGAGAGGGCGGTCCTGCTCTCAAAACAGGGGGCCATCGAACCTTCCCACCTGCCGGTTGAACTTAAATCCTCGGAAGAGCCCAAGGCGGGGCTTCTATCGCTTGAGGCAATGGAGCGGCTGCACATCGCACGGGTACTTCGTGTTGTAAAGGATCTGGACGAGGCCTCCCGCATCCTGGAAATCGATCCGGCAACGCTATGGCGCAAACGGAAAAAATACGGTATTCAGGACTGAAAATCATTGCATTTTGCAAGACACCATAAGTGCTATTAATATAGTTCCTTACAGGTTTTCAACAGGCCTGCCCTCGTTTTCTCATGCATTTTGCAATATCGGATGCCCAGCAAATTTACAGCTAAAAACAGAAAAGCCTGACCTGATTTAAAATCGGCGGTTTTTAGATCCCAAGGGAGGTCAATTTTTGGCATTCTAATTGCACAATTATATTTGAAACCCACATTGACCGCGGAGCACGTCGTGGATCCACTTTTAATCTATGGAATTATGTCTCAGAAAGGCTGCATTTAAGGAAAGATTCAAATATGTCGATTAAAACAAGAACAATTTTTGAAGGTAAAGTTGCCATTATCGATGTGAGGGGTGACCTGATAGGTGACGATGACACGGACGCCTTTCGCGCCGCGGTGGCAGATTTCATAGAGCAGGGGAACAAATGCATGGTCATCAACATGCAGAAAGTTAATTACATGAACAGCTCCGGCGTGGGCGCCATAATTGCCGCGCATACCAGCTACTCCAGGAACGGCGGTGAAATCAAACTAGCCGGTATCAGCAATAATGTTCAAAATCTGCTGGCCGTGACCAGGCTTATCGACATATTTGATGTTTTTGATAATTGTGACGAGGCAATTAACAGTTTTAACACAACGAAATCTAATCCATAACTTATTCATCATTATAACATCTAACAGGAGTTATCAGAATGAAACAGTCCACGTTTGTTGTTTTGCTGGTTGTTGGAGCATTGGCTGCTTCAATCGTAATATATATGTTCGTGCTCGGTAATCCCGGCAATTTCCACGATGGCGCAAACCGCGAAAAGCCCTCAACCCTGATGGGCCAGATCTACACCGGTGGAGTCATCGTACCTGTTCTCATTTGTTTGTCCATCATGGTCATAACGTTTGTTGTTGAGCGCTTCCTTTCCCTCCGCAAGGCCCAGGGACGCGGTTCGCTTGCCACATTCCTTAAAAACGTCCAGCGTAGTCTTACAAGCGGTGAAGTTGATGCCGCAATCCAGGCATGCGACCAGCAGCGCGGATCGCTGGCTAACATTATAAGAGCCGGCCTCGAGCGCTATCAGACCCTTACCCGCGATTCCAAAAACATGGAAGCAGAGAAGCAAATGTCTGAAATTCAGCGTGCGATCGAGGAAGCAACTGCACTGGAGATGCCGATTCTAGAAAAGAACCTTATAGCAATGTCCACGATAGCTTCTATTGCGACCATGTTCGGTCTGCTCGGAACGGTTATCGGAATGATCCGTGCATTCCGCGCACTGGCTCAGGCAGGCGCACCCGACGCAATCCAGCTTTCGATCGGGATTTCCGAAGCACTCATCAATACCGCTCTTGGTTTGTTTGCCGCGATTGTGGGTATCGTCGCTTACAATTTCTTCGTCAACAAAGTGGACAACTTCACCTATATGATAGATGAAGCCAGTTACGACGTAGTCCAGACACTGACGAACAAAGGAAAGTAAAGCGAAAGGGTTAAACCCATGCCAAAAATCAAGAAAGCAAGGATTGCCGTAAAGATCGACATGACGCCGATGGTGGACGTTGCATTTCTGCTTCTGACGTTCTTCATGTTGACGACGCAGTTCCGACCCGCGGAGGAAGTGGCAATTATACTGCCCTCTTCACATTCCGCGTTCAAGCTGCCCGAGTCTGACGTAATGCTCGTAACGATCAGCAAGGACAACCGCATATTCCTGGGGTTTGATTCGCAGCGCCTGATGGGCAAGCTTTTCGGGGAGGAGAATCGCCTCCGGACATCCGTCGAGGTGACGACCAAGGAACTTCCCGATCTGCTCATCCGTGCCCGTATAGCGAACCCGAAACTGCGTACCGTTGTCAAAGGGGACGTGGATGCGGAATACGGTCTTGCTGAAGACATTATGGACATTTTCCAAAAAACACAAATTACCCGCTTCAATCTGGTGACAGATTTGAAAAGGGACTAAAGGAGCTATCCAATGGCTGGTGTAGATACCGCTGCCCCGCGTGGGCACGACAAGAAAAAGAAAAAAAAGAAAAAGATGCGCCGCCTTTCCATCAGGATCGACATGACCCCGATGGTTGACGTGGCGTTTTTACTCTTGACGTTTTTCATGTTAACGACGACGATGAGCCGCCCCCAGACAATGGAAATTAATTTGCCGCCCAGCAATACCAACGTCGAGGTTGCGATGAGCAATCTCATGACGCTGCGTGTCAAGGATGACGGCAAGATTTACTGGAACATCGGCGTTGATGACCCGAAAAGAGTGGAGTATAAAGACCTGCGGACGCTGATGGTTCAGCAGAGCCAGCAAAATCCCAGGTTAATCACACTGCTCAAGGTCGACCGTAAGGGAAAATATCGCATGATGGTGGACATTATGGATGAACTTAACCTTGCGAAAGTAACACGCTTCAGTCTGGCACCAATGCAGGAGGCTGATAAAAAAATTCTTTCAAAAGTTCCAGCATAGAAAGGAGAGGAGATTATGACTGCAAAAGCTTTAGTAGCCCCAATCCATTATGGCATGCGGGAACTCCGGATGGTATATCAAAAATATGCGACAATCGCGCTGATATTTGCCGTTTCCCTGCATTTTCTGATCATCGGCGTATATTACCTGATCGGTTATCTTTCACAGGAAGACGAGCCCGTCATGATGGTCCGGATCACAAAATATACGGATCTGGGTCCGCCCCCTTCGATCACAAACTCTGATGTCGCACCACAGGTCGCAGTCAGCGTTCCCGTGGCAAGGCCGACCATAGGTATCCCGGTACCGGTTCCGGATGCCGAGGTTAACCCCGAGCAAACGATTGCAACTCAGCAGGAACTCTCTGCCGCACCCAGCCCTGTTTTATCCACGACGGGATCCGGGGAGCAGATGCAGGTCCAGCAGGATATAAAGATTGACGAAGAGGAACCACCAGACTTTGTACCTGTCGAAAAACAGCCAGTGGCCGTTAAAGCGCCGCAGCCTGACTATCCCGAAATTGCCAGGCGGGCCGGAGTGGAAGGCACAGTCTGGGTCAAGATCCTGGTTGACAAGGAAGGAAAGGCGAAGAAAGCCGTTATCATGAAGAGTGACGCCGAGATATTCAACGAACCTTCCCAGAAAGCAGCGCTGCAGTGGGTTTTCACCCCGGCGATGATGAACAACGGACCTGTGGCTGTATGGGCTATGGTACCGTTCCATTTTAAGTTGAACAAGTAGCGGTGCTCTTGTGAACGCCCAGGCGATACTGCGCACTGTCAGTTACGTGACTGCGAGTCTCGTTCTTGCTCTTGGTATAATCATTGTCAGCGGTTTCATGTTGCCGGACTACGTGCCCGGTAATTTCCGGTTAATAATGGGAATCGTGCTGATACTTTACGGGGCATACAGAATAGTGACGCTTTGGGCTAAAAGCCGGAAGGTACGGGAACTTGAAGAATAAAAATTGGTTGTCCCTAGCCCCGTGCGTAATGATGGTATTAGTCCTCTTCCTCGGCTGCCAGGATGAACCCAAAGAAACACCCACGAAGGGGCACGTAGCTGTCGTCGCCGCGGAATCTGTGTACCCACTGATCAAACAGGAGCAACAGAAGTTCGAGGAGCTTTATAATCAGGCTCACATCGAACTCTTTTCTGCCGAAACACGCGAAGCAATCGCCAGGATGTATAACGACACTATAAAGGTGATTGTCTGCTCCAGGCGGCTGAACGACGAAGAAAGGCAGGTAGCCAAGAAATACAACATTAACATCTCCGAATACAAGATCGCAATTGACGGGATTGCAGTCATCGTGAATCCCGAGAATCCTGTTACCCGGCTCCGCACGACGCAGCTTGACAGCATATTCAGCGGCAAGGTTACGAAATGGAGTGATGTGGGGGGCAACCACTTGGCAATCCAGGTCTGCGTACCCAGCAGAAATTCGGGGACATATGAGGTGGTGGCCGGCAAGATGCTAGGCGGCACGAGTTTTACAGACCGCGCCCTTGTTGCGCGTTCTTCGCCCGAAATGATCCGGTTCGTATCGGAAAACAAAGCCTCGATAGGTCTGGCAGGCCTGAACTGGCTGGGTGAAAAAAAGGACAGTGTGCGGGTTCTGGAATTATCTGATCCGGCCGCGCCAGATTCGCTGGGTATCAAAGGCCAGTATTTTGCACCGTTTCAGGCCCATATTTACCGCGGTTATTATCCCCTGGCACGAGATGTGTACATTTATTCTAAAGCCGAGCAATATGGTGTCGGCGCCGGTTTTATCACTTTTATTACAAGTGCGCCGGGCCAGAAAATAGTCGTAAACAGCGGGCTTGTTCCGGCGACAATGCCTGTTCGCCTTGTTGAATTAACAAATAAAGGTACTTCACAGTGAAGAACTACATGAAAATATCGCTCCTCATAATCCTTTCCCTCCTTACTTTACAGGCTACATCGTATGCTGAGGATCCACTGGTAGCGGGAAAAGCTGCACTTGAAAAGGGAGACATTCAGGGGGCAATCTCACTATTGAAGGAGGCAGTCAGGAAGGAGAAAAAGAACCCGCAGGCGTATTTATGGCTAGGAACTGCTTTCCTCAAAGCTGATTCCGTGGATCAGTGCATTGCAGCTCTGGTGCAGGCCCGTGAGCTGGATTCTGCAAATGCGCAGATCTATAACCTCCTAGGGGATGCCTATGCCAAGCAGAACATAACTGCGGGCGCCATCCAGGAGTATAAACGAGCCTCGGAGATCGACAGCACGAGCAAAGTCCTGTTTTTCAAACTTGCGGAGGCAAACAGGAAAGCCCGTCAGTATAACGAAGCAGCTCGTGCGTATATGAGGGTTATAATGCTGGATTCAAACAACGTGCCGGCGCTATGCGAGCTGGGGAAAATTTATTACAGGGCAAAGCAGTGGCCCAAGGCGCTGGGGGTTTTTGACCGGCTGTATACCCTTATCCCGGATTCTCTCGGCATTTTGATCCAGTATGCCAGAGTACTTTCGGAAACGAAGAATTACGATAAGCTGATCCCGGTTGCCCTGAAGGTTTTGCAGCGGGACGGTTCACAGTCAGAAGTGGAAACCATGCTTGCCGAGGCGTACAACGCCACCGGCAACAATGAAAAAGCAGTTGAAGCATATTCGAATAAAAACCCGGATTCCTTAGCTGTCGATGACCTGATAAGGTTTGCGAAAGCTCTGAAGGCTCTAGATAATTTCGAGAAATCGTTGGAAATGTATGAAAGGGTGACCCGCAAAGATACAGCCCGCTGCGACATTATTTATGACATGGGGACACTTTATATGAAGGTTAAGAAGTATCCCGAAGCGGTCACTATGTTTGAGAAAAAAATCGTATGTGATACTCTTTCAGGCTACCGGTTCGCCTCTCACCTGAACGCGGGGATGTCGCTGATGTACCTGAAGAAATTCGACGAGGCGAAGGACCATATAAAGAAAAGCCTTGAAATAAGACCGGACAACATTCAGGCATGGCAGACACTCGCCCAGGATAACGCACAACTGGGCGCAACTACCGAGGCGCTGGAAGCTTACAAGAAGTTGATTGAACTCGCAAACGAGGCAAACACCAACGGCGAGGCGGGCAAGTACAATGCCCAGCTTGAGGAAGCCTACCGTATGGTGGGCGTTCAGCTCCTCATTGACAAGAAATATGCAGCCTCCGCAGATTACCTTAAGAAGGCTCTTCAGTTCAAACCGAGGGATTGTTCCTTGCTCCTCTGGACAGCTCAGGCATACCATAACAGCAATAATAAGCAGGAAGCCAAGAAATATTACTGCAAAGTTATGGAGGCGTGCCCGAAGACCAAAGAGGCCAAGGATGCCGAAAACGGTTTGAAGATTCTGGGTGAAGATTGCGGTCAGTAGACAGCTTTCGCCGAAACTAAAAACCCGGTGTATTTGTTATCTGCTGTAAGGAATATTCATCCTAGCAGGTTGATATCCCCTCCGGCTGTTAAAATTGATTATTTTATGGAATTTTACAATAACCGGAGGGGAGTTTTGTTAATTTTATAGTGATACCCTTCGGTTAGCCGCAGGGAGGTCCCCTTAATAACACGCACTATCGAAAAAAGTGAAAGGAATAGAACTGCAACATGGAACTGACACTTATCCTCGGTATTAGTATTTTGGGTTTGCTGTTTGCTCTCTATCTCATCCGTGATGTCCTAAGGAGGGATACAGGCACCGAAAAAATGCAGGAAATTTCAAATGCCATTAAACAGGGAGCTGAGGCTTTCCTACGGAGGCAGAACAGAACGATTGCCGTTCTGGCCATGGCTCTGGCCTGCCTGATTTACATACTTTATGCTTTCGTGCGGGCTCACAACGAACATGATCCGGCGAGCACATCGGCCCTTGCTCTCTGGACAACGATGTCCTTCGTTTTTGGTGCCGCCTGCTCTGTGGCGGCGGGATATATGGGGATGTGGGTCGCCATTCGGGCCAATATCCGCACCGCGGCGGGAGCAACCCGGGACAT
>Ga0209048_10003434_pt1 | contig 15377 bp, 14 predicted proteins | sample FrelakmetCRP12CR_FD_187146 | JGI IMG/M metagenome (GOLD analysis project Ga0209048, IMG submission 187146) | Freshwater lake sediment microbial communities from the University of Notre Dame, USA, for methane emissions studies - CRP12 CR (SPAdes)... | ecosystem: Environmental > Aquatic >... | reverse complement strand
GTGAAATCTTTGGCTGGGCCATGTACGACTGGGCCAACTCGGCTTTCAGCACTACTGTCGGGACCGTATTCCTGGGGCCCTACCTGGCTAACCTTGCTCAGCATGCGGCCACCGCCAGCCCGGACGGTGTGGCCCGTATTCTGGGAATCCCGATTGCTCCGGATTCATTTTTCCCATACTGCATCTCATTTTCCGTCGGGATGCAGGTGCTCTTCCTGCCCATCCTGGGCGCCATCGCAGATTATTCCCACCGCCGCAAACAATTGATGCAGGTGTTCGCCACCCTGGGTGCCATCGCAACCATCCTCATGTTTTTCATCACCGCCTCGCTTTGGTGGTTGGGCGGACTGTTGTTCATCATTGCCAACCTGACCTTCGGCGCCGCCATCGTATTCTACAACTCATATCTGCCCGATATTGCCAGTGAAGATCAGCGTGACCGGGTCTCCTCCTATGGTTGGGCAATGGGTTACCTGGGTGATGGATTGTTGCTCATCCTTAACCTGGCTTTTTACCTGTTCAGTGACAAACTGGGCGTCCCCCAACCCTTGGCCATCCGCATCAACCTGGCCTCGGCGGGGGTCTGGTGGTTGAGTTTCTCCTTCTTCACGTGGGCGCGCCTGCGGGCCCGGCATGCCGTCAAGCAGTTGCCAAAAGGGGAGACGTACGCCAGGGTGGGCTTCAGGCAGTTGTGGAGTACCATCAAGGAAATGAGAAATTTCCCCGAAACCCTGAAATATCTGCTGGCTTACTTCCTCTACAATGACGGCATCCAGACAGTCATCGCAGTCTCGTCCACCTTCGCCGCCGCTCCGCTCATCCGGGGCGGGGTGGGCATGGACCAGTCCACCTTGATCATTGTCATCCTGATGATCCAGTTCATGGCCTTCTTTGGAGCGCTGCTGTGGGGCAAACTTGCCAACTGGGTGGGCGCCAAGCGCTCTATCATTGTCAGCCTGGTTATCTGGGCGGGTGTCGTCATCTATGCCTATTTTGGCCTTCAAGGCCAGAACCGTGTTCTTGAGTTCTTCATCCTGGGAGCATTTATTGCGCTCGTGATGGGCGGCTCGCAGGCCATCAGTCGCAGCCTGTATGCCCAGATTATCCCCTCCGGCAAGCAGGCCGAGTACTATTCCTTCTACGAGATCAGCGAGCGCGGTACTTCCTGGATTGGGCCGCTCCTGTTCGGGCTGGTGAACCAGATTTTCGGCAGCCTGCGCCCGGCAATCCTCTCGCTGATTTTCTTCTTCGTGATGGGCCTGATCCTCCTGCCCTTTGTTAACGTGAAAAAGGCGGCGGAGGATGTCAGGGCTTTTGAGCTGAAGAACCCCTGACTCCTGTAAGAGATAAGAGGCCGGAGATGGGTTTCACCTCCGGCCTCTTCGTTTATTTTTTTTGACCCTGGGCCTGTTATCGTTTCAGCGACTTGAACCACGTCGCGATTTTTTCCAGCCCCTCCTCGATCATCTCCATCGACACGGCGTATACCAACCGGATATAACCCTCGCCCCCGCTCCCGAAATCGGTTCCTGCTAAAACGGCCACTCCAGCCTCATCGATCAGGCGGGTGGCAATTTCCTTTGATCTCAACCCATAAGATTTGACATTCGGGAAAACGTAAAATGCACCCTGCGGCTTCTGCGCATGCATGCCGGGGATGGCATTGACCAGTTCCAGCATGCGGTCGCGTCGGCGCTGGTACTCGGTTACCATTTCGAGAACGAAATCCTGCGGGCCGGTCAGGGCTTCCATCCCGGCATACTGGGTGAAAGCCGCGCAGCAGCCGGTGGCGTGCGTGATGAGCAGTTCCAACCGCTCGGCTAAAGCCACCGGGGTGATCATATAACCCAGTCGCCAGCCGGTCATTGAATAAGTTTTCGAGAACCCATCCACGATGATTGTGCGCTCGAGCATCCCCTCCACTTCAGCGATGCTGTTAGCCGTCATCCCATCGTACACCAATTGTGTATAGATTTCGTCTGAAAGCACCCAGCAGTTATGTTTGCTGGCTTTTTCAGCGATGTGTTTCAGATCTTCGAGCGGGATGACCCCCCCGGTCGGGTTTCCGGGAGAGTTCAAAACGATCAGCTTCGTGCGGTCTGAGATCTTTGCATCGAAGACATCCAGGTCGAAGGAGAATTGATTTTCTTCGCGCAGCGGCACCGGCACCGGTATCCCGCCTGCCACGCGGATCATGGCCTCGTATGTCGGGAAGCCGGGATTGGGGTAGAGCACTTCGTCACCCGGTGCCACCAGGGCCAGGGTCGGGAAGAAGAGTCCGGGCTTGGAGCCGCTGCCCACGACCACTTGTGCGGGATCTATCTTCAACCCTCGCTGTCGTCCGGCATAGTCTGCAATGATCTCGCGAAATTGGGGGATTCCCGCTGGAGGCGTATATTTGGTCATCCCGCTGCGGATGGCGGCAACCCCGGCTTCGCTGACATTGGCTGGCGTGGGAAAGTCGGGTTGGCCGATTTCAAGGTGGATGATCTTTTGTCCCTGGGCTTCGAGAGCCTGGGCCTGGGCGAGGACGGCATAGGCGCCCTCGGGTCGAAGAGGTGTGACGCGGTCAGTGAATGGACGCATGGCTAATGTACCTTGAACAATCCGGCTTTGTTGGATCCCAGCAGCCCGGCACGCAAGCTGCGCTCGTCCACCGGACCAAGATTGGCAGCCATTTCGGTGCTGATGACGGGGTGGACGCGGTAGTGGTCCAGTTTGGTGGACAGCTTTTCCAGGCCTGCATCGCTGGACATCCAGTCCAGCCGGTCGAAGACTTTCAGGTTGATCGGTCCGCGGTAGCTTACCAGGGTCTTTTCACCTGCAGAGTTGAAGAAGTCCTCGAAATACGACATGACCAGCTCATGCAGGTTTCGGTAGACTGGCTCCCGGTAGCGCAGGCCGGTGAAATTTGACTGTGCCACAGCTCCCCAATGGTCAAATTGCCTGAAAAGTGCCAGGATATGATCGTCGTCGCGCCCGTTCGGGATGAGTTCCAGGATCAGCGCCGGGTAGCCGATGCGCCGCATCGCCATGGCGGCGAATAGAGCCCCATCAAAGCAATGTGCTTTCCGTTCCCGCAGGACGCGTAGCGGGCAGCGATAGAATTCGTCCTGGCTGTATGGAATGGTATTCAGGAAGGTTTGGATTTTGATGGGGCTGTTCAGGTCATCCATGAACTTCTGTTCGAAGGAAACCAATTGCGCTTCAAGTTTATTTGTCATGTCTCTATTTCACCATGAATGTCACCCGGGTCAATTTTCCGGGTTGGATTTCAACCCATCTCTCGTAGAAAACGCCATCCCATAAAAACGTGACCCGGTACCATCCGGCAGGCTGGTCGCCGAGGGCGGCGATCTCGCTCCATGGGTCGCGGGCATTAACCGTTTCAGGGTCGTAGCCATTTACATCCACCTGGTAGGCCACATTTGCGGGCTGATTTCGGTCGGGATAATATTGTATATGGAAGGATGGAAAAATTGTCGTCCCGTTTTTATCCATTGCCGAAAGGGCCATGGTTCCGTTGCCGGGATGAGGAACCAGCCACATTTCCGGGTTTAGCGTGGAGCCATAGTCGTCCGGGTCTATTCTCACCTCGAAATGGAGATGGCTGCCGGAGGCGGTTCCGGTGAGACCCACTTCGCCAATTTTTTCCCCGGCTGTAACAGACTGTCCAGTGCTGGTATTTATCTTCGACAGATGTGCGTAAAGAGTATAAAGTTTCTCGAAAGGCGCATCCGACAGGGGGTGTTCGAGGATAACAATATTTCCGTAAAACCCTAACGAGAGGCCGAACTTCCTGGTGGTATCATCCCCGGCGTAATACACCACGCCGTCCGCGGCAGCCAGCACAGGCGTGCCGCTGGCGTTGTAGAACTCCACGCCGTGGTGAGGTTCACGCGTCCTGCCGTCGGTGCTGCCAAACGGATAGCTGCGGTCAATGCTGTCGGTTCCCGGCGGGGCGATGGGACGTTGGAATACAAAAAACGGTTCCACGATACAGTAATCCGCAGTCGATAGAGCGCACGATTTGGGTATCGCGGTTGATGTGGGCGTGGCTGAGGGAGGGAGTGTGGCTGTGGAGCTGGGCAGGGGAGAACTGGTCCCGGTGGGGGGTGGGGGCGTGGGAGATGGAAATGGCGCGGCCGTGGCCAAGTTACCACAAGCCGCCAGGATCAGACTGGCGGCCATGCCAACGATCGCAATTGCCCCGGCAGACTTCATGCCAGTGAGAACCCCCCGCGCTCCTGGATGGATTTCTGGACGTCTTTTTGGAGTTTGGCGGCCTTTCCTTCGAGCGTGTGCAACTGGCTGAGCAATGGTTCCCCGGCGCTTTTATCGGCCATTCCCGCCAGGTTGATGCGCACATTGAAGCCGGCAGAAGTCAGGGCGGCGCGCCCCATGGCAGCCGCTGAAGCCCCGTCACTGATGGCGTTCAGGTTGCCGAGGGCAACAACCCTTTCGGCCAGCGCCATCACTCTGACAGATTTTTGGGCTACCGAGAGTGGTACCTGTGCGGCGTGCAGAGTGGCCTTCTCAATGGCCTCGGCTCGAACTTTATCCTGCCCGGGGGTGTCTTTCGGCAGTTTGAAGGCGGTCATTACACCTTCGAATGCAGCCGAATCTTCGTCCACGGCCAGGGTCAATTCGCGGCGCAGGCCCTCGGCCTGATTAAGGATTTCGTTCATCTGGGCTTCCACAGCCGCGTATTTTTTCTTGCCAACCGTCAGCCGGGCTACCATGGCGACCAGGGCGGCTCCCATCGCACCGGCGTACGCTGCGGCTGAACCGCCGCCAGGAGTGGGGGTGGATGCCGCCAGCGCATCCAGAAAATTTATGGATTGGGAATCAGCACTCTGGGGGGCGAATAGGCGGTTTTCGAGGATCTGTTCGGATTTGAAACCATCCAATTGCAAATAGCGGGCCGCCGTCTCGGTCAAAGCCTCTTGCGGGACGAGTCCTACCAGTTCGCTGTGATGGATGCCCACACCGTGACGCGCCGCTTCTCTGCGGACAGCCTCTACGGCCATCTGGATGGATGTCTGCCGGAAATTGGTCAGATTCATGGAAACCTGCGCCCGGCCCTCCACCAGCATCCCGAGCGCCTTGACGCTCGGCAGCCCGCCGGATGACTGGCGGACGGTCTTTGCGACGTCTTTGGCAATCGACACGTCGCCGGTATCCAGGTAAACGTTATAGGCGATGAGCGGATGCCGTGCCCCTATAACGGTAGCCCCGGCAGGTCCGAGGTGGGCCGGACCGAAGTCCGGCTTTCTCTCCGGGTTGGTTTCGATCTCTGCCTTGAGCCCTTCGTACTGCCCGCGGCGGATGTTTTCCAGGTTGACCCGTTCGGGCCGGGTGGCGGCTGCCTCGTACAGGTAGATCGGGATATTCAGTTCGCGGCCAACGCGTTCGCCCAGGCGGCGGGCCATGGCGACGCAATCTTCCATCCCGACTCCAGAGATCGGCACGAAGGGTACCACGTCGGTGGCACCGATACGCGGATGAGAGCCGGTGTGCCCGTCCAGGTTGATCAGTTCAGCGGCCTTGCGGATGCCTTGGAAGGCGGCTTCTTCTGCTGCCGCGGGTGCGCCGACATAGGTGACGACGGTGCGGTTGTGATCGCTGTCAGAGTGGCGGTCGAGCACGGTCACACCAGCCGCGGCAATAGCGGCAACAATGGCTTCGACCACTTCCATGCGGCGGGCTTCGGAAAAGTTGGGGATACATTCGACCAGGGGAGAAGACATAGGGTTCAGGCGATCGGGGAATCAAGGAATTGGGATGGGTGGAACTCGGTTATTATACCGTAAGAGGAAAAAACAAATCCCGGCCGTAAGGCCGGGGGAAATAAGGTTACCTGGCAGGTCGGTGAGACTTGTCGGGTCAGCGATCGATTTCTTGGCGAGGCTTTATCGCACCACCAGGCCCAGGAAATAAGGCCAGACGATCAGGGCGAGCAGGGCCTTCCACCAGATGAGTTTGGCGAAAGCAATGGTGAACATCCAGCCGGCGGACCAGAATACTCCGGCCAAACTGCCGCCATGGGTTCTCGCACGAGTGTTTTTTGCTTCAGTTGTCATGGAATTCTCTCCTTTTCGTCTTTTCGATAATCTGTTTGGTGAACACACCTATAAATACGAGGGAATTAAGGAGAGGTTTCAATAAATTTCTGGTAATCTATGCCATCCATTAAGTGTCTCGGGCCTCGCGGTCTTCAGCCTGTTCCATGCCGGGATAGTGCTGGGCGATGGCGGTTTCGATCTCCACCCCGCTGTGCGTGTTGCAGGCAGCCAGTGGTCGCTCCTCGTCTGGTACCACGCGCCCGCCAGGGCTGACCACGCTGCAGCCGACCATTTTGCCAGAAGGAGCATACACGACCAAAAGGTTGTATATTTTGCCGCAGACGATGCACCCATGTTGTTCAACCCTGTTTGTGTTGTCGGACATTTATCGCTCCCGATAATTAACCTTGCCGGCAGGACTGCTGGCAGCTTGTGCCTGCCGTTCTAGTAGGCTTTGAACCGGTCTTTTCGCCTCGCCAATTCGCTGGCGTATTTCACGCCGAGTGAACTCTTATGCTCACGCGCCCAGTCAGTTAGGCGGGTGTTTCCTGCGGCGGGAGAGTTGGTACCGAGCAGGCCGGCCATTAACCCTCCGACTTCTGGCCAGGTGATCATTACGTCGCCCATCCAGCGGCCCAGTGCCCAACCGGCTGCGTAAGCCAGCGCGGGCGGCAGGGACAGGATTGGGCGTTTAACGCCGATGATTTCGGCGATAACAGTTGCCAGCTCGCGGTATGTGAAAGTCTCCGGCCCAATGGCATCTATTATCACATTCTCAGCATGCCTGCCCTGTTCCACTGCCAGCGCGGCCAGATCATCCACGTATATCGGCTGGAGGCGGTAGCTCCCGTTTCCAAACAACCCGAAGACTGGCAGGTGTCTCAAGGCCCAGGCGATGTTATTGATAAGGATGTCTTCCTTGCCAAAAAGTACCGTCGGGCGCAGAATGGCGTAAGAAAACCCGGTTTCTTGCAGAGCATTTTCCAGGCGGGCTTTGCCGGAGAAATATTCGAATGGGGAATTTTTGGATGGGTTGGTGATACTGACATGGACGATGCGTTTGACACCGGCCTGGCGGGCTGCTTTGAAAAGGATGAGCGTATTTTGGACTGCGGATTCGTGTTTGAAAGAAGAATAGTTAAACCTCACCCAGTAGGTATTGTAAAGCACCTCTGCGCCGCGCAAAGATTCAACCAATTCATCCGGGCGATCGAAATTGAATGGATGGACTTCGATTTGGCCGCCAAATGGGTTTGTGCGCTGCATCGAGTTGGTCAGGGTGCGGACGCGGCAGCCTTCGGCGAGCAGTCGCGAGGCGATGTACTTTCCTGAATACCCGAACGCGCCGGTGACAACATGAAGGTTCTGGGACATGATTTTCTCTCAATATGCCAATACACATTCCGGATCATCGAAAAGAGATCAGACAACACTCTTTGCCAGCGCCAGCGCTCCCAGCACCCCGGAGCGCTTGCCCAAAGCGGGCGGGACGATGTATTCTTCCATTGTCCCGGTAAGCACTGTCGAAGCAAGATAGCCATTAAGCAGTCCCCGCACTTTGCCCCGGATGGATGGGAAGAGCAGCCGGCGCTCCATCACGCCGCCCCCGAGCACGATCCGCTGCGGGGAGACGGTCAGGATAACGTTAACCAGTGCGTACGCGATATACATGGCTTCCAGTTCCCAGGCTGGGTGATTATCGGGGAGCGTTTCGCCGGGTTTTCTCCAGCGGCTGGCCAGGGCGGGTCCACTGGCCATGCCTTCGAAACAATCCCCGTGGAAGGGGCAGGTGCCGGGGAAAGGGTCTTTTTTTCGGTCGTGCGGAAGGCGCATGTGTCCCGCTTCCGGGTGGGACAGTCCGTGGGTCACTTTCCCATTGACGATGAAGCCTGCGCCGATACCGGTCCCAATGGTGAAGTAGACCAGCGAATCCAGTCTCTGGTTTTCAGGAATCCAGGAATGCTCGCCAAAGGCCGCAGCGTTCACGTCCAGGTCGAAGGCCAGTGGTACATTAAATATGCGCTGAAATGCAGCCACCACGTTTGTCCCAGCCCAGCCAGGCTTGGGCGTGGCGGTGATGGAGCCGTAGGTGGGGGAGGTTGCATCCAGATCCAGCGGGCCGAAGGGAGCCAGCCCAATGGCAGACAGGTTGTATTTCTGGAAGAACGCAATAGCCTGCCCGAGCGTCTCTCCGGGCGTCGTAGTAGGGACGCGAATTTCCTCGACGATTTCCTCCGGCCCGCTTCCCACCGCGCAGATAAACTTGGTCCCGCCGCCTTCCATGCCTCCGTAGAGTTTTGTCATCAAATCCTCCGTTTGCTGTGCGCCGCGTGGAAACGTTCCGGGTCAGACAAAAATACGCTCTGGCAGGTTTCGGTACAGAAGTAAATGGTCAGCCCGTGGAACTCCGCCTGTGGATAAAAGGCCGGGTCGCCGGTGAGGGTGCGGTGGCAGACAGTTTCAGGGAAGGCTAATATCTCTTCACCGGTGTCGGGCGCGGGGTCGGGTTGGGAGCCTATTTCAATTCGGCTATCCATATCTCAAAGGGGTTTAATATCAAATGCGATAAATCAGTTGTCGCCTGTCGGGGCGCGGAGAAGATCACACGCGCATACTTTGCTCCCAGGTCTGAGAAATCCATGACTGCCTGTTTTTCCGAGAAATTCAGGAGCACCAGCACTTTCTGTTCGGGCGTAGAACGCAGGAAGGCCAGAACTTCTTGCTCAGTCTCGTGGATGGGCTGGTAATCGCCCTCCACCAGCGCTGGAGTGGTTTTGCGTACCCGCAGCAGGCGCCGGTAAAAAGTGAGCAGCGAGGCCGGGTCTTTTTCCTGTTCCTGAACATTAATGCCCTCGGCATAGTTCGGGTTGACCGGCAACCAGGGGATGACCCCCTCCGGGCAAAAGCCACCATTGGGTGCGTTGCGCCATTGCAAGGGGGTGCGGTTCTTGTCGCGCGACATGGCCGCGGCGCGCGCTGCAGCCTGCAACGGGTTCACCTTTAACTCCTTTACCAGGCGGTCATAGTACCAGGTTGCCATCGTATCGCGTAACCTGGTCGGGTCCGGGATCAGGTAATCGGTCATGCCGATCTCTTCGCCGTTGTACAGGAAAGGGGTACCGCGCAGGGTCAGGATTACTGCCAGGTTGAGCCGCGCCAGCTCGGCATCTTGGGTTGCATTTCCCCCGGTCCGTGAGGCGGAGTAGCGGGAGTAAAGTCGTGCGCAGTCGTGATTGCCTAGCGTGTTGCAGGCCCAGGCCTTCGGCGAGACCTTTGCCAGCGCGGCCATTCGTTCCTGTTGGTTTTTGCGAACTGTCTCCGCGGTAATGAGATCTGTGCGCATCAGCGGGAAGTTGAAGACCATGCTTAATTCGTCCTCGCCATTGCCCTGGTAGGTTACGTCATCATCCTCGCCAACCAGCATCCGGTCGCTGTTGTATTCGTCGAGGACCGAGCGCAGTTCCTTTAAGAGTTCGTGGATTCCGGGCTGGCCCAACTGGTTCTTGAACATTTCTCGCCAGTATTGCTCGACCAGCGCCCGCTCTGCGGGTGTTTTGGCAATGTCCGAGAAATGCCGCAACCCAGCCAGGTCCATCGGCACACTGTGCGGTGTCAGCTTCGGGTCCTCGTAGATCGTCCCGATTGCGTCCAGGCGGAAACCGTCCACTCCCATCTCCAGCCAGAAACGGGCAGCACCCCACATTGCCTTATGGACATCCGGGTTGTGCCAGTTCAAATCGGGCTGTTGTTTCATGAAGTAGTGATAGTAATATTGGCCGCGCTCCGGTGAGTAGGTCCAGGCTGGGCCGTCAAAGCAGGACTGCCAGTTGTTGGGGGGCGTTTCCACCCAGACGTACCACTCCGCTTTCGGGTTGTCACGACTGGATTTCGACTCCTGGAACCAGTGATGCTCATCGGAGGTATGATTCAGCACCAGGTCCAGAATAACGTGCATGCCGCGAGTGTGTGCGCCATCCAAAAAGGTCTTGAATTCGTCCAAAGTCCCGTATTCCGAGGCAACGTTCTCGTAGTCCGAGATATCGTAGCCACAGTCGTACATTGGGGAAGGAAAATGAGGCGAGAGCCACAGAGCCTCCACCCCCAGATCTTCCAGGTAGCCGAGCTTTTCGATTATGCCTTTAAAATCACCAATGCCGTCGCCGTTCCCGTCGGCGAATGAACGCGGATAGATTTGGTAAAAAACAGCCTTCTGCCACCACTTGAAAAGACTCACAAAATACTCCTGAGAATAATATGTTCCCAAAGGCTGATTATGATTCGAGCCTGCCGACAACCTTCACACATAATCGTTTAAGAGTTTCTTCCATGTGCGGTGCTGCACCGAGTTCGACAGTCAGGTCCTGTCCAGGGAAGTGCAACCCTTCATGCAGACCGCTTTTCCAGCGCAGACAGTCAGTCACGTCGTAAACGAGGCCTTTATATGCAATATACATGCGTGTGCCCCTTTCGCCAGTATTGTGGCGTAATTCGGATACCGTGACGATGTGGACGGGTGGCTCCATCGGCGTGATTATAACCTTTGCCCGGCGGATTATGTCACGGGACTGTTGCAACCGTTTTGGAACAAAAGGCAGTAAAATCATTCCATGCTCAAAAAGCGGCTGTTGATATTTGGACTGATTATCATATTGACTGCCTGTTCCCGTCCCTGGACGGAGACAAGTGTTATCACCCCGGCTTCGGTTTGGACCTCGGGTCAGGCACCCACAGCCGCAGCGACCGCTACGTCGACGATTTCGTATACCCTCCCGACACCGCGTCCATCCGGTGCGCCCGTCTTGACACCAACGCCGGATGCCCCGCACTACCAGTCTGGTGGGGAGCGTGACCAGCAGACTTACGTTGTCCAATCCGGCGATATGCTCAGCGCCATCGCCGAGCGCTTCAGCGTAAGCGTGGAAGCGATTACCAAAGCCAATCATATAACCAACCCTGACTCTCTCGAAGTGGGACAGACCTTGATCATTCCGGTGGTGACACCCGAGGCTCCGGGTCCGGCTTACAAGTTAATTCCTGACTCCGAACTGGTTTATGGACCAATGGGCGCTTCATTCGACATTGCCACTTTTATCCACAGCAAAGGAGGCTATCTGGCGAATTACACCCAGGATGTGGACGGAGAAACCCTGGATGCCGCCCAAGTTGTTCAACTCATTGCGCAGGATTACTCGATCAGCCCGCGCTTGCTGCTGGCGGTGCTGGAATACCGCTCTGGCTGGCTCACCAATCCCAGCCCTGACCCGGCTCTGGGCGATACTCCCTTTGGTTTCAACGATGGCTGGTACGTGGGTCTGTACCGTCAACTGGCCTGGGCCTCCATCCAGCTCAACAGCGGCTTCTACCGCTGGCGCGCAAATAATGTGACCGACTGGATGTTGATGGATGGCTCCGTCGTCCCAATTGATCCGACAATTAACGCCGGGACAGCTGGTGTGCAGAATTTCTTCGCCAAACTGGACGATTATTCCACCTGGCTGCGGGATGTCTCTCCTGGCGGCTTCTTCGACACATATTACCTGCTCTTTGGCTATCCCTTTGATACCGCTATAGAGCCGCTTTTCCCAGCCAACCTGACCCAGCCGCTGTTGGATCTGCCCTTCGGGTCGGGCGAAACCTGGGCCTTCACCGGAGGGCCGCACCTTGCATGGGATGCCGGCACACCCTTTGGTGCGCTGGATTTCGCTCCACCCGGTGAGGCACTGGGTTGTGTCGAGTCCAATGACTGGGTCACGGCAGTGGCGAATGGACTGGTCACCCGCACCGGCAATGGCGTGGTTACTCTGGACCTCGACGGAGATGGCAATGAGGGTACAGGCTGGGTGATAGTTTACATGCACATCGAAAGTCGTGACCGGGTTCAGCCTGGTACGTTTTTGCTTGCTGGACAAGCACTGGGGCATCCTTCTTGCGAAGGTGGTATTTCCAGCGGTACGCATGTCCATCTGGCCCGCAAGTTCAACGGTGTATGGATACCAGCCAGTGGTCCGATCCCATTCAATCTCAGCGGTTGGGTTGCCTCCGGGACAGGCGAGGAATATGTCGGGACGCTGACCCGCAATGGTGTGGTGGTCAAATCCTTTGAGGGCAACAGCACCATCAATCAGATCCAACGATAAGCAATCATGGTTTTTCCAGAGAACCAACAGGGGAAGAGTTGGAGGCCAGACAGGTGCGGTATAATCTGCCCGATGAATTCCGTCATGCGCAAAGGCGCCATTTTGCTTGTCCTTACTGGTATGCTCCTCTCTGCTTGCGGCACCAACCTGTGGGGGACCTATGACCCAACCTCGGTACCTACACCCACCTCTATTGTGACAGTTCTCGCAGACCCGCAACCTACCCCGACTGATTTATTGCTCCCACAGTCCACCACTCAAGTCGTCTCCAGTCACCCTTCTCCGACGGTTACTCCCACAATCGCGGTACTCACCCCAAGTACGCCGCACCCTCCGATTGTTTATTACTCCCAGTCGGGCGACAGTCTGGAGGCAGTCGCCCTGCATTTTGGCGTTCAAATCCCGGAAATTTCTTCGCCGGAAAGCCTGCCAACCACCGGCTTTCTGAATCCGAATACCACCCTCGTCATTCCCAATCGCCTGTCGCAGACATCTATCACGCCCTCCCAGCAGATCATCCCGGATAGCGAACTGGTATATTCACCCAGCGCACAGAGTTTTGATATTGCCAGCTATGTAAATTCAGCGGGGGGAAAATTAAGTACCTTCAAAGAAGCCATGGGGAATGGCATGATTACCGGAGTGGATGGCGTCCGGCGGATGGCGTTTGGGAGTTCCATCAGCCCGCGCATGTTGTTGGCACTCATCCAGTATTACACCAGTTGGGTGCAGGGTCAGCCCAGGCTCGACGTGGACCAAACCTATCCACTTGACTATCAAAACCCTCAATATACCGGCCTGTATCAGCAAATGCGGCTGATCGTCCGGGATCTTCTAAAAGGGTATTACGGCTGGCGGGATGGAATATTGACCGAATTGACCTTCCCGGATGGCTCCGCCCTGCGGCTCGCTCCGGATCTGAATGCCGGTACCGTGGCCCTGCAATACATGTTTTCCAGACACCTCAACTACGCGGAGTGGCTGCAGGCCATAAATCCGGAAACGGAAACCAGCTTCCCAGCTCTCTTTACCAGGATGTTCGGCGACCCCTGGGAACGTGCCCAGGAAACCGGGCCACTCTTTCCTCCAGAAATGACCCAGCCGCCTTTCATCCTGCCGTTTGAAGTGGGTGTTTCGTGGACTCTTACCGGAGGCCCGCACCCTGCCTGGGAGCAGGAAAGCGCCCTGGCTGCCCTGGACTTTGCCCCAGGCATGGATAATCCAGGCTGCAATGAGTCCACGGCCTGGGTAGTGGCCGTTACTGGAGGACTGATTGTGCGCTCTGAGGACGGCTATGTCGTCCTTGACCTGGATCGGGATGGCTTCGAGCAGACTGGATGGGTGGTGCTTTACCTGCATATTGCGACTAAAGACCGCATCGCGGTTAACAAAGAGGTGGTTGCCGGCGATCATATTGGCCATCCCTCCTGTGAAGGCGGGGAAGCCACCGGTACACATGTCCATATTGCCCGTAAATACAATGGCGAATGGGTGGATGCCGGCGGTCCGCTGCCGTTCGTCTTGAGTGGCTGGACAGCCCATGCTGGAAGCGCTCCATACCAAGGCACGCTCACCAAAGGCGATCTGGTGGTCACTGCCAGCCAGGTAAGCGAGGGCAAGTCGAAAATCATCCGCAAGCCGGGTGAATAACCTTTTATCCCGTGTTACGCCAAAAGAAAATCTTCCTGCTTATCCTTGCTCTCTCCCTGACGGCCTGCATGCCGCAGGGCGGAGACTTGACATTCGCACCGCATACGGCCACCCAAACCCCGGGTCCTCTCCCGACATCAACGCCATCGCGTCCGGAGTACAATCCTGGTGAACTGGTGGATTATGTCGCCCAAACCGGGGATACTTTGCCGGCTCTGGCAGCCAGGTTTAATACCACCATCCAGGAAATCCGGGACGCCAACACGGATATTCCCTCCATCGTCACCACCATGCCTCCCGGCATGCCGATGAAAATCCCGATTTACTACCTGCCATTTTGGGGGACCACCTTCCAAATTTTACCCGACAGCCAGTATGTAAATGGCCCAGCTGCCATCGGTTTCGATACCGGGGCATTTGTCGCCAGTCACCCGGGCTGGTTAAAGGATTTCCGCGCCTATGCCGGGGATGCCAATCATTCCGGAGCCGAGATCGTGGATATCGTAGCAACCAACTACAGCGTCAGCCCACGAGTTTTGCTGGCAGTCCTGGAATACCAAACCGGGGCGCTCTCCCAACCAGTGCCGCCCAGCGGAAGCTATCCACTCGGCGAAGTGGATTACACCCATGCCGGTTTTTATCTGCAACTCATTTGGGCAGCTGACGTGCTCAACAACGGTTACTATGGCTGGCGTACCGGCAGCCTGACCGAAATCGAGCACTTGGACGGGAACATCGAACGTCCCGATCCCTGGCAGACAGCGGCCTCGGTGGCGTTCCAATATTATTATTCCCAACATTATTCTCCCGAAGACTATGCCCGAGCCATTGGACCCGACGGCCTGGCGCATACTTACCAGGCTCTCTTTGGCGACCCTTGGGTGGTTGACCAGCCCCATATCCCGGTTAGTCTCCAGCAGCCGGAATTAACCTTCCCCTTCCCGTTAGGCGAGACTTGGGCCTTCACGGGTGGCCCGCACACGGGCTGGGGCAGTCTCCTGCCTTGGGCGGCGCTCGATTTTGCCCCGCCCGATGTAAAAGGCTGTGCCTCTACCGACCGCCTGGCTGTCGCCCTGGCTGGTGGAGTGGTGGTCCGCTCGGAGACAGGCGTGGTGATGCTCGATCTGGACGGTGACGGCGATGAACGCACCGGGTGGGACATCCTCTACCTGCACGTTGCAACGGAAGGGCGTGCTTCGGTGGGACAGAATCTAAAAGTGGGTGACCCGGTCGGGTATCCCTCCTGCATGGGTGGGACGGCCACCGGCACGCACATCCATATTGCTCGCAAGTACAACGGTGAATGGATTCCTGTGGACAGCGCCATCCCCTTCAATCTGGATGGCTGGATTGCCCATATTGGCAATGCTCCCTATCTGGGCACACTGACGCGCGGCAACCAGACAGTCACCGCCTGCGCTTGTTCCGATGCGACCAGCCAAGTCAAGGCGGGGAAGTAAAAAAACACCCGGGTGTAAATATTCCGGGTGCAGGCGATCCATGGCTTTTACAGAAATATAATGGG
>Ga0209048_10003433_pt1 | contig 15380 bp, 13 predicted proteins | sample FrelakmetCRP12CR_FD_187146 | JGI IMG/M metagenome (GOLD analysis project Ga0209048, IMG submission 187146) | Freshwater lake sediment microbial communities from the University of Notre Dame, USA, for methane emissions studies - CRP12 CR (SPAdes)... | ecosystem: Environmental > Aquatic >... | reverse complement strand
TACAGGAGGCCACGCTGAGTGGCATCCGTGGTCAGCGGGATCTGCTTGCAGAGCTTGTCGAACCGGGCGTTGCTCCAGCGCGAGAAGTTCCAGGGGGCGCGAGTCTTGAGCGCCAGCTGGAAGTAGGTGATCGGCGCCGCGCGGGTGCCCCAGTTGACGATGCCGAACGGCGCCTTGTACCAGGTGTCCGTGCCCTTGTCCGTGTAGTACACGTCCGGTGAGACCCGCTTGATGGAGACGGTCACGCCGATCTTCTTCATCTGAGCCCGCCAGGCGGTGGCGAAGGCCGGGATCGGGACGGAGGTCTCGGCCACGAGCTTGAGCTTGACGCCCTTGGGATAGCCGGCCTGGGCGAGCAGCTTCTTCGCCTTGGCCGGATCGTACGGGACTGTCGTGGCGAGATAGTCGGCCGCGTACGCCGGGCCGACGAACGTGCCGTTGCCCGGCAGCGCCACGCCGGGATCGGCCGAGCCGACAAGCGCCTTTAGGTCGGTGCCGGCCATCAGCGCCCGGCGGAACGTGAGCTTCTTGCCGGGCCCCACGTCGCAGCGGATCTGCAGCTGGAAGCAGAGGTTCGAGAGGGTGGTGATCGTCTTGAGGCTGGGATCGCCGTCCACCGTCGGCTTCTGCTCCGAGCTGAGGCCCCCGACCCAGTTGAGCGCGCCGGCCTGCAGGCCCTCGATCTGGCCGGCCGTGTCCGACGAGTAGATGAAGTCGACCTCGTCGAAGTAGGGCAACTGGTTTGCCTGGTCGTCCTTGCCCCAGTAGAGCGGGTTCTTGACGAGGACGGCGCGGTCGCCGGCGGCGTACGACTTGAGCATGAACGGGCCGGTGCCCACGAGCTCCGTCATCGGGTCCGCGACGCTTCTGCAGAGCATCTTGGCGTGGACGTTTGTGAGCGACGCCATGAACTCCGAGTCCGGGGCCTTGAGGTTGAACGTCAGGTGCGTGGCATCGTCGGCGACCACACTCTTGATGTTGGCGTAGATCGCCGCCACCGGCGAGCCGAGCGTGCTGCTGCGCAGGCGGTCGAAGGAGTAGAGCACGTCGGCCGAGGTGAAGGGCTGACCGTTGCCGAACTTCACGCCGTCCCGCAACGTGAGCTTCCAGGTCTTGCCCCCATCTGGGGTGCTCCAAGCCGTGGCGAGCACGGGCTGGATGCTGAAGTCCTGGGCGAGCTCGACAAGGGGCTCCTGGACCTGGGAGACAAGGATGATGTCGCCCGTGGCGCCGTTCATGAGCACCGGGTCGTACTGGCCCTCGCCCGGCTGCATGCCGACCTTGAGGGTGCCGCCGGGCTGGGGCGTGCCGGCGGAGCTAGGGCTGGCGCTGCCGCTGCCGCCCGCCGTACCCCAAGTGACCGCCACCGCGACCACCGCCACCGCGGCCAGCAGCACGCCTGCGGCGACCACCATCAGGACGACGATCGCCAGACGGCTGTTCGTGCGGCGAAGCGGCGTCGGCTGGCGAAGCAGTAAACGACTCATGGCTCCCTCCCCCTCGTACGTACTACTATCGTGACCAGCATGAACCCGTGCTGGGGAGGGTTCAAGGACCGCTGCCGTTGCTCGCGGCGCGGCGCGTCCGTCACATCGAGCCCCCATGAACCCCACGCAGTCCCGTCCAGACGCATGGATTTGGGTTGCACACCCTGCAAATCGTGGTGGACCGCACAGGGGAGTCGAACCCCTGACCTCCGCCGTCACGCAGCGGACGGATCATCTCCTCGTTCTTCCTGTCGCAACGTCGACGGTGAAAGACACCATCAACCATCTGGCCTTCAGACTCGAACGCTCACTTCGTATCGCCCAGACGGGTGGACATGAACAGCGCCGATCTCCCGTGTCTACGCCTCCGATCTCGCGTGTCTACGCCTCCGGTCTCGTCGGTCGCTGCGGCCTCCACACGCCAGGCCCACGGGCCGCACCGTGGGCGCAGCGACGAAAGCGACCGATGCCACGATCTCCACCCGACCAACGAATAGATCTCCACCGACGGCATGAAGACAGGCGGGGCGCCGAGATGCCACGGGTGACTGGTCCCTCATACCGCAGGTGTAGAGGGAGGCATGGCAGCCGGCCCGCCCCGCCGAACGACGGCTCGCCGTTGACACCTCACTTCCCCCAACGGAGGATGCAGTCAGGCACCGCTGGTCCTTCGGCTGGTGGCGCAAAAGAGCGTCTGAGGGAGGTACCGCATGGCATCGTCCGCTCCAGAGAGTCCCGGCCTCGCACGTGGGGCGATCGGACTTCGGGAGGTCCTGTTCCAGTCGGTCACGCACATGGCGCCGGCCGCGGCCGTCGCCTTCTCCATCCCGGCCGGCGCATCGTACGCCGCCGGCGCCCTCCCCCTCGCCACAGTGTTGGCGCTCATCGCCTGCATCTTCGTCGCGCTGTCCATCGGCGAGCTGGCGCGGCATCTGCCCTCGGCGGGGAGCTTCTACACCTACGCGTCGCAGGGCATCCATCCCTGGATGGGGTTCCTGGTGGCGTGGGCCTACGCCTTCGCCGAGGCGTTCATCGCCGCGTTCCTGTTTCTCGTTTTCGCGATCACGGTATCGGGGACGCTGAACACAGAGTTCGGCTGGTCCACCGGCACCTGGTGGATCTGGGTCGTACTCTCGTCGCTGCTGGTCTTCGTCCTCGGCTACTTGGGCATCCAGATCTCGACCGAGGCCGGGACGATCATGGGCGTGTTCGAGATCATCGTGTTCGGCGCGCTGGCCGTGTGGCTCATCGTGGAGGCAGGCTCGAGGAACACGCTGTCGGTGTTCACCACGCAACATGCGACCGTGCAGGGGTACGCAGGACTCTCGGGAGTCATCGCCGCCTGCGTGTACTCGATCCTGGCGTTCACCGGCTTCGAGTCGGCGGCGCCGCTCGCCGAGGAGGCCCGCGACCCGCGGCGTACCATTCGCAAGGCCGTGATCTACTCGGCACTCGCCATCGGCGCGTTCTACGTGTTCACCACGTACGCCGCCACGGTGTACAGGGGACCCGGCCATATGACCGATTTCGTCAAGCTCGGCAATGGCGATCCGTGGACTTTCCTGGCCAGAGCCGTCTGGGGAGTGGGCTGGGTGCTCGTGTTCATCGCCATCATCAACTCGGCAGTCGCCAACGCGAACGCCGGCGCCAACGCGACCACGCGCACGTGGTTCGCCATGGGGCGCATCCGCCTGCTGCCGAAGTTCATGGCGACCATCCACCCGCGCTTCAAGTCGCCGCACGTCGCCGTCATCGTGCAGTTCGTGGTGGCGCTGGTGCTGGCCCTCTGGCTGGGCTTCCAGTACACGCCCTACACGGCGTTCATCCTCATGGCGACGATCTTCACGCTGATCCTGATCTCGATCTACATCGTCATCCTGATCGCCTGCATCGCCTACTACTGGCGCTTCCAGCGGCAGCACGCCAACATCCTGATGCACGGCATCATCCCGATCCTCGGCATCGCCGTGTTCGTGCCGGTGTTCCTCACGGCCGCCGGCATCCCGGCCTTCAAGTTCGTCGGCAAGCTGGCCTACCCGATCTCCCTGGCCGGCCCGGTGGTGGGCGTGTGGATGGTGCTCGGCATCGCGTATCTCATCTATCTGAACAGCCGGCACCCGGACCGTTTGGCGGAGACGGGACGAATCTTCTACGACGAGTCGTCGACGGCTCCCGTCGGCGGGACAGAGTCCGGCGACGCTGCCTTGAGTGAGGGATGATGGCGACCATGAAGGTTCGCGAAGGGATGCTTGACGTCCCCGGAGGCCGGGTCTGGTATCGCAGCGTCGGCGAGGGCGGGATACCACTGCTCTGCCTGCACGGCGGCCCGGGGATGACGCACAACTACATCGACCCGCTCGAAGACCTCGGCGATCGCCGCCAGGTCATCTTCTACGATCAGCTCGGCTGCGGGCGCTCCGACCGCCCCGACGACACCTCGCTGTGGACGGTGCCCCATTTCGTGCTCGAGGTGGAGGCGGTGCGTGGCGCCCTCGAGCTCGACCGGTTCCACCTGTTCGGCAGTTCGTGGGGTGGGCAGCTCTCGATGCAGTACATCATGGACTACCAGCCGCCGTCCGTGGTGAGCCTGCTCATGTCGGGCAGCCCGGCGAGCATGCCGCGTTGGGTCGAGGGTTGCATGGAGCTGCTCGCAGAGCTGCCCCCTGACGTGCGCGAGGTGATCGAGCGGCACGAGGCGCAAGGCTTCACCTCGTGCCCGGAGTATCTCGGCGCAGTGAGCGTCTTCTACCAGCGGCATCTCTGCCGCGCGCAGCCTTGGCCCGCGGGCCTTGAGCGTTCATTCGCCGAGATGAGCCCGGTGGTCTACGAAACGATGAACGGCCCGAGCGAATTCACGGTCACGGGCCGCTTTCGCGACTGGGACGTGTTCGACCGGCTGGGCGAGATCACAGTGCCGACGCTCGTCACGGGCGGCCGTCACGACGAGATCCGCGTCGACCACCTGACCGACATCCACAAGGGAATCCCAGGCTCCGAGCTCGTCATCTTCGAGAACAGCTCACACACACCGTTTCACGAGGAGCGCGAACTGTACATGCGCACCGTGAACGACTTCCTCGACCGCGTGGAGGGCGCAATCTGACAGAGTCGGGCGGGCCAACGAGAGCCTCGGCAAGCTGCGCGGCCTCGGCGTCCGGACCGTCTTTCCCGGGCACGGCAAGCCGTTCCCTCTCGCGCAGCTTCCGGGCTGAGAGCGAGGAGCGTCGCAAGGCGCCCGCGCTTCATCCGCTGGCGCTGGCGACTCTGCCAGCGCGCTTGTGGGCGAACCCGTCGTCGCCATCGGCACGTCGGGCAAGGTCATCGGTGTCAACCCGCAGATCATCTCGCAGACGCGCGGGAGCCAGGGTCTCGGGTACGCCGTGCCGATCGCCATCGTGGCCCACGCCTATCTCGGCGACTCGGGCCAGACGCCAAGCGCCCTCATCGCCCGGCACAAGCCCGGCGACGCGATCACGCTGACCGTGCTCCGCGGGGGCCAGACGCGGCAGGTCAAGGCGACGCTCGCCGCGAGGCCGACCGGCGCCTGAGACGCGGCGACGACCTGCGACGGCCCTCTTACTTGGCGACGTAGTGGGCCAGCGCCGCGCCGCTGGAGTCCCGCAGCCAGAGCTCATCGCCTTCGATGGTGTAGGTGGCGGTCTGGGGGAGCGCCGCCAGATACGCGGCCTCCTGCTTCATCAGATCCGCGGGCCCCGCCATCTGCGTCGCGACGATCTGCGCGTCGATCGACATCGCGTCGCCCGAGGTCGTGTAGGTCGTGCTGTACTGGTTGATGCCGGCGTTGCCGGCCAGGCTCCCGTCGGCGCCGAACTTCGCGGTGATGGCGCTCGAGGCAGCCAGCCCCTGCAGCGCGCCCTTGCCGTTGTTGTACGCCAGAGCGCGCCACGCAGTGCCCTCGAGCGTCGTGGGCTGCACGACCGCGTAGCGCACGAGCGTCGTGCCCTGGTCGTCCATGAGCATCAGCGAGTCCGCGGTCACGGCGAACTTGGTCGCCTTGGTCAGCGCCGCGAAGTAGGCCTGCTCCTGCGCCATCGCCGCCGGCGGGCCCGCCATGAGCGTCGCCGCCGGCTGCGAGATCGTGATCCTGTCGCCGGACTGAGTCTCGTAGCTTGCGGTGTAGCGATTCACGCCGCCGGAACCGGACAGCTTGCCGGCGGCGAACGCGGCGGTGACCTCGGTGCCCTTCTCGGTGAGGACCGCTGTCACTCCCGCTATCTCGGTCGCCTTCCAGACCTTGCCCTCGAGCGCCTTGCTGTTGTCGGCGCTGGTGCCGCTCGGACTAGCACTGGAGCCGGCGCCAGAGGAACATCCGGAACTGGCGAGCAATCCCAGCGCGAAGAGGCTCACGGCGGCGAGCGACAGCGCGGAGCGAGAGCAGAACCGGGTCACCATGTACCCGCGTGTGTCCTTGGTGGCGTCGTGGCGAACGTCCATCCGGTCTCCTTCGGTCTCGGCGAGTCCTGGTGCACGGCGAAGCGATGACGAGTCTACAACGCGTCCGGCGGACCAGGCCACCTGCGTCATTCGAGGGCGGGGGTGTGCGCGGCCTCCCCGTTGAAACGTGACTCCGCAGCCGCGTCGCCGGGAACAACACGGCGCAGTACGACGTCACGGTGCCGTCAGGCCGTCGCAAAGCGTCAGTTCTGGCGGTCACTCCGCGGCCGACCGCGACCCCTGCCCAGCGACGCCACACCAGCGCAGCAGCATCAGCGCGACGGCAGCGGCATGGTCGACGAGATCGTCGACCGGCACGAACTCGTCGATGGTGTGCGCCTGTGTCAGGCTGCCCGGCCCGAAAGAGATCGTCGGGGTGCCGGCGACGCGCGTGAAGACCGCGGCGTCGTGCCACGAGTCCAGACCGGAGATCGTGCCCGTCCGACCGACGTCGGCCGCCGCGGCGAGGGTGTCGCCGACGATCGGCTGGTCGGCTCGGACCTCCGCCGGCACGATGTCGCACGGCCACTGCCACTCGGGCGGGTGCTCGGCCAACCAGTCGTCCTCGGCGGCAGCGCCGTTGACGAACGCCTCGACCTCGTCAAAGACGGCCTGACCGGTGCCGGCGGCGTCCACGCGGCCCGGCATGTACTGCACCGACAGGACCGCCTCACACGAGGAGGGGTAGGTCACCATCCACTCGCCGCCCTTGATGACGGTCGGCAGGATGTCCGGGGCGTGGAGGTAGGGGTGCTGGTGCTCGGGACGGCGGCGCCAGTCCTCACGCAACGCGCGCATGGCGTCGAGCACGATCGTCATCTTCTCGATGGCGTTGACGGCTCCGCCTTCACGCCAGTGGGGCTGGTAGCACTCAGAGTGACCGGTGCGCCCGAGCGTCCGCACGATGGGGTTCACGCCGCCGCGACAGGCGACCCAGACGTCGAACGCGGTCGGCTCGGCGCAGAGCCCGGCGTCGGCGCGCACGCCGCGCGCGGCGCACGCGTACGCGCCGGCCCCGCTCGACTCCTCGTCCGTGTCTGTGCAGAAGACGACGTCGCCGGCCAGCCCGACGCCGAGTCGCGCGACTGTCTCCAACGCGAACAGCATGCCGCCGATGCCGCCCTTCATGTCGCAGCTCCCGCGCCCGTAGAGGCGGCCGTCGCGGATCTCGGGTCTGTGCGGGTGGCTGGTCCACTGGCCGATGGGCTCGGCGGAGACTGCGTCGATATGGCCGTTGAGCAGGAGTGAACGGCCGCCGCCCGCGCCGCGCAGGCGCGCGGCGAGCTGCGGCCGCCCCTTGAAGTCGAGGTCGTCGGGCACGACCCGGTTGCCGGTGCCGGTCGCCGGCGGCTCCCACACGTCGGTCTCCGCCCCCAACGCGTCGAGGCGTCGTTTGAGGCAGGCTTGCAACTCGGCCTCCTGGCGCGCCGGATCGCCCGGGTTGCGCGCCGTGGTGTCGAAGGTCACGAGCTCGGAGACGAGCCCGACGAGCTCTTCCTCCCCCTCGCGGACGGCGGCGACGACGCTTTCCTCGAGCGCCGCACGCAGAGCCTCGCTCATCTTTCCTCCTCGGGCTCGTGCGGCGGGTGTCGCCGCGAGCGTTCACGCGCGCACCTGCGGGATCGGGTCTGGCGGTGCAGGTCTCACGGGGCCGTGGCCCGCCGGGCAGAATCGCCCGTCGGGCCACAGCCGAACTGCATCACTCAGGCGGCAGCTCGCCGAAGGTGATGCTGACGTCGATGCCCTGCTTGGCGCTGCGCCGCCGCCAGTAGAAGTACCACAGCAGGCCGGCCACCCATGCCGCCGCGAAGACGATCAGGTTCTTCCCGGTCAGGTCGCGCGACGTCGGATCGATGAACGAGAAGTAGAGGAAAGTGAGGATGAACATCAGGTACAGGACGGCCCCGATGGTCACGAGCGGTATGCCGAGGATCTTCCACGTCCGGTAGGGCGACGAATCCCAGATGCCGCGCGCTTTCTTGCGGTAGGGGAACAGCAGCGCCGAGATGCCGGTGACGAGGAACACCGAGACGAACTGCAGGCCGCCGCCGATGAGCCCGCTCAGGCTGTCCTGGAGCCAGAGCACGTAAACGGCCACGCCCACCGCGAAGATGGCCATCGCGACCGTGAGGTTCTTGATCGGCGAGGCGTACTGCGGGCTGACGTCCGTGAACCACTTGGGCCCCATGCGGTCAAGGCCCCAAGCGAGGAACGCGCGCCCGACGATGAGGATGGCGATTGTGATCTCCAGCCAGATGACGGCGATGAAGGCGAGGAGGATGGCCCACGCCACGATGCCGCTCTTGCCGCTGGCGATCCACGTCAGCGTCAGGTAGTCGGGCGAGTAGGGCGCCGTGTAGCCGGGGACGCCGGCCCCGAAGCTCGCCTGCGCCGCCGCGCTCAGGAAGTTGAAGGCCATGATCCGGTAGAGCCCGAGGACGGTCAGGAAGCCGAGCACGATGGGCACCCAGACGGCGAGGATGTTGGCGCCCAGCAGGCTCTTGTCGGGGCGCTTCACCTCGCCGCTCAGGTAGGCGATAGCGTAGTTGTAGACGAAGAGCGCGTAGACGCCGCTGAACGCGCCCAGCGTGCCGTGCCAGTCCCACGTGGTGGGCAGAGGTCCGGCTGCCTTGATGAACTGGGCATAGGTCAGCGAATGATACTGCGCCGCGATCGCGTCCCAGTTGCCGATGAAACCAGTCTTGCTCGACAGGAACAGGGCGCCGATGAGCACGAGGACGCCGCCGATGGCGGGGATCAGCATGATCTTCTGGATCAGCGCGTAGCTCTTCATGCTGAAGGCGACCGAAAGGTAGCCGACGACCACGGCGATCAGGCCGAGGATGAACAGGCCCGCCTTCGACGCGACCCAGTCGGTGAACCCCGTCCAGCCCATGTACTGGCCGAAGAGCTGCAGAGCGGGGACGCCGAGCCAGGTGGCGATGTACCAGTTCCAGTAGAAGATGGCGAGAATGTTCATGAACACTGCGCCGAGGGCGATCGCCGGATGCAGGATGCGCGAGTTGTAGACGTACTCGCCGCCGGCGCGCGGCATCGAGCCGCTGAGGATGCCCCACACGAGCGGCGCGCCGATGCCGGCGGTGACGGCGCCGATGAGGATCGAGATGAGGAGGTTGCCGGTCGGGAAGAGCGAGAGCCCGATGCCCACCATGAGCCACAGCGTGGCGACGGGCTGGCAGGTCATGAGGCCGGCGCCGAAAGCGTCCCACATGTCGAGGCCGCGCACGAGGCCGCTGGCCTTGCGTGCGAACACCAGATCTTCAGGCATGGACTTCCCCCTGAGTGAAGGATGTGCAGTCGCAGGGCGTGAGTCGGCGCTGCCGGCAACGCCCCTCATACGCAACTCGCCCCGCTGTTCAGGCCATCCGGTCACCTCCGGGTCGCCCGTCCACACGCCGAAAACCATACTATCGAGTGGCAAAGGGGTGTCAAGGAGCGCCGCCACGCCGGCCGCCCCCATCGCGCCAGGCGGTCGCGTGATCGGTGCCGACTCATCCCTGCCCTCCGCCGGCCCCCACTCCGGCCCGGTCGATCTTCTGCCGATAACCCTCCGTGGCGGACGCGGCAGGCGATGACCGCAGCACCGGCGAGCTCAGCGGAAGGACGATCATGGAGAAGCTGACGATCTACATCGGACTCACGATCGGTGGCATCATCGGCGGCTACCTGCCCGTCGTGCTGCTGCACGTGAGCGCCTTCTCCTGGCTGAGCCTCATCTGCGGCTTCGTCGGCTGCCTCGTCGGGGTGTGGCTGGGGTGGAGGCTCACGCTCTGGATCGAGGAGTGAGTCCTCCGCGCCCGGCCCCCTGCGTGGCCGCCGACCTTGCCGACCCCACCAGGAGTCCACGAGCGGCAACCGGCGCGGCAGCGTGCCGCCCACGAGGAGCCGGAACTGGCGGGGATCGAGACGCAGCTGAGGCGAAAACGGCCGGTGGTGGACATCCCGTTGGTCGATGAGGCCAAGGCACAAGCCGCGCGCAAGAGCGAGTGATCCCAGGCCGCGTGGCGCCCGTCACGGCCGCGGCGAGCAGCGGCATCGGGCGGACCGGTCACGGGGATGCTGTCGCTGCGCTCGCGCCCGGGCCGAGTCCGTTCAGCGACCGTCAAGGCCACGCCTCGATCCTTCGGCTGCATCTTGACGTTTGGCTCGTCCCAGTATGTCCACAGCGGACAGCATCAGCGAGCGCGCACGATCGATCTCGGCGCGAAGCCGCGTGCATCTCGTGCCGTGGCAGGGCAGTCTCGCCGCGCCTTGTGCGATAGGGTTGGTGACGCGGGGCGGGCCATGGTCGGCTGCCTGCTACGCCGGCGCTGCTGCGCCGGCCGCTGCTGCGGCCGCGGCTCGGCGGAGTGAGGCCGGGCGGGTATTCCCTGCGAGGCTCTGGGGTCAGAATGGAGAGAGGATGAGTAGCAGCGGGTCGAACAAGCGGCAGCCGGCCGGGCAGGGTCCCGGCGGGACATCACGTTCTCAGACGGGCGGCCGATCGATCCACACCATCAGCCTGCTGATCCTGGTGGGCGTGGTCTTCATTGTGGCCCTTCTGATGGTCGTCTCGCTGGTCGGGTTCGTGGTCGAGCCCGACCCGGCGGTGAAGGCGGGTCCGATGTACGTGACGCTCGCGCTCACCACAGGCGCCGCACTGCTCATGCTCATCATGGCGCTGAACGCGTCGTTCCTGCCGTTCGTGTCCCGTGGACGGGCGCGCGACCTCCAACTCGTCATGTGGGTGATGGGCGTCACCGGTATCGTGACCGGTCTGTTGACGGTCGGTCGAGAGGCCAGCCCGTTCGTGACGCGCCTCGTGCTCGGCAGCCTCGCGTTCATGTTCATCACGGTGCAGAACGCCCGTCTGGCCCAGGCCCGCGCGGCTGCGCGTGCGGGGCAAGCGGGTCCGCCCACCTCGCAGGCGCAGCCGCGTCCCCGCAGCCGACAACGGCGCGCAGGGCGCAAGCGGTGACCTGTCCCGTCGGGGTGCCAAGGAGGTAAGTGGCGGGTGGATCGGGCAGCGTGCCCGCTGCGACGGCTGCTCCGCGGCCGATACCCCCTCCGACTGATGTTCGCTTCCCAGGCGGTCGCTCGAGCCCACCGACGGGTTCACTGCGAATCAACGGTAGACCGCAGGGGAGTCGAACCCCTGACCTCCGCCGTGCGGCGCACGGCCAGCTCGACCCTTGGGCCTCGGGGTCAGTCGGCTCAACCGCAAGGGGCCGCACGCGTGAGCCAAGCTATGCGGTCGATGGTGGCCCCTTTCAGTCTTCCGCGGACTGAAGATCGCGGACGATGGCCGCGAGCCCCTTGGCCAGACCGACGCCGATCGTCGGCTCCTCGCGCGACAGTTGCACGAACGCCGACTTGCCGATCCGCAGCGTCGTGAGTTCACCGGTCGCGGTGACGGTCGAGGAGCGAGGTGCGCCGTCAAGCAGCGCCAGTTCGCCGAAGAAGTCGCCGGACTCGAGTGCATGCCCGTGGCCGTCGGGCGTCTCCACCCGGGCCTGACCATCGAGGATGACGTAGAAGGCGTCTCCCCGGGCGCCGACGCGCACGACCGTCTCCCCCGCCTTGTAGCGCTTCAGCTCGGCGAGACGGATCACCCGTCGCAGGTGCCGCTTGTTCAAAGCCCCGAAGAGAGGGATGCGGGCCATCAGGGGGAGCAGCCCCAGGGCTGCCGTCGCCGGAAGCGCGGCTCCATCCTCCAGAGATCCGACGACCACGTCTCCGGGCTGCCCCCCGTCGACTCGCTCGACAGCCGTGAGGCCGCGATCGGTCGATTCGACCGCGCGCATTCCCTGGATGTCTCGGACGACGGCGACGAGCCCGCGCGCCAGACCCAGACCGATCGCCGGTTCCTCACGGAGGAGCCTCACAAAGTCGGGACGAGTAATGCGTACGGCTGACAGCCCGCCGGCCGAGGTCACCGTTGCCGTCCGCGGTGCGCCGTCGAGAAGGGCGAGCTCCCCGAAGAACGCGTCGGTTTCAAGCATCCGTGTGTGTCCGTCGAGCATCTGCACCTCGGCGTGACCATCAAGGATGGCGTAGAAGGCATCGCCGGACGTACCCGCGCGAATCACCGTCCGGCCATTCGCGTACCATCGCAGGTCGGCCAGGCGGGCCACCTGCCGCAAGTGACGCTTTGAGAGGGACTGGAACAGCGGGACCGTCGATAGGAACGAGACCCATGCGGACCCGGGAGACCGCGATCGGCCCACGTGCGGACTCTTCCCCGTCGCCCCCCTCGCCGGCGCCGATATGGTTACGTGCAGGACCATAGGACCCTCCTTTCTCGCGATGAGACATTCTACGCCGTACCGCCCGAGTCGGTTCCTTTTCGGCCGTTAGTCCCCCCGCCCTCCGGCCTGGCCTGCCCGTTGTCCGGGGAGATGGAAGCGTGCCCGCGACTGCGCCGACTCGCGAGATCAGCACTCGACGGGATCCGCCTCGACGTCGAGTCTCCACCCCACGTGGTCTACGAGGTGATTCTGAATCTCGCGTTGGCCAGCTCCGGCTCCCGGGGGAGTGCTCGAGCCCGACTTGCTCTACCCGCTTCTTCGAGCTGGCGACGTGTCACGCTGGCACGCTCAACCCGTCTACAGCATCCTGATGGTTCATGATCCCAAGAAGCGTCTTGGGTACAACGAAGATTGGCTGAAGACGCAGTACCCCAAGGCGTCTGCATACCTGTCACGCCTTCGCGACATGCTCGCTTCTCGCCCGGGCTACCGGCGCTACTACAACGCAAGTGGCCCTTTCTCGTCGATGTTCAACGTCGCCGACTCCACATTTGCACCGCACAAGGTCGTTCTTCCGAGCATCGGCACTGAACTGGCGTGTGCGCCTGCATGAACTCCGCGCCCGCGGGTTTCACGGTTGAGGCCTATTCGCAGAAGGGTGGGAAGAGCTTCGCGACTCCGCAAGCCCTCGAGCACGTGCGTGTCCCCAAGTACTCACCCGAAGACAGCACCCATGCTGACTTGGCGAGATGCTCCCGGCGTGCCCACGAGGCCGTTGCCGGCGACGCGGGCAGCGGCATCGAGGGAATTGAAGCTGATCTCGACGGTCTAGCGGCGCAGCTGTGGGGACTCACGCCGGCGGAGCTGAAGGATCTCCACCTCAGCCTCGAGGAGAGTCGTGAGAGCCCTGGTACTGTCCAGCTCCTCGCGAGTCTGAAACGGCCGCAGTGCCGCGTGGCAGACGCAATGAGGCGCTCGGCATGTGCCTCCTCGCCAACCTCGCCATCCACGGCACATGGTCCGCGCCGCGCATCGAGGCGCAGCAGCAGTCCTTCTCCACGTAGACGATCGTCCCACCATCTTTCTTGCCGACTTCGCCGATGTCATCAGCGAAGACCGTGTGGCGGGCGCCCGCGGACCCGAGAGAGGAACGTCAGTGGAGCACGATTCTGCCTTCACCCTGCGCGACGTCCTCTCCATGGGCGTCGAGGCGCAGTGCGTCACCCGTGACGGCGCGCGCTACTTCTGGCGCCGCACGTTCGGCGTCAAGGTAGACATGCGGAGCGGCAAGGCGACGCTGCTGACGGACCCGGCTGCGTTGCCTGACGTCACCTGGTTTCCCACGAGCCTGGGATTGAAGCAGCTGGAGGCGAAGGCGCGCGCCCATCCCGCCGCCCCTAGGCCGAGGCGATCTCCCTGAAGAGCACTTTGGCGAACTCGGACCGCATCCCCTCGGCGAGTGCCAAGGAGATAGCGAACGCCTCGTCGCACAACAGGCTCATCTGAAGGTCGAGCTCGGAGATGCCGAGCGCCTCCACCGCGGTCTCGAGCTCGACGCCGCACGCCACCTGCCCGAGCAGCCGCTCGCGCTGTTCACTGGTGATCATTTGTCGAGCTTACCATCGTTGCCCGCGCAGGTGACCGTTGCGGTAGACCCTGAGTGGTCCTCGCCGGAGAGCGTCAGCGGCGCGGCGAACGGCTCGGCCCCACCTGGCCCGACGTCGACTTCGAGGAGAGTCAGGTCGCGGCGCGTCGCACGCTCGAGGGAATCGTCAGCCGGCGTCACTCTGAAGGAGCCGAAGACGGTGCGCGCCTTGCGCACCCTCGCCCTGCCGCAGGTCACTGCCCAGGCCCTGCGCGAGCACCGCAAGGCGCAGCTTGAGACGCGCCTGCGGGTCTTCGAAGAGGCCGGCATCTCCTGCCGCATCCACGACCGGCGGCGTACCCACGCGACGATGCTCCTGCGGTAAGGCCTCCACCCCAAGGTCGTCAGCGAACGCCTCGGGCATGCCACCGTCTCGATCAGCCTCAACACCTGCTCGCACGCCATCCCGGCGATGCAGGAGAAAGCGGCGGCGCTGATCGCGGGGCCGGTGGTCGCGGCGAATCGGCAGACCGTCGTTGGATCGAGCCTGCCCCATCGCGAGCCGCTACGCGCGACGCGAGACTCGCCCGCGGGACTAGCCGATCGCCTCGGCTGGGCCGAAGCCGCCACCCGTGAGCTGCTCGTGCCAAGGCACCACGAAGCATTCCACCCGCGCGCTGAAGAGGCGGCCGCTGAGCTTGCGCTGCACCGCCAGCAGGTCGCGCTCAAGCACGTCGCGCTCGTCATAGAAGAAGCCGCCGAGCTTGCGCTCGTAGGCGAGGCAGTGCTGATGCGCGACCAAGTAGATCGTCTGCACGCCATGTCCGCGGACGATGGCCTCCAGCCAGGTCAGGACGTGGTCTTGCTCTGCTGCAGAGTCCGTCAGCACGAGGGGACCTCCGGGCACGAGCAAGCGGTCGCCATCCTCGGAGCCGATGCGCGTCTCCAACTCGCGCAGGGTCTCCCGCAGGCGGCCATCCACACAGGAGACGAGCAAGGTAGTCACGACCAGTGCCTCCCTTCAGCGATCGGCAAGCGTGCGTTGAGTCTACTCGCCCCGACGCCCCAAAGCGGGCCCAGGCTCGGCAACTTGACGCCGCGCGTGCGTGCTCTCGACACCTCCTCCCACGCCTATGGCTGCGTGTTCGGCACGAGCGCGTCGAGCAGGCTCTTCATGCCTTCCGTGCTCAACTCGGTATGGGTGGAGTCCTTCAGCGTGACGTAGGTGACCGCATCGCCGGCCGCCCGGAGTCGCTGCACGAAGAGCGCCTGTACGGAGTCGTTGGTGAAGCGATGGCCGCGGAAGGCCCCGAGCTTCTCCAGGCCTCGACGGAGCTTCCCGGATGGGTCCCGCGCGACGAGCCAAGAGTCCTTGGCCCACGGGTCTCCGAGCGGCCCGCTCATGCTGGGATCGCCGGAATTGATGACGGTGATAGGGAAGTCCACCCGCCGGCCGAGATACTGCCACGGGGTGGTGAGTTGCATGATGCCGGGGTCCGCCGCCAGGAGCCGGTTCCACATGGGGTCGCTGGCGATCATCCAATCACCGTCGAAGATCACGAGCGACTCCGGGATCGTCGAGCCCGCGCCCTCGAGACCGCCTGC
>Ga0209048_10003432_pt1 | contig 15381 bp, 9 predicted proteins | sample FrelakmetCRP12CR_FD_187146 | JGI IMG/M metagenome (GOLD analysis project Ga0209048, IMG submission 187146) | Freshwater lake sediment microbial communities from the University of Notre Dame, USA, for methane emissions studies - CRP12 CR (SPAdes)... | ecosystem: Environmental > Aquatic >... | reverse complement strand
ATTGAGCAGGATATGAACTACTACGGTGGTCTGCTGCCCCTGCTCAACCCGTATGCGTTGCTCGGTGGATTGGTCTTCGTCTCCCTGTTTATCATGCACGGCGCTAATTTCCTGGTCCGCAAGGTCTCGGATGGGATTGCGAATCCTGCGCAGAAGGTGGCCTTTTCATCCTGGATAGTTGCCACCGTCATTATGGTCACTTTTGTGGTCTTGACATTCTTTTCCACCGATATCCTGACCAAGCCCGGCATCAATGGTCTCGTCCCTGCCATCCTGGCGGCGGTGACCCTGCTCGTAACCGGCTGGCTCATCCGTACCAGGAAAAGCGGCTGGGCTTTTATCACTGGTTCCCTGACGGTTGTCTTTGCCACCATCATGGTCTTCACCGGGTTGTATCCCCGTATTCTTGTCTCCAGCCTGGATCCATCCTGGAGCCTGACCATAATCAACGCTGCATCGTCGCCTTATACGCTCAAGGTAATGACCATCGTGGCAGCCATTTTTGTACCAATTGTGCTGGTCTATCAGGGTTGGACCTACTGGATCTTTCGAAAACGCGTTGAAACGAAACCAGAGAATCTCACGTACTAAATCCTGACGAAAACTCAGATAACCCAAAAAGGCGCTCGCGGCGCCTTTTTAAGTTGGATAAGCCAGTTTTCTGAGGATCGGTTTGGTGATGAGGATGCCCCAAAGACCCAAGTCCCGTTTGGGAGTCAGGCCTGTTATTGCTGATAAAATATGATTGTTTATTCATAAGCATATACAAGCAAGATGAAAAATGTCTGAGCTAATTCTAGTCACGGGAGCAACAGGTTATATTGGCGGGCGGCTTGTACCACGCCTTCTGGAGGCAGGCTGCCAGGTCCGTTGCCTGGTGCGCGATGCGACCCGCTTGCAGGGCTATCCCTGGCTTGCTCAAGTTGAAGTCTCGCAGGGAGATGCTCTCGATCCCGCCTCCCTGATCGAAGCGATGCAAAATGTCTCGTCGGCTTATTATTTGATCCATGGGATGCAGGGGGATAAAGTGGATGCCGAGCGTGACTTGCGAGCAGCTCAAAACTTCGCAGACGCAGCCGAGCAGGCGGGTTTGAACCGTATTATCTATTTGGGCGAACTGGTAGACCCAACCGCTAATCTCTCCCCCTACCTGCGTTCCCGCAATGAAACCGGGTACATCTTACGCCAGGGGCGGGTTCCGGTTACCGAGTTTCGGGCGGGGATGATTATTGGTTCAGGCTCTGCTCTGTTCGAAATGATCCGCTATCTGACAGAACGCCAACCACTGCTTCTCTGTCCGCGCTGGTTCTATTCAATGGCTCAACCCGTCGCCATCCGGGATGTGCTCGCCTACCTTACTGCTGCACTAAAGACGCCTGAGAGCGTAGGTAAATTGATAGAGATCGGAGGTGCCACCCGCTTGCGTTACGCCGACATGCTGCGCGGTTACGCCCGCGAGCGCGGCCTGAAGCGCTTGCTCATCCACACGCCATTCTATACTCCGCGGCTCTCGGCTTACTGGGTGCACATGGTCACGCCCATCCACTGGCGCATTGTCCTGCCACTCATCGAGGGTTTGCATGCCGAGAGTATTGTGCATGACGACCTGGCTCACAGTCTCTTTCCCAAAATCCAACCTCTCGATTATCAAACCGCAGTACACCTTGCCCTGGAACGTCTTCTAAGCGATACCGTCGAAACCTCCTGGAGCGGCGCACTCGTCGTTACGCAGGGCGATGCTCGCCCGTTGATGTTGACTTCCACTGAAGGAATGATGATCGAACGACGCCGCATCCTTGTGGACCTGCCGCCTGCTCCAGTTTTTAGGGCTTTTACCGGGTTGGGTGGAGAACGCGGCTGGTTGTACTTGAACTGGACCTGGCAAATTCGCGGCTGGATGGATAAACTGGTCGGTGGTGTAGGTTTGCGCCGTGGCCGCCGCCACCCGGACGAAATCCGCGTTGGCGAGTCGCTGGATTTCTGGCGGGTCGAGGCTGTCGAACCGGATCGGCTCATCCGTCTGCGGGCGGAGATGAAACTGCCTGGCAAGGCTTGGCTGGAATTCCAATCCATTCCACAACCCGATGGAAAAACGCTGCTGACTCAGAGCGCTTATTTTGCCCCGCGCGGGCTGGCAGGTTTTCTCTACTGGTACTTCCTTTATGCCATTCATAGCTTCATCTTTAGTGGATTGATCCGGAAGGTTGCTGAACGGGCGCAGGCGCTGGTCCTGTAGCAGGGTATTTGCGTGACTCCTGATAAACTGATCCTTGTCACCGGTGTTACCGGTTATGTTGGCGGTTGTTTAATCCCTCATTTGCTTGAAAGAGACTATCGGGTGCGTATTTTGGTGCGCAATCCAGCGCATTTGTCCGGACGGCCCTGGCTATCGCGGGTTGACGTCGCGCAAGGTGACCTACAGTCCCCGGGTATCCTGGATCAATCTTTGCGGGGCGTGTCGACGGCATATTACCTTGTCCATAATATGAACAGCGGACGAGATTATGTTAAAAGGGAAATTGATTCAGCCCGCAATTTTGCTTCTGCCGCGGGGGCAAACGGAGTGGAACATATCATTTATCTGGGTGGACTTGCTGATCCCAGAGACGATATTGGTTTGCACTTGCGTTCGCGCATACAAACGGGAGATATCCTGAGACAGGGAAGCGTTCCGGTCACAGAATTCCGCGCCAGCTTGATTATCGGGTCGGGGAGTATTTCATTCGAAATGATCCGTTACTTGACTGAACAATTTCCGATCATGTTCGGCCCGATTTGGATGCATAACCATACCCAACCGATTTCTATTCAGAATGTGCTGGACTATCTCCTGACAGCATTGAATAACCAAACCTGTCGCGGGAAAATCTACGAGATTGGCGGGAAAGATGTACTCACCTACGCCGAGACAATGTCCATCTACGCGCGTTTGCGTGGGTTGAGGCGTCGAATCATCACCTTGCCGGGAATGCCTGTAAAGTTCATGGCTCATTTGGCAGGTATATTTACACCAGTCCCGACCAGAATTGCCAGTCCCCTCCTTGGAGGAATGCGCACTGATAGCGTGGTGCGTGACGAGGCAGCCAATCGGGATTTTCCACAGATACATCCATTGAATTATGAGGCTTCAGTCGCGATGGCTTTGGAACATCTATCTCCAGTGAACCTTGAACCCATACGGGATAATGGCCTCTCTTCGTTTAGAATTAAGCGGGAAGGTTTTTTCATTGAGAACCAAAAGATCAGGCTCGAGGCCGGGACCGAACAGGTGTACCGGGCGGTTTCTGGCATGGGAGGAAAAAGCGGCTGGTTGTACCTGAACGGGTTGTGGCAGTTGCGGGGTTTCCTGGACAGGCTGGTTGGAGGACCTGGATTGCGCGGACGGAGCTCGGAGAGTACCCTGTCCGAAAATGATGTCGTGGATTATTATCGCGTCGAGGCGATTGAGCCAGGGCAGATGCTCCGGCTTAAAGCGGAGTTGAAATCTCCGGGGCAGGGCTGGATGGAATGGCGCACCATGCCCGGTGGTGCAGGAACGATACTTTCACAGACAGCCTTCTTTGCGCCCAGGGGTATGCTGGGATTTGTATACTGGTATCTCCTGTGGCCAGTGCATACACTGGTGTTCACAGGACTGATCCGGGAGATCGCCCGGCGGGCGAGGGAACTCAAGGATTCGTAGAGGAGGAGATTTCCATGAAAATAAATTTCAAAATGTGGGGCAAGGCTCTTTCCACTCTGGTAAAAATTGACAAAAAGGAAGAGTGGGACGCGCTTGATCCTGTTTCGAAATGGCTGATCGCCACTCGTTCGGCTGTGACGACTGTGACGGTTTATGCCTGTACCATTGCCGGACTACTGGCATGGCGAGAGCATCATTTTTCTTTCCTGCCCTGGCTGGTCGTTACACTTGGTCTATTCGTTGCTCATGGGACGAATAACCTGCTCAATGACTACACCGATTTCAACCGCGGCGTGGACAAGGACAACTATTTCCGCACGCAATACGGCGTCCACCCGCTGGTGCAGGGTTTTTGGACCAAGCGCGAGCAAATTGCCTGGTTCCTGATCAGCGGGGTGCTGGCTTTTCTATCGGGCATCTACGCACTTTTCTACACCAATTTTTCTCCAGCGGTCATTTGCCTCTTCGCAATTGGCGCGCTGGTCTTGTTGTTTTATACTTGGCCGCTCAAGTATTTGGGACTGGGCGAATTGTCCATTTTTTTGATCTGGGGACCGATCCTTGTGGCAGGCGTATACATCGTCCTGATGCATGGCTGGACGGATAATGTATGGAATATCGCCCTTGCAGGCGTGCCTTTCGGACTGAGCGTGGTCAGCATCAATCTCGGCAAGCATATCGACAAATCGGAGGAGGATAAGAAAAAAGGCATTGGTACGTTGCCAGTCCGGATTGGGGAAAAGGCGGCGCGTTACGTTAATATGGCTGTGTTTATCCTGATTTACGCCATCATCCTCTATCTGGTCTTCGTGCCTTTTTATTTCACGCCGGTGATGCTCATCGTTTTTCTGGCTGGGAAACGCCTGCTGTATTCCGTGGGCGTATTGACCAAACCACGCCCAGCCGAACCTCCCAAGGAATGGCCGGGCTGGCCCACCTGGTTCTCTGGTTTTGCCTTTTACCATAACCGCTTGTTTGAAAACCTGTTCCTTTTGGGTCTGCTGGCCGACACGCTTCTGCGATTATTTACCAATTTCTGGCCGGTGAGGTAGACGCCTCGCCCTTATGAAAGTCATCCCCCGCCTGTTAAGCCTTGCCCGGGACAACCGCATTGCCTTGGCGGGCGCGGTTCTATCCGGTCTCCTGACCGGTCTGTTGACCATCTGGCAGGCAGCCGGATTGAGCCGCGTTGTGGCCGGGGTCTTCCTGGGTGGGAAGTCGTTATCGGATGTAACGGGGATTCTCAGGCTGTTAATTCTTATCGTAGTTTTGCGGTCATTCCTCGCTTGGGGGAGTGAAGTCTGTGCTACGGCAGTGGCGGTCCGCGTCAAAAACGATCTGCGACAGCGGCTGTTTGACAAAATTCTGAGTCTCGGTCCGACTTACACCCGCAGCCAGCGCACCGGAGAACTGGTCAACTCGGCGGTCGTGGGAGTGGAAGCGCTGGATGCCTATTTCAGCCAATACCTGCCACAGTTATTCATCGCCGCACTTGTCCCGTTATCCATTCTGATAGCCGTCTTTCCCCGTGATCCGCTTTCGGGGCTTGTGTTGCTGCTGACCGCACCGCTTATCCCAATCTTCATGTACCTGATCGGAAAAACCGCTGAAAGGCTGACCAAACGCCAGTGGGATACGCTCAGCCTGCTGAGTGCCCATTTCCTCGACAGCCTGCAGGGGTTGACCACGCTCAAGGAGCTGGGCCGCAGCCGGGATCACGCCAACTCGATTGCCCAAGCCAGCAACCGCTTCCGCGATGTGACCTTGAGTGTCCTGCGCGTCACATTCCTTTCGGCGTTGGTGCTCGAACTGGTGGCCACGGTCAGCACGGCGGTTGTGGCAGTGGAAGTTAGTTTGCGCCTGCTTTACGGACAGCTTGCCTTCCAGCAGGCTTTTTTTCTTCTGCTCCTGGCACCGGAATTTTATATCCCGCTCAGGATGCTCGGTCTGCGTTTCCACGCCGGGATGTCGGGAACAACTGCCGCGCGGCGGATTTTTGAGATATTGGATGCACCTGTTTCAGATGATCAGGGATCAGGGATCAGGGGTAGGGATTTTCCTCCGAGATCCTTGATCCCTGTTTCCCATATCGCCTTTGTAAATCTCTCTTACGTATACCCGGGTGAGAGTGTGCCTGCCTTGCGAGACATCAGCTTGGAAATCTATGCCGGGGAGCACATTGCCCTGGTAGGGTTAAGCGGCGCGGGTAAAAGCACCCTGGCCGCCCTGCTGCTGCGATTTATCCATCCGGACAACGGGTGCATTACCATTAACAATGAATCATTGGCTGAGATTCCTCTCGAATCCTGGCATCAATTGATTGCCTGGGTCCCCCAGGATCCACACCTTTTCCATGAAACGATTGCTGCCAACCTGCGCCTGGCGCAACCGGATGCCTCAGATGAGCAACTTGCCAATGCAGCCCGAGCCGCGCACCTGGAGGAGTTTATTCAGTCTTTGCCACAAGGATACGAAACCGTGGTTGGCGAAGAGGGGGCGCGTCTAAGCGGCGGGCAGGCCCAACGTCTGGCCCTGGCGCGGGCTTTCCTAAAAAACGCTCCCATCTTGATCCTTGATGAACCGACCTCCAGCTTGGACCCGGAACAGGAAATGCTGGTGGAGTCCGCCATGCACGACCTGATGCGCGGTCGCACCGTCATTACCATTGCCCACCGGCTGAACACGGTCTTTCAAGCCGACCGGATTTTCGTTCTGGAGCAGGGTCGCCTGGCGGAAGAAGGAACGCATCGCGAGCTGCTGGCTCAGGGAGGTATCTATTCCCGGTTGGTGGGCGCTGCCGGGCAAACGGTGGATATTAGCACCAAGCCTTTTGGACTTCCAGCAAATTATGAAGTTGTGTCCCCGGACCTTCGTGGTTCATTCACTGATGCACAACCCTCCATCCAGAGTCCATCCTCTATTGTCCGCCTTCTTGGTTTCCTGAGCGGCTCCTGGAGTTGGGTGGCACTTTCGGTGCTGCTTGGAGTGCTGACGGTCGGAAGCAACGTCGGCTTGATGGGCACATCCGCTTTCCTCATTTCTGCTGCCGCGCTGCATCCGGAGCTTGGCACATTGCAAGTGGCCATCGTCGGCGTGCGTTTCTTTGGGATTGCGCGCGGCGTTTTTCGCTACAGCGAACGCCTGACTTCCCACAATGTTACCTTTCGCTTGCTTGCCCGCCTGCGCACCTGGTTCTACCGGGCACTGGAACCGCTTGCCCCGGCCCGCCTTATGCAATATCGCTCCGGAGACTTGCTCTCCCGCATCGTCGCCGACGTGGAAACCTTGGAGAACTTTTATGTACGGGTGATCGCTCCACCGCTGGTGGCGACGATCGTTGCGGCCGGGATGATGATTTTCCTTGGTTGGTATGACTTGCACCTAGCCTGGGTCTATCTGGCCTTTACGCTTGTGCTTGGGATAGGTGTGCCCTTGCTCTCCTGGATCCTCAGCCGCCGCTCCGGATCCGAGCTTGTCTCCCGCCGTGCCGCACTCCAGGCCCGCCTGGTGGATGGCATCCAGGGGCTGGCGGATGTACTCGTTTTTGGACGGGGCGCTGACTACTCCGAGCGCCTCGTGGCAGATGGAAAAGCCTGCAGCCAGACCCAGCGGCACCTAGCCTCGCTCACCGGATTTTCCGGTGCACTGACCACCCTGTTGGTGAACCTGGGCATGCTGGCAGTGCTGGCGCTTGCCATCCCCCAGGTCGTGACGGGACAGGTCTCCGGTGTAATGTTAGCCGTGCTGACTCTATCAGCATTGTCCGGGTTCGAGGCGGTCATGTCGCTTCCGCTTGCCGCGCAAACGCTTTCATCCAGCATGCAGGCTGCCCGGCGACTGTTCGAAGTGGTGGATGCACAATCGGCCGTCCGAGAATCTTTATCGGTTCGACACGCTGCGTTCTTTGAATCATCGGATATCCCTCACGAATTACAAATAACCGATCTCACGTTTTCTTACCCCGGCCAATCCCAGCCGGCTGTGCAGGATATATCTTTCCGACTGACTCCCGGAAAACGGATTGCCATAGTCGGGCCGAGCGGGGCAGGGAAATCCACTCTGGTGAATCTTCTGCTGCGCTACTGGGATTACTCGCAGGGCAGGATTTTGCTGGATGGGTGCGATTTCCACGAATTTCCCCAGGAGGATGTAAGGGCGCTTGTCAGCGTTATCTCCCAGCGGACATATTTCTTTAACGATACCATCCGTCAGAATTTGCTTCTGGCCAGGCCAACGGCGACCGGGTCTGAGATCGAAAACGCTGCGCAACGTGCACAAATCCATGCATTCATTGCCGGGTTGCCGAAGGGATATGAAACGATCATCGGCGAGCGCGGTTTTCGCCTCAGTGGCGGGGAACGACAGCGGCTGGCGATTACGCGTGCTTTTCTAAAAAATGCTCCCATCTTCCTACTGGATGAACCGACCGCCAACCTTGACCCGCTCACCGAGCGAAACCTCCTCGATATGTTTTTTTCGTTGACACAAGGGCAGTCCCTCCTGCTCATCACCCACCGGCTGGTGGGATTGGAGAATATGGATGAAATCCTTGTGCTTGACCATGGACGCATTATCGAAAGAGGCGCCCATGCCGACCTTTTGGCTTTGGGTGGTCTCTACCGCCGTCTATGGGATTTGCAAAACCGCTTTCTATCTGACAGAACCGTGGCATGAACCGCTTGCACCACCTCTGGTTACATGCTATAATGCGCACGAACTTGAACGCTTGGTTCATCCTGTCAGGATGACAAGTTGATTTATCTGAAAACTTACCCAACCTCTTAAAATCGAAAATCCAAACAAGCCCGCTCTGGGGGCGCTTGTCCTTTGACTATTCCCCTCTTCCAATTTTTCAAACTAAACCTTGAGACAGCCAAATGAACATTCTTGAACTTGAAAATAAACCCCTGGCCGAATTGCGTGACATGGCCAAGGAATTCAACGTGCCAAATGCCCTCCGCTTGAAAAAGGAAGCCCTCATCCTGGGCGTCTGCCAGGCGGAAGCTGCCCAGCAGGGCATCGACATGCGCGGCGGCATCCTCGAGATCATGAGCGAAGGCATCGGTTTCCTGCGCTCGGCGCGTTACAACATCGGTGAAGACGATGTGTATGTCTCGCAGGCGCAGCTCAGGCGCTATGAAATGCGCTCCGGCGATCTGGTGATCGGTCATGTGCGCCCGCCCCGCGAATCAGAGCGACACTTTGGACTGATCAAAGTTGAATCTGTCAACGGGATTGATCCGGAAGAGGCCCGCCGGCGGCCGCGCTTCGAAGATCTTACCCCCATCTTTCCAGACCGGCGTTTTGACCTGGAAACCCGGGGCGACATCCTTTCCACCCGTCTGATCAACCTGATCGTTCCCATTGGGCGCGGCCAGCGTGGGCTGATTGTCTCACCCCCCAAGGCTGGAAAGACCACCATCCTGAAACAGATCGCCAACGCGATTTCCACACAATACCCGGATGTAACTCTGATGGTCGCCTTGATCGGCGAACGCCCGGAAGAAGTTACTGACATGGACCGCTCGGTGGATGCTGAAGTGGTCGCTTCGACCTTTGACGAGCCGGTCACCTCCCATGTCCGCACGGCGGAGATCGCCCTCGATCGGGCCAAGCGCCTGACCGAGATCGGCCGCCACGTGGTCATCCTGGTGGACTCAATTACCCGCCTGGCGCGTGCTTATAACCTGGTTGTCAACCCATCCGGGCGCACCCTTTCAGGTGGCATGGACCCCTCGGCTTTATATCCACCCAAGCATTTCTTCGGGGCGGCGCGTAACATTGAAGAAGGTGGTTCATTGACCATCATCGCCACCTGCCTGGTGGATACCGGTTCCCGCCTGGACGATGTGGTTTACGAAGAGTTCAAGGGTACTGGCAACATGGAATTGATCCTGACGCGCAAGCTTCAGGAACGCCGCATTTTCCCGGCTGTGGACATTGAACGTTCATCCACCCGCCGTGAAGATTTGTTGCTCGGCCCGGATATTCTTCAACGTGTTTGGACCATGCGCCGCATGTATATCCAGATGGTGTCCCCGCCTCCGCAGGGAGCGGGCATGGATGCGGCAGTGGCAACCGAGGCACTTTTACAGCGCATCTCCAAAACCAAGAATAACCAGGAATTTTTGGAAACTCTGACCGAAGGCCTATGAACCAAATTGGTAAATCTGCCAAATCCCCCCGGCTTTTTAACGGTATTTCCTGGGGAATAACGGCGCTTTTCGTTGCCGTACTTTTGGGTTTTACGCTTTGGAAGATCACTCCTCAGCAGGTGTCTGCCGCGCCCGTACCCACTCCAACCAAGGCAGGGGCACCTGGCTCCCTTCCCACTGCGACAGGGCTGGATGCAGGAGCACAGGCCATCGTTCGGCATATCGTGCTTAAAACGGAAATTTCCTCGAGCACCAATTTCAATACCGTCGAATACACTGTTGCACGCGGCGATTCTGTTTTTGGAATAGCCAAGGCACATAATATCAAACCGGAAACATTATTGTGGGCCAATTACGACATCCTGCAGGACAGCCCGGACAGCATCCGTCCTGGGCAAATTTTGAATATCCCCCCGACGGACGGTGTCTATTATAAGTGGCAGGTGGGGGATACCTTGGATTCGATCTCCAAAAAGTTTGACACCAGCGTGGATGATATCCTGAACTGGCCGGGCAATAATATTGACCTGACCAACCCCGATATTAAACCTGATTCGTACGTCATGGTTCCCGGCGGGCACCGCGAATTTGTCCAATGGATTATCCCGACCGTGGCGCGTGGGCGCTCAGGTACGGCCTCGATTGGCGGAGCCGCCTGTCCCAATGGTGGACCGGTGGGGAGCGGAGCCTTCATCTGGCCGACTGCCAACCACTTCCTCTCTGGCAACGATTATTGGTCTGGCCATCTTGGGATTGACATTGCCGCCGGGGAAGGTGCACCGATCTGGGCAGCGGATGCGGGAGTCGTGACCATCGCTCAAGGCGGCTGGAATGGCGGCTATGGCAATGTGGTCATGATTGACCACGGAAACGGTTATGCTACATTGTATGGCCACTTGAGCCAGATTAATGTTGTGCCGTGTCAGGGTGTCTATGCCGGAACATCAATCGGCTTGGCTGGAGATACCGGAAATGCCTTTGGCGCGCATTTGCACTTTGAAGTGCGCCTGAATGGCGATTTTGTCAACCCTCATTATGTTTTACCGGCACCTTAAGATCATAAAACCCCGATTTCTAACCAAAATATGGACGAACAAATCCTGCGCAAGTCACTTTCTGATATTCCACTGGGTGGTTTGCGAATCTTTGAGCAGACTGGTTCCACCAACGACATAGCCCTGGCCTGGGCGGCGGATGGCGCACCGGACTTGGCACTGGTCTATGCTGAAGAGCAAACCTCCGGCCGCGGCCGGGGTGACCGCCGCTGGTTTACCCCGCCGGGGACAGCTTTGGCATTCAGCCTGGTCCTGCGACCTTTGCCCGGCGAGGAATATTCCGTACCGTTACACACGGGCTTGGGAGCTATTGCTGTCTGCGAGGCTCTGGGAATGCGCGGACTTCACCCGGAGATTAAGTGGCCGAATGATGTTTTGCTCAGCCGCCGCAAAGTCTGTGGCATATTGACTGAGGCCGTCTGGATGGGAGAAAAAGTGGACAACATCGTTCTGGGGATCGGGGTGAACGTTAAACCAGAAGCGGTCCCGCCCCCTGACCAGCTAAATTTCCCGGCGACCAGCCTCGAAGCCGAAATGGGAAAGAGTGTGGACCGGCTGACCTTGCTCAAAGATATTCTCCAGGCCATTCTCTACTGGCGCAGTCTGCTGACAAAGGATGTTTTTCCAAATGCCTGGGAAAATTACCTGGCTTTCCGTGGGGAACAGGTGGAAATTCGGGCAGAGGGAGCCGCAACGAGAACAGGGCGGGTTGAAGGATTGGAACGGGATGGAAGTCTGTGTCTGCGTTCCCAGGATGGGCAAATTTTCATGGTCCAATTTGGAGAAGTGCATCTGCGTCTGGTCTTGTGATATACTTTTATTGGATAATTATGCAATTTGCCTTGTAAATGTCGGCAATTATGTTGAAGAGGTAACCTATGCTTGATAATTTGCGTGACCAGTCTTCTTTCCAGGAAGAAGAAACCCCGCCGGATCCCAACGAATCCAAACCTCCCAAGCCGCGTATGCAAATTCGCAGCATTGACCAGATTACCGGCATGTCTGCCCGGCAGCGTTTTACCCTGGCAGTGATGCTTTTGATTATCGTTGGTTTGCTGGGGACGATGCTTTTGTTGATTTCCGGGAAGATAGTTCCGTCTTTTATGTAATCGGCGCATGCGATCAATTGACTGACGGCATATAAAAATAAAAGCGGTGCTCAATAAGAGCACCGCTTTTTGTTTGTGGGAGGGCCGTCAGCTAGTCAACGAACTATAGAATCATTTCAACGGCATTTCAAACTGGGTTCCCGGTTCTTGGGCTGGGTCGCCGTTGGTTTTAACTCCGACGCGTTTGAGTTCAGCTGTGGCGATGCGGGCGATGGAGACCACCCGGTCGCCTTCCTTGACGTCCATCATGTGATTGCCGCGGGTGGCGCGCCCGGCTTTCTTGACCTCCTTGACCTTCATGCGCAGTACCATGCCGTTGGCCGAGATGATGGTCAGGTCGTCAGCTTCCTGGACGACCCGCGCCGCGGAGATGATGCCGATCTTGTCTGCTGCGTTTTTAGCGATGGTTTGTATGCCGCTTGTGGCGCGACCCTTGGCCGCGTATTCTGTCAACGGAGTGCGCTTGCCGTAGCCCTGGGTGGTTACCAGTACCAGGTCACCGCCCTTTTCAATTACTTCCATGCTGGTGACTTTATCATTGCTGGATAGTTTGATTCCGGTCACACCGCCCGCGCCGCGGCCCATGCTGCGGACTTTGTTTTCAGAGAAGCGCAGGGCTTTGCCCTGTTCGGTGACCAGGATGATTTCGCTGTCACCATGCGTCAGGCGTGCCCAGTCGAGTTCATCGCCGCTTTCCAAACCGATGGCAATGATACCTGAGGGTCGAACGGCGGAGAGTTCGGAGAGAGCCATGCGTTTTATTTTTCCGTTACGCGTGGCCAGTGTAATATAGCCTGCCGACTCAAAGTTCGGGACAGACAGGGCGGCTGTGATGACCTCATTTGCATCCAGCGAAAGGACATTGACCAGCGGGATGCCTTTGGTGGTACGGTCGGCATCCGGGATCTGATAGACTTTTTCGGAGTAGACCTTGCCATGGTCGGAAAAGAACAGCATTGTGTCGAGCGAGCGGGCCGGGATCAGGGTCAGGACTTCGTCTTCTTCCTTGGTGGCGTGCCCGGTGACACCCTTGCCGCCCGCGCCCTGGGAGCGGTAGGCGGTCGCAGCCACGCGCTTGACGTAGCCGCGGGCGGTAAGCGAGATCAGGACCGCCTCATCCGGTACCAGGTCTGACTCGCTCAGGTTCTCGACTGCTTCTGCGGCAATGTGCGTACGACGCTCGTCGCCATACTTGTCCGAAAGTTCCCGCAGGTCCTCCTGGATCAGGGTCAGGATCATCTTGGGATGGGCAAGCAGGTCTTCAAAGTGGGCTATCTGTCCTTTGACCTGTTTATACTCATCTTCAATTTTTTGGCGCTCGAGGGCTGCCAGTCGGCGCAACTGCATGTCGAGGATGGCAGTGGCCTGGAGTTCGGATAATTTGAAGCGCTTCATCAGGCGCTCTTTGGCTGTATCGGCATCCGGGGACTCTTTTATGGTCTGGATGACTGCGTCCAGGTTATTGAGCGCAATTGTCAGTCCCTCGAGGATGTGGGCTCGCGCACGCGCCTTTTCCAGCTCGAACTGTGTGCGCCGGGTGATGACCACCTGCCGGTGTTCGAGGAATATTTGCAAGGCTTTCTTGAGTGGCAGCAGGCGCGGCTCGCCATTCACCAGCGCCAGCATCTGGACGCCGAAGGTAGTCTGGAGTTGTGTGTATTTATACAGTTGGTTGAGCACTTTCTTCGGTTGGGCGCCGCGCTTAAGTTCGATGACGATGCTCATGCCGCGCCGGTCGGACTCATCCCGCAGGTCCGAGATGGTATCCATTTTTTCATTACGCACCAGGTCAGCGATGCGCTCAATCAGGGTGGATTTATTGACCTGGTAAGGGATCTCGGTGATGACGATGCGGTACCGGTTGCCGGCCATCTCTTCGATGTGGGCATTGCCCCGCAGAATGATGCGTCCCCTGCCGGACCCATAAGCGGCTTCGATGCCTTCCGTCCCGACAATGATACCGCCAGTGGGGAAGTCGGGTCCTGGGATGAATTTCATCAGGAATTCAATGGGCACATCGTCCATTGTGTCGTAATTGTTGATCAGGTAGATCAAGGCCGCGGCCAACTCCTTCAAGTTGTGGGGTGGGACATTGGTTGCCATGCCCACGGCAATACCGGTCGCACCGTTGAGCAGCAGGTTGGGGATCCGGGAGGGCAGGACGGTGGGTTCCTGGAGCGAGCCGTCAAAGTTGTCGGTAAAGTCCACCGTGTTTTTATCGAGGTCGGCTAGCATTTCTTCAGCCATCTTGTGCAGCCGGGCTTCGGTGTAACGCATGGCAGCCGGGGCATCACCGTCCACCGAGCCGAAGTTACCCTGCCCGTCAACCAGCAGGTAGCGCATGGAAAAATCCTGCGCCATGCGAGCCATGGATTCATAGACGGCTGCATCACCGTGCGGGTGATATTTACCCAGCACCTCACCGACGATACGGGCGGATTTCTTGTAAGCAGTGTTGGCGCGGATGCCCATGTCTTGCATCGCGTACAGGATGCGGCGGTGGACGGGCTTCAATCCATCGCGGGCATCCGGCAGGGCCCGCGCAACGATAACGGACATGGCGTAATCAAGATAGGCTGTCCGCATGGTCTCGTCAATATCCGCCACCTGGATGGTGCCGATATTTTGTTTGGCGGGTTCCGGGGTCTGGCTGGTGGGTTCGGGTTCTACCATATTTGTCCTCACGCGGTAAGGGCACAGCGCTGCTGTGCCCCTACGGGGTAATCGAATTAGCCAAGGAATTATACCGCAAACGGCTTGTCAAATCGATGGCGGGCAGGTATAATCCCGCCTTGCTTGTTCGGGGCGTGGCTCAGTCCGGTTAGAGCGCTGCGTTCGGGACGCAGAGGTCGGCGGTTCAACTCCGCCCGCCCCGACAGGAATTATTCCGCCGAATCCCAATCGGCGGTTTTTTGTGCCTGCCAGGGTCGGTGTTTTCCCCTGCGGGGATGATACACCTCTGCCCGCCCCGACAGTAATTATTCCGCCGAATCCCAATCGGCGATTTTTTGTGCCTGCCAGGGTCGGTGTTTTCCCCTACGGGGATGATACGCCTCTGCCCTCCCCGACAGGAATTATTCCGCCGAATCCAAATCGGCGGTTTTTTGTGCCTGCCAGGGTCGGTGTTTTCCCCTACGGGGGATGTTACGCCTCTGCCTGCCCCGACAGGATTTACTCCTTACCTTTCTAAATAAGACTCCCAAAATCGGGAGTCTTTAGTTAATTACGAAAATGTCATTTTTCCTCCTTGACGGATTTTAGGGGGCGGGTGTATCCTATCATCCTAACTAAATACCTCGTTAGGCGAGGCGTCTGCGTGATAAACAGGCCATTGTCCCGAAACGTCGAAAGATGCCAAGGGATAGACCAGGCCGGGCCGG
>Ga0209048_10003431_pt1 | contig 15382 bp, 20 predicted proteins | sample FrelakmetCRP12CR_FD_187146 | JGI IMG/M metagenome (GOLD analysis project Ga0209048, IMG submission 187146) | Freshwater lake sediment microbial communities from the University of Notre Dame, USA, for methane emissions studies - CRP12 CR (SPAdes)... | ecosystem: Environmental > Aquatic >... | reverse complement strand
GGCGCGGTGATCATCGACATGGCCGCCGAAGGCGGCGGCAACTGCGAGCTCACCCGGCCCGGCGAGCAGTACAACCACCCCAACGGCGTGTTCATCTACGGGCCGCTCAACGTCCCCGGCATGCTGCCGGTGCACGCCTCCGACCAGTACGCTCGCAACCTCATGCACTTCCTCACGCCCTTCATCAAGGAGGGCGAGCTCGCGCTCGACTGGGACGACGAGATCCTCAGCGGTAGCGTGCTCACGCGGGACGGCGCGATCGTGAACGACGCCGTGCGCACGCTCGTCGAAGGTGGCGCGCCATGATCGAGGGCTTCGCCGCTGTGTACATCTTCCTGCTCGCGGCCTTCACCGGCTACGAGATCATCTCCAAGGTGCCGGTGATTCTGCACACGCCGCTGATGAGCGGCTCCAACTTCGTGCACGGCATCGTGGTGGTCGGCGCCATGGTGGCGCTGGGCCGTGCCGACACGACCCCGGAGCGCATCATCGGCTTCGTCGCCGTACTGCTCGGCACCGCCAACGCGGTGGGCGGCTACGCCGTCACCGAGCGCATGCTCGAGATGTTCAAGAGCACGAAGGAGAAGCAGGCGTCGGCCAAGGCGGGCGGCGATGAAGGCTGACCTCATCCAGGCGAGCTACATCGCCGCGACCCTGCTGTTCATCCTCGGCCTCAAGGGCATGAGCTCGCCGCGCACGGCGCGGCGCGGCATCATCTGGGCCGGCGTCGGCATGCTGGTGGCCGTGGTGGCCACGTTCTTCGAGCCCGACATGACCAACTACCTGCTGATGGTCATCGCGGTGGCCATCGGGGGCTCCGCCGCCTACGTGGCCGCCAAGAGGGTCGCGATGGTCGATATGCCGCAGATGGTCGCCATCTACAACGGCATGGGCGGCGGCGCGGCGGCGCTGATCGCCGCCGCCGCGTTCTCTCATCCCACGACGATGTCGGCGAGCTTCGCCATCCTCGGTGTCACCGGCGCGCTGATCGGCTCGGTCTCGTTCGCGGGCAGCTTGATCGCCTTCGCCAAGTTGCAGGGGCTGATCAAGAAGTCGTTCCTGTTCACCGGCCAGAACATCTTGAACCTGCTGGTGCTGGCGGCGGCCATCGTCCTCGGCGTGGTCGTGACCCTCCAGCACACCGGGCACCTCACCGGGCCCGAGGGGCTCGCGCTCGGCCTCTTCTTCGGCCTGTCGTTGCTCTACGGCGTCCTCATGACGCTGCCCATCGGCGGCGCCGACATGCCGGTCGTGATCTCGCTGTACAACGCTCTCACGGGCCTGGCCGTGGCGTTCGAAGGCTACGTGCTCGGCAACGCCGCCCTGATCGTCGCCGGTACGGTGGTGGGCTCCGCCGGCTTCCTGCTCACGCAGCTCATGGCCAAGGCCATGAACCGCTCGATGGGCAACGTGCTCTTCGCCGGCTTCGGCGCCAAGGGCGGGCAGGAGCTCGAGGCGGTCGAGGGCTCGATGAAAGAGATGGCCCCCGACGACGCCGCCATCAGCATGGCGTTCGGGCAAAAGGTCATCATCGTGCCCGGCTACGGCATGGCGGTGGCCCAGGCGCAGCACAAGGTCTGGGAGCTGGCGAAGCTCCTGCAGGACAAAGGCGTGCAGGTCAAGTTCGCCATCCACCCGGTGGCCGGGCGCATGCCGGGGCACATGAACGTGCTGCTCGCCGAGGCCCGGGTGCCCTACGACATGATCTACGACCTCGACGAGATCAACGGCGAGTTCCCCACCGCCGACGTGGCCCTCGTGATCGGCGCCAACGACGTCGTGAACCCGGCGGCCCGCGACGACAAGGGCAGCCCCATCTACGGCATGCCCATCCTCGACGTCGACAAGGCGCAGACCGCCGTGGTGATCAAGCGCGGCCGCGGCGCCGGCTTCGCCGGCATCGAGAACAAGCTGTTCTACGCCGACAACACGCGCATGGTCTACGGCGACGCCCAGGACGTGGTGGGCAAGCTCATCGCCGGCGTGAAGAAGGTCTGAGCTGCCGGATCGGTCCCGACCCGGCAGAGCCGTTCGCTGGACGTGGATCGGCGGGCCCGGCGTACGTCGGCCCGCCGCACTACACTGAGGCGGTGTCCGAGCTCATCACCCAGATGCAGGCCGCCTGAGTGTCTCCCTGCCATCGAAGGGCTTCTACGAGCGCCGCGGCCACCACGTGCTCGAGAGCTGTTGCAGCGATGTCGGCGAGGGGGAACGACTCGGCTGCCGGGAAGCAGAGAAGTCCCTCGACCGAGGCGACTCCTAACAAGCGACGGCAGACGCCGGAAGCTACAATGTCCCGGTGCGTCCGACGGCCGCTCATGCGCAACACGTTGGTCGCACAGCAGCAGGAGAAGCGGGGCATCATCACCGTAGAGCATGGGAGTAGACCATGAGTGCCTTCACCCCACACAACTTCGTCGGACCGCCCAAGGACGTTGCGAACCCCACCCACGACCCGAATCAAGATGCCGTCGCTGCTCTTCACACTGCGAGGAGCCCGGTAGCTGCCTTCCTCGGCATCGCCTGCGCACTTGCCGGATTGTTCGTCCTGTACTTCGGCAGGTCCCTCATTCTCGTCTCCGCCTGTCTCGCCAGTGTGGCGATCGTGGCTTCGATAGTCGGGTGGCGTTCCGCAAGGAAGCAGCGCAGGCCAAGTGGCGTGGCAGCCGCAGGCCTCCTGATGGGCGTCATCACGGCCGCGATCGTCATCGCGCTATCCCTCTAGCGCGGACGTGCTGGCTGGGCTGCGAGCAGATGCCAAAGGTGATCCACGTGTCGCGTAGCCCACAGTGCCTCGCCCAACAAGCAAAGAGCAGAACGCCAGCAGGTACGCGGCCCTGGCAAGGCGCAGCCGCGTTTGCTCATGCTAGAGGCGTTGGGCTTAGATCAACGAGCGGCATTGACGGGTCAACGGTATCGAATATGATACCATCATGGTCAGGCAGGTCGTGATCGATACGAGTGTGTTCGTCTCGGCGCTTCGCTCCCGCCGCGGCGCCTCGCATCGCTCGCTTCTGCTCCTCGGCGGCCCAGAGTTCCAGCTCAACCTGTCTGTTCCGCTCGTCGTGGAGTACGAGGACGTGACGAAGCGGATGACACAGGAGACCGGGCTCTCGGCCGCGGACGTCGACGACGTCATCGACTATCTGTGCACTGTCGCACGTCTTCGCGAGCTACATTTCCTGTGGCGCCCCGTTCTGAGGGACTCAGGAGACGACCTCATCCTGGAGCTGGCGGTCGAGGCGGAATGCGACGTGATCATCACGCACAACGTCGGGGACTTCGCGGGTGCGGAGCGCTTCGGCATCACTGCGGTCACCCCCGGCGAGTTCCTGAGGAGCATCGGAGGAGCATCATGAGCACCATCAGCGTACGTCTGTCGGAGTCCCTTCACCAGAGGGTGCGCGAGCTCGCCAAGGCGGAGCATGTCTCCATCAATCAGCTCATCAGCACCGCACTGGCGGAGAAGATGTCGGCGCTCCTGACGGTCGCGTACATGGAGGAGCGTGCCGCTCGCGGTAGTCGCGACAAGTTCGAGCGCGCTATGGCGAAGCTGGGCGATACCGAGCCCGACGACGGCGACGTCCGAGTGGTTTGACGGCATGGAGGCCGGGCGCACGTGCGGCGGGGGTGTATCGATGCTATGATGCACCTGTTTGATGATTCTGCACGGGGAGCTCATCGTGCGCACCACACTCACCATCGAAGCTGAGGTGCTCAGCGAGTTCAAGCGCTTCGCCGCCGACACGCACCGCACGCTCAGCGGCGTCATCGAGGACGCTCTGCGGGAGCAGCTCGCGCGGCGTCGCGCGCTCGGCGCCACATCGGGCGCCGACCTGCCGGTGGTTCGCGGCGGCGCCCTGCTGCCCGGGGTCGACCTTGCCAGCAACGCCGCCGTGCAGCGGCTGCTCGACGACGGTCTGCCGCTCGAAAAGCTCCGCTGAAGGTGCTGCTGCCCGACGTCAACGTCCTGGTCGCCGCGCACCGCGTGGCGGCGCCGCGGCACGAGGAGGCGCGTGAGTGGCTCGTCGCGGCGCTCCGCGGGGGAGAGGCCGTGGCTCTCTGCCTGCCCGTCGTGTCCGGTTTGATCAGGGTCGGCACCAGCCACAGAGTGTTCGCTCCGCCCAGCACTCACGACGAGATGTTCGCCTTCATCACACATCTCGCCGCTCACCCGAGCACGACCTGGATCAACCCCGGCCGTCAGCACCTGCGCCTCCTGGAGCAGCTGTGCCGCGCCGCCGATGCGCGCGGCGACCTGGTGAGCGACGCGGTGATCGCCGCCCTGGCGATCGAGGCCGGCGCCACCGTGGTCACCTACGATCGCGACTTCGCGCGGTTCGCCGGGCTCCGCTGGTGCACTCCCGTTTGAGCCGAGAGCCGGCTTGTGCCGGACTCGTCGCAGTGAGGAGTATGTTCCGGGCCTCACGTCCGCGACGAGATCGGCTCGCGCATGCCGGCTGGGTCACGATCGGCCCCGGCGGGTAGAGTCGCACCAGACGAGAGCGTGCGATGAGGAGGAAGGACGCATGACCGATCGCAAGGTAGTGGGGAAGAAGGCCGACGTCGCGGCGGTGCCGATGACCGGCGACGGCATCGAGGGCGTCGTGAAGCGCGTGCTCGTCTCGCCAGCGGAGGGCTGGGACGGCTGGGTGATGCGGCTCTTCGACGTCGACCGCGGCGGCCATACCCCGAAGCACGCGCACGACTGGCCGCACATCAACTTCGTCGCCGGCGGGCGCGGCGAGCTGCATCTCGACGGCGCGGACTACCAGCTCGAGGCCGGCTCGTACGCTGTCGTGCCGGCCGGCCACGAGCACCAGTTCCGCGCCGCGGCGGACGAGCCGCTGTCGTTCGTCTGCATCGTGCCCGAGGCCGGAGACTACTGAGCCGGCGGCTGCCGTTTCATCCTTGAAAACGCGGCCTGATGGGCATTGACTAGGCCGAGGCCGTGCGGGAGGGCCGGCGCCGAGCGTCGGCGGCACCGCTCGGCCCTCGTGACGCCTACGACAACGACCATGCCAGGGCCACCGCCAAGCTGGCGAAAGGAGATTGAACGCCGTGCCTCCCGCTGAGAGCAGGCTCGCCGAGCTCCATCGACTCGGCCAGAGCCCCTGGTTCGACTACATCAGCCGCGAGCTGGTGGCGCGTGGTGGTCTCAGAAGGATGGTCGACCGCGACGGACTCGGCGGCGTCACCAGCAACCCGTCCATCTTCGAGAAGGCCATCGGCGCCGGGACGGGCTACGACGAGCAGATCCTGGCGCTCGCGCGCGAGGGCCTGGGCGCGGCGCAGATCTTCGACCGCCTGGCGGTCGAAGACGTGCGCGCCGCTTGCGACGTGCTCGCGCCCGTGTATCTGGGCAGCGGCGGCGAGGACGGCTTCGTCTCCATCGAGGTCTCGCCCGCGTATGCCTACGACACGCAGAAGACCATCTCCGAGGCCCAGCGCCTGTTCGCCGCCGTGGACCGTCCGAACGTGATGATCAAGATCCCGGGCACCCGCGAGGGCGTGCCGGCGATCCTGGAGACGTTGCGGCAGAGCCTCAACATCAACATCACCCTCCTGTTCTCCATGAGTCAGTACGAGGCCGTCGCCGACGCCTACCTCGAGGCGCTCGAGTACCGGCTGCAGCACGATCTCACGATCCGCGCCACGTCGTCGGTGGCGAGCTTCTTCGTGTCGCGCGTCGACACCCTCGTCGACAGGCTGCTGGACGAGAGGATCGCGGCCGCCGCCGACGTGGCGGAGCGGCGGCGGCTCGGAGCGCTCAAGGGGACGGCCGCGGTGGCCAACGCCAAGGTCGTCTACGAGCGCTTTCGCAGCTACCTTGGCGGCCGCGACTGGCAGCTCATCGCCGCCTCGGGCGCTAAGGTGCAGCGCCTCCTGTGGGCGAGCACCGGCACCAAGGACCCCGCCTACTCCGACGTGCTGTACGTGGACGAGCTCATCGGCGAGCACACCGTGAACACCCTCCCCGAGGTCACCTGGAAGGCCTTCAACGATCACGGCACGCTCGCGCGAACGGTCGACCGGCACCTCGACGGCGCGCACCGTACGTTGCGCGAGCTCGGCCAGCTGGGCATCGACATGGAGCGCGTGGGCGCCCAGCTTCAGGTCGAGGGCGTGGAGCTGTTCGCGAAGGCGTTCGCGCAGGTCATAGCGATCGTCGAGCAGAAGCGCAGCGACCTGCTCGCCGGCGAAGGAGGCTGACGTGGGCCGCGCAGAACTCGAGGCTGCCGTGCAGGAGCGCCTCGCGGCGCTCGCGGCGGCCGACTTCTCGGAGCGTCTCTGGGCGGCCGACCCTACGCTGTGGAAGGCCGACGACGACGCCCACCAGAAGATCGTCGCCGATGCCCTCGGCTGGCTCAGCGTCTTCGAGGGCGTCCGCGACGAGGTCCAGGGACTCGCCGAGTTCGTGCACGAGCTCTGCGCCGAGGGGTACCGCTCCGCGGTCCTGCTCGGCATGGGCGGCTCCAGCCTGGCGCCCGAGGTCATGCGCGCCATCCTCAGCACGCGGCCGGGCTTCCTAGACCTGCACGTGCTCGACTCCACCGACCCGGCCGCCGTGTCCTCCGTGGCGGCGGCCGTCGACCTCGAGAGCACGCTCTTCGTGGTCGCCAGCAAGTCCGGCGGCACCACTGAGACGGCGTGCTTCCACGCCTACTTCTACGAGCGCCTGCGCGAGCTCGAGGGCGACCACGCCGGTCAGCACTTCGTGGCCATCACCGACGAGGGGTCCTCGCTCGAGCAGGAGGCGCTGGACGAGGGCTTCCGCGCCGTCTTCGTGAACCCCGGCGACATCGGTGGCCGCTACTCGGCCCTCAGCTTCTTCGGCATGGTCCCGGCCGCCCTCATCGGCGTCGACCTCGAGCGGCTGCTCGACGGCGTGCGCGCCATGGCCGTGGCCTGCGGCCCGGATGTGCCCGCCGAGCAGAATCCGGCCCTGCGGCTCGGCGCCGCCATCGGCGAGCTGGCGCTGCGCGGCCGCGACAAGCTCACGCTGGTCTTCGAGCCGCCGCTGGCGCCTCTGGGTGCCTGGGTCGAGCAGCTCGTCGCCGAGAGCACCGGCAAGGAGGGCACCGGCATCCTGCCGGTGGACCTCGAGGAGCTCGGCCCTGCCGGCGCCTACGGCGACGACCGCGTCTTTGCGGCCGTGCGGCTGGCGGGCGCGGCCGACGCCGGCGTCGGCGGGGCGCTCGAGGCGCTGCGCGACGCCGGCCACCCGGTGCTGGAGCACGAGATGGTCGACGTGCTCGACCTCGGCGGCGAGTTCCTGCGCTGGGAGATCGCCGTGGCGGCCGCCGGCCACGTGCTTGGCATCGACGCCTTCGACCAGCCCAACGTGCAGGAGAGCAAAGACGTCACCAAGCGGCTGCTCGCCGCGTACGCCGAGAGCGGCGAATTGCCGGCTGAGCCGCCGGCGGACGACGGGCGCCGAGTCGTGTACCCGGTTGGCGACGAAGGGCTGCCGGCCGCCTTGCGCGAGTTCTGCGGGCAGGCCGCGGCCGGCGACTACGTCGCCCTCCAGGCCTACGTCGCGCCTGGACAGGCCGTCTGGGACCAGCTGCAGGCGGTCCGCCTGCAGCTGCGCGACGGCCTGCGCGTCGCGACGACGCTGGGCTACGGCCCCCGCTACCTGCACTCCACCGGCCAGCTCCACAAGGGCGGGCCTAATAGGGGTTTGTTCCTGCAACTCCTGGGGCACGACCGCGACGATATCGCGATCCCAGGTCAGCCGTACAGCTTCGGCGTGCTCAAGCGCGCGCAGGCGCGCGGCGACCTGACGGCTCTGCGGGCGCACGGCTGCCGCGCGATGCGTGTGTGCCTCGGCGACGACGTGCCGGCCGGCCTCGCGCGTCTGGCGGAGCTCGTCGCCGCCATCTGAAGCGCGGGGCGCCGGTGGCGCCCCGCGGCAACGCCGGACCGCGTCGGCTTCATGCCGCGCGGAGAGCCCGGTCCGAACGAGGAGGTCCTGATGGACATCGCCATGGTCGGCCTGGGCCGCATGGGCGGCAACATGGCGCGGCGCCTGCTGCGCGGCGGTCATCGCGTCGTGGTATGGAACCGCACCTTCGCCAAGGCGCAGGAGCTCGGCGCCGAAGGCGCCGAGCCCGTCCGCGAGCTGGCCGGCGTCGTGGCCGCGCTGCCGCAGCCGCGCGTCATCTGGCTGATGCTGCCGTACGGCGAGACGACGCAGGAGGCGATCGACGAGCTCGTGCCGCTGCTCGCTGAAGACGACATCCTCATCGATGGCGGCAACTCGCCCTTCCAGGACGACGTCAGGCGTGGGGCGGCCCTCGCCGAGAAGGGCATCCGCTACCTGGACGCCGGCACCAGCGGGGGCGTCTGGGGCCTCGAGGTCGGCTACTGCCTCATGGTCGGCGGCGAGCGTACGGCCTTCGCGCACATCCGGCCGATCCTGGCCACGCTGGCCCCGCCCGGACACGGCTACGAGTACATGGGCGGTCACGGCAGCGGGCACTTCGTCAAGATGGTCCACAACGGCATCGAGTACGGCATGATGCAGGCCTACGCCGAGGGCTTCGAGCTCCTCAAGGCCACCGAGTGGGACCTCGATCTGGCGTCCATCGCCGATCTCTGGAATCAAGGCAGCGTCGTGCGCTCGTGGCTTCTCGAGCTGGCCGCCGACGCCCTGAAGAAGGACCCCGGCCTCGAGCACATCACCGGGTACGTCGAGGACACCGGCGAGGGTCGCTGGACCGTCGAACAGGCTATCCACCACAGCGTGCCCATGCCGGCCATCACGGCCGCCCTGTTCATGCGCTTCCGTTCGCGCCAAGCTGACACGTTCAGCGGCAAGGTGCTGGCCGCCCTGCGCAACGAGTTCGGCGGCCACGTCGTGCAGGAGAAGAAGTGAGCCCCAAGGACGAGACCTCCGAGGAACACGTCGGCTACGAGGTCGCCGATCGCTTCGGCGACGACCAGGACATGCACGTCGGCGGCATGGCGCGCCTCGGCGAGGCGCCCTCGCCGTTCGGCGGCGAGCGCCACCCGGACCCGTGCAGCCTCGTCATCTTCGGCGTCACCGGCGACCTCACGCACCGCAAGCTCATGCCGGCGCTCTACGACCTCGGCTGCCACGGCGTGTTGCCGTTCGGCACCACCATCGTGGGATACGGGCGCCAGGCGCTCACCGACGACGAGTTCCGCGCGCTGCTACAACGGTCCATCGACGACCACTACGGCGCGGACACGATCGACGGCTCGCTCTGCGAGCGCATCCTGCTGACGCCGCGCTACGTCCAGGGTCAGTTCGACGACCGCGATGGGTACGCGCGTCTGGCCGCCGTCCTCGACGAGCTGGACGCCGGCGGCGGGACGCGCGGCGACCGCATGTTCTATCTGGCCACGCCGCCCAGCCAGTTCGGGGCGATCGTGGAGCAGCTCGGCGCTTCCGGCCTGGCGCGCAAGGGCGCCTTCGACGGAGCGGGCGCCGGCGGCGGGTCCGCCGCCGGCTGGACGCGCGTCGTGGTCGAGAAGCCCTTCGGCCGCGACCTCGTCACGGCGCAGGAGCTCAACCGCACCATCGCCGCGGCCTTCGACGAGCGGCAGGTGTACCGCATCGACCACTACCTGGCTAAGGAGACCGTGCAGAACCTCCTGGTCCTGCGCTTCGCCAACGGCATCTTCGAGCCCGTGTGGAACCGCCAGTTCGTGGACCACGTGCAGATCACGGCCGCAGAGACGCTGGGCGTGGAGCACCGCGGCCCCTACTACGAAGAGGCCGGAGCCCTGCGCGACATGATCAAGCCGCATCTCATCCAGCTGTTCTCCCTGGTCGCCATGGAACCGCCGGTGACCTTCGACGCCGACGCCGTGCGCGAGGAGAAGCTCAAGGTGCTGCGCGCCGTGCGGCCTATTCCGCCCGACCGTGTCGAGCGCTTCGCGGTGCGCGGGCAGTACGTCCAGGGCACGGTCGCGGGGGAGGACGTCCCCGCCTACCGCGCCGAGGACCGCGTCGCGCCGGATTCGCACACCGAGACCTACGCGGCGATCACGCTGTTCGTGGACAGCTGGCGTTGGCAGGGCGTGCCGTTCTACCTGCGCACCGGCAAGCGCCTGGCCGAGCGCGTCACCGAGATCGCCATCCAGTTCAAGCGGCCGCCGGTCACCATGTTCCGCGACGCGGCCGCCGGCGGTGGCCTGGCGCCCAACGCCCTCGTCCTCCGCGTGCAGCCCGACGAGGGCTTCTCGCTGCGCATCGAGTCCAAGATGCCCGGTCACGGCATCAACCTGCGGCCGGTGGACATGGCCTACTCGTACGGCACCACGCTCCACGAACTGCCGTTCAGCGCCTACGAGACTGTGCTGGTCGACGCCATGGAGGGCGACATGACGCTGTTCAAGCGCGGCGACCAGGTGGAGCAGGCGTGGCGCATCATGGCACCGGTGCTCCGCGCCTGGCAGACCGCGCCGGAGCGGGGCATACCCATCTACGAGGCCGGCAGCTGGGGCCCGGAGGCCGCGGACGCGCTGATCGCCCGCGACGGGCACAGCTGGCGCCGTCCCTGAGACGACCAGGAAGACGACGATGACGAGGAGCAGCACATGAGCATCGAGATCCTGCCGCACGCGGCCGCCCTGGCGCTGCGCGCCGCCGATCTGTTCGCCCTGACGTCCCAGGAGGGGGCGGCGGCGCGCGGCAGGTTCGCCGCCGCCTTCAGCGGCGGCGAGACACCGCGCGCCTTCTACAAGCTGCTGGCCCGCCAGCAGTTCAGCCAGAAGATCCCCTGGCGCCGCGTCCAGCTCTACTGGGGCGACGAGCGCTGCGTGCCGCCGGGCGACCCGGCCAGTAACTATGGCATGGCGCGCGACGCCCTGCTCAAGCACGCGCCCATCGCCGACGCCAACGTGCACCGCGTGCGCGGTGAGGAGGCGCCCGAGCAGGCGGCGCTCGCCTACGAGAAGGAACTGCGCGCTCTCGCGGCGCTCGAGCGGCCCCAGAGCGAGCTGCCCGTGTTCGACCTCGTGCTCCTCGGTCTCGGCGGCGACGGGCACACGGCGAGCCTCTTCCCGCACAGCGACGCCCTGGAAGTGGAGGAGCGCTTCGCCGTCGCTACGGAGGCTCCCGACGGCTCGCCGCGCGTCACCGTGACGTACCCTGTGATCAACGCCGCGCGCCGCGTATGGTTCCTGGTGAGCGGCGCGGAGAAGGCCGGCATGGTCGCCGAAGTCCTCGAGGGCCTGCAGGTGCCGAAGGCGGTGCCTGCCCAGGGCGTGCGCCCGGTGCACGGCAAGCTCACCTGGCTGCTCGACGAGGCCGCGGCGACCGAGCTGAGCCCCGCGTTGCGGGGATAGCGAAAGGAGCGGGACATGGGGTCTCTTCGAGATGGGCAGCCGCCGGCTGATCCGGCAGCGGGCGGCGCCGACGGCGTCTTCGAGGTGCTCGGCGACGACGGCAAGCTCGTGCGCTGCACAGCGGACGACTTCGACGAGATCTTCACGACCACCGATGCGCACGAAGCCGGGCGCCACGTGAAGCTCGGCTGGATGCTGCTCGACGAGGTGGTCGGCAGGGTGGGCGGCAAGCCGGCACTCGACACGATGTTGCGCCGGGCGGCCGGCCGCGTGCTCCCCGCCGCCGACGACCCCCAGTACGCAGCGCCGGAGGATGTGACCACCTACGTGCTCGGCTACCTCAAAGACGGGTCACCGGCTCACCCGCTGGGTGACGGGTGACACATCGATACTGCTGAGGTATGACGCTTGCGGCATCGATGCTGACGGCGTATGATGAAGGCGACCGACCAGGAGGTCGCCATGGCGCGCGCCATCATCTCACCCAAGTTCCAGATCGTCATCCCCAAAGAGATCCGCGAGCGGCTCGACCTGAAGCCCGGTCAGCAGGTCGCCCTGATCGACCGTGACGGCTTTGTCGCCCTCGTGGCGCAGCGTCCCATCTCCGAGCTCCGCGGAATCGCCAAGGGTGCCCCCACCGACGACTACCGGGATGAGACCGACCGCTACTGACAGCGCGATGAAGGTGCTCGACTCGTCGGTGTGGATCGAACACCTCGCCGACGGTCCTCTGGCCGCGCGGTGCGCATCGTATCTGGTCGCCGGACGCGAGAACATCACCCCGGTCCAGGTGCTGTACGAGGTCTATCGCTGGACTCTGCGTCACGCGGGAGAGCGCGCCGCGATGGAGGTGGTGGGGCACATGGAATGCACCCGGTTTGCTCCGGCCGACGTCACGACGGCCGTCGTCGCCGTCCAGTTGAGCGCCGATCACGGGCTTGCGGCAGCCGACGCCGTCATCTACGCGACCGCGCGGCTCGAGCGCTGCGAGCTGGTGACCCTGGACGCGGACTTCCGCGGGCTGCCCGGCGTGGTCCTCATCGAGGCTGACGCGTAGGCTGATCGGCCTTCCGTCCGGCGCCGTATTCGAGGGCGCGCTTCGCTCAGCGCGGCAGAAAGACGGCCACCCACACGGCGACGCCGCCGGCGAGATGGACGTCGACGACCGTCTCCAGGCCGTTGCCGAGCAGCGGGATGTCCTTCGACGGCTTGAACTCGGTCGGCGTGGCGAGCAGCCAGGCCGTTGCCGCTGAGACGGGCACGTCGGTGAGCTCCGCAGCCGACGCCCCTTCTCGCACGCGGAGCGCCACCACTGCGCCGGCGTCGTCTCGCACCATCTCGACCACCCGCCCGTGCACCTGCGGCATGCCCGCGGGGGCGACGTTCATGCTCACGCCGAGCGGCTCGAGCAGGCGCACCATGCCGGCCGTCGCCTGCACCGGATATGACTCGGCGACGGCTCCCGTGAAGGTCACCGCGACGCGCCGGCCCACGAGCTCCGTATCGAGCGGCGGCTGGGATGCGCTGCCGTCCGCCAGCCGCCAGGCGGTGTCGGCCGTGACGGCTACGCTGGCGCGGTCGTAGGAGCCGGCGCCTCCGTCCAGGCCCACGACGTACAGCGACCCCGAGCCGTCCCCGGCAGCGGTGACCTGCCAGACGATGCCGGTGATGTCGGGGCCGCCGGATGCGGCCGGTGTGTCTCCGCAGGCGGCGATGACCAGCGCCGCCGCCGAGAGCACGAGCGCCAGCAGGGCGACGCGGCCTGTCCAAGACTCTCTGCCCATGTCTCACCTCTCGAGTCGGGGGTGCCTGAGAGACGACGCACGTCCGGGCGCGGTTCGCTGCGCTCGCGTACCCTGCGGGAGCGGCGGACTGCCCTCTTCCGTTGGAATGGGTAAGCTCGATGATAGGGATCCGACAACGGGGGGTGGTCCCGTGGGCAGCACCGAGCCAAGGCACGTCAAGACGGACGAGGTGGGCACCGAGTCGCGGGACGCGCAGTCGGCGTGGATCGGCGGAGGCCGCTCGCAGCCGATCTTGTCGGCAGCGCGCTTCGGGGCCGCCAACGACGGTTCCCGCCGCCGCCGGCGCCCGCTTCTGTGGTTCGCGGGGTGGGTCGGCGGCGTGATCGCTCTCAGTGCGATCTTCATCCTGATCGTGCGTTGACCGGGCGGTCCCAGGCCCCAAAGGTCTGGTGCCCGGGCCTCGGTGGTACACTCACAGGGCAAGCCAGGTGGCCGCGGCGGGGTCGCGTCGCGATGCTCCTCGGAGCTCGCGAGGCTCCCCGTCGAGGAAAGTCCGGACACCGCAGAGCAGGGCGCTGGTTAACGGCCAGCCGGGGAAACCCGAGGGAAAGCGCAACAGAGAGCAGACCGCCAGCGGCCCCTTTCGAGGGGTGCGGGTAAGGGTGAAACGGTGAGGTAAGAGCTCACCAGCGGTCCTGGTGACAGGCCGGCTCGGCAAGCCCCGCCCGGTGCAAGACCAAATAGGGGAGCGTTTGAGGGTTGCTCGCCCGAGGCTCCCGGGTTTCGGTCGCATGAGGCGCACGGCAACGTGCGTCCCAGATGGATGGTCACCCACGACAGGATCCGGCTTACGGCTTGCTACCGAGAAGCCCCTCGTTCCAGCTGGACGAGGGGCTTCTCCATGCTCCTAGCGCCTGACAGTCTCCACTTCCTCGACGACGGTGGGCCCGTTCTTGTCGGCGAACCGCTCGAGGACGCCGGAGGAGCGCAGCCGGTCACGGGCGATCTGCGCATCGTCAGGTGAGGCAAACTCGATCTGCACGAACACCTCGCTGGGGTCTTGCAGGCTGCGGAAGAGCCGGTAGCCCGCCGCCGCCTCCCGGGCGCGAGGGATGTCCTTGTCGAACGACGGTTTCCAGGCGTCGAAGTCGCCGACATTGATGCGGGTCATGATGAACGGCATGAGGCACCTCCCGGTGCGGGGTCCTGGCTTATTGGACACCCTTGACAGATATTGAATACAGTGCAAGGATACCCAAATGCCTGACCGTCTCAAACCGCGGCGTTACGACTCTCCCCGCCGACGCCGGCAGGCGGCTGCTACCCGCAGGGAGATCCTCGCGGCGGCGCTGCGGCTCTTCGAGCAGCGCGGCTACGCGGCGACCTCGATCGCGTCTATCGCCGCTGAGTCGGGTGTGGCGCTCAAGACCGTCTACCTTGCGTTCCAGACCAAGCGCGGCGTGGTGCTCGCGCTCTGGCACCTTCTGCTTCGGGGCGACGAGGAGCCCGTGCCCGTCTCGGAGCGGCGGTGGTTTCGAGAGGTCATGGACGAGCCAGACCCAGAGCGTCTGCTGCGCTTGAACGCGCGCAACTCGCGCATCGTCAAGGAACGCGCCGGGGCGCTGCTCGAGATCCTCCGCAGCGCCGCTCCCGCGGACACCGAGCTCGATGCGCTGTGGCAGCGGATCCAAGCAGAGTTCTACGACAACCAGCGCGCCATCGTGGAGAGGCTGCAAGGGAACAACGCCCTGAGGCCCGGCCTCGATGTCGGCCACGGCGCCGACATCCTGTGGACACTCAACCATCCCAACCTGTATCGACTGCTGGTGGGCGACCGCGGCTGGACCCCCGGGCAGTACGAGGACTGGCTCGGCGACGCGTTCTGCTCGCAGCTTCTGTGACGGCGCACGCGTGAGGCCTCGGCTTGCGGGTAAGCTCGGCGCATGAGACCGACCGCCGTAGAACTGGCCGCCACGCTGGGGCTCGAGCCCCATCCCGAGGGCGGCTTCTTTCGCGAGACGTACCGTGCCGCAGAGACCGTGATCACTCCGCGCGGGGAGCGCGCGGCGTCCACCGCCATCCTGTTCCTGGTGACGGCCGCGGCCATCAGTCATCTGCATCGCCTGTCGAGCGACGAGCTCTGGGTGTTCCAGGGCGGGCTGCCGCTGGAGCTGATCACGCTGTCGCCGGGCGGTGAGCTCGGGGTGCCTGTGCTCGGCGACCCGATGGGCGGGGCGCGTGAGGCAGACGGGGTGGTGGCGGCGCCGCAGGCGCTGGTACCCGCCGGCAGCTGGCAGGGCGCCCGCCTCGCGGGC
>Ga0209048_10003430_pt1 | contig 15384 bp, 14 predicted proteins | sample FrelakmetCRP12CR_FD_187146 | JGI IMG/M metagenome (GOLD analysis project Ga0209048, IMG submission 187146) | Freshwater lake sediment microbial communities from the University of Notre Dame, USA, for methane emissions studies - CRP12 CR (SPAdes)... | ecosystem: Environmental > Aquatic >... | reverse complement strand
CGCCGAGCTCGGCCACCACCTTGGCTATCAGAGCGGCGACGCCAAGCCCGAGGCGGCTGTGAACCACCGCAATGGCAAGAGCGGCAAGACCGTGCTGACGGACGACGGCCCGCTGCGCATCGAGGTGCCGCGCGACCGCGAAGGCAGCTTCGAGCCACTGCTGATCCCCAAGCACGAGCGCCGCTTCACCGGCTTCGATGACAAGATCATTGCCATGTACGCGCGTGGCATGACGATGCGCGAAGTGCAGGGCTTCCTGGCCGAGAGCTATTGCGTGGAGGTCAGCCCCGAGTTCATCAGCAGCGTCACCTACGCCGTCATGGCCGAAGTCGGCGCCTGGCAGGCCCGCCCGCTCGAGCCGATGTACCCGGTGGTGTTCTTCGACGCGCTGCGCGTGATGCCCCGCTCGGGCACAGAGGCCTCCCTCCACTACCTGGGGCCTGCTACCCGGCGCACCGACGCCTACCGGGACGGGACTCTCACCCGTTGGACAGGCGCAGCATGCAGCAGCCCAGCCTCCCCCATGCGGGATCAGTCGGCCCTTTGCTTCGTGACGCACCATGCAGGGATTCTAGGGAGAGGTGTGGTCTACGCCCCTCGCGGCCGCGAGCTGGCGCGGCGACGCGTGCGACAGGCGGCGCGAGCAGATCGCGACGCATCACGCATCATCGCTTCCACACCGGCGCTTGTCTCGCACACGCTCTCACGCTCGAGGCAATGCGCGAGCGCACTTGACCGGCGCGATCCCGCACAATCGCCGCATGTCCCCGCGCCAGGCTCGCTCGCCGAGCTTCAGCTCCGCCGACTTCCGCGTCGCGCTTGGCATGTTCGCGACCGGCGTGACGATAGTCACCGCGCGCGACGCGAGCGGGCTTCGCGTCGGGCTGACGGCGAATTCGTTCAACTCGGTCTCGCTCGCGCCGCCACTGGTGCTGTGGAGCCTGTCGCGCCAGGCCGGCTCGGCGGCTGCTTTCAGCAGCGGTTCGCACTACGCGATCAACATCCTCGCGGCGGATCAGCGCGATCTGGCCGAGCGCTTCGCGCGCCGCGACGGCGACCGCTTCGAGGGCCTGCCACTGCGCGAGGGCGCCGGCGGCGCGCCGATCATCGAGGGCGCGGCGGCGGTGTTCGAGTGCTTCAACCGCAGCCGCTACGAAGAGGGCGACCACATCATCTTCGTCGGCGAGGTCGAGCGCTGCGAGCGCCGCGCCGGCGCTTCGCCGCTGATCTTCCACGGCGGGCGCTACTACACCGAGCTGCCGCTGTAGCGCGATGCGCGGATGGGCGCCGATCGTGATGCTGCTGTGCGCCGCCGCGGCGCAGGCGCAGGACGCGCTGCGGCTGAACCCGTTCGACGATCCATTCGTGCAGGCCACCGCTGGCCGCGCCTGCCCGGCGCCGCTCGGCCCGGCGTACACGGATGCGCAGATCCGCGCCGAGGCGCACTACCGCGCCGAGCGCGGCACGAGCTGCTGGCTCGCCGGCGAGTGCAGCGAACCGAGCGCCTATCGGTACGACGCGAGGCTGGCGCGCGGCGCGGTGGCCGCGCTGCGCGGCGACACAGCGCTCACCGACAGTGCGATCTGGATCGTCGTGGAGCGGCGCTTCATCACGCTGCAGGGCTGCGTCGCCGACGCTGCGCAGGCGGCCCGCGCCGAAGCGCTGGCGCGTGCGGTCCCCGACGTGCAAATAGTGCTCCCGCAGCTCGCGCTACCGGGCGAGGCACCGCGCTACCCCATCGCCGCCGAGGGCCACTGACCGCCGCGACCTGACCTATCCTCGCGCCCTAATGTCCACCCCACCCAACGCATTGAAGGGCCTGACCGTGCTCGAACGCGGCTGGTTGTCGTCGAACAACGTGCTGCTGCATGGCGAGCCGGGCGAGGGCGCGACGCTGGTCGACAGCGGCCACTGCGCTGACTCGGCACAGACGGTGGAGCTGGTGCGCCATGCGCTGGGCGGCGAAGCGCTCAGGCGCCTCGTCAACACGCACCTGCACTCGGACCACTGCGGCGGCAACGCGGCGCTGCAGCGCGCGTTCGGCATGCCCGTGCACATCCCGCCCGGGCAATGGGATGCGGCGCTGCGGTGGGACGAAGACGCGCTGAGCTACCGCCCGACACGCCAGCGCTGCGAGCGCTTCACCCCCGATGGACAGCTCGCTCCCGGCGACACGCTGTGCTGCGGCGGCCGCACCTGGCAGGTGCTCGCCGCGCCCGGCCACGACCCCGATTCGGTGATCCTATTCGACGCCGCAAACGGCGTGCTGATCTCGGCCGACGCATTGTGGGAGAACGGCTTCGGCATCGTGTTTCCCGAGTTCGACGGGGTGGACGCGTTCAATGACGTCGCCGCGGTGCTCGACCGCATTGCGCGCCTTCCTGTGCAGTGGGTCCTGCCCGGCCACGGCGCGCCGTTCAACGACGTGGCTACAGCGCTAGCGCGGGCGCGATCGCGCCTGGCGGGGTTTCGCGCCGACCCGGCGCGGCACGACCGCCATGCGGCCAAGGTGCTGCTCAAGTTCCACCTTCTAGAGGAACAGGCGCAGCCGCTGCCGGCGCTGTGCGCGTGGTTCGCCGCGACGCCGTTGATGCAGGGCATGTGGCAGCGCCTGGCGCGGCCGCAGGGCAGCATAGAGGCCTGGTGCGAGGCACTGGTGACCGAGCTTTCCGGCAGCGGCGTGCTGGCCGTTCGCGACGGCACGGTGCACAACACCTGAGCCGACGTCGGCGGCGCATCACCGCGCCGAATTGCGCTCAGCCCGTTTCCTTCAGCCTGCGCCGCGCGAACTCGACGAACCATTCGACGCAGTCGGCGTTGGCCATCGCGTCGCGATGCAGCACCTTGGCGGCGTCGGCGCCCTGGAGCAGCTTCTTCACCGGCAGCTCCATCTTCTTGCCCGACAGCGTGCGCGGGATCGCGCTGACCTGGAAGATCTCGTTGGGCACGTGGCGCGCCGACAGCGCGGCCCTGATGGCTTCGCGCAGGCGGCGCCGCAGCGCGTCGCCCAGCGTCACGCCGTCGCGCAACACGACGAACAGGGGCATGTAGCTCTCGCGCCCCAGGTATTCGAGATCGACGACCAGACTGTCGAGCACTTCGGGCAGCGCCTCGACCGCGCGGTACAGCTCGGCCGTGCCCATGCGGATGCCGTGGCGGTTGATCGTCGCATCGCTTCGGCCGTAGATGATCGCTCCCCCGCGCGGTGTGATGCGCAGCCAGTCACCGTGGCGCCAGATGCCCGCGCCGTCCGGATGACGGTACATCCCGAAGTAGCTCTCGCGCAGCCGCGAGCCGTCGGCATCGCCCCAGAAAAAGAGCGGCATCGACGGCATCGGCCGCGTGCAGACGAGTTCGCCTACTGCGTCGATCAATGGCTTGCCGATGCCGTTCGCATCGGGCTCGCCGTAAGCCTCGACGGCCGCGCCGAGGCAGCGGCACTGCATCTCGCCCTTGACGACCGGCAGCGTGCGGTTGCCGCCGAGGAAGGCACCGGCGAAGTCGGTGCCGCCCGCGATCGGCGCGAGCCAGATCGGCGCGCCGTCGACCTGCGGCAGGTGGTTCCAGATCCAGTCGTAGCACTCGTCCGAGAGCGGCGAGCCGGTGGAGCCAATCGTGCGCAGATGCGACAGATCGCCCTGTTGCGTCGGCTCAACGCCGGCCTTCAGGCAGCTCGCGTAGAACGCCGCTCCGGCGCCGAAGAAGCTTGCCTTGGCGAGGCTCGCGAAGCGCCACAGCGTACCCCAGTCGGGGTGGTCGCGCCTGCCGGCGGGGCTGCCGTCGAAGACGCAGACGGTGGTGCCGCCGAGCAGCGCGCTGATCTGCACGTTCCACATGATCCAGCCGGTGCTGCTGTACCAGTGGAAGCGCTCGCCCGCCTCGACGCTCGGGCCGACGTCGTTGTGCAGCGTGCCCATCTTCAGCATCTCGAGCATCACACCGCCGTGGCCGTGAACGATCGGTTTCGGCAGCCCGGTGGTTCCGCTCGAATAGACGATCCACAGCGGGTGGTCGAACGCCAGCCACTCGGGCGCGAACGGCGCGTCGTGCGCGACGAGGTCTTCGAAGCGGTGAATGCCACAGCCCGGCGCAGCGAGTGCCTGCGGATCGGCCGCGTCGTTCAGCACGGGCAGCAGCACCACGTCGCGCACGCTCGGCAGCGCGGCGAGCAGCTCGCCGACGGCGCCGAGGCGGTCGTGCGTCTCGCCTCCGTACACGTAGCCGTCGCAGGTGAAGAGCAGCTTGGGCTCGATCTGGCGAAAGCGGTCGAGCACAGCGAGCGGCCCCATGTCAGGCGAGCAGACCGACCACACCGCGCCGATGCTGGCGACGGCCAGGAAGCTCACCAGCGTCTGCGGCACGTTGGGCAGGAACGCGACGACGCGGTCGCCGCGCTGAACGTGCAGCGCACGCAGTTGCGCGGCGAGCGACGCCACCTGGCGCCGCAGCTCGGGCCAGCTTAGCTCGCGCAGTTCGCCCTTCCGCAGCAGCCGCTCGTCGCTGAACGCGATCGCCGGGTGGCCGGCCGCGTGCGCAGCGTCGGCGTGGCGCATCACCTGCCGCGCAACGTTGACCTGCGCGCCGCGGAACCACACCGCGCCGGGCATGCGGTCCTCGACCATCGCCGCCTCGAACGGCGTAGGCGACTCGATCCCGAACCTGTCCCAGATCGAGCGCCAGAACGCGTCGAGGTCGGTCGTCGACCAACGCCACAGCGCGTCGTAGCTGTCGAACTTCAAGCCGCGCGTCTCGTGCAGCCAGCGCTGGTAGCGGGCGATCTGCGGTTCGGGTTGCGGCATGCTTGGGCGCTGTACGTTGTGGATCCCGCTCAGGCGCGCCGGGGTTCGACGTCGATGTAGCGCCATGCCTGCCCCAAGCCCATGAACACGTTGCGCTGGTAGCCGACGACCCACGGCTGCGCCAGGTCGGTGAAGATGCGGTGCACGTGGACCTTGAGCGGCATGTAGGCGATGACGAGTTTCTTCGCCTCGTCGATCGCCGCCTGCCGCTCGGGGCCGTCGGGCAGCACGTTCTGCCGCTCGTAGGCCCGGTTGTACGCCGGCAGGTCGAAGCGCGCCTTGTTAGCCTGACCCTTGTTCGGGCCGTAAGCCAGCACGAGAAAGTCGTTCGCGTCTGGCGTGCCGGCGCTCCAGCCGACGCCCCACATCATCAGCTTGCCCGCGCTCGACGCCTTCAGGTTCTCGGGCCACTTGGCGGGCTTGAAGACGATGCGGATCCCGATCGCGTCCATGTTCTTCTTCCACTGCTCGACCAGATTGCGCGAGGCCTGGTCGGGCTGCGTCGCGTACTCGAGCTGCAACGGCTCGCCGCTGGGCTGCTCGCGCCAGCCGTCGCCGTCGCGATCGACGTAGCCGTAGAGGTCGAGCAACGCCTTCGCCTTGGCGCGGTCGAACTCGCTCATCTCGCTCCTGAACGCGGGGTCGTAGCCCCAGGTTCCGGGCGCGACCGGCGACTGCCCCGACACGGCCTGGTTCCTGCGCACGAGGCGGATCTCCTTGTCGACGTCGATCGCGAGGCTGATCGCGCGGCGCAACGCCACCTTCTCGGGCGTGTAGCCGCCGACCACCGGGTCTTCCATGTTGAAGTAGCTCAGCGCCACGTCGACGCGCGGGTATCGCACCATGCGGATGCCGCGCTTGCGCAGGTTGGGCGCGAGCTCGTTGTTCGGCAGCACGAGGTCGGCGTACTCGGCCGGCACTTCCTCGAGTACGTCGAGCTCGCCGTTCATGAACGCGAGCCAGCGCGGCTGATTCTCTTCGATGATCGCAATCTCCACCCGGTCGACGAGTGGCAGCTTGCGCCCCGCGAGGCGGGCGGCCGCGGCCACGTCGAGTGTGTCGCCGGCCGGCGGCTGCTCGTCGTAGAACTCGTCGCGGTAGCCGGGGTTGCGCTCGAGCACGATGCGCGACGCGCGGCGCCACTGGGCGAGCCGGAACGCGCCGGTGCCCACCGGGTGCTCCATGATCTTGTCGCCATAGAGATCGACCACCTCGCGCGCCACCGCGGCCCAGGCGACGTCGGCCATCTGCGCCAGAAAGCGCGGGCTCGGCTCGGCCAGGCGGATGCGGTAGGTATAGCGCGAGAGCAGCTGAAGGCCTTCGACCGGGCGGTCGTAGTCGAACGGCTTCTTGGCAGCCATCAGCTCGCGCCGCAGCTCGGACAGGCCGAGCACGCGCGCGCTCTCCAGCCGGTACAGGTTGTTGCTCTTCCAGCGCGGGTCGTAGTGGCGCTTGAGCGCATAGACGTAGTCGTCGGCGACCAGCTCGCGCTGGCGGCCGCCGAAGGCCGGGTCGCCGGCGAAGAAGATGCCCGGCCGGACGCGGAAAGTGAAAGCCCGAAAGTCGGCCGAGACCTCGGGCAGGGCGGCGAGGGTCGCCACCTGCAGGCGGTACGGACGGGCCATGAACGCGTACTGCAACGGCGCGTCGAAGATGGCGGCCGCCACGGCGCGCGAGTAGACGTCGGAGACCTGCGCCGGGTCGAACCCGGTCTCGGCGACGCGGAACGAGCAGCGCAGGACCTTGGCCGCGGCGCCTGCGGCGCCGGCGCGCACCGGCAGTGGAAGGCCCGCGAGCGAACTTCCGGCCAAGCCGAGAGCGGCCTGGATCAGGCGGCGTCTGCTCGTCATCTCGACCGCTGCACCTTGATCGGTATCGCCGGCCGCACAGGCAATGCCCACTGCTTGACCTGTTGATCGCCCGTCTCGTCGAAGCGCACGCCCAGGCGGTTGCGCACCACGCCGCGCGCCGCATCCGAGACAGTGATGCCGCCCGGCTCGGCCAGCGCCTGCAGCCACACCGCAATGTTCACGCCGTCGCCATAGACCGAGCCGTCGTCCTTCTCGATCACGTCTCCCAGGTGCACGCCGATGCGAAAGCGCATGCGCCGCTCTTCGGGCAGAGTTGCCGCCGCAGCCTCGATCTGTGGCTGGACCTCGAGCGCCGCGCTGACCACGCCGATCGCAGTCTCGAACACCGCCAGCACCGAGTCGCCCGCCATGTCGATGACGCGGCCGTGATGCGACTCGATCGCCGAACGGAACGCCTGCCGAGCCGCGTCTAGCGCATCGACCGTGGCGCTCGCGTCAACGGCCATCGGGCGCGAGTAGCCCGCGGCGTCGACCGCAAGGTTCGCCACCAGGCGCTGGTACTTGCCGTTGGCGCTGGGCATGATGCAGTAAGTGTCGCTGCGGCGGCCCGAGTTGGGTAGTCGGTGAACCCTGGTCGGCGTCAGTTCAGCAGCGCCCCGTTGCCTTCAGTGCAGCTTCAACGGTGGCGAGAGGCAGCACCAGCGACCGGGGGACATCCAGCAGGGCAAGCGCGCCATAGGCCTTGTACCAGGCAGCCACCCGGTCACTCTTGGCGTCGATGAGCAGGGCAACACCCCCGACCTCTGCGGCCGCGTGAATGCAGCGGCGCCCTGCGGCCAACAGCAGTTGCCCGCCCAGGCCGCGGCCCTGCAGCGCAAGGTCCACCGCCAGACGCCCCAGACGAAAGACCGGCACTTCGTACCGGACCAGCCCTTTCTTCAACAGCGCAGGGGTGCTCGCGTAGTCGATCGAGGCCGGGCTCAGGCTGTAGAAACCCAGGACGCACCTCGCGTCCGTCATCGAACTGGCGACGAAGGTCTTCGCGCCACCTCTCTCATGACTCTGCCGCGCATGAAGGCGCAGGAACTCGTTCAGGTCCGGCTCGCCGCAATCGAAAGCCTCACGGTCGTGCGCCTTGGAGATCGGCGCCTCACGCCAGTCGGGCGGCGTTTGCAGGCCAGCTTCGCGCCGTGCGCTCGGCGAGTCGCCCTTGGGACGACCCGGCCTGCTCATGCACGTTTGGGCATGCGGCGCGCCGCGCCCACGAGCTTGGCATTGGGCGGCGGCGGGTTCTCCAGCGCATCGAGCACGCGCAGGCTGTCTCGCCCGGACAGCGCCACGCGCTCGGATTGCTCGATGACCTTGCGCGCGGCTTCCAGTGCATGGCGCAGCACGAAATCGGTCATGTCGGTGTGCTCAAGCGCCACCGCGCGCATCAATGTTGCCTTGTCGTCCGCGCGAACGCGAAGGGCAAGGCGGCTGTTGTCTTCAACGATGGCACGGGACACGTCGGCCTCCTGGTCTGTACGCATTGAAATGGTACACGGAGAGGACCTGCGCTGCAACGGCGGCGTGCATCCGGTAGGCAACTCGCCAGGCACCCCGCCGCGCCTGCGAAGCCCGCTGCAGAAAAGGGCATATGCCGAGGGAAGTGTGCCCCGCATCGCCCTAGACTCCGGCCAGCGTCAGCCGGCGCGCCCCCATCACGAAACTCGCTCCCGAAACGCACGCGCACATGGCGGCCTACTTGATCCGACGCCTGTGGCAGATGGTGCCGACGCTGTTCGGCGTCGTGCTGCTGGTGTTCCTGCTCTTCAAGGGCTTCGGCGGCGACGCGGCGGAAATCCTGGGCGGCCTGAACGCCAGCGCCGAACAGGTCCACGCAATCCGCGAGCAGCTCGGGCTGAACGAGCCGTGGTGGGTGCAGTTCGGCATCTTCCTTCGGCAGATCGTCACCCTCGACTGGGGGCGGAGCTGGGCGACAAACGAATCGGTCGCGACGCTGTTCGCGACCCGCCTGCCGGCGACGCTGACCGTGATGACACCGATCCCGTGGTGCTGGCCATTCCCGGCGCTCTAGCGGTGGCGTATGTGCGCGGCTCGCTGACCGACCGCGCGATCATGATCGTCTCGACACTGGCGCTGTCGGTCTCGTTCCTGGTCTACGTGATCGTCGGCCAGTACGTGTTCGCGTTCCAGCTCGGCTGGTTCCCGGTGCAGGGCTGGAGCGACAGCTTGTGGACCAACCTGACGGTCTACGCGCCGCTGCCGGTGATGCTCGCAGTGCTGGTCGGCCTGGCGCCGCAGACAAGGCTGTACCGCACCTTCTTCCTCGACGAGATTGGACAGGACTATGTGCGCACCGCGCGCGCCAAAGGCGAGACCGATCCGGCGGTCCTGCTGCGCCACGTGCTGCGCAACGCGCTGATCCCGATCCTGACCAACGTCGCCGTGGCGCTGCCGGGAATCTTCGTCGGCTCGTTCCTGATCGAGACCTTCTTCTCGATCCCCGGCCTCGGGCGCGAAGTCCTGCTCGCGGTAAACCGCAGCGACTACCCGGTGATCCAGGCCGTGACGATCTACCTCGCGGTGATTACGATGTGCGTCAACCTGGCCACCGACGTGCTCTACACCTTCGCCGATCCGAGGGTGGTGTTGAAGTGAGCGCCATCCTGCCCGCGGCCATGGCCCACGCGCCACGCAGCAGCGGCATCTGGTCGGCCGCCTGGCGGCGTCTTCGCAGCGACCGCGTGGGTCTGGTCTCGCTCGCCATCGTCGGCGCCTTCCTGCTGCTGATCCTGCTGGCCACACTCGGACTCGTCGCCGGCGACTGGCAGCGCGAGATCGCACTGCCCGATGCACCGCCGAAGTTCATCGGCGCGGCGCCGAAGGCCGCGGCCACCGTGGTCGCCGTGCCCAGCGGCCCCAACGTCGACCTGAGCGGCATCGACCCCCTCGCGCCGCGCTACAAGGAGTGGGCGGCCGGCGTCGCCAGGTACCGCACTGCCGAGGTCGCCCGGCTGGCGACGTTGCCGCTGGGCGCTGACCAGCTCGGCCGCGACGTGCTCGCCAAGGCGGTCAAGGGGGCACAGATCTCGATCTTCGTCGGCGTGCTCGCCGCGCTGCTCGCGACGGCGATGGGCACCGTGCTCGGCGCCTTCGGCGGTTTCTTCGGCGGCAGGGTGGGCGACGCGCTCGAGTGGCTCTACAACGTGTTCACGGCGATCCCCGGCATCCTGCTCATCTTCGCCTTCGCCGCGGTCGCAGGACGCGGCGTGCAGAGCGTCGTTCTGATCCTCGGCCTCACCGGCTGGACCGGCATCTACCGCCTGGTGCGCGCCGAATTCATCAAGCACTCGGTGCGCGAGTACGTCCGCGCCGCCGAGGCGATCGGCGCGAGCACGCTTTCGCGCATGCTCCGCCACATCCTGCCCAATGTCAGCCACGTGTCGCTGGTCCAGCTTTCGATCCACGTGGTCGCCTTCCTCAAGGCCGAGGTGATCCTGTCGTACCTGGGGCTCGGTGTCGGGGTCGACCAGGTGTCGTGGGGAACGATGCTGGCCGAGGCGCAGGGCGAGCTGATCCTCGGCCACTGGTGGCAGCTCGCCGCGGCGACGGCGTACATGTCGACCTTCGTCACCGCGTTCTCGCTCTTCACCGACGCGCTGCGCGACGCGCTCGACCCGAAGCTCCGGGGGCTCGAATGAAGCGAAGACTGTCGGCGCCGTTCGCCGCTCCTAACGAGCTTCGACAGGAAGGCACCCAGTAGTGCTGCTCAGCCTCCAGAACCTTCGCGTCGGCTTCCGCCTTGGCGAGACGGGAGGCGTCGCACAGCGCGTACAGGCGGTCGGCCGCGGCGACGAAGGCGTGAGCTTCAACGTGCCCGAGAACACGACCGTTGCTCTGGTCGGCGAGTCGGGCTCGGGCAAGAGCGTGACAGCGATGGCTGTCCTGAACCTGCTGCCGGGCAACGCCGAACGCAGCGGGCGCATCGCGTTCCTCGGCCGCGACTTGCTGCAAGCGACGCGGCGCGAGCTGCAGGCGCTGCGCGGCAAGGACATCGCCTGCGTGTTCCAGGACCCGATGACGTCGCTCAACCCGGTGCTGAGCGTCGGCCGCCAGATCTGCGAGCCGTTGCGGCGCCATCTCGGCCTGTCGGCGCGCGCCGCTCTCGCTCGCGCCGAGACGCTGCTGGACGAGGTCGGCATGCCCGAGCCACGGCGGCGCCTCGCCGCGTATCCGCATGAACTATCGGGCGGCCAGCAGCAGCGGGTGATGATCGCGATGGCGCTCGCCTGCGAGCCCAGGCTGCTGATTGCCGACGAGCCGACCACCGCGCTCGACGTGACGATCCAGCGCCAGATCGTCGAGCTGCTGGCGAGCCTGAAGGGCCGGCACCGCATGAGCATGCTCTTCATCAGCCACGACCTCGCGCTGGTGGGAGAGGTCGCCGACCGGGTGGTCGTGATGCGTGAAGGCACGGTGCGCGAACAAGGTGCGGTGGCGGACATCTTCCTGCGCCCACGCGATGCGTACACGAAGGCGCTGCTCGCCTGCCGGCCGACGCTAGAGCAGCGCGGCGCGCGCCTGATGATGCTCGACGACCACATCGACGCCGCGCCGGCGCGCCCGCACAGCCGCGCCAAGCACGCGCATGCTCCGATCGTGATCGAGGCGACCGCGTTGAGCAAGACTTTCTGGCTGGGCAAGGGCGTGTTCGGCCGCAGCGAGTTCAAGGCCGTCGGCCGCAACGGCGCGGGCGTGAGCTTTCGCCTGCGCCGCGGCCACACGCTCGGCGTGGTCGGCGAATCGGGCTCGGGCAAGACGACACTCGCGCTCGCGCTGCTGCGGCTGCACGAACCGCACAGCGGGCCGGCTGGCGGGCACGTGATCTTCGATGGGCGCGACCTGCTCGAACTGAGCAAGGCGCAGTGGCAGCCGATGCGGCGGCGGATCCAGATCGTGTTCCAGAACCCCTACGCTTCGCTCAACCCGCGTTTCTCGATCGGGCAGACGCTGGTCGAACCGATGGCGATCCACGGCGTCGGCAGGGACCATGCCGAGCGCGAGGCCCGGGCCCGCGCGATCCTGCTGCGCGTGGGGCTGGACGCAAACAGCGCGATGCTCAAGTACCCGCACGAATTTAGCGGCGGCCAGCGCCAGCGCATCGCGATCGCGCGCTGCCTGACGCTGGAGCCCGAAGTGCTGGTGCTCGACGAGGCCGTCAGCGCACTCGACGCCTCGGTGCAGGCGCAGGTGCTGAACTTGCTGAAGGATCTGCAGGACGAACTCGGCTTGGCCTACGTCTTCATCAGCCACGACCTCGCGGTCGTGCGCTTCATGGCCGACGAGGTGCTGGTGCTGAAGGACGGCGACGTGGTCGAGCAGGCTGGCGCCGAAGAAATCCTGCAACGCCCGCGCGAGGAGTACACGAAGCGGCTGCTGGCGGCCATCCCGCGCGGGTACCGCGTGGCCGCCTGATTCACACGCGGATACCGCGTGGCCGCCTGAGCGTCTCGCTTCGCCGCCGCAAGCAACGCTTCGATCAGCTTCCCGCGGCGTGGCCCTCGCGGCGGGCGAACATTCCCCAGCCGCGCATGTCGAGCACGAGTTGGCCGTGCTGGTTGAACACCTCCCAACGCGAGTCGATCAAGCCGATGTGCGGCTTGCTCCGCATGACGCGCGCCGCGAGCACCGTCAGCCGCATGTGCAGCGTATCGCCCGGTCGCACCGGCGCCACCCAGCGCAGGCTGTCGAGCCCGGGCGACCCCAGGCTGGCGGCGTCGAGCAGGTAGGCGTCGCACATCATCCGCATCGCCAGTGCACCGGTGTGCCAGCCGCTGGCGACGAGGCCGCCGAACGGCGTGTTGCGCGCCGCCGCGTCGTCGAGGTGGAACGGCTGCGGGTCGAACCGGCCCGCGAAGTCGACGATGTCCTCGCGGCTCACCGTCATCGCGCCGAACTCGCGCACCTGGCCGGCCGGAAAGTCTTCCCAGTACAGGCGCGGCCGGGTCGGCGCGGAACTGGCGGGCGAAGCGGGGCTTTCCATGGGATTGACAGCGCCGGAGTGGTCTTGCCGGCAATGCTAGCCCGGCTGTGACCCGGTACGCCGATTCGCAGCTGCGCATACATGAAGTCGCGCCTTTGGGCTCAGTTTCAGTACGTGTCCGCGCTTGCGGCATGGGGTGCTTGGCGCCGCCTCAAGTCGCACCCCTCAGTCGCCGATATGTCAACGATGGCTTTAAGACCGCACTCGTCCGTTGCGGGCGCGCAGGCGCCCCGGTGGCCGGCGCGCGCCTGGGTCACGGTGGCCTGCCTGGCCGCGGCGTTCGCCAGCGGCGGCGCGATCGCTGCCGCGGTGTTGCCCGAGGGCGCGGAGCAGCGCGTGATTGCGCTCGAGCGTGCCGGCCGCGCCCAGCCGCGGCAGTCCGCGGCCGAGCTGACGAACCTGCTGGCCAACAGCGGGCTGGATGCCGCGACGCGAGTCGAAGCCTTGACAGTGCAGGGCTGGTTGCTCGCAGGCGCGCCGAGCGATGATGACGCCGAAGCCGTGGCGCGCCAGCTCGACACGCTGGGCACCAGCAGCAGCTCGGCTGCCTCCAGTGCCGCGGCGCTGCTGGTCCGGGCCAGGCTGGCCGAGCAGACCGGCAACTTCCGACGCGCCGGATCGCTGATCGAGCAGGCGCTGGCCCGTCTGCCGACCGACGCAACGGCGCTCGCACGACTGCGCTACCTGAGCGCGCAGGCTCACATCCGCAACAGCGCGAGCAAGCTCGAGGACGCGATCCGTGTCGGTCACGAGGCGCTGAAGCTTGCCGACGACCTGGAGATGCCCTGGCGCCAGGCCGAGGTGCGCAACGAACTGGCCTACAGCTACTACCAGGCGAACCAGCTCGAGCGCGCGCGCGCCCTGAACGACGAGGCGATGGTGCTCGCGACGCGTGACGGCGACATGACGACGCTGGGACACATCGCCACGGTGCAAGGCATCGTCCGCGACGCCCTGGGCGACACCGAGGGCGAGCGACGCTCGATGGAGGCCGCGCTCGAATATGCCCGCAAGGCCGGGGCCAAGTACGAAGAGGCGCTCTACCTGGCCAACCTGGCCGACTTCTACTTGAAGAGCGGCGACTACGCGACAGCGCTGCGCTACGCGCGGCAGGCGCTGCCGCTGACGCGCGAGGTGAAGAACCTGAACGGCGAGACGGTTGCACTGGCCAACATCGGACTGGCGCAGATCGCTCTGGGCGAGATCGAGGCTGGCAAGCGCAGCATGCGCCTCGCGGCCGACATCGACGAACGGCGCGGCTCGATCACCGGCGTCTCCGAGACCTACCGCGAGATGGGCCAGTACCTCGAGCGCGCCGGCGACCTGCACGGCGCGGTCGAGGCATTGCACCAGTACCGCGTGCTGTCCGACCAGATCCTCCAGCGCGACCATCAGCAGGCGATCCTCGAGATGCAGGAACAGTTCGACAGCGACCGCCGCGCGCGCGAGCTCGAAATGCTGCAGCGCGAAGGCGAGATCAAGACCGAGCAACTGCATGCGCGCGACCTTCAGCAGCGCCTGTGGTGGTTGCTGGCGGCGAGCGGCGTGCTGACCCTGGCCGTCGTCGCGCTGCTGCTTTGGCGCGTGCGCGAAACCAACCGGCAGCTCGCCAGCAGCAACCGGCTGCTCAAGGTTCAGTCCGAGGTCGACCCGTTGACGGGCCTGGCGAACCGGCGCCACTTTCAGGCAGCGATGCGCCGGCTCGCGGCCGACGGCAAGCTCGCCGGAACGGTGTTCCTGGCCGACATCGACCACTTCAAACGCATCAACGACTGCTGGGGCCACGCCAGCGGCGACGCGGTGCTGGTGGAGGTGGCGCGGCGGTTGCGTGGCATGCTGCGCGAGCCCGACCTGATCGTGCGCTGGGGCGGCGAGGAGTTCCTCGTCGTGGTTCGCGCGCTCGCGCCGGACACCGTTGACGCGCTCGCCCAGCGCCTGCTGGATGTGGTGGGCGACACTGCGGTGGAGCACGAAGGCAACGTGATGGGCGTCACGGTGTCGATCGGCTACGCCACGTTCCCGATCGAGCCGACCTTGCTTTCGGTGTCGTGGGAGCGCGCCATCAACCTCGTCGACACCGCGCTCTACCTCGCCAAGGCTCACGGGCGCAACCGCGCGTACGGCGTGCGCAATCTTCACGCGAGCGACGAGTCACAGCTCGACGCCATCGGCAAGTCGCTCGAGGCTGCCTGGCGTGCCGGCGACGTCGCGCTGACGCAGCTTCGGGGGAAGGGAAGCGAGGTCGCGCCCGGCGCCGAGAGCGTCGCAGGGCTTGCGCTGGCGGCCGCGGCATGAACGTCTCACAGCGGCTTGCAGGCATTGCCGGTGGCTTGGCCGCTGCGCTTCTGCTCGTCTCGTCGACCCCGGCGTCGGCCATCGACGCAAGAGCCAGGAGCGGCGCCGCCCAGAGCGCAGCGACGCAGACGCCGCTCGAGCAGCAGATCGACGCCCTGGTTCGGCGCGGATTCGACCGCCCCGACGAGGCGATCTCCGCGCTGCAGCGGCTCGAGCCCGGCGACTCCGCCACCATCCGGTACGCGCTGCTGCTGGCACGCGGCACGGTGCTGGCGCAAAGCGGCCGCGACGCCCAGGCGCAGCCATGGATAGTCGCGCTGCAGAACTACGCGACGGCGCAGCACGATCCGCAGGCGGACGCCGCCGCGGTGCTGGTACGCGCAATGGCGGCGTACACGGCGGGTCGGCTCGACATTGCCGCGGCGCTGGC
>Ga0209048_10003429_pt1 | contig 15394 bp, 12 predicted proteins | sample FrelakmetCRP12CR_FD_187146 | JGI IMG/M metagenome (GOLD analysis project Ga0209048, IMG submission 187146) | Freshwater lake sediment microbial communities from the University of Notre Dame, USA, for methane emissions studies - CRP12 CR (SPAdes)... | ecosystem: Environmental > Aquatic >... | reverse complement strand
ACAGTGATCGGCTCGCCTGTATAAAGGGTGTAACGGGTCATCTCGAGATTGAGAAAAACCTGCAGAAGAGATGAACAGGTAGTAATCCAGAGCAGCGCGAGGCCATATTTCACAAAAAGAGAAGGACCGATCAGCCATTCACCCCCGCCGATCGTTCCACCGAGGGCGATGATAGCCGGTCCCAGGATGGCAAAAAGCTTCTTCGGGGTAATTTTTCTCAGGGGCTCCGGAAAATCAGTCAGCTCAAATGCGGGTCCACAACCTCCATCTACAGTTTTTACTTGTTTCTCTTCACTCATAAATTCCCTCCCCCTTTTTCTCCATTAAATCTCCATGGAGAAGTTGGTATTTTTCTTACTGCCTCTGAATGCATTGCTCCTAAATCGTAATCCATGACTGATTTAAAAAAACAACCACCTCCTTTCCATAGTTGTCGAGATATTATTCCACTATTTCACTAAAAGTCAACAATAAAATATATCCAGATTTTCTTATTAGAACCCCTTGATTTCTACGATGATTTCTATGACAGGGATGAGCAGATTGAATGGCCTGCGGGTGTGTTTATTTCAAAAATAGAAAAGGGTCCAAAGGCTTGTTATTCTTTCGGATTTCGAAGTGGAGATGAGACCCTGTAGCCCTTCCCGTCTGGCCCACTTTTCCGATGATTTGCCCCTTCTCTGCCCACATTCCCTCTTCTACCAGATTCACCTGATTGTGAGCATAAACCGTAACATACTCTTCGGAGTGGCGAAGGATGATCAGGTTGCCATATCCCTTGATACCGTTATTAGAGTATATGACCTTACCGGCATTTGAAGCTTTAATCGGTGTCCCAAGGGGAGAGGAGATATCAACCCCTTGATGGTTTTTGCTCCCGGCCTCTTTAAAAACATCGCTAATTTTCCCTTCGATAGGCCAGATGAAATCAAGTTTCTTATAGGCATTTTTTGACTTCTCCCCTTGCTCTGCTGCCACATCATCGATATAAATTTCAACTTTTAAAACCTTCTTCGCCCCCGGGATAAAAACCCGTTGACCGGTCTCAATCTTACTCGGATCTGGTATGCTATTGAGAGAGGCCACCTCTTTGAGATCAACCCCGTAGGTTTTACAAATGCGGTAAAGGGTTTGGTGTCTCTCCACCACATGATAAACCCCTTTCCTCCCCGGAGGCGGAGAGGGTCTTTCGTGGGAAACTTCATGCCTTGCGCATCCACCAGCGAAGAGAATGATAGAAAGAAATGAAACGCATAGAACATGGTTTAACATTCGATTCTTGGATTCGACCATTTTCTTTGCAGGATAAAGCCTGCACCGACCTAAGATCTAATTCTAAAAAGAGGATTTTCTTCTCCTGTCATCGTTCATTGTTCATTCGGTTTTCCACCCATATTTCCCTATCAACTTGACAAATCGGCAACCCCCCAAGTCTTCCTTTTTTGCCCCCGTCTCTGTCTTGGTCATCCGAAACAAATCCTGAACAAAAGCGTCTCCCACAGGAATAACCAGTCTTCCTCCTGTCGTCAACTGATCGATCAGAGGCTGAGGAATATCAGGAGACCCTGCCGTGACAAGGATGGCATCGAATGGACTTTCTTCCACCCATCCAAAGGTCCCATCAAAAATCTTGATTTCTACATTGAAATACCCCAATTCATACAGTAACTTTCTTGATCGAATGGCCAAGGGGCGAATCCTCTCGATGGAAAAGACTTTCTCAGACAATTCAGCCAAAATCGCCGTCTGATATCCCGATCCGGTACCGATCTCTAAGACCTTTTCTTTCCCGGTCAATAACGACGCCTCCGTCATCAAGGCGGCCATGTAGGGTTGAGAAATGGTCTGCTTTTCTCCAATGGGCAGAGGATGGTCGGTGTAGGCTTGGTTTTGAAGGGCTTCTTCCACGAAGAGGTGGCGGGGAATTTTCTTCATGGCAGCAATCAACTTGGCCTCTTTGATCCCCCTGGAGGTGATCTGTTCTTCCACCATTTTCAATCTTGCCTTCGGGAAATCAACCATCCTTCCGGGGCCTCTTCTTCGTGGAATCACTTATGTGAATTCCAAAATTTAACTTTTCCTGTGATGTAAGAGCGGCCATTGAAATCCGAAATTCGAATATCGGGCGAAGCGTCCGTTTCGGACCAATCCGAAACAAATCCCAATTTCAAATTTTCAAAACGTGATAAGTTTCGTATTTGGGTCATTCGAATTTGTTTCGAAATTCGGATTTCGTGCTTCGAATTTGGTGCTTCTATTCTTCCTTTTCTGCCTTTTTCTTCAACTGATCCAGAATAACTAAAGCCTCGAGAGGAGTTAATTGATCGGTCTTGATCTTCCCCAGCTCAGATCGGATGGAATCAGGCTGAGCAAAAAGGGAGGGTTGCAAAGGAGGTTTCGGCTTCGAGGTCGGGTGCTTGGTCGTGGCGATTTTTGGCATCCCCATGGCATCCAATTCGCCCTTCTCCAGGTTGGAAAGGATCTCCTTTGCCCGGTCGATCACTTTTGGGGGGAGGCCTGCCAGCCGCGCCACTTGAATCCCGTAGCTCCGATTCGTGCCTCCTTCCACAATTTTTCTGAGAAAGATGATCTCCCCGGCCCACTCCTTTACCGCGAAATTGTAATTTTTGACCCTCTCCTTTGTGAGGGCCAACTCCGTCAATTCATGGTAGTGGGTCGCAAAAAGGGTCTTCGGCCTGAGCAAGGGATGATCGTGGAGATATTCAGCCACTGCCCAGGCAATGCTCAACCCATCAAAGGTGCTGGTCCCTCTGCCGATCTCATCTAAAACCACAAGGCTCCTCGAGGTCGCCTGATTCAAAATGCGAGCCGTCTCCATCATCTCTACCATGAAGGTGCTTTGTCCCATCATGATATTGTCCAGAGCGCCGATTCGGGAGAAGACCCGATCCACCACTCCGATCCTCGCCTCACTTGCCGGAACAAAACACCCCATCTGAGCCATTAAAATGATCAGGGCGACCTGTCTTAAATAGGTTGATTTCCCCGCCATGTTTGGCCCCGTAATGATGAGAAGCTGATGCTCCTGGGTATCCATTTGGGTATCGTTCGGAACAAATCTTTCTGAAAGCCCCGCTCTCTCCAATACAGGATGCCTTCCATCACGAATGATAATCCCATCCCCTTCATCGACAATGGGTCGAACGTAATTATACCGATCAGCAACCTCTGCCATGGAGCCCAGGATATCGATGATCGCTATGGCTGAAGCCGTTTTTTGGAGCCTCGGCGTTTCATCTGAGACTCTTTTTCGAATCTCTTCGAAGAGCCGGTATTCCAGTTGACAGATCGCTTCTTCAGCTCCTAACACCTTGGTTTCAAATTCCTTGAGCTCCGGGGTGATAAACCGTTCGGCATTCACCAACGTCTGTTTTCTGATGTACTGATCTGGGACGAGGTGAAGATTGCTTTTGGTCACTTCAATGTAATACCCAAAGACTTGATTGTACCGAACCTTCAAAGAGGAAATCCCGGTCTTCTTCCTTTCCGCTGCTTCCAACTGAAGGATCCATCCCTTCCCCTCCCGACCAATCTCTCTCAAGGCATCCAATTCCTTGTCATGCTTCGGTTTGATGATCCCTCCCTCTTTAATCGTCAGGGGTGGGTGATCCACGATAGAGGATTCCAGAAGTTGATAAAGATCATCAAAATCCTCGATTTCAGACGCGAACTCTTTGATGATCGAGGCATCCAAGGGCTGAAGATTCGCTTTGAGAACGGGTAAGCTTCGGAGTGAATTTTTTAGACCGATGAGATCTCGAGCATTGGCGTGTCCAAGGAAGATCCGTGAGGTCAATCTTTCGATGTCCTGGATTCCTTCTAATGATTCCCGCAGTCGCTTCCTTTCGATCTTTTTCTCTTTCAATTCGGAGACCCCTTCCAGACGGCTTCCGATCTCCTGGATATCGATCAGTGGATAGTTTAACCACTGCTTCAATGTCCGCCTTCCCATCAGGGTGATGGTTTCATCTAAAAGCCAGAAGAGAGATCCCCTCTTGCCCTGGTCAAAAAGGGATTGAGTCAGTTCTAAATTCCTCTTCGTCACCTCGTCGATGACCATAAAATCCTGTACGTGATAAAAAAAGAGGGGCCGGATATGGGAGAGGGTTTTTTTCTGGTTCTCCTCTGCGTAGTGTAGAACCATGGCGACGGCCTGGGCCGCTATCGGCGCTTTCTGGAGGACCGAATCCCGTTCTTTCTGGGTGAAAGGAGAGAGGGCGTCGAATTCCGGGTCGTCTAAATAGGTCACCAAACCATTCTCAAAATTCTTTTTAAATCCTTCAAAGCAGGGATGCTCCTGAAATCGCTTGAGGGATAAAATTTCTTTGGGTTCGTTTCGAAGGGCTTCGCTCAGAAAGGGATCCAGCCCTGAGATTTGACAGGCTTTTAATTCTCCCGTCGAAATGTCCAAGAAGGCCAGTCCGAAAACCTCTCCTTCTGCATAGAAGCCCATCAGGTAATTATTCTCTCCAGTCCCTAATTGAATCGAGTCTGCCACCAGACCTGGAGTAAAAACCCTGACCACTTCTCTCTTGACGATTCCCTTTGCAAATTTTGGGTCTTCCACCTGGTCACAAAGGGCAACTTTATAGCCCTTCTGTAATAGTTTGGAGATGTAGGTTTCGGCCGCAAAATAAGGAACCCCGCACAAAGGGACACTATCTTTTTGGCCTTTATGCCTTGAGGTTAATGCAATATCCAGTTCTCGGGAGCCCACGCGGGCATCCTCGAAGAACATCTCGTAGAAGTCTCCCATCCGGAAGAAAAGAATGGAATCCGGATATTGACTCTTAATCTGGAGATACTGTTTGATCATGGGAGTTAAGGGTTTTGTCGTCATTTCAAAAATAATCTAACAGAATCTGGTGGGGTTGTAAAATGGAAATAACCCGGAATTGCGGAATGTGGATTGAGGATTGCGGAATTTAGACTTATCGTTCAGAGCTGTAGGGGCAATTCATGAATTGCCCCTACGATTTAAGGAAAGAGCGGCAAACCATCGAGGCCCATCGTCTCGGGATATCCCAGCATGATATTCATATTTTGAACGGCTTCGCCCGAGGCCCCCTTGACCACATTATCAATCGCTGTGACGATCACGGCCCGATCCTTTGACTCGTTCACCGTCGCACCCATATCGCAGAAATTGGAACCTCTCACATCCTTTGTGTTCGGGAGCTTCCCTTTTGGATAAACCCGAATGAACGGCTCCCCCCGGTAAAAATCCTGAATGGCATGAAGCAGCTCTTCCGTCTTCATCTTTCTTATAAGGTTGACATAGAGCGTAGATAAGATTCCCCGGTCCATCGGGATGAGATGGGGAACGAAGGTGACTTTGATCTCTTTCTGCACCAGCTGGCTCAGTTCCTGATCGATTTCCGGAGTGTGCCGGTGGGCGAAGATCTTGTAAGCCTTCACCCCTTCATTCACCTCGCAGAAGAGGGACTCCAGAACCACATCCCGGCCCGCGCCGCTTGCACCGGATTTGGAATCGATCACGATATTTTCCAGAGAGATCATCTGTTTCTTCACCAAAGGGATGAGGCCGATCAAAGCTCCCGTTGGATAGCACCCCGGGTTTCCAACGATCTTTGCATTTCGAATCTTCTCTCGATGAAGCTCCGGCAAACCATAGACGGATTCCGGGAGTAAGTCTGCACTCGTATGCTTTTGATACCACTTTTCATAAAGTGCTGCCTCTTTAAATCGAAAGTCTGCACTCAGATCAACGATTCTTTTCCCCTGCCGGTAGAAGAGGGGGACGACTTCCATGGCGGTCTTATGAGGGAGTGCTGTGAAAATAAAATCCGCCTTTTTTGAAATTTGATCAACGTTCAGTTCTTCGCACTTCAACTGAAGATGCTTCATTAAAGATGGAAAGACCTGGTCAATCGGAATTCCAGCATATTTCTGAGAGGTGAGCGCGGTGACTTCCACTTCAGGGTGACGAAGGAGAAGGCGGAGGAGTTCCACCCCTGTATATCCCGTTGCTCCAATGATACCCACTCGTGTTTTCATCGATTTCCTCTTCTGCCTCGTCCCCAGTAAATGGGGACGACAGTTCTGCCTCCCATTCGCCCTCAGTTAATGAGGACGCGCCATGATTTTCCATAAAAAAAGGGAGGCGCCATGACCTCCCTTTTTAAACCATCTCTATATAGGGTCATGGGATTACCTCTTAGAGAACTGCGGTCTTCGTCTGGCTCCTCTCCTCCCATACTTCTTCCGTTCTTTGACCCTCGAATCACGTGTGAGAAATCCCGCCTTTTTCAGAACATCTTTAAAATCGGCGTTGTATTGGAGCAGGGCTTTTGAAATCCCATGCCGGATGGCAGCGGATTGCCCGCAGATGCCTCCTCCCCGTACATTCACCGTTATATCGAATTGGTTTCGAGTCCCGGTGAGCTCCAAGGATTGAAGACTGACCATTTCACAGGTCTCTCTTCCAAAGTATTCTTTCACCGCCTTCTCGTTGACGACAAACTTTCCCTCTCCGGGTTCAAGCCAAACCCTTGCGATGGAGGTCTTCCTCTTACCTGTGGCATAAATGGGTTCTGTCACTTTCTTCTCCTTATATGTCAATTATAATTCAAGGGAAACGGGCTGCTGTGCCTCGTGTGGATGATTCGGGCCTGCGTAGATCTTCAGTTTTCGAAGCATCTGACGGCCCAGACTGTTTTTAGGAAGCATCCCCCTGACAGCCATCCTGATCATCTCCGTGGGCTTTTTGGCCAATAGCTTTTCAGCACTCATCTCTTTAATCCCACCCGGGTAACCCGTATGGTGATAATAGATCTTGTCTTTCAGCTTCTTTCCGGTTAAAGTCACTTTCCCTGCATTGACCACGACCACAAAATCCCCAGTGTCCACATGGGGGGTATAGATGGGCTTATTCTTCCCTCTCAATATCTTTGCCAACTCGGTAGACAGTCTCCCTAAGACCTTACCCTCGGCATTGACCAGATACCACTTATGGTCTATCTCTTCTTTCTTGGCTTGATAAGTTTTCATTCCGTCACCTTCAAAACACTAAATTTAAGACAAAGATCGCATCGGTGTCAATAGTGCACTGCGCCACCTCACTCAGGTACCAGGGTCAATAAGCCAGCTATCGGCTCCATCCCTTCCCTTTTGAGATATTTTGTTCCCACAAAAGGACAACAGGGCTCGCAATATAGACAGTAGAATAAGTCCCGGTAATCAATCCGACAATCAGAGCAATCGTAAAATCATGGATCACCTCTCCCGCGAAGAAGAAGAGGATCAAGACCACCATCATGACTGTTCCGGTAGTAAGAATGGTTCTCCCGAGCGTTTCATTAATGCTCACATTAAAAATCGTTGCCAGGTCTTCTTTTCTCATCTTTTTGATATTCTCTCTGACCCGGTCAAAAATGACGATCGTATCGTTGATTGAAAAACCGATGATCGTCAGAATAACAGCCAAAACATTCAAAGAAAATTCTATATTGAAGATGGAGATAGCACCGAATGTGACCACCACGTCGTGAAACAGGGCAACAATGCCACCCAGACCGTAGCCAAATTCATGAAACCTGATTGCCACGTAGATGAGGATGGCCACAAAAGCCAAGCCCACAGCCCACATGGCTTTCGTCTTTAGGTCTTTTCCAACCTTCGGACCCACCGCTTCCACTCTCCGAATTTCCAACGGCTTGCCTTTGAATTGCTCCTGAAGAGAGGTTTGGATCGACTTTGACATGGCTTCCAAATCGCTGGAACTTTTTTCTACCCGAATGAGGAACTCATTCTCTCCTCCGAATTTTTGAACCACTGCGTCCTTCAGGCCTATTGCTTCCGTGGCACTCCGGAGTTCGGAGACATCAACGGGTTTTGAGAATTTGATCTCAGCCACCAGACCTCCCGAAAAGTCGACTCCGTACCTCAGCCCCCCATGGAGGAAGATGGAACCAAAGCTGATCAAAATGGCTATTGCGGAAATCCAAAGAGTGAATTTCTTCTTTCCGATAAAATCGAAACGGGTATCATGTGGGATCAATTCCATAAAAGTTCCGCACCTCTAATCCCCTTCAGCCCCTCTCCATGAGGGGAAAGGAGGGGAGACTAAATACTGAGTGTTTTGACTCCCGGTCTAAGGCTGACGAAATCGAAGATCACCCTTGTAATATAAACAGCGGTGAAAATATTGGCCAAAATGCCAATACTCAGGGTGACGGCAAATCCTTTTACCGGACCTGTCCCAAACTGATAGAGGATAATCCCTGAGATCAAGGTCGTTAAATTAGAATCGATAATGGCAGAAAAGGCCCGATGATAGCCCTGATCGATCGCTGCTCGAACTGTCTTTCCGAACCTCAACTCCTCTTTGATCCTCTCGTGAATCAGGATATTGGCATCCACAGCCATTCCAACCGAGAGGACTAAACCGGCAATGCCCGGGAGAGTGAGGGTGGCCCGGAAAATGGCCAGGGTAGCTAACGTCAGAACGATGTTCAGCATGAGGGCGACATCTGCAATCACCCCTGAGAACTTGTAGTAGACGATCATAAAAAGAACAATCAGAGCCGCACTGATCAACGTGGAAACAATCCCTTTATGGATCGAATCCTGTCCGAGCGAGGGTCCTACGGTCCGCTGCTCAAGGATTTTAACGGGGGCGGGCAGTGCGCCTGATCTGAGAACGACAGCCAGATCATTGGCCTCCTCCGTAGTAAAACGGCCGGTGATCTGGGCCCTGCCGCCGGCGATTCTCTCCCGGATTTCGGGGGCCGAGTAGACATTATTATCAAGAATGATGGCCAACCTTTTCTTCACGTTTGCGCCGGTAATTTGCTCAAAAAGCTTTGCTCCCACATCCGTAAACTCCATCGACACATAGGACTCATGAAATTGTGAATCGAGCGATACCCGAGCATCCTTTATAAATTCGCCGGTCATCAAGGTTTTCTCTTTCAGCAAAAAAGGATTCTTTCTCACGGCCCCTGTCTGCGGGTCCACAGATCTCTGGTACAGGATCATATCTCCAGGAGGGATATTCCCTTTCAATGCCTCGTCAATGTTTCCCTCTTCATCCAACAGCTTGAATTCCAACAAGGCCGTCTGGCCGATTAAATTGATGGCCCTCTGGGGATCCCTGATACCAGGGAGTTGGACCAAAATCTGATCCGTCCCTTGAAGGGTAATCTCGGGTTCTGAAACGCCGAACTGGTCGATTCGATTTCGAATGATCTCCAGGGCCTGATCAATGGCTCTCTTCTTTACGTATTCGGTTTCCTTACTGTCGAGGACCAACCGGACCTTCCATATCCCCCCTTCTGATGAAGGGGAGAGTTCACGCAGCATCATAAACCGCTGGCTTAGAAGATTATCGACTTTTTCTTTGGCTCCGGAGAATTCCAGAACGATGCGGTCCGGCTTCTCCGTTTCCAATTTTCCGACTGGAATTCCTCGTTCCTTAAGCTCATCCCTCAGATTATTCTTGATCTGTTCCACATAGCTCTCAACCGCTTTCTCGCCCTCCACAGTGAGGAGGAGATACATGCCTCCCTGAAGATCGAGACCGAGGTGAATCTTGTCTGCGGGAATGATCTTCATAAACCATGGGGGCAACTGAGAGGTGAGCGTAGGCAAAAGAAGAAGAATGGCGAAAACCGTGATTGCCGCATAGAGAATAAATTTCCACCTTAAAGTCTTTAACATCGAAAAGCGCTCCTATTCTTCCACCTTAACAAAAAATGAAACCAAGGGTGGCTTGAACCCTTGGTAATAACATAACATATCCTATGCCTTATCATTTTGCAAGAAAAAATTTAAGAAAAAGGCCCAGGGATGATTCGCTTGGGCCTTCACGGATTATTCATACGGCTTGAGGATTACTTGACATCACTCCATTTTCCGTATTTCTCCCTTAAGATCCGATGGAGGATTTTACCCGTGGGGGTCATAGGCATCTCTTCATCCTTGATGAAATCGACCGATTTTGGAATCTTGTATCCTGCGATCTTCCCCCTGCAATGTTCGATCAGTTCCTTTTCGGTTACCGTTTTTCCCGCATGGAGGGTGACGACGGCCTTCACCGACTCTCCCCATTTCTCGTGGGGGACCCCAATCACTGCGACATATTTAACGGCAGGATGAGATCCCAGCAAATTCTCAGTCTCTGAAGGGAAGACGTTTTCACCCCCAGTGATGATCATATTTGCCTTCCGGTCCACCAGGACATAATATCCATCCGGATCCCGATAGGCCATATCGCCCGCGGAGAACCATTCCCCCTGGAAGACCGACTTCGTCTTTTGGGGATCTTTCCAATATTCTCTGAAAATGCCGGCTGTTCGTGAATACAGTTCTCCTACCTGTCCGTCCGGGACCTCCTTACCCTCTTCATCCATAATTTTTATTCGATCGGACCCCCAGATCTCCCTTCCGATGGAACCTAACTTCTTGAATTGTTCTTCCGGCCTGAGAAGTGTCACGAGACCTGCCTCCGTTGAACCATAGGCCTCCCAGAGTTCTGCGTTCTTGAAATATTCCATAATGGCCGCTTTGGTATCTTTCCGGGCCGGTGCGGAGGAGATCAAGAGCTGTCGTATCGAACTCACATCGATCTTCTTTTTTACCTCGTCAGGGAGAGCCAGCATCATGATGTAATGAGTGGGGACAAGCGACGTAAAAGTAATCTTCTCTTTTTCAATCGTCTTCAGCAGATCCAGCGGGTCAAAGCTGACCATATTGTAGACAAAAACCCTCCCGCTTGCGTAGGTATAGGCAAATGAATAAAAGATCGAGTTGATATGGCACATGGGCATGACGAGCATGACGCAATCGTCCGGCCGAATGCCCATGCAGAGATCACTCAACAGGTACTGACCAAGGTTACCCTCGTGGGTCCGAACGACCCCCTTGGGCTTGCCAGTCGTTCCTGAGGTGTACATGAGGTTCCAGGGATCATCCGCGTCGACCATCACATCCGGTTCCGCAGGTGAAGCCTTGGCAATGATCGATTCGTAGTGTTTATAACCCTCTGGCGCTTTTTCATCTCCCCAAAATACAAAATTCGCTGACGGAACGGCTGAAAGTTTACTTCGGATTGAATCTACCACCTGAACAAATTCCTTCGCGACGAAAAAGGCCTTGCATTCAGAATGGTTGATCACATATTCCATCTCGGGAGGTGCCAGCCGGAACATAATTGGAACGGTGATCTGCCCTCCCTTTGCAGCCGCCGCATAAATCTCCAACCACTCGACACAGTTGTAAGCTAATATGGCAAAGCGATCTCCTTTTCTAACCCCCATGTTTGTTAGAGCGTTGGACAATCGGCAGCTCCTGTCGTTCCACTCCTTGAAGGTCATCTTACGAAACTTATCTCCTGCACCTTGCTTGTCAGGATATTGCATGGCCATCATTTTAAGAACTGTTCCTGCGGTCATCCATTTGCTAATTGTCATAAAGCCACCCCTTTCCTAATCCCAGTCCGTCTCCCCGAAGCGAGAAGAAGCAGGATTAGTTATTTATTTTTAGTGATTTGTGATTTTTTTTACATCTCATTATCATTACGGCGTCATTTTGTCAAGAAAAAGTCTTAAAAAAGACTTGTTATTGTATATTTTTTGGTGTATATAGCCATAAAAAGTGGAAAGGGGGATTTTTCACAATGGAAATTGAAGGGTATACTTTTCCAGACGATTTATATTACCACAAAGAGCATTTTTGGGCGAAAATCGTGGGTAATATTGTGATAATGGGGACAAATGATTTTGCTCAAAAATTGGCGGGGCAAATCGTTTATGTCGAACTTCCCCCTCAGGGAAAAGTACTCGAACAGGGCAAGCCTTGTGGTTCCATGGAGTCAGGTAAATGGGTAGGCAGGATTTATGCCCCAATCTCTGGAAAAGTGGAGGCCACGAATGAGGCACTCGAAGATACTCCTGAACTGATCAATGAAAGCCCCTATGAAAAAGGTTGGATATGCAAAATCGCCCCTTCCAATCTTCAGGATGACCTCAAAAATTTGTTAAACGGAAATAGCCTCGTCGAATTTATTAAGTCTGAAATCAATCGGGTGAAAAAGATCGACAAATAAAGGGCGGATTATTACAAAAATGAAGGGGTTCATGTTATAAGCCCTTCAGCTAGTGAACTAATACGCAAGCCTTTTTGAATGGACTGTTGAAAGGTTTTTCAAAGTTTTTGGGGTAGACGCAATGAAGAAAAGCGGTAGGTCGAGATCAAGAGAAAAAGATCAAAAAAAGTTGACCATAGACAGAAGGACATTTCTTAGGTTGTCGGCCCTCACCGGCGCTGCAGTGGGAGCGAGCAAGATACTCAGTCCATTGGATACCCCTGCAGCTCAACCCCTTCCCCCAAAGAACCCGATTGTTCCCGAAGAGAACTGGATGGTTACTTCTTGCTTAAACTGCCAGGCTCGTTGCGCCATCCGGGTAAGGGTGGTGAACGGCAAGGCAGTGAAGATCACCGGGAATCCCCTTTCTAAAGTGTCTGATGGGAAGATCTGCCCTCGAGGACACATCGGGCTTCAGGTATTATACGACCCGGGCCGGATCAATACTCCTTTAAAAAGAACAAACAATGAAAAAGGAAACGGGATCGATCCCCAATGGGTTTCCATTACCTGGGATCAAGCGTTGGGCGAGATCACAAATCGGTTAAATAAACTCAGAGAGAAGGGTGAACCCAATAAACTTCTCCTTTTTTACGGATTAAACACAATCAGCAGTCAAGATATGATTTCTCGATTTGCAGAAGCTTTTGGAACGCCAAATCTTATCTCAGGAGATGGACTGGATAGTGAGACAGAGAAATCGGGTAACTGGATGGCGGATGGACACTATGCCCATACGGCTTATGATCTTGATCACACCAATTATGTCCTTGCCTTTGGCGCTGACATGGTCGAATCATCCAAGCCCTTATCTCGATTTTTAAGAAAATGGGGAAAAATAAGACGAGAAAAACCCAATCGCACGAAGATTGTAGTCATCAATCCGAGGTACTCCGTGACGGCAGCTAAAGCGGATGAGTGGGTGCCCGTTCGCCCGGGCACAGAGGGAGCCCTGGCAATGGCGGTTGCCCATGTCATCATGAGCGAGGGCCTTTTTAATAAGACTTTTATCAAGGACTGGACCGTAGGGTTCAATTCCTACAAAGAATTGGCGCTGAGTCAATATAGCCCGAAGGAGGTTTCAAAAATAACTGGCATTCAACCCGAAACCATCCAACGAATAGCAAGAGAATTTGCCCAAACACAGCCAGCCCTTGCTCTCAGAGGCCAGGAATCGATCAACTGGCCTGAAGGATCGTTCACCAGTTACGCCATATTCTGTTTGAACGCCTTAGTGGGAAGCATCGATGTCCCAGGAGGAGTCCTTTATCAAGAGAGTGTCAAATATAATGAAATGCCACGATTGGTAGAGGACGAAATTGCGAAAAAAGGCAAGGCGAAGCCCATCCTCGATTTCCGGGGAACGGATAGATTTCCTGCGGCAAAGGTCGTGACGAACCAGATCCCTGAATCCTTACTAGAAAATGTTCCTTATCCGATTGAGATCGCCATCGGTTTCAATAGCAACTTTAATATGCTCTCTCCCGGAACGGATCGATGGGATAAGGCTTTGAAGAGACTCCCTTATTATGTCCATATCTCTCCCTTTGTCAGCGAGATGGCGCTCTATGCTGACCTGATCTTGCCCTCCACCACTTTTTTGGAGGAATGGGGTTACGATCATTCCCCTCCAGGATCAGGTTTCGCAGAAGTAAAAATAAAACAACCGGCCGTTGTGCCCCGTGGCAGCGCACGCTCTGTGATGGATATCGTGTTTCAAACCGCGAAGAGACTGAATGGAGGAGTGGCCGAGTCTTTTGCCAATATGGGCGATCATGCGGAAGGATTTGTTAGGTTCCGAACCGAAACGCTGGTCCCATGGAAAGAGTTTCTCAAGAAAGGAGTGGGGGCAGGAAAAGATTATGAATACCGTAAGTATCACCGTATTTTCCAAACTCCTTCTAAGAAATTTGAATTCTCCTCAGGAAATCTAAAACACCTGCTTGCCAAAACGAAAAAGGGGAAAGAGGAAGGTCTGGATTATCTGCCCCACTATAACGAGGCAAAATTCTTGGGGGATAAAGGAAAATATCCTTTTATATTACTTCCCTATCAACCTTTGATGGTCATAGAGAACGGAAGCCAGAACTATCCTTGGGCTCAAGAAATATTTCTGCCCATGGACGGCGTGGGCTGGGAAACCCTGGTCGAGATAAATAGCGAAACCGCAAAATCCCTAAAGCTCATGGATGGCCAAGGGGTATGGGTGGAGTCGCCGTTCCAAAAAATTAAGGCAAAAGTCAAGTTTTCTGAAGGGGTCCATCCAGACGTTGTCGCACTTCCCTCGGGACAAGGACATACCTCCTACGGGAAATGGCAACAGGGAATTGGTGTGAATCCAAACGAGATCATCGGGGTGGATTATGACACCCTCAGCGGGCAAGCCGCTTTTTTTAACACAAGAGTTAAGGTTTATAAGGCGTAAGCTAAGAGGATAAAATGCCAAGATGGGGAATGGTGATTGATCTGGATAAATGTGTTGGCTGTCAAGCATGCACCACGGCCTGTAAGGCGGAGAACAACGTCCCACATGGATCGCCGGATGAACAAAGATTGAGAAGGGATATTTTTTGGAACAAGGTCATTGCCGTGACCACCGGAAAATATCCTAAGGTGAATACCGAACTCATCTCTATGCCGTGTATGCATTGCGATCAGGCTCCTTGCGTCACCGTCTGTCCGGCCAAGGCAACGTATCGTCGCGAAGACGGTATTGTGGTGCAGGATTTCAGGAGGTGTATCGGATGCAAATATTGTATCGTCGCCTGCCCTTATGGAGCGAGGAGCTTCAATAGCAAAGAGCAAGAAGAAAAAGAATATCTCCGTCCCGATTTGCCGCCGGATAGAAGTGTTTGGGGCCAATGGCCATTCCCAACCCGGACCCACGGGGTGGTCGAGAAATGCACCTTCTGTTTTCATCGAATCGATAAAGCGGTCAAGGAGGGCAAGAAGATAGGAACAGAAGTGGTACCGGCCTGTGTCGAAGATTGCCCTTCAGAGGCCAGAAAATTCGGAGATTTGGACGATACCCAGAGTGAGGTATCCACCCTATTATCCTCAAGGGGATGGATCAGACTTCGGGAGGAATTGGATACAAAACCTAAAGTCTATTATCTCCTAAAATGAGGATAAGATTTCAGCGGTCTTGAAACGCTAAGGCGCACCAATTGAGGGATTTCAAATGGGATTAGTATTTTCAAAAATAGAGGGTAAATCGAGAGAGTTTTATACTCTTTTTGTCCTCCTTTCGATCTTTTCGCTCATTGG
>Ga0209048_10003428_pt1 | contig 15397 bp, 13 predicted proteins | sample FrelakmetCRP12CR_FD_187146 | JGI IMG/M metagenome (GOLD analysis project Ga0209048, IMG submission 187146) | Freshwater lake sediment microbial communities from the University of Notre Dame, USA, for methane emissions studies - CRP12 CR (SPAdes)... | ecosystem: Environmental > Aquatic >... | reverse complement strand
TTACCCCGCTTTTCTGATATTCGCCAGGTGCTGATCGCCGGCCTGGGCGGCTCGGCTATCGGAGCAGATTTGCTGGCCGCATACGCCAGCCCTTTGTGCCGTATCCCGCTCTTTGTCCATCGTGACTATGATCTACCCGCGTGGGCGAACGGCCCCGAAACGCTGGTAATCACTTCCTCGCATTCTGGCAATACCGAAGAGACGCTTTCCAGTTTTCAGGCCGCCCTGGCAAATAGCTGCCAGATCCTGGCCGTCACTACCGGTGGAAAGCTAGCTCAGTTCGCCACGCAAGCCGGGGTTTCCTGCTGGCGCTTCGAGCACCACGGCCAGCCGCGCGCGGCCGTTGGCTACTCGTTCGGCCTGCTCCTAGCAGCCCTGGCCCGTCTGGACTTACTCCCAGACCCCGCTGGAGAACTGGCTGGAGCGATCAAAGTGATGCAGGAGCAGCAGGAGCACCTGAGCATTTCCGTCCCGGTCGTCAATAACCCTGCCAAGCTACTCGCGGGGCAGTTGGTAGAACGCTGGGTGACAATCTTTGGCGCGGGGCTGCTCGCCCCAGTCGCCCGCCGCTGGAAAGGCCAGATCAGCGAGGTCGCTAAGGCCTGGGCTCAGTTCGAGTTCCTACCCGAAGCTGACCATAACACCCTAGCTGGCGTGGTCAATCCAGAGGTCTTGTTTGCCAATACCATGATCCTGTTCCTGCGCGCTCCTAGCGATCACACACGCAACCGCCTGCGCAGCGATCTGACCCGCAAGGTCTTTATGGTCGAAGGTCTGAATGCCGACTCAGTGGATGCCAAAGGAGATACCCGCCTGGCACACCTGTGGACATGCCTGCACCTGGGAGATTATGTGGCTTATTATCTTGCGATGGCGTATGGTGTGGATCCCACCCCTGTGGCTGCTATCGAGAACCTCAAACGAGAAATGGTAGCCGCGGGATAAGGCTCAGCCACGCAAACCCAGCAAGAAGCCCAAACACGGCGCCAGCCAGCACATCTGAGAGATAGTGTACCCCCATAGCGACCCGGGCTAAAATCACTAATGGCGCCCAGGCCAGCAAGATTACGCCAAGCCAGGCTGGTCCCAGCCCGAGCGCGACCACCGCCAGCATCACTGCACGGGCAGCGTGACCCGACGGGAAAGAATGAGGGTCGGTTTTGCGGTAAATTTCACCCCATTCTCCCTCCGGTCGCCGCCTGCGCACAGTAAATTTGATCGCCAATACCAGCGCCGCCGTCAACAGGAGGCATACAAACAGGATGGCGGCTCGCGTTTTCCAATAATCCGTTCCAAACCACCAAACAATCCCCAGGGCAAGCAGCCAGAACCAGGAATCCCCTGAATGGGCAAACCCGATTGCAAAACTGCGCAATAGCCCTGGCTTCTCGGCGATACGCAACTGGCGCGTGTACCGAGCATCCAGATCAAGCAGCTTTTGGCTCAGCGGCAATTTATCTGTCTCTACGCTTGCCCCCGTTTTGCCAGGTCAGCCCGCATAATCTCAAGCTGAAAAGGCTTGTCCACATCCATGCCGATTTCAGGATATGGACAAACAACTGCCCGGCCGCTAATTTTAAGCCGTTTGGAAACCTTATTAACCGCATCTTGCATGGTTATGGCGCGTAAAAGAAGCAAAAACAACGTGTCATAGCCTATCAACGCTGCTTGTTTAAAGACACTCTTGCGCGCGGCAATGATCCGTTTCCAAAGCTCATCATCCTGAGTCACCGTCATCGTGCGGATGACATTCAAATCTCCGCCACAAACCTCGTAATCTTTCAAGTGTGTATAAGAACGCCTGGAACCTGGGAAGCGCGCCTCCATCTCCTTCCGGGTAATGACCATGTAATACAAATCCTCGTCAGTCTTCATCGACTCGTTCACTACCCAATTCACCATATCCGATGTGATTCCTGGAATGTCAGATGAAACCACAACTGTATGTTTCGCGCCCGGATCAATCTCCAGAATCTTGATTACCCCGGCGCGTATATTATCCAGCATCCCCCCTTGATTAGGAAGGTAAGCCACGACTTTGCTGCACACCACACCGCTATCTTCCGGAAGCCCAATGACTACCACCTTGTCGATCGTTTCTGCCCCGCATAAAGCGTCTAGAACCCACTGAATCATTGGCTTACCACAGATTTCCAGCAAAGCTTTTGGCTTCCCCTGAGTATAAGGATAAAGCATTTCGCCTGGGGCTGGAATCCCTCCGGCTGTCACGATAGCGTCCATAGCAATCACCTCCTGTTCTACTCGATTATAAATTCGGCGTTTTCGCTTAAGCACATAACCTGAGCGACGATGGTCTCACAAAGCGAAAGCCTCAATTCAGTTCTTGGAGCTGGGGCTCAAACCCTAGCTTGTCGAGCAACTCGTTAATCTCTTCATAGGATAGCTTGCGTTTTTTGCCCGCGACAGCCACTAGAGCCGCTTCCATCATGTTCGTACCAAATGAGCGGCCATCCAATACCGGGGTGCTTGTGATGAGGTATTTAATACCTGCCTGACGAAATTGATCGACATCCGCGGGGGTGGTGGTGTTCGTAGCAATGATCTTGCCGTCCAATCGGTCAGGCATGTGGCGCTTGATATAAAGACAATCGGAGGCGATTATTGTCCCCCATCTATAATACTCCTCCCATTTCGGAACGCGATGTTCTTGCTTTTCACCAGTTGGATATAACCATTCAAACGGCAAACGCCCAACGACGGGCAGCAAAATGGCAGCCAGGCGTTTCAGATTCTTTTCGCTGTGGACAGCGAAAGGCAACCCCAAACCGAACATCAAGTCTCCAAACGTACATTCATAGCCGCAATCCAGAAAAGATTTGGACATGCCCCAACGATCCGCGCCGCTGCATACGAAAACCTTTTTGCCTCTTTCCTTCACATACGCGCCAATTTTAGCTTCGATGAACGGGCCGAGTTTATATTCCAGGGTGTTCTTCAAGCCCGTGCCATCGACCACAGGGGTTTCCTTGATAAAGCGTACCATCTTCTGCACCCCATAGAGCGTGTACCATTTATTATCTACCATTAACCCCAGGTCTGCGCCGCCTACCCCGAAGGCATCCACTTTACCGTCTAATTCTTTGTAGAGTAGAGCGGCTTTTTCCATATCCCCATCTGTCCCAATCCGCTCAATGGATACTTGCTCTCCTAAAAGCTCAACCTCTACGGCTTTATTACGTTTCGAGGAACCGATGCTGATGCTAACTGCGCGTTTCATCTGATCAAGCCTCCTTTATTATTTTATTAACCAGCAAATCCCATTCGAAACAAGGTTTCAAACACTGTGTTTCTACAATTATTCCGCCAGGCATACCTTCACCTGATGAAGATAATAACCCCGCCCAGTCCAGCTCGTTCCTTAGGCTGCTCGCGCCAGGGCAGTCAAGCCTAATACAATTATTCCTAAAATCAGGTTGAGGCGCATCAGCAATGTTTCCTGGCGCTGCAACTTGGCTGTCTCAGAAGCAGCAGATTGAGAAACGGTACCTACAAGCTCTCCCGACCAGGTTCCACGCACTTGCTTTAAAGCATTGCGCTGTAGCTTTGGCATCAACCCCCAGGTCAGGTAAACCGATAGGCAAGCCATACCGAGGAAAACCATGTGCTTGAGAAATATTGCTACGGCCCAGCCATTCTGAATGACCAGAACACCCTGGTAATGGGGATTAGCGCTCATCTGGATCATCCCGGTGCCGGCAAGCGTGATCAGGCAAAACCATGCAATCGGGTCGAGACGACGCTGCAAATCGGTGAGAAACTCAGCGTAAGGTTGCGCCTGCAAAACATGACGGGCTGCCGGCAAGACGATAATCGCCAAGGCCGCCAACCCGCCAATCCAGACTACAGTGGCGATCATATGGAGCCAAAAAACCAACCCGAGCACCCAGGGGGATACTGGCATCATATTTGTCTGTTCTCATTGATCTTAGACTTCTTACGTGGCTTCGCCGTGTTGGTCGTAGCATCGACCAACACGAGAAGTGGATGAAATGATCACGGTGTGGGAGTGGCTTTATGTCTCTTACCGGTATTCGTCGGCTGGGGCGTTCCTCCACCGCCGCCCCCACCTCCCTCACAGCTTTTTGACACTGCTCCCAGTGCCTGCTGCACCTGCGCATCGGGAGCTATGGCCAGAGACTGGTTGTATTGGGTCACTGCCTTGCAAAATTGGCCTTGTTGGGCAAGCGAGTTGCCATACTCAAACAATGCCTGGCGCAAGCGCTCTGTAGCAGTCATTTTTGACCCATCCATCAGGTTGGGCATTTGTGGGCCAACTTGTTGGAAGTAATAAACTGCCTGCTCCCAATCAATATCCCAAAAACTTGCTCCAGTGATGTAAAGGGTCGACCAGTTCAACAAAGCCTGGGCTTCCGTATCCAACGGCCCAAAATGACTGGCGAGCGTTAAATCATAGATCCCACCTTCCAGGTCAGTATTTAGGGTCTTTTTCTTTCCACGCTCGCGTAATGCCAGAAAGAGCATTCCATCTACATCTACAGCCTGATAATTAGGATCTGCCTGGCGCAGCGCCAGCAACGTATTGATCGCATTCTCCCAATCGCTGTTCGCTACATACTGTTTAGCCTGGTTATATTGGTCCTGGACACCACGTATATCCGGTGTTGCAGTTGCCGTAGACTCGGGCTCAAGGGTAGGCGTGGCGGTTGTGTTTATCGCCAGCAAAATTTGGGATAATTTGTCCGTCGCGCCAGGATAGTTGGGGTTAAGTTGGATCACATACTCAAGACGCTGGCGAGCGCGATCGTAAAATCCCTGGTCCATATCTTGGGCAGCCAATAAAAACTGCTCATCCGCTGCTTGAGCCACCTGCGTACTCTCAGCATTCTTACGCACACCGATCCCCGAACCATAACCTGCGAACGCGCTGACTAGACCAATCAGCAGCAATAACAACAGACCAATAAAGGTATATAAGAGCCAGGATAAGCCCTTCCTCCGGGTTTTCTTACCAGCTTTCCCCTTCTTAGCGCTTGTGCGGCCAACAGCCGATTTACCCTTGCCTGATCCGGATTTTGGCTTAACTGCCTCCCCGTCTGGACCAGGTGGAGTACCGGGCTTTCCTTTTGGGGACTCACCAACGGTCACTTGCTCGAGCAAAATGGACGCTGTATCCTGGAGGCCGCTCATCGCTGGGGCCTCTTCTTGCTCGACCCGTGTGGGCATCGTTTGTTCTAAGCTGGCGTCTTCGCTCACCGGTTGTGGATCGATAAAAATGGGTTTGGTATGTTGCAGGCTATTTTCTTCCCCGGCCTCAGGGTTTGACTCATTTGGATTTTTATTTTCGATACCAGTATTTTCCATGCCGCACATTATACCGCAGAGGTATAATCATATCGTGACTCACTTCCGCTTTTATCACCCTGTCGAAGTGCGCTACGGCGACCTGGATCCCCAGGGCCACGTTAACAATGCAAAATATCTGACTTATTTTGAACAAGCCCGCATCGCCTATATCCAACATTTGGGGCTATGGGATGGCAGCGACTTTATGAGCATAGGTGTTATTCTGGCCGACGTTCACCTCACTTTTCGTTCTCCGGTACGCTTTGGGCAGAAAATCCAGGTGGGCGTATGCATCTCTCATCTGGGTACTAAAAGCCTTAGGATGGAATATAGCCTGGTTGATCTCCTCAACGGCCAGGAAGTAGCCGCTGGTTCCAGCGTGCAGGTCACTTACGACTACAACAATCAGAGCACCATCCCTATACCCGAAAATTGGCGGCAGATCATCTCCGCGTTTGAGGATTTATCTAAGACGACTACCACGGAGAATATCTGACCACGTTCTTGGAATCATGATTCCTTGATCTACCGTTTCTTATCATCCTCTTTCCTCTGGAGATTCAATGTCTCTTCCTGCTGTTGACACCGAATACTTACTAGATTTTCTGACCGGCTTATTGAACACACCCAGCCCTACCGGCTACGCCCACCAGGCGATTGCCTATACCCAGCAGGCGCTGGCTGCTTACCCAGACATCAAGCTTACTTTAACCCGCAAAGGCGCTCTGGTAGCTGCCTGGCAGGGCGAGCATTCCAATTCCCCGCGCGCCCTCACCGCTCACGCCGACACCCTGGGGGCAATGGTAAAGGAAATAAAAAGCAATGGCAGGCTTAAATTAACTAATATCGGCAGCCTGGTCTGGAACTCAGTCGAAACCGAAGGCTGCACCGTTTTCACTCGCCATGGCGCGGCTATACGCGGCTCGCTCTTGCTAAATAAGGCTTCCGCGCATGTATTTGGGAAGGAATTGACCGAGTTGGAACGCAATGGCGAGAATATGGAAGTACGCCTGGATGTACGCACGGTTTGGGATGACGAAACCCGCGGCCTGGGTATCGAAGTGGGCGATTTTATCGCATTCGACCCCCGCGTCGAAGTGACCAATGGCTTCATTCGCTCTCGCCATCTGGACGATAAAGCCTGTGTGGCTTGTATCGCGGCGGCAGTAAAATCCTTGCACACAGCCGGCCTGAAACCGCTCCAGTCGACCTTCATCCACATCAGCAATTATGAGGAGGTGGGCCACGGAGCCTCAGCAGGCATCCCCCCAGAGGTTGGCGAAGTGCTCACCGTCGATATGGCCGCCGTGGGCGAAGGCCAGACCTCGGACGAATTTCACGCCACATTGTGCGTCAAAGACTCTGGCGGTCCTTACCATCACGGCCTGAGCCAACGCCTGCGCGATCTAGCCGACGAATATGGCATCGCCTACAAGGTGGATACCTACCCACATTACGGCTCAGATGGCGAAGCCTTCTGGCGTTCTGGAGGTGATGCCGCGGTCGCCTTGATCGGCCCTGGGGTGGACGCCTCTCACAACTACGAACGCACCCACCTGGAAGCACTCATTGCCACCACACAGTGGGTCATGGCTTATTTGATGAACTGACATGCTGTTTGATGCCTCGCTTCCCCCTGTATCTTTGAAGGCTATCCCGGGCATAGCCCGAGCTGCTGAGGCGATGGGCTTCGCCGCCTTATGGGGAACCGAGACATTTCATGACCCCTTCTTACCCGGGGTCCTGGTCGCCGAACACACCCAGAGATTAAGCTACGGTACAGGGGTTGCAATTGCCTTCGCCCGCAGCCCAACCACTCTGGCTTACACGGCCTGGGATCTGGCTCAGGCTTCTGAGGGACGCTTCATCCTCGGGCTGGGTACCCAGGTAAAGGCGCACATCGAGCGCCGTTTCGGAATGCCATGGCCCGAATCGGTGGTGGGCAAGCTACGCGAGCAAATCGGCGCTATGCGCGCCATCTGGAACACCTGGCAGACCGGCCAGCCTCTCGACTACCACGGCCAGTACTATAAATTGAGCCTCATGTCGCCCTTTTTCAATCCGGGTCCTGTCCAGCATCCGCACATCCCAATCTACATTGCCGGAGTCAATACCGGTTTGGCGCGCCTGGCTGGGGAGGCTGCCGATGGTTTCCTGGTGCATCCTTTCCACACAAGCCAATACTTGAGGCAGGAGCTGGCACCCGCCATCCAGCAGGGCATCACGAAGGCCGGACGATCGAGGTCAGAGGTCAAGGTTTCAGTTACCGCTTTTGCCGTCACTTCATCAGAAGAAGATTTTTTTGTCCGCTCTCAGATTGCTTTTTATGCTTCCACCCCTTCCTACCGGCCTGTCATGGCGCTGCACGGTTGGGAAGCCGTTGCCAGCCGCCTGTCTGACCTGGCCCGCAGCGGACAATGGGCTGAGATGCCCGCAGCGATCAACGATGAGATATTATCCACTTTCGCTGTAATCGCCAGCCCTCAAGATTTGCCTGCCGCATTAGCAGAGCGCTACCAGGGCTTGGCTGACCGTTTGGGGCTGTACTTACCCTTTGTACCAGGCGAGCGGGACGATTTTTGGAAAAGGCTTATCCAGGGGATGGAGGAAAAAGAAAAAGGGAAGTGATTTCCAGGTTTTCATCCGAGCCCTTACCTTATACCCCTCACTTTTTCGCAAATGGAAGACGAAAACGCTTACTCTTCTGAACGAAATTTTATGGTCGATGCGCAGATCGTGCCTCGCGGCGTCCAAGATCCACGCGTGTTAGAAGCCATGCGCAGCGTCCCTCGCCACAGCTTCGTCCAACCAGAATATCGCTATTTGGCTTATACCGACGGTCCATTGCCGATCGGCGGCGGCCAGACAATCTCCCAGCCCTACATTGTCGCCTTGATGTCTGAGCTGCTAGAGCTGAACGGAGCCGAGACTGTACTCGAAATCGGCACCGGCTCAGGATACCAGGCGGCGGTGCTGGCTTGCCTGGCTCGAGAGGTGCGCACCATCGAGCGAGTTGCCTCCCTGGCTCGCCAATCTGCCATACTGCTCGAGCAACTGGGGTTTTCCAATGTGCACGTGCACTCAGGAGATGGGACGCTGGGACTGCCCGAATTCGCCCCTTTCGCCGCTATTATTGTCACAGCCGCCTCCCCCAGTGTGCCCAAAGCCTTGTTCGACCAGCTCGATGATGGTGGGCGGCTGGTCATCCCGGTAGGCGGCCGCGGAGGGCAGTACCTTGAACGGTGGCGACGCCAAGACAAGGAACTCACTTACGAGAGCGTTATTCCCGTAGCTTTTGTGCCGTTAATCGGCGAACAAGGGTGGAAAGACTGACTCTTTTTTATGGTATCCAGGCAATTAAAATCCCCTGGATACCACATCAAGATCGCTTAAGTCCTGCTCAAAGTCACAAATACCATAGGCCGGCGTTTGGTCCGGTCGTAGAGGAATGACTTGACAGTTTGTTCCAGATCCTGTTGCAGGCCGCCATCGCCGCTCATGATTGTTTCCTTGACCAGTTTGCGAGTGGCATCTAAGAGGTCGTCGCCGTTGCGGGTGTAAATGAATCCGCGGGTGATGATCTCAGGCTCTTCGCGCAGATTGCAGGTATCGCGATCTAAGGTCAGGTTAACCAACACAAAGCCGTCTCGCGCCAGGGCTTCGCGCTCGCGCACCACGCTCCGGCCAACTTCTCCGACCCGGGTCCCGTCAACGAACACGTAACCGCCTGGGATACGCTCGCCAAGACGCATCTCGGAATTCTGGAACTCAACCACCTGGCCGTTTTCGATTACCGAAACATGGTCTTCCGGAATCCCTATCTGGCGGGCGATATCCGCATGCTGGTGTAAATGGCGCAGCTCGCCATGGATGGGGATGAAATACTTCGGCTTGACCAGGTGCAGCAGCAGTTTCATTTCTTCCTGGCTGGCATGCCCCGAAACATGGACCGGAGCGATGTTTTCATAGATCACCTTCGCGCCGCGCCGGAACAGGCGGTTGATCGTACGGTAAACGCTTTCCTCATTGCCCGGGATGGGATGCGAGGAAAGCACCACAGTGTCGCCAGGTACGATGTCGAACTGGCGGTTGGAGCCGGTCGACAAGCGCCCCATAATCGAGGTTGGCTCGCCCTGGGTGCCGGTGCACATCAACACCACTTCTTTGGGGTTCATTTTTAAAGCCTGGTCTGCACTGACCAGAAGTTCTTCGGGCAGATCCAGGTAACCCAGGTTGCGCGCCATCTTGGCGTTTTCCACCATGCTGGCTCCTGCAAAGGCCATCTTGCGGCCAAATTGCTCTGCCGCATTGCCCACCTGCTGCATGCGCGATATGAGCGAAGCGAAACTGGCTACAATGATACGGCCTTGAGCGTTGCGGAAAACATCACGAAAAGCCGCATCGAGCACTTTCTCTGAAGGAGTCCAGCCGGGCCGGTCGGCATTGGTTGAGTCAGCCAGCAAAGCCAGCACGCCTCGTCCAGCCAACTCGGCCAGCTTGGCGTAATCCGTCGGCCACCCATCCACCGGCGTATGGTCAAATTTGTAATCGCCTGAATGTACGACTAAGCCTGCCGGCGTAGTGATGCCCAATCCCACCCCATCTGGAATGGAATGGCAGACGTGAAAAAGCTCTACCTGGAATGGGCCCAGTTGGATCGACGACCCAGCCTGCACCGTGTTTAGCTGCGCCTTACCAAGCTGACCCCCGCGGGATAGCTTCAGCTCCACCAGGCCGCGCGTCAAAGGCGTGGCGTAGATGGGCGCGTTGATCTGCTCCAGGACGTGAGCAATTGCTCCGGTGTGGTCTTCGTGTCCGTGAGTGATCACGATGCCGCGCACCCACTGGCTCTTATCGACCAAATATTGAAAATCGGGGATAATATAGTCGATCCCCAACATGTCATTTTCAGGGAACATCAAGCCTGTGTCTACGATGAGGATATTCTCCCCGTACTCGTAGACCATCATGTTTTTTCCCACTTCCCCTAATCCCCCCAGGGGGATGATACGTAATTTTTTATCTTTCATCTATATCTACCTAATAAGTCTAAAATTCTCCAAATGAAAAAGCCCCGCCAGAAGTTTGCCGGTCGGGGCTTCTATCGAAATCGCAGCTTGTTTCAGTCACGTTACAAAAACCAATGAAACCGAACTGAATAAACCTTCCAGAAAAAACGCCCTTTCAAAGAACAAACGCGGCGCCTCTTTCCTGATATGATCTCTTAAACCGGCCTTGCCGGTCATAGCACAAACTTCTTTGCTAACGATTACGATTTTAGCATAGAAGATAGGTTTTGTCAAAGTTTCTATCGAAGATTAAGAAAACCGGCCTCCAAATTCCAGAGGCCGGGTTCCATTTTTCAGAATTGCCTTGTTGTTTGATGCCTTACTTTAATACTCCGGCATCGGTGGGGGAGCAGACTTTTCCTTCTCAGGGATGTCCGTAATCAGAGCCTCGGTGGTCAGGATCATAGCAGCGATAGAAGCCGCATTCTCCAGCGCGCCGCGGGTTACCTTGGCCGGGTCGATTACGCCGTCTTTGACCATATCCACGTACTCTTCCTTGATCACATCGTAACCAATCCGCTGGTTCTTCTTCTCTTTCTGAGCACGGCGTACGCCTTCCAGGATCACAGAGCCATCTTTGCCAGCGTTCTCGGCGATCTTACGCATCGGAACTTCCAAGGCCTTGCGCACGATGTTCACGCCGATCTGGGCATCCTCGCCGTCCATTTTAAGCTTCATCAGGACAGGTACCGCATTGATCAGCGCCACGCCGCCGCCCGGCACGATGCCTTCTTCCACTGCCGCACGGGTTGCAGACAGAGCATCTTCTACACGGTGCTTCTTCTCTTTCAGCTCGGTCTCAGTAGCTGCGCCAACACGGATGATTGCAACGCCGCCGGAGAGCTTCGCCAGACGCTCTTGCAGTTTTTCTTTGTCATAATCGCTGGTGCTCTTGTCGATCTCGACGCGGATCTGCTCGATGCGTCCTTTGATCTGGGCGGAATCACCCTTTCCGCCGACGACAGTGGTGTCATCTTTGGTAACCACGATCTTCTCGGCTTTGCCTAAGTCAGCAATCACGGTGCTTTCCAACTTGCGGCCGGTCTCATCCGAGATGACCGTCGCGCCGGTCAGGGCAGCAATGTCCTGCAGCATAGCTTTGCGGCGATCGCCAAAGCCAGGGGCTTTGACGGCCACGACATTGAGCATGCCCCTGAGTTTGTTCAAAACCAGGGTCGCCAGGGCTTCGCCGTCGATATCCTCGGCGATAATCACCAAGTCACGGCGGCCAACCTGCACCAGTTTCTCCAGCACGGGCACAATATCGGCCGCGGCAGAGATCTTCTTGTCATGAATGAGCACATATGGCTCGCTGATCACAGCTTCCATATGCTCAGGGTCGGTAATGAAATAAGACGAAATATAACCACGGTCAAATTGCATACCTTCGACGTATTCGGTCTCGAACTCCAGGCCCTTCGACTCTTCGACAGTGATGACGCCATCTTTGCCGACCTTATCCATCACCTCGGCAATCAGCTCACCGATTGTGCGATCCTGGGCTGAAATGGAAGCCACATTAGCGATTTCTGCCTTGCTGGTGAGCTCGATGGACTGCTCGTTAATCTTCTCAGCGACTGCCTTGGTAGCAGCTTCGATGCCGCGCTTGAGCAACATCGGGTTGGCGCCAGCAGCCAGGTTCCGCATGCCTTCTATGACAATCGCATGCGCCAGGACGGTGGAAGTGGTGGTGCCATCGCCGGCGATATCATTCGTCTTGGTGGCGGCCTCTTTCAATAGCTGCGCGCCCATATTCTCAAATGGATCTTCCAACTCAATTTCCTTCGCCACAGTTACGCCATCGTGCGTGACGGTGGGAGAACCGAATTTCTTATCCAGGGCTACGTTACGCCCTTTGGGACCCAGCGTGGTAGCTACAGCCATCGCCAGGACTTCCATGCCCCTCGACAAACGCCGACGAGCATCCTCAGAAAAGACCAGTTGTTTTGCTGCCATAATTCTTCACTCCTTCAATTTATCGATTTTCCAGGTATCTCTCTGCAGATCAACCCGACCGGATCGTGATCCCCCGGATTCGGATCTGCCGGATCTTATCCGCCGGATTCTTATCCGACTACGATCGCTAACAGGTCGCTTTCGCGCAGGATGAGCAATTTCTTGCCATCCACCTTGATTTCCGTGCCAGCGTACTTGGCGAATAGAACGGTGTCGCCATCTTTAACATCCATCGGGATATACTTGCCTTTATCATCCCGCTCGCCTGGACCTACAGACAACACAGTACCCTTCTGGGGTTTTTCTTTTGCAGTTTCGGGGAGCACAATTCCGCCTGCAGTTACCTCTTCTTGCTCGAGAGGTTCAACTACCACACGGTTTCCTAATGGTTTAAGCGTCATAGACATATCTGCCTCCTGATAGGATATGGATTTCAATTGATTACATAGATATTGGTTAGCACTCACTTGAATAGAGTGCTAACCACCAATCGGAATGATACTCAATTTTGCGATGAAAGTCAAGAGGAGAAAAAGGGAATCTCAGCAGATTCTTACGAAACTCTTACCAAAGGCTTGTTTGGAGTTTTGTGACATGTCTTTGAATCACGAAATTCAAAGAGGCGTTACCCCCCAGGCGAGGCAGTCAGATCCGGTGTAATTGTCGGCACAGGCGCGACACCCTGGGCTAAACGGCGGCAGATACCCTCGCTGTCGTCCACGATTCCGGTCAAGCTCGGATCATCGGGATAGGCCTTGCGCACCTGTTCGAGGATGGGGATCGCCTGAGGACAATAATTTTCGTTTGGCCGGCTCAAAAAGGCCAGGTTGGTGCCGTATTCCACATAGTAATAAGCCACCGTGACGCTGGTCAGAGGCAGGCCTTGCACATCCATCTTACCCATCTCATTTTCGCTGGCTGTACAGCCTACTACCGCGCACTTCAACAAGTAATTGGCTCCCTCATAGTTGCGCGCCCGACGGTAAATGATACCGAGCTGGCCGTATGTCTGCGGGCTGGTCGGATCGAACTGCAAGGCTTTCTGGGCATTGATCGAGGCGGCAAAGAATTGGCCCATCTGCGTGTAGGTGCGGGCAATTTCAATAAACGGAAGCGGGTTTTGCACACCTAACTGCTCATTGATCCTAGCAGCCTTGTCGAAATATTCCAACGCCCGGTCGGAGTTGTGGATACCTTCTCGGAAATTTTGCCCAATTCGCAAATACAGGAAGGTCATGTTCGGATTGATTTGGGTGGCTGCCTCGTATTGCTGGATGGCCGAGTTATACTTGCCCAGCGTTTCCAAAACATAGCCATATACCCGGTGAGTATCCATGGAGTTTGGATCTAATACGACAGCCTGGGCAGCGTACTTCTCCGCTTGAGTCCATTTTTGCTCGTCGGCAAGGATTTCCGCGTAATAAGCCAGAGCCAGGGCATTCTGAGGATCGATTTGGAAAGCGCGCGAGGCCTCGCGCTCGGCTTCCGCCAGCAGCGTGCTCCTGTCCTCGGAAGCAACCAGGGGAGTGAACGCATACCAATCCAATACAAAAGCACGGATTGCGCGTATGCTGCTATCATCCGGGGCTAACTGAATAGCCTTATCGGCCGAAGCCTTGGCTTCCTCCAGGCGCGTCTTGCGGTCGTTGTCACTGCGCAGCATGCTGGAAGAATAGGCCTGGATACGTGCCAGCTCTGCCCAGGCCTTAGCATTGGTTGGGTCGCCATTTAATGCAGCTATATAAGCGTCAATGGCATCGTTTACCAGCGGGACGCCTGGTCCAGGGGTCTTATTGCTCGGGTCGTCCAATTTACCAGAATCAAAGTAAGCCTGGGCTTCCATGAAATAAGACTCGGGCATCCGCGTAGGAGTTAAGGTTGGTTCAAACGGCGAACGGACCTGGCCGCGCTGCACGCTGAGCATCACCCAGATAGCAGCCACAATCAAGCCCAATAACACCAATAAGCGATAAATATTTATCCCCGGCCGGGCCGGGCGAAATGTAGGCCGTTTACCAACTAAATCGTGTTGCATTGCTGGCCTCAGGGAGTCGGAGTAGGCTTACCACGCTTGGCTTTACCGGGAGTTGGTGTAAGCAGACTCGGCTTGGCATATACAGGCGTCTCAGTAAGGTTCCCCGAGATGGCAGGGGGCTGCGTCGTTGATTGCCCAGTCAGGTTCTGCTGGCAAACTCCCAAGCCTTCTGTGGCGTTATAAACCGCCACATCATCATTTGGGACACCTACCAACAAAGCCTGGAAGATGGGCACGGCTTCCGCACAGCGATTGGAGCGCGCCAGCGAAAAGCCATAATACCAGTAATATTCCTCCACCCTGCCATAATCTAGCGGCAAGCCTTGTACAGCCGTCCCGTCCTGGGCGGTGCCGCCTCGTACCGCGAATGCAAGCTCGGGGATAGCCTTATCATATTGCGCATTCTTGTAGTAAACGGTACCCAGGTTGCCGTGCAGCCGTGGGTCTGCAGGATTTACCTTGACAGCTTCCTCCGCATACTGGGCGGCTTGTGGGTAGCGCCCATCGGCAAAAAAAGTCCGCGAGAGCTCCGTTAAGGCTATAGTATCTTTAGGGTTCAAAGCGTAAGCAGCCAGAAGAGCTTCTTCCGCCAGGTCGTACTTGCCCTGCGCTTTATAAGTGATTCCAAGGTAAAGGTTCAAGTCGGCGATATTTTTGTTGATCGCCAGGGCAGCCTGGAATTCCTGGACCGCCTGGTCAAGGTTTTGCGTGTTTAGCAAGACGATGCCTCGAGCCCGGTGTGTCTCCAATAAATTCGGGTCGAGCTGCATGGCTTTCTTGGAAGCCTCAGCTGCCTTGTCGTAAATTGTGTAATCGCCCTCGTTGATCATAATTTCGGCCAGGTAGGCATAGGATAGGGCATTATTGGGGTCAGTAGCCTGAGCTTTCTTGATCTCCAATTCCGCTTCGTTGTATTTCGAGTTAAAACTCAGGGCCCAACCCAGCACGGCATGCGCCAGCGGGTTGTTAGGGTTTTTCAACAGGGCGTTTTGTGCATTGGTGATGGCGTCAT
>Ga0209048_10003427_pt1 | contig 15398 bp, 11 predicted proteins | sample FrelakmetCRP12CR_FD_187146 | JGI IMG/M metagenome (GOLD analysis project Ga0209048, IMG submission 187146) | Freshwater lake sediment microbial communities from the University of Notre Dame, USA, for methane emissions studies - CRP12 CR (SPAdes)... | ecosystem: Environmental > Aquatic >... | reverse complement strand
AGGTAGATGTAGGCCGCAAGACACGCAAAGCTGAGCGTGCCGACGACGGCCCAGAGAATGTGCAGAAGCGCCATGCTTTTTGTACCCCCGACTCAAGGTCAGCGCACTGGGTACCGCGCAGTTTGCGCCTGCAGCGGCGTCCCGCGCGGCATTCTAGCGGCCCGGGGTCGGGCCCCGTGAACGATGTCCGGCCGGCGGGACCGTCCAGGATCCGATCGCGGGCGGCGGGGACGGGCCGGTCCCTGCCCCGGCACTCAGCCGATGGCCGGACGGCACGATCCGGTATTCGACCCAGCGCCCCGCCACGGGACCTACCTGCTCGCCGAGCACGCTCCACGACGCCGCGTCCGCAGACGTATTCGCCGACGCCGCGGGCGATGGCAGCACTGTCAGAACGGATAGTTGAGCCCACTGAAAACCGCGGTCCCCTCGTGGCCGTAGCCGATGTCGACGTAGCCGACGATGTACGGGCTTGCGATCGCGCGAATGCCGAGGCCAGCGCTGTGGTGCAACTCCGACAGCAGGCTCTCCCCGGTGCTCGAAAAGACCTTGCCGACGTCGAAGAATGGCGCGAGTTCAATGCTGATTCGCGTTGTGAACGCGTCCATGGCGGCGACGCGCCTGCGCAGTTCGATGCCGCTCGCGAACATATTGCGGTCGATGAAGCGGTCCTCGCCGTAGGCGCGCAGCGGTGCTCGCTCGGCGAGCACGCTGCGGTCGCCGCCCAGGCTCGACAGCGCCCAGAAAGGGGCCTCGCCCGCCGACGGCATGTAGCGCAGGGCCGCATGCAACGCGACCGCGACGTCGGCGCTCAGCGGCCAGTAGCGGCGCGCGTCGGCTCCGATATAGTTGTACGTGACCGAGCTGCCGAGGTCTCGACTGACGAAGCCGCCGTACAGCGCGTAACGCGCCCCGTCGCGGGCCACCGTCGTCGAGTCACGCGTGTCGTAGATGAGCGTCAGTCGCTGCTGCAGCTCGTGCTCGGCGCCGACGCCAACAAGGTCGGGGTACACCGTCCCGGTCGACGGCAGACTCGGCAATGCCGACGACAACACGTCGACCGCGCGCAGCCGCAGGAGATAGGAAAGCTGCCACGCGCGCGTGAAGTTCCGCCCGATCGTCGCCTCGAGGCGGCTCTGGTTGTTGACGTAGGACGTCTCGGACGACTGCAGAGTGTCGTTGCCAATCCCGAAGAAGCGTGACGTGCCGCTGCGGTCGTAGATGGCCTCCACCGACCAGGTATACCGATCGCGACGCGTCTGGCCGGTCGCATAAGTGGCGTCGAACTCGCGCTCGACGTGCTGCTTGAGCCCGGCGACGACTGACCATTGCGTGTCGTCGGACGGATAGCTGAACACGCGCGCTCGGCTGCCCCAGCCAAAGTATTCGCTATGGATGATGTCGGGGGCGATGATGGTTTCGATCTCGTTGCGTGCGTTGGTGCGCAACACGGTCGGGATGACACCGAGCGTCAGTCCGCTGTTCGGTGCGATATCGATCTCCGGAATTGGAATGAAGGGCGCGGTGGCGGGGTCGAACGAGCGCCCGATCTTGGACGCCGGCGGGCCGGCCGCGGGCGACGCTTCCGTCTCCGCCGCCGCCGCGGCGGCCGAGACGGCCAGCGAGGCGAACGAGCCTGCGCCGACCGAGATTAGAACCAGACCGCAGCATCGCATCCACGCACGGACTGTTCCTGCGGCTCCTGCGGCGAAATTGCTGGCGTCGACGCAAGTACTGCGCCGCAATTTGGCTGGCATCTCGTGGTGTGCTTCTGGTCTGGTCGTCCGTCAGGTGACATGCGGCCACGCGTGCCGGCAAGCCCGCCGGGAGCACCTGAATTGTCCCAGCGCCTCAACGCCGTAGACTTCGTCCCGGGCCACTAGACTGACTGATTCGCAATCGACGCCGGTTCGGATCAACGGGGCCGCGGCGCGGGAGAGTATATGGAGACACCTTCAGCGGCAATGGAAACCTGACGACCGCCTGGAGGTCGTTTTGGCCGCCGCGCCGTTCGACCGTGGGTCCGAATATCAGGCCGTCGAGCCCGCCCGAGGCGGTGATGGCCGGGAGCCGACCATCGCCCCGCCGCCCGCGAGGGCGCAGGCGTGCGAAGACAGCGGGCCGTCGCGGTTCCGCCGGATGAACGTCTTCGTCACCAGCGGATCGTCGCGCCGGCGAGAATGAGTCCTCCGGGCGCGGCGTGGTTGAAGCCGACCTGATAGCCGGCGTCCACGTCCAACCAGTCAGTGCCCGCGACAATCACCCCAAGCCGACCGGCCGCTGGCCACGTGCCGTCGGTGCGGTCCGGATTGCGTTCGACGCCGACCTCCGAGACTAACTGAACGACGCCGGAAGGAGACCATCGTGCCGCGAGCTGACTATTGACCAAGTGCCGCAGCTGGAGCTCCTCGTCAATGCCCTGCTCGTAGCCGATGTTGCCGTCGAAGTGCCATGCACCGAGATCGACGCTTGCGATCGCGGCGCCTTGCCAGGCCACAAAGCCCTTGCCCAAGCCTTTGCTTGCGTCACCCGTCGGCAACTGGGCGCCGCCTGTAAGAGCAAAGCTCCAGACCTCACCGCGTAGAAAGCGCCATTTGAAAGAGAGGGTCGTATCGCCCAGGCCACGCTCGGTTTCGGTACCCATCGCCCCGGTCGAGCTGTCCTTGAGCCATACGGGACGCACGCGCAAGTCGAGATCCGCGAGTACGCCCCAAGCAAGCTGCACGCCGCCTTCGGAACGCACAAAGGAACCAGCCGACGGCTCGCCCACTGCGCCCAGTTCAAGTTCAAACTTTCCCGCGCCCAGCGTTTCGGCATCCTCGGTGGCGAGTGGATGCGCAGCGAACGCGTGGCCGTATCCGACGACTGCGACGGCAGCGGCAATCACACGACCTGCGCGCTGGACGAAGATCAAGGGTGTACTCGAGATCGCGTTGGCCCTGAGCTCACCGGGACGTCTTGTTCCCGCGGAGCTGCATCGGCCCCTGAGCTTCGACCGACAGGCATGAGTGACCGGCTCCTCATTCGCACGATCATCGGCAGAGCGTCGTCTGTTGCGACAATAACAAATGATATCGCGCCGTTGGCTGCAGATCGGGCCCACCGCGCCTGCATTCGGTGCTCGACAAGGGTCATCTTGGCATCATCACGAGCGGTCAGCCCAGTCGATCCTCGCGCCTGCCCGAGGAGCTCAGTGCTCCTGCGAGCGGTCGCTTTGATCCGACAAGGAACGGGCGCTTTCCGGATTCTCTCATGACGACTTGCGGCACACCGGCGCTGACTGTCCTTGCTGCAGCCCATCCGTGAAGAAGAGCGGACGAGCACATTCCGCGGGCACCGCGACCGGCACTTTCGCGACTGGGAGGCAAGAGAAGACCTCGTCGTCGCAGTGCAAGATGGTGCCAGGCATCCCATTCGGGAGAGGCCACCGTCTTGATTGAGCCGCTTTACAGAAGAGGTTGCGTCGAGGATCCTGCGGCGGCTCCCCCGGCTCTTGGTTCTGGCAGCCAGCGCACCGCGATGAACGCACACGACACTTTGATCATGGCAATTCCCGCAGTGGTCGCACTTGGCGGGGGGGTACTCGCTTCCGTCTGGAAGCCGACTGATCAAGCGCGCAGCCTGATCCAGCATTTCGCGGCCGGGGTGGTGCTCGCGGCGCTGGCGGTCGAACTTCTGCCAGAAATCGAACGTGAACATGCGCCTGGGTGGCTCATAGCGGGAGCGTTCGCCCTGGGCAGTTTGTTCATGTATGGATTGAAGCTATGGACCGTCCGACTCGAACATCAGACCTCGGCAGTCGATTCGGGCGGCGGGTTGAATACCGGCTTGCTGTTGGCGACCTTCATCGACGTGGCGAGCGATGGCTTCATCATCGGCGCCGGGTTCGCCGCGGGCGGTCAGACGGGCACCATCCTGGCGCTGGGGTTGTCGGTTGAATTGCTGTTCCTTGGCCTCGCGCTCGCCTCCGAGGCCATTTCCAGTTGGCGCATCGTCGCCGTGTCCGGCGCACTGGGAGCCACCGTGCTGTGCTTCAGTTTGATCGGCAACGCGCTGCTATCGGGCGCCTCGCCTGCCGTGATCGCAGTAGCACTCGCCTTCAGCGCGGCGGCTTTGCTCTATCTGGTCACGGAGGAGTTGCTCATGGAAGCGCACACGGTCGAAGAGAAGCCCTTCTCGACCTTGGTGCTGTTCGGTGGCTTCCTGGCGTTCTGGAGCATTCAGCTCCTGGGGCGATGACGCCGTGGAGTCGGATCCGGTGCTTGTCTTGCGAAGCGACCAGGAATTATCGACCTATCCTTCGCCTGCTCACGAACCTCAGGACAGGCCCCGATCAAGCCCCGATTCTCGCTCGACTAACGCATCGCTGTTGCATCGACGTCCCGAACTTCCTGGGACACGACAGCCTGGCCACTCCGCGAGTGGCTCGATGTGCCAGCGTGCGGCGGTATTGAGGCCGCGAGCATTGAGGCCCTGGCGAAAGATTATGCCGGCACCCGGAAAGCCGGATGCCGCAGACAATCTGGCCAGCGACACCGGTCGGGCTAGAAGGGCACGGATACGCCGAAGAAGAACCCCCGACGCGGCCCGTACTGCGGCGCGCCGACACCAACACCGGTGCCGTTGCGGATTTCGTAGACCTTGTCGAAGACATTGATGACGGCGGCACGCGCCGTCAATTGCCGCGCGCCCGAGAGCTGGAAGACGTGCGTCAGACCGGCGTTCACCTGCGTGTAGTACGGGAGATGCGCCCCGTTCGGGATGCTCGCGCCGTCGGGTAGCACGAGGGCCGCGCGCAAACCGGAGCCCAGGAGAAAATCGGCGCTCAGTCGTGTGCCTCGCAGGAGGTAGGAGACGCCGCCGGACGCGGTGAACTCCTGCTCGTGGTCCAGATGGATGTAATGGCTCGCGATGTAGTTCAGGTCATCCTGCGAGAAGTTGAATTGCGAGGAACTGATGAGCTTGCCTTCGGCGTGTTGATAGGCAAGGTTGGCGTACAGGGACAGCGTCGGGGTCGCGTAGGTGGTCGCCCATTCGACGCCACACTGTTGGCCGTAGTCGTAGTTGTACGGCGTCAGGACGATCGGCGCCCCGAATTGTCCTTCGTCGATCAGGTTGCGGGAGATCTTGTAATAGGTGTCGACACCAGTCGTGAGAGTCGGGCTCAGCTTCTGCTGGACGCCGAGATCGTAGTAATAGGCCTTCTCCGCCTGGGGTGTGTCGTTCTGGGTGACCTGGGGCGCGGCCGTGGTGTTCTCGAACTTGGCAATCGTCGCACCGCCGACGAGTTCGAACGGGGGTGGGGACATATAGCGGGAGTAACCCGCGTGTACGGTCGTGTCCGGGAGCACCTGCCAGACGAGGTTCAGGCGCGGGCTCAACTGGCTGTCGGAGGCGTAGGCGGTGAAGTGGTCATAGCGCAGGCCATAGTTGAGCGTCACGGTGGGCAAAATCTCCCACTCGTCCTGCGAGTAAAGGCTCTCGATCCATTCGGTCTTTGCGAAGTTGTCGACGATCGAGATCGGGACGTCGGTGGTCTGCACACCGGTCACGGGATCGGTCAGGAGCACCAGCGACGTCGAATTAGTCGTGGACCGGTCGGTCTACAGAAACAGACCGGCGCGAAGCGTGTGCACGTCGTTGAGTTTGTAGGCGCCGTCCGTCTGCCAGGCATAGGCGACATTCTGCTTATACGCATTCTGCGCAATTCCGTTGAAAAGCAGGTCGCCGAGCGGGTCTGGCGAGAACGTCAAGCTCGAGTAGCGGGCGGTCAGCGAGGTCTGCAAATCGAGCGCACCGGCAGAGTGCTGCAGGCTGACGATGGCGAACGACGTCGTCTCGCGCTGGTTCTCCCTGAGGTCCTGGCTCGGAAAGGTCGTCTGGCCGAGCACGGTCAGGCCGAGCGAGGGCTGCTCGCCGTAGACCTGGGGAATCTGGTACGTGCCCGCCGAGGTGCCGACCACCACGGTGAGCCGGTTCGCTTGGTCGAGCACTTCCTCGAGGTAGCCGAACCCATGCATCTGGGTCGTCTGGTTGTGGATCGGGTTGGAGCTGCCGTCCGGAGACTCGATGCCGAGTTGGTTGCGCAGAAATCCGCCCGACACGAAATAGGTGGTGCTCCCGGAGCTCCCGCCGTAATTGAAGCTCGGCTCCACGGTCCCGTGACTGCCGCCATAGAGCGACACGTAGCCGCCCGGCTGCAGCGAGCCGCTGTTCGTCGTCACGTCGATGATCCCGGCGGTCCGCAGCCCGTACTCCGCAGGTAGCGCGCCGGTGATCAGGCTCACGGAGGAGATCAGGCGCGGGTCCAGCGACTGGCCAAAGACACTGATGCCTTCGGGCAGGATGACGCCGTTCAGACGGTACTGCAGGCCGTTGTGTTCGGCGCGGACGTGCGGTTGCCCGAAGGAATCCTGTGCGACATCGGGGGCCTGCAGGATGACCTGGTTCAGGGGCGCGTTTTCGCCGCCGGGGGCCGCCGCAATGGCGGCCGAGTCGATCGTGTAGGTCGACGCTCCGGTTTGCGTCTGGATGCTGCTGCGGGCTTCGTTGAGCCGCTGCGCCGTCACCTGAACCTCCTCCATGGGCCCACCGGGATGTGCGGACGTGCCCCCGGCAGGCGGGTCGGCCCAGCTGGGAATTGCCAAGACCGTGGAGGCTATGACGACTGGCGCCAGCCCCGCCGAAACGGCGGACACACGGAACATGGAACACTCCGAGATGATGCGGAAGAGACGGCGGTCGCGGTGCGACGGCCGTCGATTCGATCGCGATCAGATCGGAAGTGAGGGCGGGGCCCGGGAGCGATAGCCAACAACGCGCGCCGACTCGCGGCGGGCGACAGGGGAGAACACTGGAAGGCGATCAGCGCCCCAGACGAAAGGCGGCGGCCGGACTACCCTGACCGGTGCCGCGCCGGCCTGCGAAAATGCGGTGCAATCGGCACACAGAACCGAGGCCGCAGGGGCCTGGTACTCGGGCCCCGCACTAAACCGCAAATGCGAGATACCGTGTACTGTGCCCTGGATCTGAGCAATCCAGAGCAGCGCGGTAAGCGCGACACAAAGCAGTCTGGCCGACGGTCGCATTACGTTGCGGAAAGTCTCAGGGCAGGCCGGCGGCCGGGTCTGGGGCTGCCAATGGCGCGAAACGTACAGTGAATAGGTCGCCGGGGCAATCTCCGAGTGGAGCTCCGGTCATTGGCGCCCGCCCCGAGTCCGGAGACGCCGGGTTACCTGAATGAGCGGCCAAGGGTTCGCCGGAGTTGCCCGGTTCCCCGAGGTGCACGGAATCCGCACTCCGCCGCCCTGCCCATTCGGGTGGGACCGCAAGCGCCCCCGCCGCGATCCCCCGGCTGTCCTCGGCATGCCCGATCGCCGTTTGTTGTCCAATCGCCGTCCATCGCCCGACGGGCTGCTCATTCGTCTGCAACCTGCGCGCTCAACACCGCGACGCCTGCGCACCGGTGAGTCCGCAACGAACCGTCATTTCTTCACGCCTCATTCACACGGCCCTCGCTAGCATTTTTGCATTGCCCGGATGCGTAGGAGCACGCCATGGACGCTGTCTATTTGCTGATGCTTGCTGCCCTGTATTTGGTGACCCACGGCCTCGTGTGGGCGCTCGGCCGCCTGAGCGAGCCGTCATGAGCGGCATGTACTGGCTCGCGGGGCTGCTCGCCGTGTTCCTCTTCGGCTACCTGCTGTATGCCCTCGTCAAGGCGGAGCGATTCTAATGATCCCGGGCACCATGTTTCTGCTGATGCTGTCGATATTCCTCGGCATCGTCTTGCTGTGCGTCAAGCCGCTCGGCAGCTACATCGCCGATGTCATGGAAGGCCGGCCCGACGCCTTTGTCCTGCGCGCAGGCGGCCGCATCGAGGGGCTCCTCTATCGCCTGTGCGGGGTCGATCCCGGTGAGGAGATGTCGTGGAAGCAATACGCCATCGCGCTGCTTCTTTTCAATGTGCTCGGCGCCGTCATCGTCTACGGATTGCAGCGCCTGCAGCTCTTCCTGCCGCTCAACCCGCAGAAGTTCGGGGCCGTCAGCCCGGATTCATCGTTCAACACGGCCGTCAGCTTCATCACGAACACGAACTGGCAGGGCTACTCCGGCGAGTCGACGATGGGTTACCTCGTGCAGATGGCCGGTCTTGCGGTGCAGAACTTCCTCTCCGCTGCGACCGGCCTCGTGGTCGCCATCGCCCTGATCCGTGGTTTCGTTCGACACACGGTCACGACCATTGGCAACTTCTGGGTCGACATCACCCGCTCGACGCTCTACGTGTTGCTGCCGCTCGCGGCCGTGCTCGCGCTCGTGCTCGTGAGCCAGGGTGTCATCCAGAACTTCGACGCTTACAAGGACGCGACGACCGTCGAGAAGCTTACCTATCAGAATCCGAAGACCGACGCGAACGGCAATCCGGTCAAGGACGCCGCCGGAAACCCCGTGACCGAGACCGCGACAACACAGACGCAGACCCTGCCGATGGGGCCGGTGGCGTCGCAGGAGTCCATCAAGGAGCTCGGCACCAACGGGGGCGGGTTCTACAACGCGAATTCTGCCCATCCGTATGAGAGTCCGACGCCGCTGACGAACTTCCTTGAAATGCTCGCGATCTTTGTCATTCCGTTCGCCCTGACCTACACGTTCGGCAAGATGGTCGGCGATACCCGGCAGGGCTGGGTGATTCTCGGTGCGATGCTCATCTTGTTCGTATCGCTGGTAATGGTGGCGTACACGAGCGAGCAGCACGGGAACCCGCTCATTGCAAAGCAGGGGATCGACCAGGTAGCAAGCCTTGTCCAGCCTGGCGGCAACATGGAGGGCAAAGAGAGCCGCTTCGGCGTCGCCGCGTCGGCACTGTTCGCGGCGGTGACCACCGCAACGTCCTGCGGAGCAGTCAACACGATGCATGACTCGATGACCCCGCTCGGCGGATTCGTGCCTCTCTTCCTGATGCAGCTTGGCGAATTGGCGCCGGGCGGTGTCGGTACCGGCATGTACACGGTACTCATGTTCGCGATCCTCGGCGTATTCATCGCCGGGCTGATGATCGGTCGAACGCCGGAGTACCTCGGCAAGAAGATCGAGGCCCTCGAAATGAAGCTGGCATCGGTCTTCATCCTCACTACCCCGTTCGTCGTCCTGATCGGAACGGCGGTCGCCGTATCGACGGTGGCCGGCAGGGCCGGTGTTGCAAATCCTGGCGCACACGGATTCAGCGAGATCCTGTACGCGTTCTCCTCGGCTGCCAACAACAATGGCAGCGCGTTCGCCGGCCTTTCTGCGAACACGGTCTTCTACAACGTGTCGACGGGCCTTGCGATGTTCATCGCGCGCTTCTGGCCAATTGTGGCCGCGCTCGCGATCGCCGGCTCCCTGGCGGGCAAGAAGCGGGTCCCGGTCACGGAAGGGACCATGCCCACGGATGGACCGCTGTTCATCGCGCTGCTCATCGGATCGATTCTCCTGATCGGCGTTCTGACGTACGTCCCCGCCCTCGCGTTGGGACCCGTGGTCGAGCACTTCATGCTCGCGGCAGCCAAGTAGAGAGATTCATATGGCAAGAGAACAACTGTCATTGTTCGACCGCAAGCTGCTTGGCCCGGCGCTGCTCGAGTCCGTGAAGAAACTCGACCCGCGCGTCCAGTGGCGCAATCCGGTGATGTTCGTCGTCTACGTCGGAACGTTCATGACGGCGATCCTCTGTGTCCAGGCGCTCGGCGGCCACGGCGAGGCGCCAGCCGCCTTCATTCTCGCCATCAGCATCTGGCTTGCGTTTACCCTGCTGTTCGCCAACTTCGCCGAGGCCCTCGCCGAGGGTCGCAGCCGGGCCCAGGCGGCCGCGCTCCGCGGAATGCGCCAGACGGTCCTCGCCAAGAAGCTTGCCGATTGGCGCCCGGGACGGCGCGACACCACCAGCGTCAAGGGCGAGGACCTGCGCAAGGGCGATGTGGTCCTCGTTGAGGCCGGAGAGGTCATCCCGGCCGACGGCGAGGTCGTCGAAGGCGCAGCGTCGGTCGACGAAAGCGCCATCACCGGGGAGTCCGCGCCCGTCATTCGCGAATCCGGCGGCGATTTCAGCTCGGTGACGGGCGGCACCCGCGTGTTGTCCGACTGGATTGTCGTGCGGGTGTCGGTCAACCCCGGCGAGACGTTTCTGGATCGAATGATCTCGATGGTGGAATCGGCCAAGCGGCAGAAGACGCCGAACGAGATCGCGCTGACGATCCTGCTGGTCGCGCTGACGCTCGTCTTCCTGGTGGTCATCGTCACGCTGCTGCCGTTCTCGCTCTTCAGCGTCGAGGTCAGCAAGGCTGGCAGCGCGATTACCATCACGGCGCTCATTTCGCTGCTCGTCTGCCTGATCCCAACGACGATCGGCGGCCTTCTATCGGCCATTGGTGTCGCCGGCATGAGCCGCATGATGCAGGCGAACGTCATTGCGACCTCCGGCCGCGCGGTGGAGGCCGCAGGCGACATTGACGTCCTGCTGCTCGATAAGACCGGGACAATCACACTCGGCAACCGGCAGGCCACGGCGTTTCTGCCGGCGCCGGGCGTGACCGAGCAAGAGCTCGCCGACGCGGCCCAGATCGCCTCGCTGGCCGACGAGACGCCAGAGGGACGCAGCATAGTTGTCCTTGCCAAGCAGCGATTCAATCTCCGCGAGCGCGATCTCAAGGCATTGGACGCGACGTTCGTGCCGTTTTCGGCACACACCCGAATGAGTGGCGCGAATCTCGGCGGCCGCCAGGTGCGCAAGGGCGCCCCGGACGCGATTGCCAAGCACGTGGAAGCGCTCGGGAAGCCATCTCCGCGTACCGTCACTGACCTGGTCGAGAGCGTTGCACGCAAGGGCGGCACGCCGCTGGTCGTCTCCGACGGCCCCAGCGTGCTCGGTGTCATCGAGCTCAAGGACATCGTCAAGGGCGGCATCAAGGAGCGCTTCGCCGATCTGCGACACATGGGCATCAAGACGATCATGATCACAGGCGACAATCGCCTCACCGCGGCAGCGATTGCCGCTGAGGCGGGCGTCGATGACTTTCTGGCTGAGGCGACACCGGAGGCCAAGCTTAAGTTGATCCGCGGGCACCAGGCTCAGGGGCGCCTCGTCGCCATGACGGGTGACGGCACGAACGATGCCCCGGCGCTCGCGCAGGCCGACGTTGCCGTCGCGATGAACACCGGTACCCAGGCCGCCAAGGAAGCCGGCAACATGGTCGATCTCGACTCCAATCCAACGAAGCTGATTGAGATCGTAGAGACCGGCAAGCAGATGCTGATGACGCGTGGTGCGTTGACTACATTCAGTATCGCCAATGACATAGCGAAGTACTTCGCCATCATCCCGGCAGCTTTCGCAACGACCTATCCGCAGCTCGGTGCGCTCAACATCATGCACCTTGCGACGCCGAACTCGGCAATCCTGTCGGCGGTGATCTTCAACGCCCTCATCATCGTGCTGTTGATTCCGCTGGCCATCAAAGGTGTCAAGTACCGACCGCTCGGCGCAGGGCCGCTGCTGCGGCGCAATCTGCTGATCTACGGTCTCGGCGGCATCATCGTGCCGTTTCCCGGGATCAAACTGATCGACATGCTCTTGTCTGCGGCTGGCTGGGCCTGAGGAGAGATGACCATGTTCATGCGACTTGTGCGACCTGCAGTCAGCCTCCTCGTCGTGATGACGGCCTTGCTCGGGATCGTGTACCCGCTGGTGATCACTGGAGTTGCCAAGGTGGTGTTCCCGCGCCAGGCGGAGGGCACCCTGATCCAGAAGGATGGCAAGCTGATCGGCTCAACGCTGATCGGCCAGAGCTTCTCGGACCCGAAGCACTTCTGGGGCCGGCCGTCCGCGACGACGCCCCAGCCCTACAATGGTCTCGCCTCGGGTGGCTCCAATCTCGGGCCGCTGAATCCGGCCTTGATCGACCAGGTCAAGTCGAACGCGAAGGCACTGCGGGAGGCAGATCCCGGTAACTCCAAGCCCATCCCCGTCGAATTGGTGACGGCCTCGGCAAGCGGCCTGGACCCCGAGATTAGCCCCGCCGCTGCTGAATATCAGGCGGGGCGAGTGGCCCGCGCCCGCGCTCTTCCGCTCAACCAGGTCGAGGCTGTGATCGCGGCCCACGAGCACGGCCGGTGGCTCGGGTTTGTCGGGGAGCCCCGCATCAACGTCCTCGAGCTCAACCTCGCACTTGATGGGTTGCGCTGACAATCGGCCGCGCAGCCGCATCCCGATGGCTCCTTCTGACGCCGCACGGCCTTGCGGCGGTGTGCAAGTTCCTGGTTGCTGGAGTCGCCGCGACCATGACCGCAGGTGGCCGCCATTGGGCCGGAGTCCCGAGGGCTCCGCACATCGCACATAGAAGAGGGTAACGTGTCGCCAGCATCCTCAGGGGCAGACGCCCGTCCGGACCCCGATCAGCTCCTCGCTCGGGTCCAACAGGCGACCGAGACTGCGCGACGTGGGAAGCTGAGGATCTTCTTCGGGGCCTCGGCGGGCGTCGGCAAGACCTACGCGATGCTCGAGTCGGCCCGGGCGGCCCGCGATGCTGGCACGGACATCGTTGTTGGCTACGTCGAACCCCACGGTCGGGCGGAAACCGAACGGCTGCTCGAAGGCCTCGAACGGCTCCCAACGCTCGCGGTCCGCTTTCGCGGAATCGTGCGCCAGGAGTTCGACCTCGACGAAGCGCTGCGGCGCCATCCAGTCGTGTTGATTGTCGACGAGTTGGCCCACAGCAACCTGGTGGAAGGCGAGCCCGCACCGCGACATGAGAAGCGCTGGCAGGACGTCGAGGAGCTGCTGAACGCAGGCATCAGCGTCTGGACGACCGTCAACGTACAGCACCTCGAGAGTCTCAATGACGTCGTCGCAAGTATCACGGGCGTTCGCCAGCAGGAGACGGTCCCGGATCATGCCTTTGAGGGCGCCGATGAAGTCGAGCTGATCGATCTTCCGCCGGAGGACCTGCTCGTGAGACTGCGAGCGGGCAAGGTCTACACGGCCGATCAGGTCGCGACCGCCACCCAGAAGTTCTTTCGCAAGGAGAATTTGACGGCGCTCCGGGAGATTGCGCTCCGCAAGACGGCGGATCGCGTCGATGCCGCCATGCGCGTCTTCGAGGAGCGTGACGCGGCCGTGCGGCCTTGGCTCGCGCGTGATCGCCTGATTGTCTCGCCCGGCCCGGATTCGCAGGCCGAACAGCTGGTTCGGGCGGGCAAGCGGCTCGCCGATGCGCTCGATGCCGAGTGGACGGTGCTTTACGTGGAGACCCCGCCGATGCTCAAGCTATCGGAGGCCGAACGCAATCGCCGGATCGATGTGCTGCGGCTTGCCGAATCGCTCGGCGCCGAGACTGTGACGCTCGATGGGCCGTCAGCGGCGCAGGTCATTCTCGAGTACGCGCGTACCCGCAAGGCGACCCGCATTGTTGTTGGCGCGCCGAAACGGCGTGGCTGGCGGGCGCTGCTCAAACCATCGACCGTGACCGAGCTCGTGCGGCGCGCGGGCCCGATCGACGTCATTGCCATCGGCCCAGGCGGCTACGGCACGGCGGCTGGCCGTGCGACTCCGACGCGCGCGACGCGCATCGCCCAAGCGCCCCCAAAGACGGGCATTCCTTGGTCACGTTATGCGGCGGCCTTCACGACCTCGCTCGCCGCAACGGCCATTGCATGGGTGATGTACCCGTACTTTGAGCTCACCAACCTACTCATGGTGTATCTGCTGGGGGCGGCCGTCGCTGGGCTGCGTTTCGGGCGGGGCCCGGCGATCCTGACCGCCGTGGTCAACGTCATCGCCTTCGATTTCTTCTTCGTCCCGCCGCGATTCAGCTTCGCGATCGGGAACTTGCAGTATCTCGTGACCTTCGCCGTCATGCTCGCCGTCGCGTTCGCCATCGCCAGCCTGACCGCGAACGTGCGCCAGCAGACGAGAATCGCCGGCCACCGGGAGCGGCGCACCGCCGCGCTGTACGCGATGAGTCGAGAGCTATCACAAACGCGCGGCGTCGCCAGCATGGCGGCCCTGGCGGTACGCCACGTCGAAGAGGTGTTTGCGAGCCAGGCGCTGGTACTGGTCCCCGGCCGCGACGGACAGCTGCACTATCCCCGCGACGCTCAGTCACAGACGTCGTCGTGGCGAGCCGACATGTCAGTGGCGCAATGGGTGTACCACCATAACGAGCCCGCCGGGCTGGGCACCGACACGCTCGCTGGGGCGAAGGCGTTCTATCTGCCCATCCGGGGTTCCAAGTCGACATTCGGCGTCCTCGCCGTGCTGCCGACCAATCCGCGCCGGATTCTCCTGCCGGAGCAGCGGCACCTGCTCGAGACCTTTGCCGGCCAGCTGGCACTCGCGCTCGAGCGGGCGGTACTCGCCGAGGACAGCGCATCGGCGCGCGTGGCGGCGGAGTCCGAGAGCCTCCGGCGGCGTCTGCTGGCGTCGATAGCACGCGATCTGAAGAAACCAATAGAGAAGATCAAGGACGCAAGCGTATCACTCGAAGCGGACACCGGTGTTTCAGAAGGTCGACGAATCGAGCTGGCGCGCTCGATCGGGGCGCACGCCGACCAACTGGCCGACGTGGTCAGTAACTCTCTCGAACTTGTCCGGCTGGAAGCGGGGGCCGTCGCGCTCAGAGTCGAGCCGCGCGCGATTGGCGAATTGGTGAGTACGGTGCTGGAACGGCTTCGGCAACCATTGGCGACCCACGCGGTGACGGTGCGTTTGCCATCGGACCTGCCGACCGTACGTGTGGACGGGCCGTTGATTGAGGAGGTGTTTGAGAACCTGCTGAAGAACGCCGCTCGCTATACGCCGGCCGGAACGGCTGTGACGATTGACGGCCGGGCCGACAGCAACTGGCTGTACGTGACGGTGGAGGACGAAGGGCCCGGACTACCGGAGGAAGATCCGCTGCTGCTCTTCCAGCCTTTTGAACGAGGTGAGTCCAAGGCAGCGGGCGCGGGCCTGGGCCTCGCGATCTGCAAGATCATTGTCGCGGCGCACGGTGGAAATATCACGGCGCGAAACCGCCCTGCGGGCGGCGCCGCGTTTGAGTTCTCACTACCCGCCGCGTCGAGCGACGACACGGGCGAATACTAGCGACTCTCGACGGCACGCGCCGACTGACACCATCGCGCCCGAATCGTGACTCCGTGGCATTGGCCCCTGATGCCCGTGGGATGTCGGCCTCCTCGTGCAGCTCAACGGTGATTCGGCGTTGCGCTGTGACCGTTAGAGCACCAGCCGGGTGCAGTCGACGAAGCATCATTACGCTCGATGGTCTTCGCAACGGCCATGAAGCGATCGGCCGCCATGAAACAATACCTCACGGCAGCTACCGCCTTCGCGGTCCTCACGGGCCTGATGGTCGTCGGCCTCG